>Ga0316190_10000227_pt1 | contig 37461 bp, 33 predicted proteins | sample Eddworburrow2_MG_FD_204929 | JGI IMG/M metagenome (GOLD analysis project Ga0316190, IMG submission 204929) | Coastal sediment microbial communities from Maine, United States - Eddy worm burrow 2 | ecosystem: Environmental > Aquatic > Marine > Coastal > Sediment | place: USA: Maine | collected...
CGTAAAACTGCTGCGTCACGTGAATCATTCAAGAGATAATCTCATTGTTGAAAAATAAATGATCTTGTAAGGCAGGGGGTGCCTGCTGTTTCCAGTAAATAAAGCTATTTTGGCAGGCGCACACAGCCTGTCTTGCTTATATAACCTCCCTGGATTGTGGTAAATAGAGAATCATTAGAAATGACACAGTAAAGCTGTCTTGTAACGGCAGTTTTTTTGTAAAATATTTTTATAAATTAGTATTTATATATCTGGAAGGCTAGCGCTTTATATGTGCGAATTTAAAGGGGTGTGGATGTGAGAAGAATAATTAGTATTTTATTAATAGTTACCTTATTAAACGGATGCGATGGCCTGTTCAATGAAGTTTCTGATGCGGAACACGTATCTCGGGCTCAGACATATCTGGATGAAAATGAGCTTAAATCTGCTGCAATTGAATTGAAGAATGCCCTCAGCAAAAATCCAGATAATGCTCAAGCTCGATGGCTTCTGGGGCGATTCTATGTAAAGGCTGGAAATGGCTTGGCAGCAGAAAAAGAGCTGAATAAGGCGAGGGAATTGGGAGTTAATGATGATTCTGTTTTGCCGCTGTTGCTGGAAGCTTTATTGTTGCAGGAAAATTATTCCAGAGTGCTAGAGCAAGATATTAGCTCAGTCCGTACAAAGAATGTTGTTGCAGAGCTTTTGGCATCAAGAGGGTTGGCGTACATTTTTCAAAACAAGCTTGATAAGGCCGGCCAGGAGCTTGATGTTGCACTACTACAAGGGCCTGATTTGCCCTATGTGCTTACAGCAAAAGCGCGTTTAAGTGCTGCAGCGAGAAATCAGGAAGAAGCGCGTAGCTATTTGGACAAAGCGCTGGAACACAATAGTATCTATGCTCCGGCATGGAGCTTAGTTGGTGATTTAACAGCCCTCATGGAAGGGCCTGAAAAGGCCATTGAGGCCTATGCCAAAGCTATTGAAAATAGGGCCTATAATACGGCGGATTTATTGAAAAGAGCATTCCTCTTTATTCAGTTAAAACGCTATGAAGAAGCTCAGAGTGATCTAAGCCTTCTTAAGACCAAGCTCCCCGACTCCCCAGATATTCACTATGCACAGGGTGTGCTCTATTTTTTTCAAAAGCGTTTCGCTGAGGCTCAAGAGTCTTTAGAAATTGTTCTTGAGGGTAACCATGATGAGATGCTGGCGATCTTTTATCTAGGCGCTACCCACTTTATGCAAAATAATAATGAGCAGGCAAAGGAGTATTTATCCCGTTTTGTAACAGTTGTTCCAGGATATATTCCGGGGAGAACGCTGTTTGCTCAAGTTAAACTAAGAGACCAGGAGTTTGCAGAAGCTGAGGCTTTGCTGCGTCCAGTGGTTAAAACAACTCCCGAGGATGTTTTTGCTCTCAATCTTCTTGCGAATGCTCTGATTGAGCAGGGAAAAACAGATGAGGCTATAGAGCTTTTGGAGAAGGTGGTGGAGCTTCAGCCAGGGGAGGCAGCAGCAAAAATGCAGCTTGGGGTTGGCTTGCTAGCAAAAGGAGACAAGGAACAAGGCGTTGAAAATCTGGAAGGCGCCCTTGAGATTGATCCTCAGTTTCAGCAAGCGGATGTACTATTAGTGCTTAACTATCTGAAAGAGAAAGATATTGATAAAGCGCTAAAGGCGGCGAAATCCTTTATAAGCAGACAACCAGAAAATGTGGTTGCGCACAACATGCTGGGGTCGGTGTATCTTGCTGGTGATCAAGAAGAGGAAGCGGAGCATGCGTTTCAAGCAGCAAGAAAGCTAGTTCCAGGTGACCCAAGAGCTGGTCAACAATTGGCTGCACTTGCGCTTAAAAATAAAAAGCCTGAAAAAGCGAGAATGTATTTGAAAGAGGTATTGAAATCTCAACCAGGGCATCTTCGTACCCTTTTGGAATTGGCAGTGCTTGAGGCCAAAGAGGAGAAAAAAGAGGCAATGGAAGCCGTGCTAAAGGAGGCAATGGCAGCTCACCCAGATGCGGTGGAGCCACGAATATTGCTGGCTCAGGAATATATGAAGAATAGAAAAATAGATCAGGCTCGCATTGTGCTTGGGGATATTATTGAGAAAAACAGGGATGATCCAGATGTTCTGAGTGTTTTAGGAGAGTTACAACTCAATAGCGGCGACTTCTTGGCTGCGAGATCTATTTTGAGGCGGCTGGTAAATCTTCAGCCTAAAAAAGCTCAGGCACATTTTCTTTTGGCTAGCGTCTATGGTGGTTTGAGAAATAGAAAAGATTTCAAGACAGAATTAGAAAAAACCCTGGAGTTGGAGCCTGCGCATGTGCCAGCGAGGATTGCACTGATGCGGCTGCTGATGACTGATGGAAAGACTGATGTTGTGCGAGAGAACCTGGCTTCACTGAAAGAGGCGGCGGGGGAAAATCCTGATGTCCTAATGCTTGAAGGGATGGTATTAGAAAAGTTGGGAGAGAAACAGTCAGCGTTAGCAGTATATAAAAAGCTTTTTAAATTACAACCAAATAACACAACACTCTTTTTCCTGACGCGTTTTCAGCAGTCAATTGGGCAAAAGGAGGAAGCGATAAAAATATTGGAGCAATGGAATAGGGATCATCCGGGAGATATAGATGTAATGCTGAAGTTGGCAAGCAGCTATTTAACAGTGGACCGAGAGGCAGAGGCAATTGGTCAATACCAGCATGTGCTGAAATTGTCAGAAAATAATCTTATGGCACTTAATGATTTGGCGTGGTATCTGCGGAAATCTGATTTAAATCAAGCACTCTCTTATGCTGAAAGAGCGGCTGCAATTGCCCCAGAATCAATAATTATTATGGATACGCTTGCTATGCTTTTGATAAATAAAGGTGAAATGGTACGTGCTCAGCGGCTTATTAGCCGTGCGTTGGGGCAGGAACCAGAGAATCCAACACTGAATTATCGGCGCATTTTGTTTCTGGACAAAAATGGTCAAAAGAGTGAAGCGAAAAATGATCTTGCGGCGCTACTTAAAAAAGACTCACAGTTTCCAGAAAGAGCAGAAGCAGAGCGGATGTTTAAGCGTCTCAGTGATATGTAATGTTTTGTCGCTGCCTTTTCCTGAGACATCAGCTGGTTGATGTCTCAGAAGCATGAGCTGCTACACTTGGTCGTTTGTTGCTTGCAGTCGCTAGGAAAGTCACCTGCTGGGATTGTCCTGGCTTTTGAGGTTTGATTGTTGCAGACCCCAGACCCCACTGTTTTATTATCTTTGAAGTAGATAGCTTTTTTACCAGACAAATGCCCGTTCAGTAGAGGGTGCTGGAAATGATAGAAGCTAGCTCTGGGTATTTATCTGGAGTTTTATACCAGTAAACTGTCCTTCTATGGCGTGTTAGTAAAAGATATTTTTTGCTTGCAACGGAAGAGAATGCTGGTTGATTTCTTGCCTTGAGAAGGGTTCTTGAGCAACGTGTATCTCCTGCTTGGAATGGGGAAGTAGTATTCTGGTACTGAGTAATATGATCCTGATACGGCGAAGGTGCAATGGCAGCTTTTTACATTCATTAGCTTTAGTGCAGTTCTCCTGTTTCGCCCTTGCAAAGCCAGCACGAATAAGTTCAATCTATGGACAAAGTCGTCAAACTTTGACTATGTGCACTTTAGACGTAGCTTTTTGTTGCTAACAATAAAAAAAGGCCGTGCATTGAAATGCACGGCCTTCTATGACGCGTTAGGAAACGCGAAAGTTTTTATGCGGCCTGCTTCTTGCGACGAGCGGCTCCCATGCCTAGTAGGCCAATTCCAAGCAGTGCCAATGAAGCTGGCTCAGGAATGGAATCTGCAAACCAATCATTTGATCCGAACAAGTTGTGACCTTCTGGGCAACCAGGGGCACAAGCGCGTGGCTGGAATGAAGATGTAAAACGGAAATCTGTACCACCGACCTGAGAGTCGGTGTCGAAGTTTCCTGCTGCCAAACCGCCGGCTACATCTAAGTTACCGAAACCACTACCGCCTTCAGTACCTGAGCCTAAGCTACCAGCACTTAAAGTGGAAAACAAAGATCCATCCAAGCTGGATGGGCCAAAGGTGGCAGTCTGCTCAGTTCCTGTCAAAGACAACCACAGTGCATTGGCACCACCTTCGCTTCCACCAGAAGCTGAAGATGCATTGCTGAAATCTGCTGTGAAGTCAACATAGTACTTAACCCAGCCGCCAGTGAAAGAGATATGATCTCCAGAGTTAACACTACCACTGCTATCAACGTCCAGCCACTGGTTCAAAGAGTATCCACCAAATTGGTAAGTCAACTCACATCCTGGGCAGAATGCAGCCTGATTTGTGCCGTTGATGTTCGTTATGTTGCCGTAACCTGTTAATTCGTTGGCACCGGTAAAATCGTATTTATCCCCACCTAGTGAGTTAACACCTGTAAAGGTCGCCACAGTCTCATACATGGTATCGGTGGCAAAGTAATCGTCCAAGCTATTCGGATCCCAAACAACACCGCCGACATTTACAGCAGAAGCTTGGCCGGATATTGCAAAAGCAGCACCTACCATCGCCAATTTTATAGATTTCTTAAGGTTCATTACCTTTCTCTCCATTTTTAGGGTTTTCGTCATTTCTCGTTGCTTCTCACGAAAGCTCAAAGCGCAAAACTCAATTCGTTTGTTTCAGTAATGCAGAATGTATGCCAGTTTTGGGGCGTGCTGTGCTAATAATTATCTAACTATTTGTATATAATAGAAAAAAAATATTGATTGGTGTGTGTCGAGTTATTTAAAAGCTCTATCCAACAGCTGGTTTCATGGGAGTGTAAAAAAACCTGACACTTAATTGCAGTGTGCAAGATGGATTAGATACTCAGTGTTATAAAGTGAAACCAATAAAATGCAAAAAAACAATTACTTATGTTTGGCTGTAGCTGCCTGGGAATGAAAAGTAGAGTGTAAAAATAGCTGACATGTCCACCCAATTCACTTCCATTCTGTTCGGTGAACAACTATGGTCTTAAGTGATATTTACTAATAAGCTTTCAATTAGAAAGCTAAACGAAAACAACGTCTATTTTGGATAAAACATGATTCCTGAAAGCGTAAAATATTTAATGGCGGCAGGACATAAAGCCCCATCGCCGGATAATTCTCAACCTTGGCGGTTCCTGTGGGATGGTGAGTGCCTCAGTGTTCGTCATAGAATAAAAGACTCTGATGCCAAGATCTTCGGGGTGGGCAGCCATGGTTTGCTGCTTACAATGGGAGCGGTTATTGAAAACCTGGTTCAAGCAAGTAATGCTGCGGGGTTGGATGTGAACTGGGAGTCTTCCACTGAAGGCGACCCCTATTATATTAGAACCAAAGTTAATCCAAACTTCTCGATACCTGATGCTAGTTGGAAGCATGCTTTATTTCAGCGCCACACCAACCGCCTGCCTTTCAAGTTGGAGCCATTGGCAACAGCGTTGTTGGAGCAGTTGGCATCTATCCAGCAGAAAGATGCACGTCTGTTGGTAATTACAGATCGAAAGCAAATTGCTGAAATTGAGAACCTGGTCAATACCGCGTCACAGGCGAGATTTCAAACTAAAGAGATTCATGAATACTTTGCTTCAACCTTGAGGTTTGATTCTCCAGCGGTTAATACAGGAGATGGTTTGGATGTGGAAACCTTCGGGCTTCCACCGGGTGGTCGTGGGCTGCTTAAGTTAATTAATGACTGGAGTCGGCTCTCTCTGCTGAACAAGGTAGGGATTTATCGACTTCTGAGTACTCTTGAGGCAAAGGGTTTTGGGCAAGGTTCAGCTATCTTGGCGATCTCTGGCCCTGCTGATTATGACTCGGTATTTGCTGCCGGTCGTGTAATGGAGAGAGCATGGATAATGCTCAATGAGGTGAATGTGGGGGTTCACCCCTACTATGTTGTTGCAGATCAATTGCAAAGATTGGCAGCAGAGCGGGTTCCTGCCCATCTTGTGGATGGAATAAAGACCCTTGCCACTGGCACTGAAAAGTTACTTGGCCCTGGAACGCTACATATGCTGTTGCGGGTAGGGCTCCCTGTGAAATCTCCCATCAAATCCCAAAGAGTGCCTTTGGAGTCTGTTATTACGGAGAAGTCCTCTGCCGAGGAAGGGTGATTTATCCATGGCTATTGAGTTTTTCTCCGCTCTGAGCACCTTGTGTCATAGCTGCTTGCTTCTTGTTTAAGCTATGGCGGGCAAGAGCGAGCATCAGCCGCTGTATGGGGTTGTTGTGTCCCCCGGGCCTCCAGGTATGCACCAGTTTATTTTGGTAAGCATCAAAGTGCAGCCCCCTTGGCGCAGCGAGTACTTTACCTCGCCCCAGCAATATCTTGAGAACCTGTGTGGCAGCCACTCCAGCACAGAGTTCACAGCCCATGGAGGTAGAAGGGCCTCGATGAGCGGCAAGGTCAATGCTGTTTGGATCTATCAGGGCGGCGCTGTGTAGCATCCGAGGTGCAAGCCCCAACAGGAAACGCAATAACTGCTCATTTTCAGGTTGTCCTTCAAGACGGAAATATTCTTCGAAGGTCATCTTGCCTGGAAGGAAGTTCAGAAGCGCAACTCCCATGCCAAGAGGGGCTGCGGTAACGGCTGGTATGCCTTTTTCTGCACAGGCTGCAAATACCGCTCGGCGGTGGGATACGGCAAAAAAATCTAGGCCGTCCATGTAGAGGTCGACACCATCAAGAAATTCGTCGATATTAGTTTCGGTGACACCAGAAGTGAACTTGCACAGATCCAATTCTGGATTAATATTCAGGGCCATTTCACTCAACACATCTACCTTGTCTTGACCGATGCTACTGCGGTTGGCCCCTGCTTGGCGGTTGAAGTTGGCTAGTTCAAACTGATCGAGGTCGGCGATATGGAATTTCCCAATGCCTAATCGGGTAAGGGTTAAGAGGTGACTACCTCCAACGCCACCTAGGCCAGCTATAGCGATACGCTTGGAGCGAAGAGTGTCTTGCTCATCTATTTTTAACCAGCCGATATTCCGTGAAAATGCGCTGTGGTAATCAAATTTTTCCATTATTCACCCATTGTTTTTAACCACTATTTTGTATGATTATCTATAGAGGTGTTACAAGTTCTGCCTTTAGTACGTGAAAGCGGCAAGAAAACTATGATTTCAGGGTTAGCAAATGCTTCTTCTGATATCATAGCTGCAAATAAATTTTGCGAAAAACCTACTTACATATAGCTATTATAGACAGAGATGAACCGTTGGCTCTATTCAGTACTCACATTATGGTTTCATGGGTAGACTGGCTAATAGAGAAATTTATGGTAAACAAAGCATGCTCATGTGGTTGGTGAGTAAACATATCTGGCTTATTGGGCCACTAGTTTTGAGCTTGCATTAATGGTTGCCCTAGAGTTTAAATCTCGACAATATATTGGCTATAAAATTAAGCAATGACTGAGAAGCAGACTATCACCCGTAGGCCGATGAGTAGGCAGGGGATGGATATTAAAGCTGTTTGTACTTTTGGAGATGCGTGTTATGTCAATCAGAATTAAGATTGCGCAAAATGCCCTTGAGCTAAATGATGTTTTTCGTTTGCGTCATCAAGTATATGTTGAGCAAGAAGGGGTATTCAAAGGCACTGGCTCAGATGAAATGGCTATAGTTGATTGCTTTGATGCATTCCCGCCAGCAGCAAACATAATCGCATACAGTGGTTCCGAACCGATCGGTACTTTACGTATGAATCTGGATACAGGTGCCGGACTTCCATCAGAAGAGTTATATGATTTTGGGGATTATCGTAAGCAGATTACTGATGAATGGGAGGAAAAGCATGGAGAGTCCCCGTGTTTTATGAGTGGGGGGTTATTGGCAATTAGTTTTGATTGGCGAAATAGACGAGATGTACTACGCGCCTTATTAAAAATGGGCGCAGGCATAGGGCATTCATGGAGTGCCACGCATGTTATTGCGACTCCAAGTGTGAAGAGCTATACATTGTATAAACGTTTAGGGTTCGAACGAATAGACGAAGACCAACAGATAGAAAGCATTGGCGATTCTATCGTGCCTATGGTGGCGAAGTTTGAGGATTATTACAGCTGGGCGTTTGGGGATCTTACGAAAAATAAGAAATTTCTGGATATATTTGCTGATCGTTTTCAGTGGCTGATTTTAGGAAGTGGTGAAACGCTGTTTAAAGAGGATGATGAAGGCCAAGATGCCTATATCATTGATAGTGGTACTGTTAGGATTTTGCGGCGTGTTGAAGAAACAGGTGAAGAGCCAACACTGGCAACATTGGGGCAAGGCGATCTTTTTGGTGAATTATCTTTGATCGATGCCAAGCCACGTTCTGCACGAGCTATGGCGCTTACTAATACAGAGCTCATAAAATTAGATCGTGATGATTTTCTGAGTAGATTGAAGGAGCAGCCTGGCTATATGCAGGATATGTTAGAACATTGTGCGGCACGCATTCGCCGTGCAGATGAGCTTATTGCTGCGCTCCACGGGTCTGCAGTCCTGCGTATGGATCATGCACTAGAAGATATACGTAGCTCAGCAGTGCCTGATGCAAAACGGCCTGATACGCTTTTGGCAAAGATTGGGGCAGTCGAATTTGCTAGTAATGCTGGGGTTGGTGAGCAGGAGGCGCGTGAGTATCTTGAAGAGCAGAAGGTGTTGCAACGGATTGAGTTTACGGAGCGCAGGATTCGATTTTTGCATGTCGAAAATTCGCAGGATAGTTAGAGTTGTCAATTTGTCACTGTTGTAATGTGCGCCCCCCATCCACTGTAATCATCTGGCCGGTGATATAATCTGCATCTTTCAATAGAAACAGCACTGCCTTTGCGATGTCGTTTGGCATGCCAATCTGCTTTAGGGTCGTCTTATTTAAAATCGCCTCTTTTTTTGTCTGCGAAATCTCCTGCTCTGGCCACAATATAGCTCCTGGCGCTATACCATTGACCCGTATATCCGGCCCAAGCTCTTGGGCCAGGCTTTTGATCATCATAGCATTACCGGCTTTGGCTATGGAGTAAATAGAGTGGTTTTTGAGTGGGCGTTCAGCGTGAATGTCCACTAGGTTGATGATGCAACCCTTGGTTATTTGCAGCAGATGCGCGGCGGCTTGTGACAAGAAAAATGGGGCTTTCATGTTGGTGCTGATGAGATTCTCCCACTGGTCAATCTGTGCTGTTTCTATGGGGGTAGGGTAAAAGCTTGAGGCATTGTTTACCAGCAGATCCAAACGTTTGTAGTGGGTGTTGATGTCATTGATCAGTTTTGGCAAGGTGCTGGTATTATTCAAGTCTGCCTGCAATAGCATGACTGAGTTAGGGCGTATCGTTTCCAGCTCCTGCTTTAATATGCGAGCGGCTTCTGCAGAATTTCGATAATGTAGCGCCAGATTCATACCGTTGTTGTGCAGGGTGCGGGCAATTTCAGCACCTATTCGATGGGCTGCGCCGGTGATCAAGACGACTTTTCCTGCAAGTGGTTGTTGAGTTTTGCTCACTACGGTCTCCGCTCTTGGTACACTAATGCAAATTATTTTTCAGAAAGATTTAACCTAACGAGATACCCATGTCCAGTAGTCAATCCTCAAGCCGCCGTGTTGGCCCTTCACCCACTGAGTTGCCAGAGCCAGAGTCAGATGCTCGTGAGCATAGTGCCCGCCTGATAGGCTTTATCAGGGATGAGTTGGCGCAGAGTGGCGGTCGGATGCCCTTTGATCGTTTTATGGAGTTGGCACTCTATGCCCCAGGTCTGGGCTACTATACCGCAGGCGCAAGAAAGTTTGGGGAAGCGGGGGACTTTATAACAGCACCTGAGATTTCGCCGCTGTTTGCCCGTTGCTTAGCTCGCCAATGCAAGCAAGTGCTGGAAGAGTTAGGTGAGGGAGATTTGTTTGAGACAGGGGCGGGTACCGGTGCGCTGGCAACTGATTTGTTGTTGGAGCTGGAGGCGCTGCAGAAGCTTCCAGAGCACTACTTCATTCTGGAAGTAAGCCCGGATCTACAGCAGCGTCAACGGGATACATTAATGTCTCGAGCTGCTCATCTGATTGATCGAGTGCAATGGCTGGATGCCATGCCTGAACCAGGGTTTGTCGGGGTTGTGGTGGCCAATGAACTGCTGGATGCTATGCCGGCCAGCCGTTTTCGTGTTGATGAATCGGGTGTGCAGGAGGGGTTTGTTCGATGGGCAGATGATGCGCTTGAACATTACTGGGATGAGCCTGTTACTCCGGGTTTGATGGAAGCTGTTACCGCTTTGCAGGAGAAAGTAGGAAAATTTGCTGTAGGCTATGAGTCTGAGCTTAATCTGCGTGCTGCCCCCTGGTTGCGGTCACTTGCCCAACGGATTGGTCGAGGAGTCGTAGTGCTTGTCGATTATGGCTATCCTGGTTCTGAGTACTATCACCCACAACGCAATATGGGCACTTTGATGTGCTATTACCGGCATCGTGCCCATGATAATGCCCTCATCTTGCCAGGGTTGCAGGATATTACTGCTCACGTGGATTTTTCAGCTGTTGCCAGGGCTGGGTTGGATGCTGGTTTTATTCTAAAAGGTTACACTACTCAGACTCATTTCTTACTGGGGTGTGGATTGGATTCGTTATTGACGACCTCTGATCCTAATGATATTAAAAATCATATGACCTTGATGCAGGCTGTAAAGCGACTCACCATGCCAACAGAGATGGGTGAACGATTTAAGGCCATTGCTTTAAGCAAGGGTATTGCATCACCTTTAATTGGGTTTGGCTTGAGAGACCTCAGTGGCCGTTTGTAACAAAAAAATCTACCGATGTTGTGTTCTGGCTGTGCTGCTTATTTTATCGGCGGTGGGTTGTCAGACCAACAATAGTAAAAATGCAGCCATTGATTCCAAGCCATTTCAACTCAAAAATATCGCCAAAAGCGATGTTGATTTGGTGACAGAAACCCATCTCCAGCTGACCTTGGCGCAGCTTAAAATCATGATGGAAAAGCTTTATTGGCGCAATCCACAGGAGTTGCGTAAGCGCCGTGTTGTAAATATAGAGACGGCAGTGGAAAAGGTGTTTGGGCCAAATCGGCAGGCTCTGTTTCCTGAGCTGAAAGGCAAGCGTTCAATCGATAGCATGCGTCTGGCATTTCAGAATAGTTATCGTGGAGATCGTGTTTTGGCGCTGGTAGAAGGGCTGCGAGGCATGGTGCTGGACTCCTATAACGGGCAGCATGAGTTCTATCTGGCAGATGAACTGGATCCGCAAAAAATGTATAACGCCGCGCGTAATATTGAGATTGCCGTGTGGAAGTTAAGCAATGATAAAGATGCTGAAGGGCGACTCTATTTGCTGTCCAATGCGGAGTCTGATCTAAGTTTTGAACGGCTGTTTGGTAAAATTATTGTGCTTCAGGATAGCATGGCGGCTATCGTTTCTGATGCTACCAACAGGCGCATTAAAAACGTGATTCAATCAGCTGCATCAGCTGTGTTTATGGGGATTTAAGCTGCAACCCCTTCTCAAACCAAGCCTGTTTTACAGCACTGGCCGCCTGTAACCGCTTCTTCTGTAGCTGCGCAATGATGTGTTGTGGCTCAGATGTTGTTTGGCTAATCTTCGCCGCATCTATTTTAATAATTGCCTGATAAATAGCGCGTAAAAAATCAGCCTGTGGATATGGGCTATCTTCCATGCCTGTCCGTCCGCGCACATCCGCTTTACAGACCAGCAGGAATTGTTCAAATCGTTGCGGACGGCGCAAAGCATCCAACCCCATCACAATTTTCAGCAGCGTCTTGGGGCGTAGCTCAAAGGCTTGGTGACAGAGCAGGTGATAACGGGCGACCGGGATGGCCAGGTCACGCCAGGCATTGGGGATGCGCAGACGTTTGCAGAGCGGCTTGATCAGCTTTGCGCCGCGCTCTTCATGCCCGCGGTGGCTGGGCAGTATTGCAGCTGGCGTGGTGCCTTTGCCCAGGTCGTGAACCAGTGCCGCGAAGCGTACCTGCGGGTCACTGCTCAACAGGCATGCCTGTTGCAGTGTGAGCAGGGTGTGTAGCCCAGTGTCGACCTCAGGGTGGTAGTCTTTGCGTTGGGGTATGCCAAACAGGCAATCAACCTCTGGCAAAACAGCTGCCAGCATATCCATTTCATGCATGGCTTTGATGAAGATATGGGCATTATCTTCAGTCATGGCCTTAGCGATCTCTGCCCATACACGCTCTGGTACCAGATTGTTCAACTCGTCCTTTGCGGCCATCTGTTGAACCAGTGTTTTTGTCTCTTCTGCAATACTAAACCCCAGCTCATGGTAACGGGCAGCAAAACGTGCAAGCCGCAGTGTACGAATGGGATCTTCAGTGAAAGAGGGAGTGTGACGTAGAATGCCTTTTTTCAGATCGTCCTGGCCGCCAAGGGGGTCGATAATCTCTCCATCTGGCCCTTGTGCCAGAGCGTTGATGGTGAGATCGCGCCGCGTCAAATCCTCTTCAATGCTGACAGGGTTGCTGTGTATGTCGTCACGTTGGCAGCGGGGCAGAGCGTACTCTTCGTGGGTTTTGGGATGCAGAAAAACAGGGAAATCTTTGCCAACCTGTTGGTAGCCTAGCGCAACCAGCTGCTCGGGGGTAACGTTGCTGGCCAGCCAGTCCTTCTCGGTGATGGGGCGACCCAGCAGCTTGTCTCGCACTGCACCGCCAACCAGGTAAAATTTCATCTGTTTGTCACTCATCTCAGACATGCTAACGTGTTCAGTATGCAAATCAAAATTGTCCTATTACTGTTGGTTTTTCAGCTGCTCACCGGGTGCGCTACCCTGGGTTACTATGCCCAATCTGTGCATGGACAGCTTGAGTTGATTGGCAAACGCCAGCCAATCGAAGAGCTGCTTGCTGACTCCGAAGTGTCAGAAAAACTGCGCCAGCGTTTGGAGCTGGTGTTAAAGATGCGGGATTTTGCCAGCACTGAGCTTGGGTTGCCAGATAATGCCAGCTATCGAAGTTATGCCGATCTGGGGCGTAAAGCCATGGTTTGGAGTGTAGTGGCGACGCCAGAGTTCTCTGTGCAGCCTAAGCAGTGGTGCTATCCGGTGGTGGGTTGTGCAGCCTATCGTGGCTACTTTTCTCATCAGCAAGCAGAGCAATTTGCCGAGGGTCTTGGCAGTGAAGGGCTGGATGTGGTGGTGGAACCGGTGCCCGCCTACTCCACACTGGGATGGTTTGATGACCCGGTGCCCAATACGGTGATCAACTGGTCAGAACCGCATTTGGCTGGGTTGATCTTCCATGAGCTGGCGCATCAGAAACTCTATTTTCAGGATGACAGCCGATTTAATGAAGCTTTTGCCGTGGCGGTTGAGCAGATTGGAGTAGAGCGCTGGATGCTAGCACAGCATAATAGTGAAGGTTTTGTGCATTGGCAGCAGCAAAAGGCAAGAGAAGAGCCATTTTTCCAGCTGCTGTTGCTGACGCGTCAACGGCTTGTGACGCTCTTTGCCCGCCCATTGTCAGTCGCGGAGATGCGAAAGGCTAAGGTAGCAGAGTTTGAGCAACTGCGTTCTGAATATGCTTCGCTGAAGCGTAGCTGGAATGGTTACACCGGCTATGATCGCTGGTTTGAGCGCAAGCTGAATAATGCCAGGCTGGCTTCAGTGGCGACCTATCGACACTTGCTGCCCGGGTTGTTGGCTCTATATGCTCAGTCAGATAGAGATTTAGCTCGTTTTTATCAGGCATGCGGTGCATTGGCGGCGCTAACGCCGGAGAAGCGCTCGCAGCAGCTTGAGCGCCTTATCCCGCCTGCCGCCAGCGTGACAGACGTCGTTGTTTTTTAGTAAGCCCCAGATAGAGCGGCACAATTTCATCAACATCCGCAGGTGCAATTCCCAGGTCAGGTAGACCATTGTGCTGACATACGCTATCGACCTGCATCGAAAGATAGTTATCCATAGAGAAAGGTTGGCCCGGCATCCGCCCAAGAATTTCTGCCTGTAATTTGGATGCACGGTCGCTCAAGCGAATGATCTGACGTTTTAGTCCTAGTTGATGAGCGGTGTATCGAACCAACTCCTCTAAGGTGAAAACCCGTGGTCCACAAAGGTCATAGCGTTGATCAAAACTGCTGGGCTCATAGAGTGAGTGGATAAAGGCATCAACAATATTGCCAATATAGACGGGTGCAAAATGTGCATCAGGGCAGGCGAGAGGGAAGGGCGCGGGAGCCATGTTCAAGAGATCAGAAAAACGGTTGAAGAAGCTATCACCGGGGCCAAATATGACAGATGGACGAAAACTGGTGACTTTGATGTCGGGTTGGCTTAGTTTGTGTGCGAGGTTTTCACCCTCGCCTTTGGTGAAAAGATAGCGGCTCGGCCCTTGATCCTGGTTGGCGTTCAGTGCGCTCATATGCAGTAGTCGAGACACGCCGGAGTTTCGGCAGGCCTTAATGACAGCATCAACCAGATCTACATGCGCCTGTTTAAATCCCTGCTTATTGCTGCCTTCATTGAGAATGCCAACAAGGTTGATAAAGGCATCGCAGCTGGCAAGATGCGGTTCCATGGCTTTTGCATCATAAATATTGGCAGCAAGCAGCTGCACGCCAGGCAAAATTCTTAGATCTTTGTGTCGCGCGGGGTTACGCGTCAGAATAAGGCATTGAATGCCTCTGGAAACCAGCTTGCTCGCAAGATGGCGGCCAACAAATCCACTGCCGCCAAGGATGCAGACTCTATTAATCATCATCTCTTTAGTCTCCCTGAACAATGTTCCATAGAGTATCTTACTGACAGCCTTACTATGCAAGAATCTGCTTTTGCATGTTTTTCCATTATTGTTTGATGGTTATTGATCACACAACATAATTTCTTTGGCCTTAAAGTGCACTTTTACGCTGTTGTTATTTTTTATAGGCGGTAGAATGGTCATTTAATTCTCCTGGTAGGTATGATGCTTGCCATAATGGTGCAATTAATGTTTTATTAACAAATACGAACTGAATAAGGGTTAAAGCATGACAAACGGTCAGACGGAGAAAGTAGTAGAGCGTCGCACTGGCACGCAAACAATGATTGATAAGCTGCTGGCAGAGCGCAAAGAGGTGCTGGCTCTCTATTGGCATGTCGCTGGGTTAGAGCCACTGACTCCAGAAACACCTTTTGGTGATCATCTGCAAGAGTTCTGTGAGGTCCTGGTCGACTACATAGCTTTTGGGCACTTTGAGGTTTATGATCGTATTGGTAGTGGCAAAGAGAGGCGAGAGGCCGTCGTGTCACTTGCCGAGAAGATCTACCCCAATATTCTTGATACAACAGATGTGGCTGTATCTTTTAATGATAAATATGATGAGACAGACCATAAATTGCACTTGGAAGATCTACCCAAGGATCTCTCGCAAATGGGCGAGGTGCTTGCAACACGTATTGAGCTTGAAGACCAGTTAATTGAGGTGATGTTGCAGCGTTAAGGATAGAAAAAACCTTTGCTCCATTTGTATATTATTGCGCAAAGGTTTTGATTTAAATTTGTCGTCTATAACAATAACTATTATATGGCAGTGATTGATTTTAATAATCGCTGACTTGGTGTCACAGTGTTATCCAGGCTTAACACATTTGCACAAAGGCGCTTAAAAAAGAATGAGTTTTTGGCTCTGCTTTATCCGCACGAGCCGATGGGTATCCAACTTCAAAAATTACACAAGGGCATCGATAACGCGCATATTGATATAACCCTGAGTCCTGTGTTTATTATCAGGGCGACACGGTTTGTACGTGGCATTCTACAGCATGATGCGGCTATCGTTGGTTTAAGCTCTCAAGTACCAAAACCTAAAAAAGCTGATACTGATGCATTCATTGCAGCCTATTCTGATATGGTGGAAGCTGCAATAAAGCAGGCGCGCCAGACATCCTCTCCGGAACAGATTCAGCTACTTCAATTAGGCGTTATCAGATTTTTAGTGACTTTGATTGATAATGAATTAACTCGCCTGCATGACAGTATGCAGCGTAATCGTGGCGGCGTGATGGGTCGATCAAGCGGTCGCGCATTGGAGCTTCACGAGCGTGTGGTTATATTGGCAAAGGTGAAAACAAAACTGCGTAATGCAGTGCTGCATCAGTGTTTCACTCAAATTATAAAACAGGAAAAAAGAACACTGCGGATGCTACGCAAATCGGTTCTGGGGATCTCCTGGCCACTGCCAAAACGCATTTTGTGTAACCCTATGCTACAACAGCCGCTCCCTTGGGGTGCTGACCAGCGGGTAGAGAGTTATCTTCCACTTTGCGCGGAACATTTTGCTCACATCAACCGATTGATCACGGAAGTTTTTGTTAATTATTTGCCCAATTGGGCTGTTGCCAGTGATGAAGCAGTAAATGGTTCCCATGAAAAAGGCAGGCTGAAAAAGCCTGCGCGCCTACATAAACCGCTAAGTGGAGTAGATGGCTGCTTGGAAGCTGAGACATTGTTGCGAAGTGCCTTGCAGCCAGAAGAGTATCTACAGGGGCAGTTTTCCTGGTTGGATATGCCGGAAAATATTGCGCGGTTAACCTCTCCTACAACGCTACAAACAACCTTCAATAACCAACCTCAAAAAGAGCAGCTGCCAGCAGGTTGGCAGCGTTTTCAACAACAATTAAGAAAGAATATTTACCAGCAATTTAAACGTTCGAATTTTATACCGCTGGTTCTGGCAGCTTACGAGACCCGCAAGGTTATGCGGGAGCTTGACAAAAGTGTGCCCATCTCAGTTGTACAACAGTATTTGGCAGAAGGACTGTCACGGAAAGAACTATTTCGGCATTTTGCCGAGCTTCAGATAGAAACGGCATCCATTGCTGCTATCGGGAAGAAATTGGACTTGGCTCGTGGCCAAATCAAACAGTTGCAGCGCTATGAACAAGAGCAGTTGTTGCTCGATTTTATAAAAGACTTCCTTGTTTTTAGACGGGATCTTAAGAATGCCTTCTTGACATATCAGGCGATGGATCAACTCTCTATCTTGAACAAACCTGAAGATATTGAATTGTCCAATGCCAATGGCAAGTTATACCAATTTGCCACAGCCTATGAAAATGACCCTATAAAACAGCCGATCTGTAAGCATGTCATTATCAAAGCAGATATACGTGGATCAACAAGTATGACCACCGGCTTGGTCGCAAAAGGACTTAATCCAGCAACCTATTTTAGCCTGAACCTCTTCAAGCCCATCAATGATCTGTTAGATAGCTATGGTGCCGCCAAGGTATTTGTAGAGGGTGATGCCATCATACTGAGCATTCTTGAGCACGAAAATATTGCTAACCAGCGCTTGAGCGTGGCGTGGGCCTGTGGGTTGGCGCAGAAAATACTGGAAGTGGTTGATGTTCAGAATATAAAAAATGAACAATTTGGTTTGCCATCTCTTGAGTTGGGGCTGGGTATTGCTTTTAGCCGTGAATCTCCAGCTTATCTCTATGATGATGAAAAGAAGATTATGATCTCATCTGCCATTAATCGTGCAGATCAACTCTCTTCCTGTTCAGCGGTGTTGCGACGAAGTTGCCCGCGCGAGCGTGGTGTAGAAGTAATGACATCAGTGGATCTTGGTATGTTTGAAAAGGAGCACCCAGAACGACTGTTGCGCTTCAATGTTGATGGTATTGAGTTAGATAGCCCGGCATTTGATAAACTAAAAACAGAACTGAAATTAAAACGGCTAATACCGGATGAGTTGCTGGCATGCGATGCCACTGCTCTTTATGTTGGGCGTTACCCCGATAATAAAGGTGTTAAGCACTGGTTGGTGGTTAGGGAGGCCCCGGTTCGTTTTTGGGCTGACAGCTGTATTGGCCCAGAAGAGCAAAAAGGGCGCTGCTTTTATGAAGTGCTTGTTGATCGAGAAGTGCTTGCCTGGGTTAAAACAAAGATGAATCTTAAACAACAAAAACAGGCTGTGGATATTAGCGCTGTGCAGTCTGAATTCCCTGCCGACTACGTAATTTAGCGAGTGTGCCGGTGCCTTTTACCAATGGCATCCGGTATTCTAATCTCATGGGCTTCTGTCCTAGCTGCTGTTCGTAAATAACTGTGTAACTTAACACGCGCTGTAGGTAGAGACGTGTCTCTTTAAATGGCACAGTTTCAACCCAAAGGTCAGCGGACATGTCTTCTTCAGGCAACCATTTTTTTACCCGATGTGGCCCAGCATTATAGGCTGCAGTGGCCAGCACCTGATGCTGATTTAGTCGGTTAAATACCTGTCCTAGATAAGCGCTTCCCAATTGAATATTAAGTTTGGGTTTGAGCAGCAGTGAACTGAGGGATCGCAGTGAACGGCCATGTAAACGCCGTGATACTTCGCGGGCTGTGCGTGGCATGAGCTGCATCAATCCCAAAGCGCCGGCACCTGAACGGGCATCATGGATAAAGGCGCTCTCCTGGCGCACCACGGCAAACACCCACGCGATGTCCAGCTTATTGGTGTTGGCCTGTTTCTCGATATCTGTTTTGTATTTTATTGGAAAACGAAGATCCAGATCGTCCCAGTATTCGGTTCGGGCGAGAGAGAATATAGCCCGATCATGCCAGCCCCAACTCTCTGCCAGCTTGGCGGCAGCCTGGAGTTCATCCTGATTCATATCCTTTGTGATGGCTTCCCATTCTCGACGAGCCTGAACCAGTCTTCCCAGGGTGTGCAGCTCTTTGGCTCTTGCTATTGCGCCTTTTGCCATCAATTTTTTCTGGAGTGATGCATCCACCTGTAACGGAATATTGGCAAGGTGGTAGTTGATACCCAGTCTGTCAGCCGCCAGAAATCCATAGTAACTGCGCTCGCGGGCAACCTGGGTATATATCTGCTTAGCTTCTGCGGTTCTGTATAGCTCTTCCATGCTACGGGCTCGCCAGTACATCCAGCCCTCTGATGAGCGTTGATGCTCTGGCAGGGCGCTTAACCAGATTAGGGCAGTAGACCAGTCGTGTGCATCTAATGCGGCCCTTATACGTGCCTCTCTGAGAGTGTCGTCATCAGCGGCAGGCTCTATCTCTGCCAGAAAGGTGAGTGTCCCAGGATGCTTGTTCCGCATTAAGGCAAAAGCAAGCGTGCTTTCAATCTTTGGTCTCTCTTCGTTGGTAAAGGTATATCGATTTTTTAGCAGCTTCCAGGCATGAAGTGCCGCCGTGGCATCTCTACGAGCAAGACGCTTGATTCCATGCAGCAAAATAGCATTTCGATAGGGGTGTTCCTGGATAAATGTTTTGCTGCTCAGAATGAGCTGTGGTTTGCGATGAACTATCAACCATCGGTCAACCCACTTCTGCTCGCTTTTAGGCAAAAAGTTGCGAAGATAGCGTGCCAGACTGGTCTGCCGAGCATCCATTGCCAGCTGAATACGCTGCCAAGTCAGGCTTTCAGTCTGCATGCCAGCACTCTGCCAGGCTTTAAATACGGGGTCACAGGCTTTGGGTCGCGATTTTTTATAGAGCCAAAGTGTGCCTGCCTTATCGAATGCCTCCTGCTTTTTGCCATTCTTGTAAAGTGCGCGCAGGTGGTAGCATTCACGGGTCACACTCAGGGAGGGTTTATAAAATTTTAGGTAGGTCTTCCAGCGGCCACGTTTGGCCAGATGGTTTAGCCAGGCGTTACGCAATAGTGATGCGAGTGGTGTATCTGCATAGTGGGTTAAAAACTGCTGGATACGTTTGTCTTTCTGTTTATGCAGACTGCGACGCAGCTCTTTATATTCCAGATAAGGATAGAGCGGGTACTCTTTAAGAGATGCCGTAAGCTTTCGGTAACGGCTCACTTGACCCTTGCTGATCGCTTTTTCAGCAGCCAGAAAATCAGCGCGTTGCGTGGAAAGTGAAATGCTGCCGTGTGCATTTGACAGCAACAACAACAGACATCCGACAAACCATAAGAGTTGTCGATAATTACAGATCATTATGTAAGTTTAGTGAAATATCTAGGAAATGTGTGGATTGTGTGTACGGCGCACATTATATATGAGCAAATTTATGCTATGTGAGTAACCTGTCTGGTAATTTAAATCCTGATTTAGACACTATACTGAAAGTATGAATAAAAGGAATGATTCTAAAACAGCGGACTTTAACCAACCAACCCCTACTAGCTGGCTGGAGGGTTTTCCTCCATTCCAGGGAATGCAAGCAAAAGTATTGGAGCTGGATGATGAATGGAACAGAATCCGCATCCTGCTACCGCTTAATAAGCAGACGCAAAATCCTGGAGGCAGCATGTTCGGCGGTGTTATAGCCTCATTAGCTGACCCTGTTGCCGCCTTGGCATGCGCATGGCATTTTCAAGAATACTCGGTGTGGACACGTAATCTGAGTATCGATTTTTTGCAAGAAGGACGTACAGACCTTGAGTTGAGGTTTGAGTTTAATCCTACACAAAAAAAAGAAATTGCTGAGGAGCTGGCACAGCATGACCGCAGCACTCCACTGTTTGAATATGCCTACTATCTGGCTGATGGCACACTCTGCGCTCGGGTGCAGAATTGCGTTGCAATACGCAGAAAAGGCTATGTTGCAGAGAGTACCGGTGCCTTGTAGCAATAAGCTCACAGACAGCCAGTAGTGTTGCATAAATAGTTAATTTAATAAGAAAAAGCCATGAGCTGGCGATTGAGGGCAGCTGCCGTAATTGCAGCTTAAAACCAAAAATCAGCATTACCCCATCAAACTTATTTGCGCATCCAGCTAGCATTGCACGGGCAATATTTGATATAAGTCAAGTTGCAGCGCGGTTTCTATAAACCGTAAAGAGATAATTATTGGGTTTAAGGGTGCAGGAATGAGTCAAAATGAACTGATGTGGGATGATGAAGCGTTAGAATTGCTGAATAAAATTCCCTTTTTTGTGCGCAAGGCGGCGCGGAAAAAGATTGAGAAAACGGCAATCGAATCGGGCGAAGAGCGTATCACCGTCGAGCTGATGGAGAAGATACGCAGCGAAAGAGTCGCTAGCTAGCAACTAAAAAGCCCCATCTGGCAAATGCTGGATGGGGCTTTTGCGTCTCTGTCTGATTTTTTGGCAGATGTTATCTGATGTTTCGCCGTTCCCGCGCAGCTTCAGCCAATTGGCGTAGCAGTGGTACGGTATCTTCCCAGTTTATACAGGCATCGGTCAGACTTTGGCCGTAGGTTAACTCTTTCTCTGGATGCCAATCCTGACGGCCCTCAACCAAAAAGCTCTCAATCATTACACCAAAGATTCGGTCATCGCCCCGTGCTACCTGTCCTGCCACATCACGCCCCACATCAATCTGCTTGGCATGTTTCTTCCGGCTATTGGCATGACTGAGATCAATCATGATATGCGGTTCTAAACCTGCTGCTTCCAAATCTTCAGCAGCAATATTCACACTCTCGGTATCGTAATTAGGACGAGTGCCACCACGCAGAATAAGGTGGCCATCTTCATTACCAAAGGTAGAGAAGATCGCAGAATGCCCTGCCTTGGTCAGTGACATGAAGTGGTGTGGCTGGGCAGCGGCACGGATAGCATCAATGGCTACCTGCAAACCACCGTCAGTGCCATTCTTAAAACCAACGGCGCAAGAGAGGCCGGAGGCCAGTTCACGGTGAACTTGACTCTCGGTAGTGCGCGCACCGATAGCACCCCAGCTGATCAGGTCAGAGATATATTGTGGGCTGATGGGGTCAAGGTACTCAGTAGCGGCAGGCACACCCAGATCATTCACGTAGGCCAACAGCTCACGTGCCTGCAATAACCCTTTATTGATATGGAAGCTGCCATCCAGATCCGGGTCATTGATCAACCCTTTCCAGCCAACAGTTGTCCGTGGCTTCTCAAAATAAACACGCATCACAATCAGTAGATCGTCCTTCAGCTCTTCGCAAAGTCCCTGCAACTGGTCGGCATACTCCTTTGCCGCTTTCAGGTCATGCACTGAGCAAGGCCCAGTCACTACCAGTATCCGGTCATCCTTACCATTGAGCATATTGTGAATGCTCTGGCGGGTTTTATAGACCGTTTCAGCTGCCTTCTCAGAGATAGGGAAGGCTGCGTGAACCTCAGCTGGGGAGGAGACCTCAGTGGTTTTATTGATGCGCAGATCGTCTGTTTGGTATGTCATGCTCTTAATCGCTCTCTATTTATGATGCGCGCATTATACCGAAGCCGCGCTTGTAGTCACTGTATGCTTATTGTTAGTGCCCACCTTTACTCTGTTCGCCTGCGTGTGAGAGATAGAGCGCTAAACCGATTAAAGAGATACCGCCTGCGAGGTAGAGTAGGTCTATTGGTGTTTTAAACTCCATTGCAATGGCGTACTCGAAAAATTTTACAATCAGGATCATCAAAATAACTTTAGCCAGGCGACTTTTGAGGTCATCCAGGCTGGTGATGAGTAGAACGTTGGAGGCGTTTTCAGACTCTTCTGCTTTTGCAATGTTACTGATAAAAAGTTCATACAGGCCCAGTGCAAAGATTAGCAAGATGGTGGCGAGCAGGTAACCGTCGACGATCTCAACTACATGGGTGACAGTGGTGGCTCTGAGCGCATAACGCTGTTCCTGGCTGATATCTACGGAGATGTAATCGCCCAGGTGGCTAACCATAAACACGGCATCCGCAGTGGCGATGAAAAACATGGCCATACTGGATGCCAAGCTGGCGAGCACGGCAAATAGTACGACGAAGCGGCTATCCCACAGAAAAGATTCAAAATATTTCTTTAGTGTATTCATGGTGTTATAGGTGGTTGATTTATTTTGTCGATTATATCTTGAATATCCGTTTGATGCGTTGTTTTTAAATGGACTGATTGAGAAATTACTATTGAATAATACTCTGAAGATTGGTTAATCTGCTTGCTACCAAGTCTGAGTTAATGAGCACATTTAATCGCAATCGTTGCAATATGGGAGTTAACAATGATCTACAGTAAACCGGGTTCTGAAGGTTCCGTTGTCTCTTTTAAAGAGAGGTACGATAACTATATTGGCGGCAAATGGGTGCCTCCGGTGGAGGGGGTTTATTTTGAAAACTCCTCACCGGTGGACGGCGAGATTTTTTGCCAAGTGGCCCGCTCTACTGCTGCTGATGTGGACAGGGCGTTAACGGCTGCGCATGAGGCCAAAGAGGCCTGGGGCAAGACATCGGTCAACCAGCGCTCAGATACGCTGCTGAAGATTGCAGATCGCATTGAGGCCAACCGAGAGATGCTGGCGGTGGCGGAGACCTGGGATAACGGCAAGCCGGTGCGCGAAACGCTGGCTGCAGATGTACCTCTGGCGGTGGATCACTTCCGCTACTTTGCGGGTTGCATCCGGGCGCAGGAGGGCTCTATCGGTGAGATTGATGAGGCGACTGTCTCCTATCAATACCACGAACCACTGGGTGTAGTAGGGCAGATTATCCCCTGGAACTTTCCGCTGTTGATGGCGGCGTGGAAGCTGGCTCCGGCTTTGGCGGCGGGCAACTGTGTTGTGCTTAAACCCGCTGAGCAGACACCGCTCTCTATCTCTCTTTTAGTGGATATCATCGATGACTTGTTGCCGTCTGGTGTGGTGAACATTGTGCATGGCTATGGTGAAGAGGCGGGCAAGGCGCTGGCTACCAGCGACCGTATTGCCAAGATTGCCTTCACCGGCTCTACCGCTGTGGGGCATCAGATTATGGAATATGCCAGCAAGAACATTATCCCGGTCACGCTGGAGCTGGGTGGCAAATCACCCAATATCTTCTTTGCAGATGTGTTGCAGCAATCACCTGAATTTATTGATAAGGCGATTGAAGGGCTGGTGCTGGGCTTTTTTAATCAGGGTGAAGTCTGCACCTGCCCCTCTCGCGTGCTTATTCAGGAGTCGATGTTTGATGAGTTTATCGCCCGAGTTATTGAGCGGGTAAAAATCATCAAGCAGGGTGATCCGCTGGATACCGAGACGATGATCGGTGCCCAGGCCTCTCAGGAACAGCTGGATAAAATTCTTGACTATATGCAGATTGCAAAGCAGGAGGGGGCTGAGTGTTTGATTGGTGGGAAGCGCAACACAGTCAATGCCCTGGCTGATGGTTTCTATATCGAGCCGACCCTATATAAAGGTGATAACAGCATGCGTATCTTTCAGGAAGAGATCTTCGGGCCAGTGCTGGCTGTGACCACTTTTAAGGATGAGGCTGAGGCCATCGCTATTGCCAATGACACAGAGTATGGCTTGGGTGCGGGTGTTTGGACTATGGATATGAATCGTGCTTATCGGCTGGGTCGGGCCATTCAGGCAGGGCGCGTCTGGACTAACTGTTACCACGCCTATCCTGCCCATGCGGCCTTTGGTGGTTATAAGAAATCCGGCATTGGCCGTGAGACTCATAAAATGATGTTGGATCATTATCAGCAGACAAAAAACATCTTGGTTAGCTATGGAACAGAGCCGCTGGGCTTTTTCTAAAAAGCTCTATTGAAGCGGTTAAAAGATGAAAGCCCAATGATGTTTATTGGGCTTTTTTGTTATCACATTTTGGCTAATCATTTTCCTGCCGGGCCTCTATTTGTGGCGGACTGCCCGGCACGGCATTAACAGTGATGATTATCGGGTTGCAGCAGACCTGGCAGTCTTCAACATATTGCTGCTCTTCAAAGGAGCTATCGATGGATAACTCGATCTGCTCCCAGCAATAGGGGCACTGAATCGTGTGGCTGTCCAATAAGGTCATGCTAGCTTTTGAGGTTCTCAGGAATCATACAGACAGGGATGGGTTGCATTTTATGCTGGTTGGCGCGGTTCAGGCGTCGGTAGATGGCTAGCACCTCTTTTTGACGAGCCTCTAGTCTGGCCTCGTCGCCATCGAACTCCATCGCCCACTCAAGTTCCGGGTAGCTGGCACCAATCTGATCTTCGTCGGTACGATCATCGTGCCAGAGACCGTCAGTTGGTGCTGCCTGCAGTATCTCTTCGATAACGCCCAGCTCTCGTCCCAGTGCATAAACCTCGGTTTTGTTCAGGTCGGCGATAGGGCTGACATCAACGCCGCCGTCACCATATTTGGTATAAAAACCGATGCCGAAATCCTCGACCTTATTGCCGGTGCCCAACACCAGATAGTTGTGATGGGCGGCAAAATAATAGAGCGTGGTCATGCGTAGGCGCGCGCGGGTGTTGACCAGCGCCATAGCGTGCAACTCTTCATTATCGTCTTTTGGCAATACGTTCAACAGACCATCGAAGAGACCGGTTAGCGGCACTTCTGTTGAGGCTGCATGAGGAAAATTTTGCTTCAGGAATTCAATATGGCGTTGGGCGCGGGTTACCTGATCGCTGTGCTGGTGGATAGGCATCTCTACACAGAGCATGGGGCGACCGGTACGTGCGCCAAGCGTGGATGTCACAGCGGAATCGATACCGCCGGATACTCCGATAACAAAGCCTTTAGCGCCTGACTGTTCGGCATAACTATCGAGCCAGTCGGTGATGTGTTCAATAATCTTGGCAGCCTGCATCTGTTTCCTCGTCTGTTTTGTGTTCTCAAGCCAGCAGGAAGCATAACACTCAAAGAAACCTCATGTTCAGCACAAAATGCACTGTTGGATGTGGCTTGAACATGCTTTTGTACACCCCTCCCAGGCTTGATTGTGGCTTATGCGGGTGGGCTCCTGTTTCATGCGTGAAGAGCTGATCGTTGCATAACAGCTCTTTTTGAATTGAATGTGACTTTGTCACAGACCCTTTAAAAACAAGTATCTATGATTACCTTTAACAGCCTATTTCAGCCTTTATGAAATAGAGGCAATTTATTACTTATAGAGCAGGAGATGATCATGAAACAGAATGTTGGCGGAGTTGATCGCGTATTACGCTTTGCAGTTGGTATGGGTGTTATTGGCTGGGGTGTGCTGGATCAGAACCTTTGGGGTGCTATTGGTGCAATCCCAGTTTTCACAGCAGTGATTGGCTGGTGTCCGGCTTATATGCCTTTTGGAATGAACACCTGCAAAGTAGAGAAGACAAGCTAATTGCAGGGCATCGGCTGGTGATATCCAAATCCGGGTGTCACCAGTCGGCTATTCCTGTTCAGCTGGTTTTGGCCATGCGCTGATAACAGCCTGCACCAGTGTTGCCAAAGGGATAGCAAAAAAGACCCCCCAGAATCCCCAGAAACCGCCAAACACCAGAATGGCCACAATAATGGCAACAGGGTGCAGGTTGACCACTTCTGAGAAGAGCAGAGGCACCAGCACATTGCCATCCAGTGCCTGAATAATAAAAAAGGCCACTGTTAACCAAACAAAATCACTGCCCCATCCCCACTGAAACCAAGCGATCAGCAGCACGGGGATTGTTACTACCGTGGCACCGATATAAGGAATGATGACTGATAGCCCGACCAATGCCCCCAGCAGCATGGCGTACTCCAGGCCAAAGAGCGTGAAGGTGACAAAGCAGGCCGCCCACAGAACAATAATCTCAATAAATTTTCCACGCACATAGTTGGCAACCTGAAGATCGACATCCTTCCAAACTGTAGTTGCCAATTTGCGATCTTGAGGCATAAAGCCCAGTGCCCAATCGATGATCAGTCGTTTATCCTTCATGAAAAAGAAGACCAACATCGGCATGAGTACGGCATAAACGAGAACGGTAATCACCCCTACAACGGATGATAAAGAGACAGAGACGACAGTCTGCCCAAGTTCTGCAATCCGCTGGCTAATGACACCTGTAATCTCCTCCAGTTGAGTAACCGTAATGATATCTGGGTATTGGGTAGGCAGCTGCATTAAAACCTGCTGGCCTTTTGAGATCATTATCGGTAGCTGCTGGAATAGCTGAGTACCCTGACGGGATAGGGTAGGGGCAAGGCCGAAGAGCACGATAGAGACAAACAGGAAAAAGGCACAGAAGACAATTAAAACAGCGATGATATGGGGTGTCCCCCGGCTTTTCATGCGCTCAACGCCACCATCCAGCAGATAGGCAATAACAGCACTTGCCAGCACAGGCATCAGCATGTCGCCCATAGTAATGACTACAGCAAACCCAATCATCAGGAACAATGCTAGAAACACTACCCCGGAATCGGAGAGGTGCCGCTTAAACCACTTAGTTAAAAACTGCATTACAAAGAAGCTCCTGTTGAATCGCTTTGGAAATAGCGGTGTAGCAAATGACAGTTTTCCGTTTGACGAAAGGGTTGTCTACAACCTCTGCTGGAACTTAGCATCAAAATGCCTTACTCTCCAGCGCTAGCAGCGCAAAATAGTAGTTTATAAACATAAACAATGGACTAATGTTGGGGAAACTTTATGAGAATAGCCCGCCCTTATTCATTTTATATTGCAGCCGGCGTATACAGTAGTATTGCAACACTCTATCCCATGCAAATTCAGGCATCGGGGTTTCAGTTAATCGAACAAAGCGTCTCTGGTATGGGAACTGCCTACGCAGGAAGTGCTGCTCAGGCTCAAGATGCAACTACCATCTATTTTAACCCGGCTGGGCTAACTCATCTCAAAGAGCCGCAAGCTATAGCTGCTACCCATATTGTGGTTCCTCAGGCAGAGTTTGATGACAAGGGCTCTACTCATCTGCTGGGTGCCTCTCTGGGTACAGAGGATGGGGGCGATGCAGGAGCTGCTGCTCCAATACCAAATCTTTATTACGCACGTAAGCTTCCAAATGGCACCTCATTTGGTCTTGGTATTAATGTCCCTTTTGGTCTTTCTACAGAGTACAAACGTAGTTGGATTGGACGTTATCATGCCGTAAAATCTGAGGTTCACACAGTAAATATCAACCCGGCCATTGCTTTTAAAGCTACAGATCAGCTTAGCATCGGACTTGGCTTTAACTTGCAATATATCGAAGCTGAAATAACCAATGCCATTGATTTTGGAACTATCAATGTCGTTAGCTTTGGAAGTGCCTTTCCCATAGGCGGCCCTGCAGCTGCTGATGGTTTTATCAAACTTAAAGGTGATGACTGGAGTGCAGGCTACAATCTAGGCTTGCTCTATGACTTCAATGAGCAAACGCGTGTGGGCCTACATTATCGTTCTGAGGTTAAGCATACCCTTGAAGGCAAAGCGAATTTTACTGTTCCAGGTGGTGGCGTAATTGAAGCTGGTACAGGAGGGATGTTTGTTGACACCGATGTAGAGTCCACAGTTACTCTCCCTGCCTCACTCTCTGCAAGTATCTACCATGACCTGAATAGCCAATGGGCCATCATGGCGGATGTCACCTGGACCGATTGGAGTCAGGTTAAAGAGCTTCGTTTTGAGTTTGAAAATGCTCTACAAGCGGATGGTGTCACCTCGCTCAAATGGGAAGACACCTATCGCTACTCAGTCGGCATCACCCATACACCTAATGATGCACTGACTTACCGGGCGGGCGTTGCCTATGATGAAACCCCCGTTCCAAATGCCCACTTTCGCTCACCAAGAGTACCTGGTGCAGATCGTCTCTGGCTAGCAATTGGGCTTGGCTACAAGTATTCCAACCAACTGAGCCTTGATATTGGGTATGCCCACCTCTTTGTGCAGGATGCAAGGATTAACAAATCTCTCACTGATACTGAAAATGCAGTGCGTGGTGGGCTCAATGGTAAATATGATGCCAGTGTGGATATGCTGAGCGCCCAGCTGAAGTGGACATTTATGTAGTAACAGCATGTAAACCCGAAAAATAAAGCCCGTTTTGCAGATTAAAACGGGTTTTATTTTTCTTACTTCTTTTTGAGCAGATAGTAAAACTTCCCCTCTTCTTCTTTTAATTCCAACAATTCATTGCCACTGTTCTTAATAAAGGCCGGGATATCTTTTGCGGTGCCAGGGTCAGTGGCAATAACATGCAACACTTGACCAGACTCCATACCTGCCAATGCTTTGCTGGCTCTTAAAGTAGGTAGTGGACAGGCCAAACCGCACAGATCCAACTCTTCATCAAAATCAATCATGGGTAATATGCATTATTCTCTTTTCAATGGCTTGAATGCGCCGTCGGGTAAGCTCTGCCCCCAGCTTAGGGCCTCGATAACCCTCTGTAAGCAGGTCACTAGGCACGATATCATTCATTCCCGTGAGTGCCAATTTTAGTCGTTGAGTTGCGATCTTAGCCTCCTTTGGCCATAACGCTTCACAAACAAGTAGGAAGTTATGGAAGCGCTCAGCCTGTTGCTGCGCCTTTGTCTGTTCCAAAAGAGCCAGCAGGGATTCAGCCTCTGCATCCACTGAAGCGGCATAGGCTGGCCCTAAACGAATGAGCATGTCCAATAAATCGGTGCACTCTTTTTCTGCGCGTAGTTTATTGCAAAAGGTTTCTACTGAGTCCACTGATTTTGCAGCGGGATACATGGCTGCAGCAAAGCGAATAGCAAGAGTGCTGCTTTGTTCAGTGACTCTGTGTAGCTCAATCAATGGCATTGCATCGGTATTATTATTTTTGATTGCTGCCGCTAGTTCAGGGATCAGCGCAGTTAAAGCGCCACATTGAAACAAGACTTCAAAAAAACGCCAAGGCTGCGGCTCAAGCAAGGCCTTGCGCATCTCCTGCCATACCCGTTCCGGTTTGAGATTTTGCAGGTCGCCTGACTGGGACATCTGTGCCATCAGAGTTTGAGTCTCGGAGGTGATTTCAAAATTCAGTGGCCCCAGGTGGGCGCCAAATCGGGCTACTCTGAGTATTCGTACAGGGTCTTCTACAAAGGCGGGGGTGATGTGGCGCAGCTGCCGCCTATCCAGATCCTTTTTACCCTGGAAATGGTCAATGATGTTGCCGGCCTTATCCTTAACCAATGCATTGATGGTGAGATCACGCCGTGCCAGATCCTGTTTCAGTGTAATTGTTGGGCGGGAGTCGGTGACAAATCCTTTGTAACCGGCACCCGTTTTAGTTTCGGTGCGGGCTAGTGCGTACTCTTCACCTGTTTCAGGATGTAAAAAGACCGGAAAATCTGCATCTGCGGGACGATACCCGGCATCCAGCATCTCTTGTGCTGTTGCGCCTATAACCACCCAGTCGTGCTCATTTACCGGCAGCCCTAATAGCTGATCACGTACGGCACCACCTACAAGATAGATTTTCATTATGGCTGGTTATAAAGCTGCTGCTGGGTGATGGAAAATTAGATTAAGTATAATCCTAAATGGGGTTAATCATGTTGGGGTGCTGAAATACGCCGCAAACTATCGTGTTGCTACGCCATTCTGGATGGCTTTATTTAACGCTTCTCTAAGTGTCTCAGGCTGGATAGGCTTGTTTAATAATTCAATGACGTTTAGTTTTTTAGCTCGAGCGATCTTTCCGGCAACATCCAAAACCATACTGTTTGCCCCACTTATAATAATCAGTGAAGACCGGCAATGAATATCAGCTAAATCAATGATCAGGTGAAACTGGTCAGCTTCCGGCATGAAGAGGTCGATAATGATGATGCTGAAGGTGTGTTCTACGAATGTTTTACGTAGATGAGTTAGATTGGAAATTGTGGTGATGTCAAAATCAGCGGCAACTGATATTTCTGTCATCAGGGAGGTTAACTCACTCAACTCTTCTACAATCAATACAGATGGCATTTCCATTTTATTCTGCTCCTGTTTGACTATACATCTTATATATACGAGTACCCGACCTCCATATCATTTAAAACCATACCTATTGCAAGGGTTGGCCGCAAGTTATTTGTATAGAACCATTCCTGATATCAATTGATATTGCTGCACTGCGGATGCTGCGCTTATGGCAGATAGTTGCCCGTTGATTGGAAACAGGCAGTGCTTTCAAGAGCGTAAAAACTGAAGGGTAAGTGGTTTAAGTGTGTGTGAATAATAGAGAAGGGGATAAGTCCATCCGTGGACAAATGCATGGGGTACAGATGTACCCCAGAGTAGCTAAATAGGCTGATCAATGCATATGGTTGTGATCCATCTTCTTTGGTTCTGGCTTATGCATATCATGATCGCCATGCTGATTCTCCTGTGATCCCATCTGCATTTGCATCTTCTTCACAGGGGCATTGATCATTTTTTTACTGCCATCATTGAAGACCAGAGAAAGATGGATTGAGTCCCCCTCTTTAGCAGCTTGCTTCAGACCGATCAACATGACGTGATGCCCGCCAGGTTGCAGAGCAACATCACCATGAGCAGGCACATCAATTTTATCGATACGGCGCATCTTCATCATGCCGCCTGCTTTAACATGGGTGTGAAGCTCAACGGCCTTGGCGGCATGCCCTTCGGCATCAACCACGGAGTAGGCTTGCATGCTGCCATTATGCAGTTTCATATAAGCTGCACTATTTGCCTGGCCTGGAGCAGTTGCCCGTACGTAAGCATCGCTGATGGATATATCACCTGCGGCATCAGCCAGCAGTGAACCTGAAAGTGATGCCAGCATAAGAGATGAGGCAATAAGAATGGATTTGGACAGCTGTTTTTTCATATGTGTTTCTCCAACAATGGCTTAATCTCAACTCCAGATTCAACAACCTGGAAACTATGATTTGGCTAATAATTTACGGGTTACATTCAGTATTTCTTGCGCGGAGGCTGCATGCGGCAAAATAGTGTGCAGGGATCCATCGGGTGCAATGACGTAGGTGTTGGATGAGTGATCAACCAGATAACCACCTTCAGATTCACCTTCAACCTTGCGGTAGGCGGCTCCATAACGTTTGCTGATTTCAGCAATGTCTGTGAGCGAACCGGTGATGCCTTGCATGGTGTCATGAAAATGCTGGGCATATTTTTTCAGCATTTCTATCTTGTCACGCTCCGGATCAACGCTGATAAAAAGGCCTTGCACACGGCTCAAATCTTTATCAGTCATGGCATTTAAGGCCTGTGCCATTAGGGCCAGATTGGTTGGGCAGACATCAGAACAGAAGGTGTAACCAAAGTAGATCAATACGACTTTGCCGCGTTGATCCTGCAGCCGAAATGGTCCATCTGCTGATGTCAGTGAGAAATCACCACCTGTGGGCGCTGACTCGACTGCATTGGGCAGGGCGATAGGCTCATCTGAGGTGGGTGTTGAAGTCGATACAAGCCAACCCAGCAAGGTGCCGAGCACTAGAATAACAATGGTTGTGTTGAGTCTCTTCATTATCTTAATGCCGAATGGTTTCAAAACGAAAAGGGGCAGCGAACACGCCATCGCGGGTGCTTATCAGGACAGTTGCTTCCCAGGTCATGCGCTCCAGAATGCAGACTGATAAGGTGCCTGTGCCGGCATATTCTCCATCGGATATCTTTTTCAGCCGGGGTCGATTGAATCCCATGTTCATACCCAGACCACGAAAATCGATATCTACAGCCTGTGCGGCCATTCCTTCTGCCTGAACCTTTAATTGCAGCGGTTTCAAACCAACAATGGGGTGTGGAGAAATAGAAAAGGTTACCTGACCGATCTCAGGAAAATTAGCTGCACAAGGGCCAGCCTCAAGATCGCAACTAGCATCCAGCGGCGCTGTGGCCAAAATATCTTTAGGTGTCTGATTCCAAATCTGAAGACCGGCAACCACAACTACAGCAACCAAAATGATTGCGGTTGCGCCCATCCAGATTTTTTGTGTAATTGCCAAGGTTTAGCTCAAAGATTAAATTTTTCACGCCGTACGGCAAAAGTAATTTTATATTCAGTTCCATCAGCAAAGGCCAGGCTCATCGCTACCTGGTCGCCTTCTTTTAGCGATGATTTTGGTTTCATCAGCATCAGATGATAACCGCCGGGTTTAAATTGCAGGGTTTTGTGTGCAGGGATCTCTGCTTTCCCTTCATGAATCATTGTCACCAGCCCTGTTGCTTCATCATGCGTTGAGCGATGAATCTGAATCTCTTCAAATGCATTGCTTGCTGCGCTGAGGAGGGTCATTGGCTTGGATGTATTATTTTCGAGGGTTAAATACCCGGCCTGAGCAACCACATTAGGAGGTGCTGCAGCAATCCAGGCATCATTAATCTTAAATTGCCCCTCAGAACACCCTGCAAGCATTAGAATGCATAGCAAATAACAGAGTGATAGGGAAAATTGTTTGATAATCATGGATATAGTGTCAATGCGACAAACCTCGAAGGGACTAGCAGTATAAAGTAGGAATAGCGCTTTCGGTATGCGACAAAATGCCGCACCCTGATGCTGGCTCATAAAAATGTATATCAATTGTAGCCAAGCAGCACTTCCCTTGTTGCCATAAATGCAATTTGAAAAAAGAAATGTGCCTGGCTCAAAAACCACAATCTCTCATTAATATGGTTTAATGCGCGGCTATGTATAAACCCCTCGAACTTTTTGTTGGTCTGCGCTATACCCGTGCCAAGCGGCGCAACCACTTTATATCATTTATTTCATTGACTTCGATGATGGGCATTATGCTGGGCGTGGTGGCATTGATCACTGTGCTTTCGGTTATGAATGGCTTTCACAAAGAGGTGCGTGAGCGGATTCTTGGCATGGCATCCCATGCGACGATTACATCCGTGCGTGGCGGCCTGGAGAACTGGGAAGAGGTTATTAAACTATCGCAGGATCACCCTCGTGTTGTTGGGCAGGCTCCTTTTGTTGAGGGGCAGGTGATGTTGGCCAATGGGAAGAATGTCAGTGGCGCAGTATTGCGTGGCATTCTGCCTGAGCATGAACCGCAGGTCTCAGATGTGGCCGAGCATATGGAATTTGGGGCGATGACGGATCTGCAGCCCGGAAAATATAACATCGTGATTGGCAAGGAGTTGGCTTATGTACTGGGTGTCAGCCCTGGTGAAAAAGTGACAGTGGTTACACCACAAACCACCATTACCCCAACGGGCACTATGCCTCGCTTCAAGCGCTTTACTGTGACAGGCGTGTTTGAGGTTGGAATGGGTGAGTACGACCGCGGTATGGCGCTGATACATATGCAGGATGCACGCAAGCTGCAGCGACTGGGAGACGCTGTCACCGGAGTGCGTTTGAAGTTGGATGATCTCTATCTGGCACCCAAAGTATCACGGCAGTTGGCAAATGATCTGCCGGGACTTTATCGGGTGAGCGACTGGACGCGCCAACACCAGAATTTCTTCAGCGCCCTGGCGATGGAAAAACGCATGATGGGCATTATTCTCTCCCTGATTGTAGCAGTGGCGGCCTTTAATATCGTATCGACCCTGGTAATGGTAGTGACGGACAAGCAGGCGGATATCGCTATTCTGCGCACGTTGGGCATCTCTCCACGTAGCATTATGGCCATCTTTATGGTGCAGGGAACGATGATTGGTTTTATTGGTACCCTGCTGGGCATTGTCGGAGGCATTGCGTTGGCACTGAATCTGGAAGCGCTGGTGAAGTGGGTTGAGACCACCTTTGGTTATGATTTTCTTGATGCCAATGTCTACTACATCAGCGAGCTGCCCTCTGACCTGCATTGGAATGATGTTGGTTTGATCAGCATCAGCGCCTTTGTTATGACCATACTGGCGACGCTCTACCCAGCCTGGAAAGCGGCGCGAACTCAACCGGCGGAGGCGTTGCGCTATGAGTGATCAGGTCGTACTTGAGTGTCGTGATTTGGTGCGCACCTTTGCAGATGGGACGTTGCGGGTTGAAGTGCTGAAAGGGGTAAACCTGAGCGTGGGAGCGGGTGAGCGACTTGCGATTGTGGGTTCATCCGGCTCAGGGAAAAGCACCCTGCTGCACTGCCTCGGTGGCTTGGATCAGGTTACCAGCGGCACCGTGATGATTAATGGGGTTGATATGGTTGCGCTGGGTGAAACTGAGCGTGGCGCCCTGCGTAATCAGGCGCTGGGCTTTGTCTACCAGTTTCACCATCTGCTGCCTGAGTTTACTGCGCTGGAAAATGTGGCTATGCCGTTGCTTATTGGTGGCGCTGAGGTTCCGGCGGCCAGGGCGCGAGCAGCAGAGATATTGGAGCGGGTTGGCCTTGCGGCACGTATTGAACACAAACCCAGTGAGCTCTCCGGTGGTGAAAGACAGCGTGCAGCCATTGCCCGTGCGCTGGTTAATAATCCGCGTTGCGTGTTGGCGGATGAGCCTACAGGCAATCTGGATCGCAATACGGCAGAGCAGGTCTATGAGCTGATGCTGGAGTTAAATCAGGAGCAGGGCACCAGTTTTGTGGTGGTGACGCATGATCATACCCTGGCAGAGCGGATGGATCGGGTGTTAAACCTGGATGACGGGGTCTTCCAAGATTAGTTTGAAGACTGGCGCTTTTCCTCTCTTTTTTTCATGTGATTGACCACATGCCAGCGCCAGTAGCCACGCATGGCAGCGTACCCAATCGTTGCGGCGATAATGGCGCATATCAGGCTGCCCAGATAGAGGGGCTGCCAAACGCCGCCGATGCTGTTCATCAACCAGTCGACGGTTAGTTCAAACTCAATCTCTTGCACTGGTTCATCAAGAACCCAGGTGCCAACCATGTAGGTGGAGTAGAACATGGGTGGCATGGTTAGTGGGTTGGTGATCCATACCAAAGCCACAGATATGGGCAGATTAACCCGTGCCGGGATGGCAGTAGCGGCAGCGGTTATCATCTGAAAGGGGATAGGGATAAAGGCCCAGAACAGCCCGACAGCAAAGGCCCCGGATACGGATCGGCGGTTGAGATGCCACAGGTTTGGATCATGGAGCAGTCGCCCAAATATACGTAGGTATTTGTGGTTGCGAATGGTCTCTTTATCAGGCGTGTAGCGTTTAATTAACTTCTTTGGCATAGCTGAGCTGCTGAAAAATTCTGTTCTTCTTTAATGATTCCCCTTCGGTAATATATCACGCTAGTTTGAAAACTGTGCAAGTGGCAAAATAGCTGACCTATGCGTATTCAAATACTCCCATCCGTTTTAGTTAACCAAATCGCTGCTGGCGAGGTGGTTGAGCGTCCGGCCTCTGTCATAAAAGAGTTGGTAGAGAATAGCCTGGATGCCGGTGCAAAGAAGATAGAGATTGAAATAGAGCAGGGCGGCATCAAGTTGATGCGCGTACGTGATGATGGTCGAGGTATTCATCATGATGATCTGCTGTTGGCCCTGTCACGTCATGCGACAAGCAAAGTGGCTAGCCTGGAAGAGCTGGAGCGAATCAACAGTATGGGCTTTCGGGGTGAAGCGCTGCCCAGTATTGGCTCAGTTTCGCGCATGACGCTGATCTCTCATGCAGAGGGAGCAGACCATGCCTTTCAGGTTGCGCCTGGCGCAGAGTCGCCAGTACCTGTGGCGCACCCGGTTGGTTCGACGCTAGAGGTGCGAGACCTCTTTTACAATACGCCAGCCCGGCGTAAATTTCTCAAAACAGAGAAGACAGAGTTCAATCATATTGACACGCTGGTCAAGCGTCTGGCCCTGGCCCGCTTTGATGTGGGTTTCTCTCTGAAGCATAACCGCCGGGAGATTATTTCACTGCCCCCGGCAACAGCGCGCGCTGAACAGGAGCGACGAGTTACTGAGCTGCTGGGAAAGGCATTCCTGGAGCAGGCTATCTTTTTGGAGCACCAGGCTGCCGGGTTGCGACTCTATGGTTGGGTAGCGCGCCCGGCATTTTCCCGCAGTCAGGCTGATATGCAGTACTTCTACGTCAATGGCCGGGTGATCAGAGATAAGCTGGTTACGCATGCCGTACGACAGGCTTTTCAGGATGTGCTCTATCACGGTCGACATCCCGCCTATGTGCTCTATCTTGAGCTTGATCCGGTGATGGTGGATGTCAATGTCCACCCGACCAAGCATGAGGTGCGTTTCCGCGAAGGGCGCTTGGTGCATGATTTTCTATTCCGTACACTCCATAAATCATTGGCTGATGATCGACCAGGGGTGGCTTCAGACAGCCCCGTGCAGACTGAGCAAATTGAAGCTAGATCTACTTTTTCAACGCCATCTTTTGTTCAACAAAGTGCTCCACTTAACGTGGCTGAACGACCTGCCCACTATCAGGCTGGTTTTGAGATGCAGCGTCCGGACAGAGGGGATGTCGCCGTTGCTAGCGCGATTGAGCAGGATGAAACGCCCCGATTGGGTTTTGCATTGGCGCAGCTACAGGGCATCTATGTGCTGGCGGAGAACAAAGAGGGGTTGGTGTTGGTGGATATGCATGCGGCTCATGAGCGCATCACCTATGAACGCCTGAAACAGGCTTGGGATGAATCCAATATCAGAAGCCAGCCGTTGCTGGTGCCGATCACCGTGGCGGTGAGCCGACGTGAGGCAGATCTGGCTGAAGAACAGCAGGCGATCTTCGAGGCATTGGGGCTGGAGGTGGATCGCATGGGATCTGAAACGCTCGCAGTGCGGGCTATCCCGATTGCGCTACACGGTGTTGATGCAGAGCGGCTATTAAGAGATATATTGGCCGATCTGGTGGTTTATGGCTCCAGTGAGCGTATCCGTCACGAAATCAATGCGGTACTGGGCACCATGGCCTGCCACGGTTCCGTGCGTGCCAATCGTCGCCTGACGATTGATGAGATGAATGCGCTGCTTAGAGATATGGAGCGGACGGAGCGTAGTGGCCAATGTAATCATGGC
>Ga0316190_10000228_pt1 | contig 37460 bp, 47 predicted proteins | sample Eddworburrow2_MG_FD_204929 | JGI IMG/M metagenome (GOLD analysis project Ga0316190, IMG submission 204929) | Coastal sediment microbial communities from Maine, United States - Eddy worm burrow 2 | ecosystem: Environmental > Aquatic > Marine > Coastal > Sediment | place: USA: Maine | collected...
GGACTTGGGCAGATTACCGGTTAAGCAAGATGATCCCGCCCCTACCGACCAAGCGGCACAATTTAGGGGCCAGCGCAGTCCAGGAATCTCCACATAGGTGAAGATATGAGTGACAATGAGAAAATGACATGTCAGGCCAATAGAGATGGTGAGTTAATGGCAGGGCGGCGTCCATGCCACCGCTGCCTTGATTTAATAACCGTACATCACTACAGCGTCATCAATCCAAGATAACACCGCATCGACCTTAACCGCTTTCTCAGGATCTAGGATACCGTCACCAACGCGCTTTGATATCTCTAGTTTAACCACGTCAATCAACATGTTGACCATAATCACATCGCCACGATCAAGCACCAGGTTGTCGATTTTCGCGCGTACTGACTTTTCGATTTCTGCCACCGTTGTCGATTCATTGCCCTGCACCAGATCCCTGGCCGCGCTGATGATTTCGTGCATACGCTGGCCACGCAATGCTGGGTCCTTTGAATTATCCAACACCTTCAATGTTGCCAGTTGAACAGCAATCTTTGGGCCAGTATCGTTAGCGCCTATATTCAGGCCGGCGCAAGCGGTAACCATCACGAACACTGCAGAAATAAAAAGTAGTTTAATCAATTTCATTGCTCACCTTCCTAGTTAAAAAGTTTTTACTCGATCATGTGTGTGGCTTTCAGTCTGCCGCGCCACCCCAGGAAACCGGATATTAATGTAACAACACCGATAATAGTACCCGTAACGGCATCAACCATTTCAGGTGCAATCTGGTAACCAACAACTGACAACAAACTGACAGCCGCCGTCACAACACCAGAAACATAGCCTTGCGATTCCCATTTTGATTTTACTCTGTTCACTTCGTACCTCCTTTCGTTGTTATAAAAGCTGAAAATGCACCAGATCATCAAATGTCTGATCAGACAGATAATGATCCCGATCCCAATCACCACCCCAACGAATAGAGATGCCCATCTCTCTTGCTTTAGCATGGACAATACCCGCAAAGTAGTAAAACTGATTTAGATCCTTGATGTATGTATCGCTGCCAGGTACCGGCCATGGTATGCCTTTTATCTCGCCCAGGTACGGCCCAACATCAACGGCGTTGCTCGGTGACACGTTATGCTTCCCAAATTTAACCTTGGATCGCTTGGCATAGTATAGATCGATCTGTACTGATGGCGGCCTGTACCCCTCGATGACCGTGCAATCGTGGACCTTGATGACTTCCATAAATAAGGCCTGCAGCCATGGGTGACAGGTATCCAGTTGCGCCTGTGATTTTTTAGAAAATGAAGCCACTATTACCCGCTTTTTGGTTTTATAAAAGCATGGTAGACAGCGGTGGCAATACCGCCAAGTATTGAAATAATGCCCCAGCCAAAAACCTGCGTCTTAATCTTTTCCCATCGCTCTTGTTTTCGCTGTTCGCGCGCGATCATCATTCCAACAAACTGATGGTGTTCGCTATGCAACTCGTTATCGATCCGAGATCTTGTTTCAAGTACATTATGCAACACTGACTCAATGTCATCTTTTGTTAAGCTCACAGTGTTTCCCTTATCGTTATTTTATTATCACAGGCCTTGTGGTAAGGTCCAGCCGATGGATTTCCATGCCTTCTTTGTTAATTTTGACAACTACCTGAGATGTCTTTTTGCCTTCATCGTGTATCTAACGCTGATCGCCATACCGGCGGCAAAACTAACCATACTCGTTGCCAGAGAAACAGGAAACAAGCTCAATGGATCTGATATTTGGTGGTTCGACCTAATCGGCGTACTACTTCGATTGTCAACGGCGACCGTGTTTATTGCGCTATCACTCATGCCGATCATTTTGTTTTTTTAACCTCGGCATTGAGATTATCGAAAGCCTCTGAAAATACCTTGTTTTTCATTATCTGCAAGCGGTCACGCTCGTTGGCTTTTTCTAGTGGCGATAAATCAGGATTGCGATATATCTGAACCATGGCGTTGTTAATTGCCCGAACCTTCTTGTTTATATTGCTGGTTGCCTTTTCGAGCGAGTACAACGGATCGGTGGCGTGCATTTCTGCCAGCGGTGCGTTCTGCCTTAACATCATTTCTTTACCGGTCCTAACAACCATGTGCGCATCGTGCGCCAAATCATAGAAAGCTTTTTGTTCTATGGTATTTTTCAGCGGGTGCTTGACCATGAACTTACGGGCTACCGGCCATTCCTCCAAGCGCCACTTGGGCAGCTGGTCACCGTACAGGATTTCATCCGATATCATCAGGCCGTACATGCCCCACGTATTGAAATACCCACGGATTAAGGCCTCTGCGCGCCTCGGTGAAAATTGCAGCTCTTTAGGTAGGCCGGCCGTTTTCTCTGCCAGTCGCTGCAATGTCACGCTGGTATATGGCGACGACTGCGCATAAGGCATAAGGTCTTTTTGGCGGTCCGGAATAATCTGTCTACGTGTAAACCGGTTCTCATTCAGGGCATAGACTTCATATAGTGGCTCAAAAAATTGCGATGCCCAGTCCAGGCTAAACATGTTTACGAAAATTTCCTGCAGGTGCTTAGCGTATTTGGCACCATCCTTGTAACCCTTTTCAACCGAATCAAGATACGCTCCGACGCTACGCTCCGCAGCCGATGATAGCGCGCCTATTTCCCATATCTTCGGAAAGTGTAGGTGTGTGTACTTTGACTCGCAACCGCCATCTTGACCGGTAGGCACGAATACATGCCAATATGTATCTTTCTGCCAGTCCTCAAGGGATTCATAGCATGGATTTCCACGGTTGACGGCATACAGCCAGGCCGATAAAACGGCTAAAGCTCCTGACTTGGCCATGATGGCATGCCGGTTGGTATCGCGCGTGAAACCTCGATACACGCGGTCCAGGCTGTTAGCGCCGGCTTTCAAAAACATCACCGTATTGTATAGCCTGTTCATGGATATATCGTCACCGCGCATGGAAAAGTCGGTGGATATCTCCCGTGCCAGATATGCCGCTTCGCGCACCGGTCGGCCGCGCATTGTTGCTCGACGGAACTCACCCAGGCGCGTACTCATTTCAGCCGCATCGGCCAACAGCTCGAGGCCCAGCAGGACCCGCTGCGGCGTGTGCATCACCAGCCGCCAGTTGATATGCCGCGATTCGTAAAAATGCTTGATATGATCTTCAAAGGCTACCGGATCCAGCAGGTACGACGACATGCCGCCACCGTTGGCGATAAACGCCCGATAATTAGCATTACGCGACAAGCGCGACCACATACCCAATGCGGAATCTATGCCAGGCTTAAATCCATTTTGCGAAAATATAAACGAGTGCATCGCATCCCGCCACATATTTGCAGTTGCGAAATCCAGCGTTAGCGTGACGGTGCTTTGACCAATCCGGCGAACGGCATTAGCGAAGCGCCAGAATTTGCCATGGTCGAATTTCCGGTTAAGCGACACATAGGCGCGATACAACAGCGGATCCGCGACCTCATAGTATTCTGTCTTGCCATCGCGCTTGACGGCTATCACATTATCGCCTTTCGGTGTCTGGCCATGGATCCAAAAACCCACCATATCACTGAGATTCAGCTTGACTTCTTCGAGCATGGCATCAATGGTCGGATCGCCCTGGCCCATTTTTGCGGCGCGATTGTACTGCGCAGGATCCAATCCGAGGCCCTCCAGAAACGCATTGATTACCTGGTCCTTGTCGATCTGCACCTTGGCGTTATCGGTCGGGATCCTCTCGATGAACTTGCCGGCGTTCTCGCGCATAGCGTAATCGACGATCTTCAGCCGGGCGCGATTCTTTACACCCTCACTTATGATCCGCGTGGCATTGGCCGTCATGTTTTCCACAATATCATTGAGATTAGCCGTGCCTCCACGTAAGGCCTTGAACGGCTGTATATTTCCTTCGATACCCTTTTGTCTCTTGGTGCTGCCCTTCTGACCTACACGATAAAACGGGATATACAGATCGCGCTTAAACTTCGCACGCTGCTTCCGCGTTAGGATTTGCGTTTGTTCTGCAAAATCAAGTATTGCGTTATTCCATTTTAGCCAGTCCTGAAACGCTGCCTCGAAGTGCGGCTTGCCTTTCCCGAGCTCTAACCCGGCATTGATCATATCCGGCTTAATTAGATTCTCTCGGCCCTGCTTCATCAGCTCGCTAGCTGACCGTGCGGTAACGTAGAGCTTCCAATCGTCCAACTCATGTGACACCGGTTTTAGCACATCACGCAGCCCCCACGATTTGAACTTGGGGTTATCAACGGCCTTACCTTTTGAGTTGATCAAAAACGATGGCTCACCGTTACGGTCGATGTAGTTCCATTCACCTTCACCAAGGATCCTGGGCGGTCCGTATTTCATGCTACCTTCAACAGCCGATGCTATGGCGCGCGACAGCCTGGCTTCCTGGTACGGACCCAGCGCAATAGCATCATCCTCACCAGTGACAGCCGTTTCGTACTTGAGCAAACCGTGTAAATCATCCAGAAAGGCCTGCCGGAATCGGTCATAAACGGTGTCCATGGTGTCTGTGTAAATCTTGGCTGTATCATCGCCACCATATATTGAACGTAACCGATCACGACTACTTTGCGCGTACCATGCTGACATACCCTGTTGCGCTTTCAGTATGGCCTTGCCATAGGGCGAATTGGGTATAAACTCAGTTTCCCAATACTTTGTAAATTCCGGCGCAACTTCCTGGGCATATTCCGGTGTAGTCATCCAGTGCCTGACAAATTCGGCAAATCCCTCGTGCAACTTCTTTGCATCATATGACACGCCTCTAAGCTCACGCGCGAAAGTCTCCCAGTTTTTATGTTTGCCACGGATCCACGGTTGACTCGATTTACTGCCACCGCGACCCTTGACGCGCCAGGTTGTATCATCAATATAGTGGGCCAGCTCATGCGCCGTTGTTTCAAGATCATTCATGTGCCGTATCCGGGTAGCGCGGCGCTTCGGCCCAAAGTAACCCATTGTACGTTCCATACCACGGCCCTTGACGCGGCCCTGGTACAGCGTGGTGTTCAGTGCTTTCAGGAATGGCCGGATGATCTGCTCACGGCGTATCGGCTTTTTGCGATCAATGACTGACTCGTCATATTCCGAGTCAATAAATCCAGCGTATGTTTCGCCAGGACCTTTCTCTTTCGGGCGCTCACTCCGGAACTTGCTGCCGGTGGTAACCGAGCCACCACTTTCCATAATGCTTACTGGTTCGTTATTGCTATCAAAATAAAAAGCATCCAACACCTTGACGTTGGCTGCTGATAGCATATTACCCATGTTAAGCCTGGCTTCATTTTCTCCGGTATCGTCTGTCTCTGTTTTGATGATAGCCGCAGCAGCGTTAGATTCGTGTACTGCGTTCAATACTTTTCGCAGACCGGCACCCTCGTTGTTCCTCAAGTAATTCATTTCCTCTTTGGAAACAGGTAAAAAACCAATAACACGGTGCCTGTTGTCTAACAATAAAACCCCAACCCCTTTATAGTCTCGAATTATATCTTTTGCCTTATCCGGTGACGTTACTTCTCTGTTCGCTTTTACACGCTTACGCATAACGCGTTCAGTCACAGGTACGGTTTTCCCTCTAGGCCTTGCTGTAATCGTAAGTTTGGTTACTTTTCCATCTTCGTCCCGGGGTAAAAAACTTGCCTCTCTACCGATACCAAGGACTACGTGGCCCTTAAACTCAATACCTGAGCCATCCAGTAAATCGCGTAGTTTCGCCGTCAAATTTGTGTCTGCGCTACTTGGCGTCGATTCTCCTGACGGGTGATTGTGTGCATAATAGACGCTCTTGGCGTCAGGAATAGATAAAACAGCCCCTGACATAGTACCGGGATCCACGGTAGCGCCATCCTTTACACCCAATGCCCCACGTAAAACGGTAATCGGTTTATTGTTTGCGTCCAGCACAAGCGCCAGGAAATTCTCTTGTGGGTGTCGTCGATATGATGCTACTGCGTGCGCGGCATCCTCAGCTGTATTTACTGTGTCCACACCAATATTGATTTTTCCTGTTTCTTCCAACTTGACCTTTACATTAAAATCGTTTTTGGCGTCCTCGATATTTTTAGGCTTCCCAGCTGCTGGCTCTTTCGGTGCTGATTCAGAATCGGCTATAGACTCGGATACTTTCTCACCATCGATCTTGTCGATCATGATATTGAAGCGTTTTTCCAGCTCGTCCTGCGATATATGCAGTTTTTTGTCCATTGCCTCCTTTGTGCGCTCGGGCCCGGCTTCATCTATGGCATTGCGCGCATTCATGATCGCCACTTTCACGGATCCCGCCGGCTTACCTACGCCAAAGCCTGTGTCTTTATGAATTGCCCTGTACTTACCGGCACTGTTCTTTCCGACAAAAAACAGGTGACCATTAATTTCTACCTCGTGTGTATCCGTGTAAAGCTGGGCACCATTGTTGGCGTCCTGGCCAAAAGCAATATTTCCAGTCAGCTTTCCCATTTCGTAGGCGTTACGGTATTCACCTGCAGCCAAGAACTCATGTGCGGAATAACCTTTTTTTTGAAAATTTCCGCCGGATGGTGCAATGGGTTTATTTTTCGGCTCGTTGAAGCCTGGGCTTGCCGATACCTTCCGCCTGAACGCTGTAAGATTAGCCTTAGTATTCAATACCTTGAATTTTCCATCACCAGGTACATCAAACACGACATGGCCAATCTCGTCATAGTATGAATGTGGTTTTTTGGCCTCAACTTCGCGGTCCGGTGCTTTCTTGATGGCAGAATCGATATCTTTCATGATCCCGGCCCGAGCTTTTTTTAGGTCCAGTGGCGTGTTTGCGGCGCTCTCAATAACGGCATCTGTGATCACTGCAGGTGTGGCTGGCTCTGACTGGTCGCCCTCAATGTGCGTGGCGGTTTGTGGTGGGTTCGATACGTCTGCAGAATCTACTGGCGTGGCTAACTGTCCAGTGTGTTCACGATAGGCTGTATAGCCATCATCGTAGGCTCCCCACTGGCTTTCGGGTAAGTAACTGCCATCATCTGCCTTTCCGGCTGCTGCATCATCCCAGCCAGCATTGAATCCAGGAGCATCGACCAACGATCTGTTTTCGCCTCGGTACTCGATCAGCTTGGCCTTGCGTGCGGCGGCATCTTTAGCCGGCCTGTTGGTTTTCGGGGCCTGCACTGGTACCGCCTTATTAGGCACTAATTGGTCACCAGATGGTGCGTTATCCGGCCGGATTGGCTCATTGCTGACGCTCTCGGCGGCTTTCTCGGCCGGGGATGCCATCACCTGCGCATGGCTCGGGTTAAGGGCTTCACGCGCCTTCTCCTGCGCTGATTGGGTAGGGTATGCGGCATCGACGTTGCGCTGCATTTCGCGGCCGACCCCGCGAAGGCCTCTGTTATTAAGATGGTCTATGTAACTGGATATACCGGCCTGTGGCCCGCCTGCCAGCACGGTCGATGCCGATGTCAGTGCGATGGTGTCTATAACGTCCTCGGCCGTCACGTCATCCCTCATGCCGTGAAACCACTCACTGAGTATCTGCCCAACCTCGGATATGTTTTCGCCTGGCAGCTCCGCAGCCATGAAGTTGACAAGGCGCTTAAAAGGCCCGGTGCCAGTGTTAAACAGCACCTTGGCCGGAATGTACTCGGTACCTGACTCAAGCAGGCCGGACACAGCCGCATGTCGCAAAGCCTTGTCATTCGGCAATCCGGATTCTTTAGCGTCAGCATAGGCCTGTCCGGCTGTAATGATACCGAACGAGGCGATAAGCGGGTGCGGGGATCTGGTCAAGGCACCGACAACAACGCCGGGCGTCATCTGCCCAAGCGAAACGCCGGCACTACTAACGGCCTGCTGCCAGAATGTTTGTCCTGTAGGGGTAATATTTTTGATACGCCTTTCGGCCTCAGATGCCATCTGCTGGCCTTTCTCTGCCTGGGCTATAGCCTGTGCTGTCTGCTGGCTTTTCTGCCGCCTCATGGCCTCTGACTTGGGTTCATAGCCTGGCGGAAACGGTATACCAAAGGGCACGCGGCCAAGGTCACCCTGGGCCTCCATTAACCCGCCGGCACCGCGCTTCATACCCTTCGCGGTCAGCTCGGGTATTGCCTTAAGTGTTTCCATCCACTTTTCAGCGTCAAACGGCGGTTGCACCTGTTTCAAGCCGTGATCATATAGCGCAGCATTGACAGGATCGTTTACCGGGCCCGTTTCCAAGCTCATTTCGTTGCCTGGTTGGCCAGGGATATTCAGCGGCTCCTGACGCAGCTCCAAGCCTACATCTTTGGCAAAGGTCTGAAATTCGATATCAGCACCCGTTTCGGCCTTGTATTGCTCATGCAATGCCTGGGTTATCTCGTAATCAGAATATTTGACCAGTCCGGGCTCTTTCTTCTTGGCCTGTTCCAGATAGTTTGCCATTAGCGTGGCCCGTATTTATTTTCTAGCCAATCCAGCGTAGTTGGTGGCTTCTGCGCCCCCTGCGCTGGTGCATCCGGTAGATCAATTTGATACTTTTCAAGCGCCTCATAAGCAGCATCATTAGCCATTTTGTAATTTTCCCGGTACTTATCCTTCCATATTTTCTTGGCCTCACGCTGTACGGCGGTGGCCAGGGCGGCTAACTTGGTATCTTTGAGCACAAAAAGCTCATCCTGGGGGTTCCAAATACCTTCACCACCAAAAGCGCCGGCAATGGTTGTGCCTATACTCTTCACCACTTGCCGGTATTCTGCTGGCTTGATATCAGTTGATCCGCCGCCAGGGACTGTACCGGTAACCTTTCCGTCAACCACGATCGCCTCACCGGGTTTGGCCGTTGTGACAGTTGGTTTTGCTGGCTTATCAACAGAAATGCCGACTGCTGCGCTAACCTGCTTAAACAGTGCGGCTACCATCGGCCCAAATTGTGCGTTATCCATAGCCAACAGCCGCTGCAGATCCTCTCGATCCTTTGGCTCCACGGCAAGCGGGGTAAGCTCAGTCTGCAGGAAGGCCTTGGCCTGCTCAGGCGTTTTCTGCTGAATCGCCGCCGCCAGGACCGGGTAATAGGCCGCCGCCTTTTGTTTCTTGCCCCGATCAGTGCTGTAATCTTCCAGCTTGGTCTGACCACCCACCAGGTTGAGCTGGTTGATCTTATCGCTGGTCTGCGCCCCTGCAATGTTCTGCATTGTGGCCTGCTGGTTAAGGGCGTTGGTTTTGCCAGCCTGGTACCGATCGACAAAATCGATAGGCCGTCCACCTGCTGCAATCAGTTGATTTATAGCCATTTATCTGCTCCTTAAAATCCGAATAACTTGGCCTGTTCGACCTCTCCCGGCGTGAGCTTGGCCCAATCGGAAGTGCTCAATCCTTCTGCGCCAGCACCACCCGCACCGTAAGCACCAACACCTGCTGCAATCTGCCCAACAGTCTGACGAATTGCATTGGCACTACCTAACTGGCCGGCCGCCTTTGCTTCGCCGATATTCAGGATATTGCCTGTTTCGCCCTGCGTTTTGGCCAGCAAGGCATTGTTGAGTGTATTGGTCGTGTTAATACCCAGGTTGGCTAGTTGGGCCTGACGATCCAGATTGCCCTGCTGCGCCTTGTAAATGTCCACAGCCTGCTGATAGTCAATACCATACTGCTGCATAACCGCCTGTACGTCTTGCGCGTAGGCACGCTGCTGGCGCTCGTACTGCTGCTGCTCATTGGTCTGGTCAATACCGTATTTAGTAAGACCTCGATTATAGGCGTTCAGATCGTTCTGAGCGGCTACATTGTACTGATCCATGCCGCGACCATATTGCACAGCCTCATTGGCATTGGTCAGCTGGTTCTGTTGTACCGTGCGGCCATACTGGTCGGCTTCTTCTCCGCGACTGATATTGTAATCAGTCAGGTTGCGGCCCTGATTCACTTCCGAGGTCGTCAGCGCGCGATTAAAGGCATTACCAAATTCCTGTGACGCAAGGTCCTGGGAGTAGGTCAACAGATCATTGACCCGGTTACCACTGATACGCTTGCCAGCCGCACCCGCCTTTCTGTTGATTGTATCGGCGGCCTGATCCATTCGGAATTTAACACCCGGATCATTAGCAAGATCAGCGCCAGAGAATGAAAACTGATCAGATCCGCCATAAGTGGGCATCCTACCCTGATAATCAAGGTTTTGTGGCCCTTGTCCTGGATCCAGTGATAGTGGTTGCGTTTGATGATTAAATGTATTCAGATCGTTGTTGTAACCTGGTGCACCCGGGACGCTGGGAGATGCTGGGAGGTTTGGCAGGTTTTGCTGGTTAACGCCTGAAACATACTGGTTAAGCGCATTGGTTCCAATCTGCTGATAGGGATCATACAGGTTCTGCACCTGCGGATAATAATTCGACCAGCCTTGTTTCGCTTCCTCTGCGGCGGCGACCTGTGTTCTAGCCGCGTCACGTTCAGCACCACCAAGGAATGGTTCGTTAATGCCCTTTTGCCAAACTTCGCTTGCACCACTTCTAACCGAATCATCAAAACTTTTTAGTGCATTAGGTGTATCTATACCTGTCAGCTTTTTGAACCATCCCATGACGTACCCCCTTTAATTGGCTGCTCTGTAATGGAAGTTAAAGTATAGTCTGCTTCCGGCTATTATATTGTCGGCTGCGGCGACTCCAGTTCCAGTAGTGTCTCTCTCATAGACGCTTATTGTTGTCCCGCCGTTACCAACAAGGCCGTATAAGCCAAGCGTTGCCGCGTTTATGCCATAGTATTCAACAGAAAACCCGGCGAGGTTTGCGCCCTCGCTGGTAGACGCTGCTGTATAAGGTAAGCCGTTAACAAAGAGTACACCGGTCGGTGAACTAACAGAAGAAACCCTAAGTTCCCCCTCAACAAACACTCTATTTCCGATCTTCGTGTGAGAAAGGGTGTCGTATGAAGTATCTATTGTTATGGTTCCACTATTGGCACTAAGCGTTACCGCAGTCGTTCCTTCTTCATAATCATCAAAAGTGTTGGCGTTAGCTGATGCGTTTTGTGTTGCCGGGAAAGCAATCTGTCCACCGTTGGCGCTAATCGTTCCAGAAGCAGATAACGTGGTGAAGGCCCCAGCCGCCGCTGTTGATCCGCCAATAGCTGTGCCATCAATCGCACCACCGTTGATATCGGTTGTTGGGATGGTGACTGTACCGCTTCCAAAGTCCCAAGATCCGTCATTGTTTCCTACTAGGGTAGTTGTCCAAGAAATAGCGGTATCTGCAGTTCCTGACGCGGCTATACCGAAAATATGTGATCCGGCATACTGTTGATAAATTGAGGCTTCGGCAGTTGAAATATATTTATTCGCACCATCATTGTAAGCATTCTGCGTCATCATAATAGCTTTGCCTGACCCGGCTGTTGTATCTCCCCAGATAGCACCATTTCCACCAAGCTGGGCAGCTGTTAGCGTGCTTGCCCACGCTTCAGGTACTACATTAAAACCGTAGTTACCATCTGACGATATTTTTAACCCCTCAGTGGCAGATGTCGCGCTCCCGGGCGCTATATTCAGACCGCCACTTGTCGCGGTCTGATCTCGAATTGTGTAGTCAACTGTATTGTTAACGGAAAATTCAACCGAACCACTTTGGCTAGTTGGCGCGTCGATCTTCATATAAACATTGCCAGCGCCGTAAACTTCAAATTCCCGTGTAGGTGCTTTACCAATACCTACCTGTCCACCACTGTCGATTGTCACTGCGGTACTGGCCGCATTATCATCAATACCAAGCGATGTGAAGGCACCTGTAGCATCCAGCGTTGTGGCCGTAACGGCTGCGGGCGTTGCCCCGCCAATCGCTGCGCCATCGATCGTGCCACCATTAATGTCAACAGTCGTGACGGTTCCAAGATTCGACCATGTTCCGCTGCTTGATCCGCCTGCCAGTGTTGACGCACCTGTAGCCGAAAGCGTAGTAAACGCACCTGCAGCCGGTGTGCTGCTGCCAATAGCTGTGCCATCAATCGCGCTGTTACCAATAGTCGTGCCATCAATCGTGCCACCGTTGATATCAATAGCGCTATAAATTTTCCCGGCTGTTACGTTCCAGCTTGTGCCGGCAGCATTAACTTTGAACGTGGCCGATTCATATTGCCCCAGGCTATATGATGTACCGCCGTTGATCGTGTCGGTTCCGGTACGCGCTACCGTCAGTGCCGTGGCAGCAAGGTTGATCAGCGTAACCTGGTAATCGCCGGTATCGGTCGCGGCAATGATCGTCGCCGCGTCAGGCAATGTCGCGGTAAGGCTTGACCCATTAAACTCAACAGTATCGCGGTTATCAGGTTCGGTTAGCGTGTAGTCGGCCGTCTTGGCCAGCGTGCCTATAAAAAAATTCGTTTCAAGTTCGGCATGCGTTAACGCGGCACCTTTGCCGGTTCGAGTAGTAATAGTTGTAGCATCTGCGACATTGGCAAACATGGCGATAGCTGTGATGAACGCTGACATGTATAGAGTCAATCCAAACTTAGCCAATCGTGTAAATTTGTACATAGATCTAATCCTCTGTTTATAATTAAACAACAATGCTTCTATTGGTAACTCGACGCCAATTTGTGCCATCACTAAACGCCAGGCAGGGCCCATCCGGAATATCAGACACAAACGAATCATCGTTGGTGTCATCGATCACATATACCAATGATGAATATGTCGCGTTATCGCACCACTCGGAAGCCGCCGGAAGATCGGCTGTTATATAAGCTGGGATCTCTAACGGCCCTGGTTTTGTGTAATCCCACAATAAAGAAAACCACCGCCGCCAGATATGCCAACTTTTTTCATCAAGTAGCGCTTGTGGTGGTGGTGGAACCCGTGTTGCCACAGTTATATCCCGATTAAATATTCAAGAGCTTCAAGCCTTACAAGCTCTGTTGACGTTGTAGACAGCTCAAAATTGCACCGCTTGAATCTGCCTAAACCGTGCAAAAAACGTGGCTTTGATAAATCCAGTGATCTTCCGGAATCAAAGTTATCTGACTTATTCTTGGATCGCTTAATCGTGAGTGTCTGGCTTGCCGCTGTGCTGTTACATACAACCCCGAGCTGTGCAAGGTACTTGTTTCTGTTTGTGCCGAAATCCTGCTGTCCTGTTCTGATACGCATCTCGAACGCTGCGCCTTCAGGATTGGCTCCCGTGATAAAACCATCATCAACAAAGCCGTCTGCCACAAATACATCACTGGCCAAAAGGGAATCATTCGGAACCAGATCATCTGTCATCACCACCACATCGCCGTTGTACATCATTCCCTGTCCGCGCCTGGCTGTGGTGCTGGTACGCTTTGACCAGCCGATTAGGGGGTATTCGTTCAGCCCGCCAATAGTTGTTTCAATCGTGCCCCATATACCGGTAATGTCATCATAAACCAGTGATTTAACTGGCGTCAGTACGCTGGTTTCTTCATAAAAGGTGATCACATAGAAGATGTGGCCGGCTGAATGATACCCGGACCCCAAAACAACATAGAGATCCGTATTCAGTGCGCTTGAAAGGAATGAGTCAAGAGATTCGCTTGATATCTTTTTGAGAGCGAAGTTTTCAAGTAACCAAACACCAACGCCGCCTGAACTATTAACGCCGACAAAGAATATCCGATCACCATCAACCCAGGCCGAACCACCGTTATAGATGCCGACATTATAAAAAACGTCCTGCCTCCGGGTTAAAGGTGACGCGTTAGAGGCATTATTATCATCGTAGAAAAACGCCTCAATTGTGGCGGCACCAAACCCGATAATATGATCATGGTGCTTTGCAATGAAAGCGCCTCGATCCGGATCACGTTCGGCGGCTACATAACCCAGCGCCTGCCAGGTTGTCAGATCCTCGTAAGCTGTGTTGTATATTAATCCATCAACACCCATGACAAAGCCAACACCATTGAGTACGGCGCACCCTGGAACAATGCTTACCGCTGGTGTGTCTTTTGGTGGGAAATTGGGATCTGTAATCTGTGTTAATGTATCTGAGCTGTTGACGGTCCAGGCCTGATCGTTTTCTGCGTCAACAATCAATAGCAGATTGTCAAGCTCGTAGATATAAACCGGCCTTATACCTGCTGTTATCGTGCCAACAACTGTTGAATAATTGCCCTTGTAAACCGTATCACCAGCCACAAGGTAGGTAAAACCGGTAAATGACCAGTAATAAACGCCGCGACCCTGAACAGCACCAATAGTTGCGCTGGCATCAATCGATACGTCTATGGTTGGCCTCTGTGTGACCAGATACTTGTCACCGTCTTTGATGACCATGGCATTATGTAGGCCGCGCTCATGCTCTGTAATCTCAGCACCAGAAAAGGCCGTTATTTGAAGATCAACGGCCAGTGATATGCGGCCTTCCATCAGAAATACTCCGACTTGACTGGCGTGTGGACATAGCGGTTAGATGACAACCGGCGCAACATCGTTATCGCTGATATATTGTCTTGAATATCCGGACCCCAGGCCATACGCTGCAATCGGCTGTTGTGCGGTTCAGGCACATCGAAATCATCACATAATGCAGCCGCAAGCAGTGTGGTCACCGGCAGCACGGCCTGGTCTGGTATCTCGTCTTCGGCTCCCCAGGTTGAAACCTGTAATTCCGTCAACAAAGCCAGTAGGTTGGCCATAATGGCCTCAGCCGCTGCTTGCTGGTCGGCATTTTCATAAGTATCGCCGTGCTCTAATACGTGGCACTTAACCAGCGCGCTAATGATCACATCTGCTTGCGTTGCCATATCGATTTACTCGGTTACTTCAACAAAATCACTGTGGCCGGCGAGCTTATCCACAACCGTCACAGGTATTTCCGTGAAATTGGAGCTGTTCTGGCCGTGGCCGAACTTCTTCCAGGTATAGGCGATTGTTTCACATGGAACAGTGACAGGCTCCCCTCGCTTAAATTTAATGCCATAAAAGTCGATAGACTCATGATCGCCAACGTACTCAAAGGTGCGGCCATCGACAGCACTTACCTCAGCTTCACCGTTTTCAACCTGACCGTTCAATGCGTTCACAGGATCCTGCTGTTGCGGCTTCTGATTGCCTTTACTCATGACTGTTAATCTCCTGATAGTTTAGATAATAAAAAAAGCGGGCAAATACGGCCCGCCTTTTCTATTCCTTATGGTTTTAAGCAGTTACCCGCTCATCGTTGTAAACACCGAGCATTATCAATGTCAGCACACCAGTACCACCTGCAGCTGCGGCTGCGGTAATGGTGCCAATGATATCGGTATCTGCGGTAAATTCAGTTGGTACAGCCGTAAACAGCGTCCCAGCTAAAGGCATCCAGATACCGGCAACCGGCTTAATTTCAGTTACAGCATCACCTGTGATCACACCGGAATTTAGGTACTTTTGTGCGGTACCAGAAATACCTATATCAATCTCAAGCGTTTCAGCACCAGTATCAAGATCTGCACCCTGCAGAAAACCGAATAATGGCGTAAAACCCTTTGGCGCTGTAAAGAAATTGATGGTGTCTGCTGCTGATAAAGCTGTTGCGATGTTAATTGAACCAAATAACACCTTGAGATTGCCAGCCGGACCAGCACCAGGGCGAGGTTTACCACTCCCGTACTGCAGTGAATTGTTTGCAGCCATCGTCTTGTCTCCTTAAAAATTATTACCTGAAATTATAAAGCCCGGCCCCTGCTTAAAGGCCGGGCTTTATTGCTTACCTATCACCCACCAACTGCTATCGATTAAGAATCAACGGCAGCCGCGACATAGACGGTCACCATGCCATTCTGGACATGCTGGCTGCTTGTTTCGCTCGGGTTATCATCGAAGAACGTCTTCTTGATGTCGTGTTTCAGCTCGACGGCTACGCCTGGCTGGAAACCGTAATCATAGAGCTTATCGACGATGATCTTAGGACGCTGACCCAAACCATAACCCAATGCCTGAGCACCACAGAAAAAGCATGGTGCAACACGCGCTGATGACGCGCCGCCAGTCAACAGGTTAATGGTTGACAGTGTGCCATTCGTGTTTGTGACAAGTTCCCCGATTTCAGGGATTTCACGAATGATAACACTGTCATAAACCAAATCACCTTCCTTGTAGATGGGATTTGATTTACCACGCTGCATTGCGCTTGCGTGCTCTGTTGCCATATCCGTCTTAAGATCACGGAAGGCGTAAGAGTCCACAAACATCACATACCACTCTTCATCTTCACCTATACGGATCGGGCGAATATGAGGATTAGCATTTTTGGCCATGCGCTTGGCAAGGCCTACAATGCCGCGGTCCAGGGTGTCGTTAGTGGTGTCAACTTTGGCAAGGTCAGCAGAATGATCACCTGACGAGTTGGCTAGTGCTGAACCAAACAAGATACGATCATCATTCTGTGCTGCCCACAAGTCGGCTTGCGCCTCAGTAACAGCCGCAATCTCACGATACGCTGTACCATCGTGCATTGCTGCCATTGCCTTGATAACGTCATCGCGGGTTTTTTCCATTGACCAGTCAAGCAGCAATGGACGCGCTGCTCTCATTAGGTCAATAGCTGGTTTTTCAAGTTCTTCCTTGTCAAACTCAACCGCATGGCGTTTGTAAGACGGTGCCAACTCCTGGCCATAGTTGCCAATAGCCTCACCATTACCGCGCAAGGTTTTTGATCCGCTAGTGCCATCACCTTTGAGGCGTGTTACTAATGGGATCTCAATCTTTTTGCGGCCCTCTTTGATCACAATAACATTATTGTGATCCATCCCGGTGTACCGGGTAAAACGCGAGCGCCGTACATATTCCCGATAATACTGTTTCAGGAATTTTGTTACGACTAGCTCGGTGGCTGTTCTAGTATTAGCCATGGTCTATCTCCTACGGGTTAGCGATGCCCGTACAAAGTTTCTAGCGAATCATCCGGCATAACGTCGGTATTTCCGCCAGCTGCACGGGCGCTTGTTAATGTACCCGGTAGTTTTGTGGCGATCTGTTCAACGTCTTTCTCGATAACAGCGCTATTCGACGCAGCCCTTTCCGCTTCAATTTCCGCCAGTATTTCCTGGCGTACCCTCTCGCGGTAAGCAACCGGATCACTTATATCTGCAACAGATTTATTCTGCTTACTGGTTTTGTAGATATATTCATAGGGATCTGGTTGTGCTTTTGCCTGATCTATAAGCATAGGATTTGCTTTAACCATATTGTCAAAGAAGTGAGCCTTAACATCGTCAAAGTCATCATGCTTTGACCTGGCTAAATTCTCTGACAAATTCAGGAATTGATTACTGAACTGATCGGTTACCTGGCTAACAGCCTTGCCCACCGCCTGATTAATTACTGCGGCGGGATCCTGGTAATAATCAATCTCATCTTCCTGTTGTTCTGCTACTGGTTGCTGCTGGTTCGCTTGCTGCTGCTGCATTAACGTCATCATCTGCTGCTGCAACAATCGATAGTTTTCCTCTGCCTGCTGACGCTTATCACGTTCAGCTTGCGCTGCTGCTAAAAGACCTTTTTCCTTTTCGCCCAAAACATCCGGCTTGTTGTCGCTGGTCTGATCGTCCTGCCCTTGATCACTTGCCTGAATATCACCAGCCGGCGGCGCTTCATCGTCTTTTTCGCCCGTTTGTGCATCTGGTTTTTCTGCCCCTGCTTCGTCAGTCTCAGTGGAAGCGTTATCGGTTGCAGCTTTCGATGTGTCATCGTCATCTGTTGACGAATTATCGTCATCTGCTGCACTCGCTATCGCTCCGACTGTTCCTGGCTCATCAAGAGCTGATCCATAAACATCTGCAAGATCATCAATTTCATTATCATCAAAGTCAGCCATTTCTATCCTCCATTAACGCCCGTTCTGCGGCGGCCAGTTTTTTACGCCCGAAACCCGGCGGCGGAACCTGTCAAGTGACAGGCAATAAAAAACCCGCGTAATGCGGGTTCGGTAAATCTTTAATTTTGTTTATCAGCGCTGTGGTTGGTGCTGTAACTGCGGCGGCGGCCTGTGTACCTCAACCATGGTTTTCAAGGCCTCTGCATGAGCCTTGTCGGCCTGTGCTGTGTTCTTATCGACTTCTGATAGCACCTTGTCAACTGACGCTTTAGCACCAGCAGCCTGTAGCTGTTCCATTTCCTGCTGCTGCTGCTGTTTTGCCCTCTTGGCTTCTTCGGTGCCCTCGATAGCCTCAATAAACTTGTCTTTGTTACGCAGTGACGACAGCTTAACAAGCTCACTAAATGGAACCTCGCCGCCTGACTTGTCGTACAGCTTGGCCAGTGTGTCAAATTGCTCTTGCTCAATGTTTGCAACATCTGGTATTTCTTCAAGTATTATATCTACATCGATTTGCGCCAGCTCATTCTCAACCTTAACAACCTGGTTCATGCGCGGATCATTGGCATACTGCGTCATCATCTGCTGCAACAGCTCCGGATTGTTTTGATATTTCTGCTGCAATACATCTCGAGCTGTTACCTTCCTGTTTAGCGCTACCCATTTCAGGTTCTTTTCATCATCAGTAACGCGGATCCAGCGTTCTTCTGTCCAGAATTGGCGCACCCGATACCATACATGCCTGTATATTTCGCGTTTCCAATTTGTATGTGCGTTAAATATTGGCCCAAGCTCAACTTGTCCGGCCTGCTGCTTGATTTGGTCCTGGCGGCCCGATGTGCTGCCGCCATCTTTTCCCTGCAGGCTGGCATTGGATCCAATCATATCGATTTCGTTTTTTGCATCCTGCATCAAACTGAAATGCGCTTGTTCAAGATCACCAGTCGGTATGACGCCAAAATGCTTGCCAAACTCGCCGCGCTGCATCTTCACATGGCCATCAGGCAAAGCCAGTTGCCGCTTAGCCTCATTCTCATCAGCCACTGCGCCCTCGGTGCTGTATGTCTGTCGGCTATTGCCGAGGTGCAGGAACTTCGACCGGCGCTTGTTCAGCTCGTCCTGCTGGCTGATAACCTGGCGGACAGATCCGTAACGGTTACCATCACGATCAACAAAAACTGACTGAAAGATAAGCGCACAATCTGGCTCATCCATATCATTGAGATAAGGCGATTCTGCCGGACCATCAAGAAATCCGCTCTCAGTATAAAAGGCATAATGCCAAACGCCATTTTTCAGAAAGTAAATATAATTGAACCTTACACGCTGACGGCCATCATCAACGGCTGTCCATTGTGTGCGGGGTGTATCCATAAATGTTTCATCGTGGCTGTTCGACTCGAACGATGCCATGATAATGTCTTCTTTGTCCGGCCATCTGTCTATTGCATCCTCGACATCAAGCCAAACCGACACGCCTTTATATTTGGCGTCAGAGAAATCAGGCTTGCGGCTGTGTACATCGTAAAATATACGATCCCATTCAGCGGTTACTATCTCAACTTGCAGCTTTCCACCGCGCTTCTTAACCAACACTTCGGCGGCCTCGATGCCTTCAATATTAAGGTTTTTAAATCCATTCGACGCCTGGTCCTGAAAATCATTGTTATCGCAAACAAACCGGATCGCATCTGTAATCGATTCAGCGTCCTTTTCATGTACGGGTGTGCGTGGGTACGCCTTTGGGTCTGTGCGTGTCTGCTGTTCTAGCCCAATCAGATAATCAACCTTTGGCTTGATTCTGTTACTCGTAATAACCGGCTGACCTCTGCTTTCTACTATATCGACCTCATCCTGAGTCCATTGTTTGTTATCGTAGTAATCGCGGTCACGTTCAGCCTCCGCCCTGGATTCAATAGTCTGGTTGATATAATCATCATAATAACGGATGACCATATCAAGGTCGGCGGAATTGGTAGCATCATTACCGCTCTGGTCATCATTATAATCTTGATCAATCATCGCGTTTTCCATGATTCAGGTGCTCTCTTTCTTCCCCAGGCGTCCAGGTCTTCATCTGGCTCTTGCTGTGGCAGTTTTCGTGTATAAGGCCTGGACATGCAAGCGTAGCGCCATTCATCGGCTGCGTGGTCTTCGCCATTTGTATCCAGATCCTCCGGCTTAATATCACTGTGCTGCTGCGTAGGTATCGTTCTGATCGACGCCTTGCAGGTGTTAAAACAGTAAATCATTGGTTTACCATTTTCTCCGATCATCCGTGACCTCATCTGATCCCAGCCACCAAGCTGGCCACCTCGATGTGCTACACGTTTATTGTCAGCACGCACCCAGGCTATAGGCAGCATCCTTTCTGCTATGCTGGGCCCGCCATCCTCAGAAAATATCGACGGATCCGCAACACTGTAATCAATGCGCTCATTTTCCCGCTCCAGGATCCCATCACTAACCTGCTCTGCCGTCATCTTTAAGCCGACATTGGCTGATTTTGCCCCGTACCATTCCCGATATCTGACCATGGCCCCCTTGGGTATTACAAAGCCATCAGGGTGAATGAAATCCTCCGATGCCAAGGCCCACCATCCAACACTGAACGGCTTGGCTGAGCCCCAATCAAATGATCTGAACCTTAACCAGTGATCCGGTAGACTAACAGGCCTGATCACCATGCGCGGATCCCAGCAATCGAAATAAGCGCCTTCGACGGCGTTCCAGTCGCCGTTTAACCAGGCTTCTACCAGCGCTTTGGATCCAACCAGGTATAGACGATTAACATAATTCGGATCGTTGGCCATCAGTATCCGGTTATTCTTGAGCTGTGACGGTATAAATACATACCGGTGTTTAAACCCGTTCGGCAAATCTCTTGTTAACAACTGCATTCCGTTAGGGTTCGGATCGATATATCGTTCTTTGATCCATCCCTGGCCAGCACCACCCGGGTTGCCAGTCAACAATAACTGCGTGGGTATGCCTGATGCACTGCGCAAAACACCGTTTAGCCGGTCTATTGGCCCTGGATCCGGATAAATACCGGCTTCCTCGACACAAGCATCAGTGACGTTCTGGCCCTGATACTTGTCTGCATCCTTGATCGACTCCAATGGCCTGAAACGTAACCTGCAACCAGTTGGATGCCTCCAGGTTCTTTTTTGGTCCTGCCATTTGCAGCCTAATTGCTCAAATATATCTTTGCTACGCTCGATCGCGTCATCGAGCATTGGCACTTCCTGGCGAAAGAAAACGCCATTAAAGTACTTTCCGTACATCTCCATTTTGATAGCATACTTGCCTAGTACACCGTCTGTCTTACCTCCACCCCTAGCGCCACCGTAGAAAATTTCAGGGAGTGGGCAATCAATCAGCGCTTTCTGCGGTCCCTTCTGCGGGCTCCAAATCGCCACAATATTCTTTTTCCCACTGTTCATCGCTCATTGGTTCCGCATTAATGACACGGCTGACAATCTCACCTTCGAAATTGGCTTCAACTGTCGCAAGATCTGGCATGACTTTGCGAAGCAGACCAAGCGCGGCATTAACCTGGGCTGACGACATGGGCTTAAACTTGGCCTTGTTGCGTACCTTGCCCGTTTTTTCATTTACAATACCTTCCGGATCATTAAGAATGAAATCCTGTATTCTGTTAATAATCTGCGTGGCCTTGATCTTTTGGCGTGTACGCTCATCCCATAATAATTGTTTTCTTACAGCCACGTTATTACTCCGCCGGCTTGTGTTTAACAATTTTCAGCAATACAGATACGGGTGAACATACGCCAGTATCAAGTGTTGGCACACATTTGATCAGGTATTCACTTTTATCAGGCGCATCAGAATCAGCCGTAATGATGACAGTGCCTACATTGCTGGCCACCTCCTCACCACTGAATGATATATTGCTATCCACCGGATCAGATGTATATGCAACAGAAACAAGCGAGGATCCAGCAGGTAGCCGGCGCGTCCAATCAATTCCAAAGGTATCAGATCCACCAGTGGCCAATGCCGGCCAGCGTTTAGCGGCCATTATCGATCACCTGCCCTAATTATATTGTCCTGATTGCCAAGTCTGATCATATTGTTTTGCTTCCCAATAAACAAAGTATTGAATTTCTTATTAAGTATTGATACCAAGTTCGGTTTGCTCAGTTCAATTATGTTATTTTGTCGTGTCATTATAATAATCCGCTGGTCTTTAATTAAGAAGATCAGATTCTTCTTGATGATAACAATTACTTTCCAAAGTCTATCCCACCAGGCTTGCCACCATGATTTCGGTACACCTTCAGATGACATAAGCATCGTGTCATGCGTCAATAGCCCCATTGTGGCCAGGACATGGTGGTATTCCTTGTAAACCCCTGTAGGCGCATCGAAAATAAAATGCACCGTTGCTGCGCCAATCTGCGCCGTCAGCGTGATAGGATCGACGGTTACCAGGAGCAATTGCACATCTGGCTCAGGCACATGCACTGACAGTGTGATCGAATCGGCTGGGACCTGAATAGCTACGCTGGAACTGTTAATTGCCGCCAACAACACAATCGGGTCAACATCGATAAATAAGTCTTTCAGTATTGTAGTGGCTGGAAGTGATGCGCTCATGCCGATTGCAGCATCAACAGCCAAGATTGAATAAAATTTTTCAATTGGCCAGACCCAGGTTTGCATCATAATCGGGTCAACAGCGATAAATAAGTCTTTCAGTATTACCGGCACCGGCAACACAGTAGTCATTATGATAGGGCTGACCGCTACTTCAATCGGCCCCACTGGCCCCGGTAATGCCGTTGCCATAATAATTGGATTCGCCATAACAGTTGGCAGTATGAACGAATCATATTGCGCCGTTAAGCTGGTTATTCTTATGCCGCTGCGCTTTATTTGAAAAAACGTATTGCTAGGCGCTGTGTACGTTGAATCGGTAGCCGATGCTGTAACGCCGTCGAGTGTTGCTGATATAGACGTTCCGAGCACTGAAAAAACAACAGGATAAAAAGCGCGTGTTAATTCGATATTGACCGATGTCGCGATTAATGTACCGCCAGCGTACAGCTCGATTTGTGCTGATTCATTTGAGCCAGTGCCTTTAACAACCTTACACTTGTACCCACGCGCACCGATCATCAGATAATTGCCAGTTACAAACTGACCATACTGGCTGGTAAAATCTGCATTTAATGTTAAAACAACATCAGGATCTTCAAGCACATTGCTGACATAAGCAGTGCCAAGTGTTAATGCTGAAATATTCTGTACAAAACCACCGCCAGGATTTATGGTCAATACGCTATTGGTATCGCTCCATGTCTTTCCGTATTCGTCAATTTCTGATGCGTGGTCGCTGAGTAACCCACTGCCGGTAAATGAGTCATAGCGAAATATTGAGCCAGCGGCCACGGCTTACGGCTCAGTAGCTTCAACCCTGGTGACGCCTGGATTGCTATTGTCATACAATATCATTTCTGTACCCTGATCGTCATATCTCTGAGTTTCGGTCTGTGTGATCGGGTTGCCTTTCTGCCAGCCCATTAATTTAATCAACCGGCGCAACTCATATTCAGCAATCGGCAAAAGATTAACCTTGCCACGGATATTCAATATATAGGCTTCGTATAGGCTAATCATAAACTCTACGTGCTCGGCGGCAACGTCAGCATTTCTGATTTTAACTTCCACCTGCCTGTCATCACCCACTTCTGCTGATAGCCGATAATACGTCGACGTAAGTCCATCAGTATTCGGTGATTCAACAACGCCTGTGCTTGTCCAGTCTAGCAACACTGTTCGAGCGCCTGCGGTCATATCATAAATGGCAACCTCAACAGTACTGTTGGATGTAAATCCTGTAACACCAATAGCAGGCGGTTTGCCCATTACGTCAACATCGCGCACCACAAACAGCATGGATATTGGCTGGGCTTCAATAACCGATGGAATGTTTGCAAAAGATGCGGGAATAGCAACATCAAATATTAACGGGGCAGCAAACGCGACAGTTTCTGTGCCTGCTACCGATGCGGGTATAAGGCTGTTTATTATAATTGGATCAGGCGTTATTGTGACCGGCGGGCTATACCATGATGATGCTGGTATTGCTGTTGCCATTGTTATCGGGCTTGCAATTACGGTGGTCGGTGCTGCTAGTATTTCTGTAAGATTTTCAACATAGCACGCTATTGAACTAGGGGCTGTAGCACCTGTTCCAACGACACTAGGCCCCCATATATATCTAAAATCTACTTTAGCACTAAGCGCAATAGATAGATTATATGTGGCGCTTGTTTCGCTGTCGCGATTAGCACTTGTGCTATAAACATCAACATAAACAGTACCATTAGTGCCTACAGACTCATCTCTAGTGACGCGAATATATTGAACATCATCTTTGACTACGGTGTACGCGGTAACGTCACTTGCAGTTATTGATCCGCCTGGATAACATTCAAGCAATAATAGTCTATTGCCGTTGAGGGATGTTTGAAGCCAAACCTCTATACAGGAATCATAGTCGTTTGGATCATTCGTTGTATTAGTTACACTCCATATAAGTGCAGACTGGGTACTAGTAGATGTCCATTCTGTGGTTAATACAGCATCAAGGGTAAACTCAAAGTCGCCGTTATAATATGCAGCGCCCTGATCTAACCATAACTGTGCATCATTTGTCCCATCGCACGCAGCGAGCGTTGCTCTAGCGCTTGTGGTAGAAAGCAATGTACCAGCGTCTGCTCCAGCGGCGGTGAATGTTGTGAAGTTTAATACACCCACTATGAGACACCTATGATTTTATTTCCTGACCCCGTATTTACGCTCGGATACCCTGCGCCACTTCCAGCCGCAAAGGTACTCAACACATTATTATTGCCAGTAACATAATAATTGCCGCTGCTATGATAATGTCCAACATTACTTATCGCACATTTATTAGCACCAATTAATTTAACTGCATACCCTGCAAAGAGGTTATCAAAATAAGCATCGTTCATGTACTGTTGGTCAGCGTGCGATTCAAAGCCATGCTTGGATAAATAGCCGTGTATATGCCTGTATTGCATAAAATCACCACCCGCAATATAAATACAGGACTCTACATTAGCACCATGTACTGTGGAAATGGTTGAAGTAAGCCTATGTCCTCGGAAATCAATATTGTCTAAAAGGCCGCCACCATAAGGCGCGACGGTATCCATATAGAACCCATAGTTTCTAAAACCCTCAATAAACGTGTCTCGAATAGTTAATGACCATGCGATTCTGTGGGTAACGCCGCGCCAGAATCTTGATAGGTTCATATTTAAAATATTTACACTCGATACAATCCCACTGCTCCCGTAAGTTTCGTATGCCTCGCCTGTAGTTACGCCACCGACCGCTATACCTGAATAACCTGCCATCTCAATGGTACTGTGAGGCTCCAATACAAAACCATTCAGTGTGCAATTGTTTGACCCGGCAAACATCATGTCATCGTCATCGAATCTTTGATAAATTATAGCTACTGGTGTTTGCGTGAAATACGGACCGCTTAAATGCGGGTATTCATTTAATGATATATACAAATCGCACCCAAACATCCCAGGGCCAAACACCTGAGTTCCTAGTTTGGTAAACTCTAGCTTGCTGGTTACTATGGATTTTAAACCACTCGGCAAGTATGACTTAGAAAGGTTCCCTTCATTTAAATAATTCTGTATCGCAACAGTGTCATCATGATAGACAGTCGTTCCGGCACTTTTTGTAGTAACGATGGTGTCATTAAGATCAATCCTTCCTCCACCGGAAACACTGTATACACTTGTAATCAGATCAGCTCCCGCTGTCCCTGCACCCACAATAGCTATTCCGTGTCCGGCGCTATAGTGTGTGTTGTCTACAACATAAATGTAATTATTGCCAGACACAACCGGTGAAGCCAGTACAGTTTCCGTATCAACTCCAGCAGCACTATAATCATCAATTACGCTAGACCATTCGCCGGCCATAACAAATGGAGGACTGCCGCCATTGTTTGGTACCCACTCATTACCTGTGTTGGACGAATTGCGAGCCAACAAATAACTGGCAACTGGTGACGGAACATCAGTTAAGTCTACAAGTCTCTGGAATACTGCACTAATAAACCTGCCGAATGTAGACATTACCCGATGTACGCAATACCGTCTGCGTGGAACTGAATCACGAAATCAGTACCGGCGCTGGACTTGTCGCTGGCAAAGTCAATAAAACCGATAATAGTGGATGTTGACCCTGTACCAGTGGACTCATAAACACACGCGTAACGCACAGATGAAATTGTACTTGATGCCCAGGTAACATCGGTAGCATCAAAAACGCCGCGATCATTGGTTGTATCAATCGTTGCCGATTTACCAGCAAGTGTAGCGCCGCCGGTTGTATAGCCGCCGGTTGCTGGCGCTTCGTTGGTCAAGTCAGAATAAAACTTGTGTGTATCTGCATCTGGCGTAAGGGTTGAGGTGTGCAACGAAACCTTGATTGTTGCAGTCAGTACATCGACGCCGCCTGTGAACGCTTCAAGTTTGATTTGATTGCTTGCAAGATTAGCCATGATTCACCTCCGTACCCTGTGTGCCGGTTTTAACGTGAATCGGACGAACACGCACCATTGTTGCATCAGGATCAGGGGTGAATGCAACCTGGCTGGCTTGTATAAACTTACGTTTACAGATTGGGCACTTTTCCGGCGGATCATTTTCGACAAACCGGATGCTGGTCGGCACAAACGTATCGTCCACCTTGTCGGCCTGATCGGGTAACAATACCAGTTCGCGCACTTTCTCTAATTTGCGCGTTTCTTGATTTTTCACATTGATTGTTACATGACCGCAACAGGACATCTTATGCTGTTTGACTACAACTTGCGGGCAACAGGCCAGTGCCTCATCAATCGCCTTGAGTACCGCCGGACGGGCTGATCGTATAGGCGCATCAGGTGATTCAGGGCTAAATTCTTCGGCGGCTTCCATCTCGCGCATACGTTGCAGCACATGAAAGCCGTGAGGCGCATCTGGCTTACTCGGATCGGCGGCTCGCTCAATAGCTTCAATGACACGATCTTCATTGCCTGCCAATAATCGTTTAATTTCCTGGGTCATGTAAAACCTCCAATAACTAAGCACAAAAAAACCCGCTCGGGGCGGGTTTATTACGTTTTGGGTGATTTCTCTCACCCTACTGAGAAACAGCATAAAACTGGCTAGCCACTTTTGTCAACTATTTCACGGCATTGCCTCATTTGCGTATAGGTAAGCATCCAGCCAGTGGTGCAGGTTATCGACCATAGCCTTGAACCTGGCCGGCGATACATTCAGATCCTTGGCGCAATAAGTTGTAGGTAATTCAAGCACATACTTTTCCCAAGCCACCACAATCAATACCGGATTACTTATCACCCGCAGCCCATTATTGATCATCTCCGAGTTTTTATCGTTACTGGTCTTGATATTAATAACACCAGGTTTGGTGCTCTTCGCGGTCATTGTTGGCAGCGGGGCAAGCAGGCCGCCACATTTCCCGTTGTCTTTTGGTGTGGTACACGATTGTAAATATTTGTACCTCGCCCCACAGTCCAGGCAGTGGTAAGTGATTTTTCCGATTGTGGTAGGCATCTTTTCCCGCATCAGCCTGTATTCAACTGAATGATCGGGAAAGCCCAAGGCGGCGGAGTGAACAGACACTCTTTTCCACTCACCCCACTGCCTGAGCATTTTGTCGATGTGCTTAATCAAGGTATTGCGGTGATATTATTCCGCAGTGTGGTGCTTAGCAGCTTGTTCCTTCTGGTACGGCATCCAGCAACAGCTACCGCGAGGACAATCTTTATCGTCACCTTGCCATAGCGGAACAGATGTTTTCGGCATCGTGTTTCCGTTATGGTCGTGGACGGCCAAATTAACCATTCCTTCATTCCACACATAAGCGATGGTTGCCGCGCAAAACGCCTCGGTGTCGTTAATTGATACCAATGTATCACTGACGTGTGGCCAGTACCATACAACACGCCCGATTGTTGGTTTGATATTCATGTTTTTTCCTCTTTCGATTTTGGTGCCTCCCTTTTTTTGAGGTGGGAGTCTTACCTCAAACCCGTTTTTTACTCGGTAAACATATCGTCCTGTATTGGCTGGCCAAGTGCTGTGCGTGAGAACGCATAGGATTCATCAAGGCCTGATTTAACTTCTTCGGACATAGAAATGTACTCGCGGGCAAACTTAAACGCATGACGGTTAACGCCTCCGGCTTCGAGCTGTGAAATAATTTCTTCACGCTGCGCCTTAAATTTCTTGTTGGCCTCGGTGTATTTTCCCTTAAGCTCATCAGCATTGTTGTCGATAACATCAAGATCCTGGGAGGCCTTGCGTATCATGTCGCTCACCTTGGTGGTCAGATGAAACTCAACAACAGTGCTGTTGTCGTTATCATCAATGTTTTGTGCTTGCTGGTTCATGGTTCTTCTCCTGTGTGGTTAAAAGTGGTTATACCAGGCGCTATTAATTTTGCATCAGCATCCAATCATCAGCCAAGAGATCGGTCTGCGATGCAAGCCATGGTACTATCTGACCATCTGCAGTACGCATATCAATGTGCGCGTGGTAATTAATCTCCGTGCCTTCTGGGTAAATACCCAATAATGGCGCGCGATTGACAGTAAACCTGGATCCTGGCACCAGAAATACAAACATACCTTTTCCGTTCCAGCCGCTGCGGCATACCTTGTCTCCTTGTTTGATAAATTCCAAGGCCTCGCTAAATGTATATCTCTCTTCCATATAATTACCTCTCTCGTTGGTGGGTGGTTAAATAAAGCTATCGATATCTTCTACGGGAATTATTTCGACAACCGTCCTTTCATCTTTGCTCTTTCGGCTTTCAAAAGTGACGCTCTGGATTTGTTGGGTCGAATCATCTGCCAATATTCCAGCTTTGACAATTCCGTCAAAGACTGCTTTGGCGCTAACACCGTCCGGGTCGTGTCTGAGTCTGCGGTAGCTGATAACTCTGATATTGACTGGTGTATCCAGTGTCTTAATGCCATGCGCTGGAAGTGTTGCATGGCCAGTATCCGGTTCCATGTCGGTAGTGGATAGGGTAACTGTATTACTATCATTTTTTTCATTGCGCTGCTTCAATGTAATTTTCCTTAAAGAACTTTTCAGCCACCAACCATTTGTCAGATGGGTTTTTTGGGTTTATAGCAATCATATCTCCATGCTTAGGTGACCCGTTCTTTTTATCTTCATCAGAAACAGAAACGCCACGCATATCAAATTCCGGGAACCACGGAAACATTAGTTGCTGCTCTTTTTTAACGTATTTCTTTATTTTAATACCCATACTTACCCTTTATGTTTGGATGTTATCAACAACTAACCTGTAAATGCCTCGATGGTAGCAATCAGGGAACGTCACACGTTCACGGCAGCCCGACTTTCCATTGTTTTTACAGATATCACATTGTTTCTTGAATATTTCATCGCGCTGAACCTTATCCAGCGTTGGGTCGGTATCGCCGTAGTATTTATTCCCCATTTGATTACCATATATTTTTGTTTTTTATGGATAAAAGATAACTAACTTGTTGTTGTTATTTTGCCTCACATGCTCGCATACCAGGTCTTTTTTCCTGCTCAGGATTTGATGGTGACATGGAATTAATAGCTACAAGCCGTGTTTTCGCACTATCAACCAATGCCTGCTTGTTTTTCAGGTCCTTCGCGGCATTAGTTGAAAGGTATTCCCACGCCTCAATCCAGGTGCCGAAGTAATTACACCAGTTTGAATGTAGTGGTTCGATTACAGCCCGTGGAGAATAACCATCATTGTAGAGTGCGGCCACTGTTTGGCTATCATTGTCGATAACTTTTACTTCCTCAATTTCAGTGGCATAGGCCCCGCCGCCGGTTCTAAACATGGTTTTCATGATTCAGCCTCTTGATTTTAGTCACGCTACTACCTTCCCGTTGCTTGTTTTTATATTTCCCATTCTCTCCAGGCATTGCTTACGGTACTCTGCGATACCCATATACCGCATGCGCAGGGTTTCATTCACCACGTCCATGAAGTAATCAAAATCATCCCCCCGCCAGAATATTTTGTCTTCGCGGGCGGCTACGATGGTTTTCTGCTGCTCGTAGCTAAACGTCAGGTATATCGCCAGGCAGTTTTTAACTCGGGTTTCATAAACCCAGATCCAGCGGTGGTGTGTTTCATTGCCTCGACCCTGTACCGTGGCCTTGTGCGGCGCTTCATGCGGCTTGTGTGGTTCCAGCAGTTTAAGAAACCAGTCGGCGGCATCAGCATGTTTCAACCGGTCCGGTACCTTGCCCTGTGGCCATCGGGTAATGAAGTCGATCAGCGCAGCTTTCAGGTCGTTAATGGTCGGCATGCTGTGATCGGTACTTTTACCCTTCTGCCATCCGCACCCGCAGTTATTTGGATCTTTCAACGGCACTCGACAAGTAGGGCAATCGCCATACGTTTGATTTTGATTGGTCACGAACCAATTCTTCCTGGTAATTGCCCGATGTACTGTTCGCACTTTTCTTTTCCGAACAGTGTGGATGGTCTGAGGTATTGCTCCTGGTCCGTGCCTTTCCATTGCCGGCATTTGAATCCGATCATGGCGTGCAGGGTATCGCGCGGTATTCCAGATTTCAGACGTTGCTTGATCAGGTTCAGGTTGGTATCGACGAAACGGAAATTTTTACCTGTCATGCCATTCAGGGCTTTGAGCAACAAAACGGCGTCATCACGGTATTGCTGGTTTTGATTTTTCTTGCCATTAACCGGCGCATCGTCGGGCTTGTCCGACAAGGGGTTTTTCCCTTCCCTTCCCTTCCCTTCCCTTCCATTCCCTTCCGGGGGTGAGGTCTCGACGAGTGCTCGACGATCAGGTTGTGGATATTTATAGGTTGGCTTGTCTATTTTCTGGTGGTTCCAGCCTGTTACCTGCCAGTAATCTACATTTTTAGCTGTGTATTCAATAACTAAGCCGTGATCTATTAATTCGTCGATCATTCGTCGAATATCCGACGAGCTGTAGTCGTCAGCAGGGTAAATTTCCATTTTCAAACGCTTGCAGCTTGCGGGATGAATCCCGGCATCGTCGCAAAAATTCCACAACCCAATGAACAGTAGCCGAGTTTCTATGGAACACTCAACAACTTGCTCGCTGGTCCAAAATTCTGGTTTTGTGGTGCGGATTCTAGCCATCAAGTTGCCTGTAATAGCCTCGATCAATCAGGTACTGTTGTAGATACGGTTGACAGGCACCAGCGTTTGGCGTGATAGGCTGCCGAGCACGGGTTATTGCCTCGAGATCCGCGATATGCTGATGGTTATGGTCATAATAGTGTTTTGCCACAACCGCCAGCATTAATGAGGTTGCCAGCAGTACCACCACCAGCAAACCGGAATAAGAAACGCGGCCAAGGGGGGCGGCCGCGAAAGTGGTAAAGGTGGTTGGTATAGTTTTCATTTTATTTTCACCACCTGGTGGAGAAATCCTCCAGTACAGCAAAGAACCGCCCCTATGACTTAAAGTCATCTGGCACACTCCAAAGTACATCAGGGCGCAATTCCTGGCGGGTTACCGCACCCTTAACAATATGCTCTATGGCCGGCGCAAACTCAGCCGGGGTACGTTTATCGCGGTTAATCCAATTCCAGATATGTGCCTGTTTTACGGTTTTCGTGGAGTCATTGATCAACTCATTAAGCTGCCTGGCAAGGCTTGTTTGTCCTTTTGCCAGATCCACAGCTCTTATCAGGGCGATCTGTTCTTGTGTCAGCTTAGGTGTACTCATGAGCGGGAATATACAACCGCAGTTGTGAGGTGTCAATAACTCATGTTGTTTGACAGAAACAAAGGGCCAGCTAAAGGTTGGTGCTTTTTTGCCGATCACTAAAACGATGGTTGTTGACAGTCCACAACTCTGGTTGTATATTTCAAATATGATTCTTGGGCTGTTACTGCGTAGCTCCGGGGCTTTTCGGTTAGTTGAGTGCAGCTAAGCCTAGAAGTGACGACCTAGCACTGACCGGCCAGCGCAGTCCAGGAATCTCCATATAGGTTAGAGAATAAACAAGACAATGATTAAACAACGGGAGAACGATTGTGAAGCAGGAAAAAATAATTAACATGGCTGAACGCAGACACCAAAAGATGCTCAATCAACCAAACGATCGCGGCATGGAGATGCTTGCTTACGCGATAGTCGTCTTGTTTGTCGGGATACTGCTGTTTGTTGTTCTTGCGTTTGACTTGCAATAACAGGGGAAATGAAATGGATACAAAAAGTAAACGCAAAATGATAGCGCAAGCAAAAGAATTTATTGCAGAGCTTGAAGCCAGCATCGATGCCGATGTTAAAGGTGAGGTTAAGCCGTGGGAGCCGCCTCCTGGGGAGTGGTGGATAGGTGGTAGTGGTGAAGTTCACAGGTTGTCGTCTACTGAGGAATCCCGGCTATTCGGCACTGAGCGCCACAAAAAGGCTCTTGCACTGAGAGCTGTGAAGAAAATGAGGCGCTTCAACGTACTTCTGGCGTACATAGATAAGTACGCCCCGGACTATGAGCCGGATTGGAGTAACGAGAACGAGCCGAAGTTTTGCCCACGATATAACCATCAAACAGGTAAATGGGTGAGAAGTGTGGGCTATCGGTTTGAAGGAGTAAACCCCTATGGGCCATTCGATGTAATCGACGGGCTTATAGAGAAGCTGAATCGCGGTGAGGTGGTGCTGTGGCACGATTAATCGCTATCAGCATATCTGTCCTATTGTCCGGCTGTCAGATATTTGCGGGCGTTGCGGTGCACCCGGAAAACTACGATGCCCCGGATGTTCGGTTGTCGCGCGGGGTTGGGTTTGTTATGGCCACGCAAAAATTACCTGGAACGGATAACCTGTATCTGATCGGTCAGCACGATAGTGGGTTGAACACTAAGGAGCGTTCACCTCTGGGTGGGCTGAACAAGCTCGGCGTAATGGTGGAGATAAAGTAATTATGACACTAAACGAAGACTAGGAGAACTAAGTTATGAAGACACTTAATAAAACTGTGTTGCTTTTGGCTGCTTGTAGCGCCTTGTTATTCGCCGGGTGTAGTGATAACGCTGAACTATATGCAAATAACAAAAAGGCTTTTCAGGCTTGTCTTGATTCTGGTGGTGTGCCGATACAGTCGTGGTTCAATGAAAAGATAATAGGCGATTGCATCTATAAACCTGATGGCAACTAATGGGGTGAGGATATGAAGAACAAACTAGCGCTGATGTACGGAATAAACCAGTCTTATAAAAAGCCTGAACCTGAGCGGAAAGTTAACCATCACCCGCCCGTCAAAACAGGCATGACGTATGAAAAAGCTTGTGAGCTCAGGCGAAAAATAAGGGCTGGCAAGGACGGTACAGGCCCGGCTTATAATCGCAGTGACGCGGCACGGGAATACGGGCTGTCTTTAACAGCCGTGAGCGATATTCTAACAATGAAAGAGTTGACTTAAGATGAAACTATACATACAGGTAGGTGTCAGCAATCTGACAGAAGAAAGAGGCTTGGCCGTTACCTCCACAAACAGGGAGGCGTTAGAAAAGACGATCCCACCGGGATACAAAATCATCGAGGTTGATGTGCCAGAGATGGTGGGAGCAGGGCATGAAAGTCAGTGAACTGAAAGGGGAGAAGCTGGATTATTGGGTGGGGATACGTGTCATGAAAGACTACATCAAACCCTATCAGCGCACCGGGGAAAACCCGTTGAGATATTTTGCCAGAAGGTTCAAGCCGATGGCCACCTGGTCACGGCTACCGATTTTCATTGTTAAGCAGGCGGATTAATAAAACGGGGGAAAATCAACATGAAAAATATCATATTTGCAACCTTGAAACAGGCGTGCCAATACCGCCAGATGAGCCGATTTTTATATGATCATTGAACATCTTAAATTGATTGAATTACCACGCCACGAATTTATGCGGGTGAAACAACTGCAAAGTCGAGGCGACCACCGGAACGCAAACAACCTTATGCGCTATTACAAGGCCCGCGATGAGTTTTTGCGTCCAACCATTTTGAACAATACCAACTAAGGAGCAGTATCATGAACCAGAAAAATCAGCTTAACCCATTCAGGACCGGAACAGAGCAGGCCGGCACCCTGGTCGAAATAGAGCAAAGCCGCGCCATTCAGGAAGTGCAGGCCGCAATGGTCATCGCCAAAAAATTCCCGCGCGATGAAGCAGTGGCAATGGACAGGATCTTAAAAACATGCACGCGTACAGCACTGGCAGATAAAGCAATGTACGCCTTTCCAAGAGGCAAGGAACTCGTCACCGGCCCGAGCATCCGGCTGGCTGAGGCTATTGCCCAGAATTGGGGCAATATCCAGTTTGGGATCCGCGAGCTTGAACAAGTAGAGGGTAATTCTACAGTTGAGGCCTTTGCCTGGGATCTGGAAACCAATACGCGACAAGCAAAGGTATTCCAGGTCGCGCATATCAGGTCAACCAGAAACGGAAATAAAAAGCTGACTGATCCGCGTGATATCTACGAAATGACGGCAAACCAAGGTGCCAGGCGTTTGCGTTCTTGTATCCTTGGCGTTATCCCTGGTGATGTTATTGATGTAGCTGTGCGGCAGTGTGAGATCACTCTGGCATCTAATAGCGGAACAACCGAGGAAGCCATGAAAAAGGTGATTGAGCATTTTGCCAAGGTTTGTGTTACGCCTGAAATGATCGAAAAACGGCTTGGGCATAATATCGCAGCAACAACCCAAACTGAGATTGTTAATCTCAGGAAGATATATCGGTCATTGCGCGACAACATGGCCAAGGTCGAAGACTTTTTCGGGCCTGGAGCCGGTAAGCCAGAAGTAGATATACCTGTCGGCAAATCAGAAACAGCCGTTTCAGACAGCACACAAGAGGCGTCACCAACCTATGCTGAGATAGCTAAATATCTGAACGATGCCAGTACCGCCAATGAAGCTGATGAAGCCGCCACCTTTATCGGTGAAATCAAGGATGAAAAACAGCGCCAGGAACTGATTGACCTATACGATAAGTGCCGATCGGAGATTGATAACAATGAGTAAATATGTCTACATCCAATACGGTGGTGATTAATGGCAAGGCTTGTCTTTACCGAGGATCCGCACGAATACCACCTGGACGGCGTGCGGATCCCAAGCGTTACTGAAATTATCGGCATGCTGACTGATTTTAGCTTTGTGCCAAAGGATGTTTTGGAACGAGCCAGCACGTTTGGCCGGGCGGTTCACAAAGCTATTGAGTTGTATGAAAACGACGATCTCGACGAGTCGATGTTATCACTGCCACTGGTGCCCTATCTTGACCAGTACAAGCGTTTTGTATCAGAGACAGGGTTTACTGCCACACACACCGAGGAACGGGTTTATTCAGAACGCTACAGGTATGCCGGCACACTGGATCTTGCCGGTATGTTGAACCATCAGGACGCAATTATCGATACTAAAACCGTGTCGGTATTGCACCCAGCTGTCGGGCTGCAGACCGCAGCCTATGATCATGCTTTCTGCGAAATGCACGGCTTAAAAAAAAGAAAGCGGCGTTTTGCCCTGCAGCTTTCAGACACTCGATACAGGCTGGTTGAATATAAAGACCAGCACGATTTCACTTACTTTGCAGCGGCTTTGTCGCTTCACACCTGGAGAAAAAACAATGGACAATGAAACATTGATCCCCGCCGAAGTACAGGAACAGGCCGAGCAGGCCCAGGTCACACTGACGAACGCGCAGACCTTCAAAATTACTAATCATGATGATTACCGGGTTGCTGCCGCGCAGCTGGTAATGATTAAAGGCCGTTTTAATAAAGTTGAGGCAAGCCGCGTAAAACTGAAAGCGCCGGCACTGGAAACCTGCCGCCAGATCGATGCCTTTTTCAGGGAACCGCTAAAATTCCTGCGTGCCGCCGAAACAGCCATCAAAGGCGAAATGTCGCGCTTTTCAGATGAACAGGATCGCATTGCCCGCGAGGAACAGCGCAAGCGCGAAGAAGCCGAGCGCCAGCGCCAGGCAGAAATTGACCGCAAGCGGCGCGAGGATGAAGAGGCCGCAATGGCACTGGCCGAAGAAGCCGAGGCCAAGGGTGACCATGAAGCTGCGGCCGAAATTATCGAAGAAGTCTCAAACCCGCCACCACCGGAACCAGCCCCGGCACCGGCACCAATCAGACAGGCACCGAAAGCCGATGGTATCCAGATGCGCGACAACTGGAAAGCCGAAGTTACCAACCTTGAGGCTTTAGTCAGGGCTGTTGCCACCGGCCAGGCACCCATCGCCACGCTGCAGGCTAATGACAAGGTGCTCGGGCAGACGGCACGGGCATTAAAGGGTACCGTCGAGTACCCGGGGGTTAGGTTCTATAACGACAAGACCATTGTTGCGTCATCACGATAACCAATCATAAGTGCAGGATTGGCAGCAATTGAAGGTGGTACTGACTGGAGGGTGAGGAAATGTTTTATCTAGCACTAATGATTGCATTCATATATCTGGGACTTAGCGTTTTGTCGTATATAGAGAAAGACAATGGCTGGGTGAGGCCTTATTTTTCTTATCTTTTTCTTGCTAACTTATGGATGATCTGCGCCTGGTTTATTTATAACAGTGACGGTTAAGCGTAAGGGGAAGCGGAAATGAATAAGGAAGCGATTAAGTTGTGCGGTTGAGAATGAGGAGGAGCGACGAATGAGCAACCCGAACGAACGCCTTGTTATGTGTAAAGGTAAAAATTGCAACTCAGTTAATGGGCGAATGCACTCCAGAGAATGCAGGAGTGAGCACGATGCAGCAGTCTATTACGGCGCAGGCAATAGAAACCACTATGAGAGGTATCTAGGTTACAAGGGTAAACGATTACCAGAAAAGCATACACGAGACCAGTATTTTGCATGGTTGGAAGGGCGTAACGCCAGAGAAGACAGCTAACAGATAGATATACAGAGTTATGATTCTTGGGCTGTGACGGTTAAGCGTAAGGGGAAGCGGAAATGAATATTGACGGACGAGGGGCAACAGTGGTGGGGGCGGATATCGTCCTGGGAAAGCATAGTCGCATCTGGAACATGCGGCTTGTGAACTGCGACATTGATGACTTGGACGCTACATACCCGTGGGCGAATAACTGCCAGTTTGAGGGGTGTAGGATGCGCAGCCAATGGGAGGCAGAACAAAAACTGACCGGCCAGCGCAGTCCAGGAATCTCCATATAGGTGAAGATATGAAAACAGAAAAAAGGGGTAGATAAATGGATGTAATTATTAATGGTATAAAATATATGCCTGAACGAAAGGTAACAAAAAAGAAAAGACCTTTTTCCGTTCTGCTGAGGGAAACCAGAAAGCTAAGTGGCGAGACTTTAGAAAAGGCGGCAAAAAGTTTAGGAGTTACGAAAAGTTACATATGGGAACTGGAGAAAGGCGGGGCAGCTCCAGGACTAGGGGTAGTGCAAAAAGCAATTAAGCACTATGGTATTACGTTTGATGAGATTGAAGACATATAGGTGAAGATGGCATGGAATTAAGGAGGCGAGATGAAGATTAAGAAAACTTTTACTATTGAAACAAGTGAAGAAGTTATGGATACATTTGAGCGGTTTTT
>Ga0316190_10000229_pt1 | contig 37279 bp, 18 predicted proteins | sample Eddworburrow2_MG_FD_204929 | JGI IMG/M metagenome (GOLD analysis project Ga0316190, IMG submission 204929) | Coastal sediment microbial communities from Maine, United States - Eddy worm burrow 2 | ecosystem: Environmental > Aquatic > Marine > Coastal > Sediment | place: USA: Maine | collected...
TACCCAGGAGTAGATATGATTGGTTTCAGGTTTGAGCCGGTAGTAGTACCTTCCAATATTGATGTCCCCAAAATGTACCAGTGGGATATCCTTGCTGGTAAATACTATTTGTGCATCTTCGCTTTTGACGGCGGCAAAATTCTGTATGGTATTCCAGTCAGCCGAGGTCCCGGCCAGCTGGTTTACTCCGGGATAAACCACTCCTCCCTGGGCCTCAAAGGCGAGCTTTCCCCCATCCAGTTTAAAGGGAAAGGCCACATAGACCCCTTCAGGTGTAAATACCGGGAGCTTCACCATGCTGTAAAGCAATTCAATCTTTTTCTGCTTATGGTAAAGGCGTATCTCTATTTGCACCCCCCGCTCGTCGGCACATACCGGCATATCACCATGCAGGCTTATGCTCTGGTAAATGCTCCCATTCTCCTGCTTAATCAAATGAATATTGCTCAATTCGGTCCTTTCCAGACTCAGGGGCTTGTAGATGGTATCTCTGTTGCTTTCGGTCAGTCTCTCCAGCTCGTAACGATTGGCCAGCTCCTCATAAATGAAATGACCCAGGCTCAGGCTGTCATGAACATCCACCAGGTCTTTCCGCAGCTCCTTGTCAAAAATACGGGTAATCACCCCTTGGGAAGGATCTACGGTGACTGAATAAAATTCATTTTCAAATCCTGGTCCGGGAGGAGGAGTCCCCTGGCTTTTTGAGCCCACATTAATCTGAAGGGTAAGGTAGCCCATGGGTGGGACATCCTCTACCCATAGCTCGTAGTATGCCCCCTCTGTTCTACGCTCAATGACCTGCCAGCTCAGCTCATTTCCACCGGGCCCGGTGATGGTGAAGATCTCATTTTGGGGAATTATCCCATATTCGATAAAAACAAGTACCATGCCTGATCGCTTCCAGTTCAGGGTATTGATTACCGCCAGAGTGGGCCGGTTGGATTTATTCAATGCCGGTTCCAGAAAGGCCAGGGCTTTTTCCTGTAAAAGGCTCGATTTTTTGGCTCCTTCCCAGGCATAGGCGGATTTCATTCCCCACTGGTTTATGGTGTTTTGTGCCAGGGGGTCACGAACACTTTCGGCGGCACCGTGGGTATGTTCATCGTAAAACAAAAGGTTGTCGTACACCTCTTCGATTTCACGGCCTATGTCGCTGGGATACTCTTTACCCAGGAGTCTGACCATGCTCAATACTGCCTCACTGCTTGCCACCTCCACGTGGGTGTTCCTCACCACCTTGGTTTCATTGGCTGCAGAGCCAACCCCATCGGTCCACCAGTCGGGCCAGGCTACTTCCTGGGCAGGAATGTCCTCTGCATGATACTCATCCAGGAAGATCATAAAGTCTTTGGCCAGGGCACTCCTCAGTTTGGGCCATTCGTATTGTTCGTTCCACTCACGGATGATCTCGCACACTTCCACCGAGGGTGGAGAATTATCAGTGATATAGCCAGAGAACTGCAGTGAGAGCTTGTTATAGGGAAATCCCTTCTTCTCCAGTCCGCTCAGGTACCTGGAAAGATTGGCCCTGAAAACCTCCTGCTGACCGCCCAGCAGACTCAGGGCATTTCCATGCATATAGTGTTCGCTCCGGTAGGCCAACAGGCGATTGCCTGCTGGTGACTGCCACCAGAATGCAGTGGGTTTGTTAAAAGGTTTGCGTGCCCTGTGGGCATGAATACCCATGGTTAGGTAGCGCACATCCGTATGGTGAAAATAGTCCACCAGGCTCCAGGCGATCCCGTTCACATCGTTCTGCATGGCCGTGTATACATCAATGCCGCTGTTCTTCAGCATCCTCAGGGTCTTTGTCTGTGCAGCCAGGGCTGGTTCATCAATGATTTCGGAGAAATTCAGAAACATGCCCGTGGCTTCAATCCGTCCTTCCTTAATCCGTTTCAATAAGCGCTGTACCTGCTCCTCGGGCCGGCTTCTCAGGTATTCCCTTACCGACCAGGAAGTCTCGCAGGTCCATCTGAATTGTGAAGCATCCGGGAGGTGGTCAGTTTGATCGCAATAATCCAGTGCATGATCGATGTAGCGCAGGTGTTCGGCCAAAATTTCCGTTTGGGGGCGGGTATAACCGATATCGGAATGAGTATGCTGAACCAGGAAGACTTCCCATTCTTTCACAGGCGACAGGGTAAAAGTCTGCTCCTGTGTATCGCGCCCCTCAATTCGGATCAATGCTTTGAAATCGGTAGGTTCTTCCACTTTGGGAAGAAAAATCTCCACTGGATTGTATCCTGCCGTCAGCATGGTCTCAGTCGTATGATTGCCAATATGGATGGCGCATCTTGCATCATCTCCCAGATGAGTAATATCCACGCTGAGAGAATGCAACAAGTGATCCTGGTCCTTTACCACCACCCTGTTCTGATAGATATTAATTTGCTCGGTGATCCCCGCTTTAAAGGTCATGAACCAGGAATTATCAGGCACGGCTTCAGCATCTATTTCCAGGATAGCGGCCTCTCCTGGTTTTATGGCACTGGTGGGCAGGGTAAGAATGGCATAGCCCATCTCGTCCTCGTGTATATCGAGCATTGTGACCTTAAAGCTAAGCTTGGCCCCTTTTTCACCTTCAATACTCCAGGTTCCAATTTCACTCTTCAGAGGACTGGAGAAACGAAACCACTCCTTGCCGTTTACTCTCAGAATAAAAGGAACCGGTTCCGGATCCGTGTCCATTCCGTATACCCAGACGAAGCTGACTTTTTCCTCCTGATAGGACGCCGGAACCACCTCTGTGCGCCAGCGAATCGGTTCATAGTCAGCCCGGCCCCTCATGATCAGGGCTGAGTTTACATCTGGAAAGGGGGAATGATAGGCGAATCGAAACCCGCTGACCTCTTCGGAATAGCCCTTAAAATATTTCAAAACCTCACTCTGCGCAGATACAAATCCCGGGGTCAAAAGCATGACCATGAGTATACGTAGCCTCATATCAGTATTTTTCTTTGCAAGATACAGTTTATCTGAATCTGCAAAGCGCGGGAAAGGATGCAAACAGAAAAGACGATCTATTCCTTATCGTAGACCAGGCTTACTGAACGATCGCCCCTTGAAGAGGACGAATCCGATTTAATTTTCAAGGCCTTACCATCTTCACCCAGGCTAAGAGTCTCGGTACGGGTCATCTCCATGATCTCTCCCTGACGGTTGATCTCAATGTTCGATTTGATGATCAGGGAGGATTTATCGTCCGACCAGGTGGCAACGGAATTGGTCTTCCGGTTCTCAGTCTCTGTGACATTCTCTTTGCCATCCAGGGTGATGGTTTCGCTCGAAGTTCTCTCCTCTCCATCTCTTCCTGCCCGGGTACGTTCCAGGGTAATGGATTTCTTATCCTGTGTGATAGCCATTTTGGAAGCTGAAAAAAACCTGCCTTCCCCCAGATCACTTTTGTCTTCATTGAGGGTCCACTTGCCGGAGAAATCTGCACTCTTCTGGGCAAAAGAAGTGACTGGAACAAGCAGGAGTGAACATAGTAAAATCAGAGCACTCATTTGAAAAATTCTGGAACGCTTCATGGTGGTTTTGAATTTGCGGGTTCGGATTTCAATGTTTAGTTGATTGCACGAAAGATACGATCTGAAGGCACACGAGTCAACTTGTCCAGTATGTAATTCCGACTAGTTTAAATTGACTCTCTAGCTTCTATCGGTTATATTTGGAAAATTCAGTTTAGCACCGGCATATTAGTCAGGATCACAAGCATATCTTACACTTCAACCATATGAAAATCCATAACCCAATTGTTTTCAGAGGCATCCTATACCTTCTGCTACTCGCCTTCATCTCATGTAAGGAAAATTATGTAAGCATCCCCTTTGACAGCGACAAAGAAGTATCGGGAATGAAGTTTTCTCTGGAGGACATAAGTCCCGGATTGCCCTCCGATTGGGACGAATATGAATTTGTGGTCCTGGAATTTATGATTACCACCCCCCAGCGCTTTCAGATAGGTTTCACCACGGAGACCGGATACAATGAATTGCGGGTCATGAGTTACACTCCCAAGGGATGGAATAAGCTGGCCATACCTCTGGCCTTCTTTCGCGATGCGCCGGCAGCCCGCAGCGATCTGGCAGCCACCTACAATCAACCCAGGCACACCGGATGGATCAATCTGACAGGAAAGAGAAGTCCCATGAGGGGCATAGATTCCATAGGCATCAGGATGCTTGCTCCCATCGGGGATCCGGTCATGAAACTGCGATCTATCAGCCTGGCTAAAGAGGATCCGGGCGACAGTTATCTGGACGATATCCCCGTAGTGGATGAATTCGGCCAGTATAACCTGGGGGACTGGGAAGGCAAGGTGACTTCAATGGAAGACCTTCATGAGAAATGGGAAGCCGAAGAAAGAGAGCCGGTGGACAGGGCCCAGTATAAGTACTCAATATTCGGAGGTTATCTGGATGCCAGGCTGGATGAGGGCACTGGTTTCTTCAGAACGGAAAAAGTGGATGGTCGCTGGTGGTTTGTGGACCCGGAAGGCTATCTTTTTCTCTCCCACGGGGTAAATTGTGTGAGTCCTGGTGGTGGCGGTGGTGTATACAGGCTCGAACATCGCCAGAATCTTTACAAAGTACTTCCTCCGGAAGATCCGAATCCGACCACGCGCAGCGGAAGGGTTCGTGCTCCCTCTTTTGGCAGATGGAACCTCAATCGGCGGTATGGAGAAGATTCCCGGGAAAAGTCCATAGACAATATCATTAACCGGATGGATCGCTGGGGGCTCAATACCATTGCAAACTGGTCCAACAGCAGCGTATACGACCTTAACCAGAAGGCTTTTACCCTTCAAATGAGGGGCATAGGTATCGAAGGTGAACTCATGGGCCTGGCCGATGTATATGCTCCCGATTTTGGGGAAAAGATCAACGAGGCAGTCCGAACAACAGTGGAACCCTACCGCGACAATCCGTGGTTACTGGGTTACTTCACTTTCAATGAACCCTCCTTCCTGGGTCGTGAGCTCAGACTTTGTGATCTGATCCTTGAAGGAAAGGAGCGGTCCATTAAAACGGAGCTGCAGGAACGTCTCGCCATAGACGATACCCCGGAAAGCAGAGTTCAATTCATCCACCAGACATTCCGGATTTTTATTGAAAGCGTGGATAGAGCCATTGAAAAACACGATCCCAATCACCTGACCCTGGGGATCCGTTTCGGACAGGAGGCGGAAAATGAAATACTGGAAATGTGCAAAGATGTTTTTGATGTCTTCTCTTTCAATTGCTATGACCTGTATCCAAGGAAAGAAATGCTGGACAGATTCTCCGAGGTGACCGGCAAGCCTCTGTTCATCGGTGAATATCACTTTGGAACGGTAGACCGGGGTATGGCTCAGTCCCTGTGGCAGGTAAATTCCCAGGAAGAAAGAGGTGTTGCCTATCGTTATTACACCGAGCAGGGTTATGCACACCCGGCTCTTATAGGCACATCTTATTTCCAGTGGTGTGACCAGGATCTAACCGGACGGGGAAACGACGGGGAGAATTATAACTGTGGGCTGGTGGATGTGACCGACCTCCCCTATCCCCTGCTCGTGAAAGCAGTGTCTGAAACATCCCTTAGACTATTCGAGGTTCACTCTGGCAATCTAAATCCTGTTGACAGAATTCCAACCAAGGCCCGGGGGCACCATGCCATACCAGAGCTCTGGAATGAGTAAAGCAATGGCGTTAATGGCAGAAATTGCAGCGATCTCTTTCCTTGCCCGAAATGTATATAGTTCTAATTATCAAGGCTATCACCACTAGTTTCTGTATTATTTAATACATTATTACGCAACCGATCTTGCCTTGTGTACAGAATCAGCTCATTCGTCAAATTTTAACGTCTGTTTAACAAGCTGTGTCAAGCAACTACATGGCTATTGTTAAAGTCGCAAGCTGATTAATTGATATATATTGCTATATATCAATTAAATAACCTATGCGGTTTCCCAAATGCTACACATTAAACATCTGTTTTTATAGTTCTTGAAGGTTCCAAATCCAGGATGAACAAGCGAAATACCCCCTCGAATTCAGGATTTTTCCATCCAGCCTACAATTTACACTAATCAATGATTCATTGAATTTTTCAAATACTATAAGCAACTTGTACAGTTAAACTGTATGTATACTAATTATATAACACAATATATTTTTTGAGACTGGCTTCAATCTTCCCCTGAAAACCTAAGCAATCATGAAACACTTTTACCGCTTTTCCCTGATATTTTCCCTTAGCCTGATCATTTCGTTCATTTGCCCGATCAGTGGTTTGGCCCAAAAGTCTGAGCTGGAAGTAGAGCTATTTGTATCCTGCGTAATGGACCTGGGCAACGATACTTTAGTTGCATATTTTGGCTACGAAAATCCAAACGATGAGACTATTACTGTTCAAGAGAAAAAGAGTTTCATTGCATACAACTATAGTCGAGATATAAAATACATAAACTACATCTTTGAACCTGGTGTACATGAAAATGTTTTCAGCCAGGATTTTCGCTCGGACGACTGGATAAGGTGGACTGTAAAGTTTTCCGGCTATACTAAAATTGTTAAGGCAGACCTTACTTCGCAAGTCTGTGAAGGTGAGCTGGATATTATTCCTTATTACGCTCCGCCTGAAGGGGGAAAGGTCGATGTAAACTCCCTTATTGGAGCAGAGTTGACCTCTCTATACTTAACGTACATAAATTATACTGACGTATTCATTGTACAGTCGGATAATATCTACCAGCTCAGAGAAAATCCAGTTACCGGAGGTGTACCCCAGGTTTTCGTTGAAGTCGTGTCAAAAGGGCAATTAGGGGCCTTGATCAGTGATCTGGAAGACCTGGATTTTGAAGTTATAATTCAGGATGAAGATGAAAATATTAATACATATGCTAGCGGTTGGATGCCCATCGACAGGCTGATGGAGATGAACGAGCTGATTAATACTCTGAATTATGCAAGGCCTGCTTTTCCCGGGGTGGGAAACGACTATACTGTAAATATAACCGGACTTACCCAGACTCAGGGAGATAAGGCCATGCGATCAGATTTCTCGAGGCTTGGATACGGTATCAACGGAAATGGAGTAAAGATCGGGGTGATTTCCAACTCATACAATACTCTCGGGTACGATTTGGTCACTGGAAATTATGATCCATTGGCAGGCGCTGGAAGTGATATATCAAAAGGAGACCTTCCTGGAAATGATAATCCTGACTATGACACTGAGGTAGATGTATTCCTTGACCTGGATCCCGATATATATGGACATCAATCAGATGAAGGCCGGGCTATGCTGCAAATTGTTCATGATGTTGCTCCGGGCGCTGAGTTGGCGTTCCGCACCGGATTTCTTGGAGAACAGGACATGGCAGATGGAATCCGTCAATTGGCCTATGGGTTTACTGATGCAGGCGGAACTTATCATGAACCCTGTGATATCATCGTGGATGACATCACATATATTACAGCACCCTTTTTCCGGGACGGAGTAGTAGCTCAAGCAGTTGATGAAGTGGTAATTCATCCCGAAGGAAATAATCCCCCGGTGATAATTTTCTCTTCCGCAGGGAATTTTGGGGATTGGTCCCATGAGAGTGTATATCTTGCCGGAACAGGTACACCTCCTACCATTAATGGGGTTGCACATAACTTCGGCCTGGGCAACATATTCCAAGCGGTTGGATTGGATGAAGGCACTTACACCATCGTTTTGCAATGGGATGATGGTTCAAGTGTAGACCAGTCTACTACCCTGACAGACATGGACATGTATCTAACCAACGATAATGGAACATCCGTTCTTGGATTTAATAGGGATAATACTGGAGGGGCACCTGTTGAAGTCATACCCTTTTCTGTGAATGAAGGCGGAACCGAAGCCAATATTGTTATTACAAGAGTTGATGGTCCAACTGTGAACAATTTACGATTCAAATACATCGTATTTCGAGGAGGTGCAGGCTTTAATATTATTGACCAAGCAGGCTCCTCTACCATTGTTGGCCATGCCAATGCAACTGGAGCCATTGCAGTTGGAGCTGTTCGGTATGACAATACGCCTGAATATAATGGCGAACTTATGATCCAAAGCTTTTCCTCCCGGGGCGGGACAATTATTACTGGAGAGCTCGAAGCAAGACCTGGTAAACCTGCATTTATCGCACCCAACGGCGTAAATACCACCGTAGATATGGGAATTAGCAGAGATATTTTTGATGATGGGGATAATTACCCCAACTTCTTTGGCACTTCAGCTTCGGCACCACATGCAGCAGCAGCAGCAGCTCTCTACATTGAAGCCTGGAGAAAATATAATCATGAGCCTGGTATGCCCTCGACAGATCCCAGCCCGGAGGATATCCTTAATGATTTCAAGACATCCTGTATTTATATGGGCGGTGAATCCCAGACCTATGGTACCGGATTCATTCAGGTCCACAGAGCGATTGGTTTATTTGCCAATCCCACACCAGTCATCACTAATGTAATTCTTCCAGGAAATCAAGGGACTGATCCCTTGAATCCTTACCTCTCTTTTACAGTGGAAGGCGACTTTTACATTCCGGATCTTCCACCTACAGATCCAGATTATTCCGCTCAGGTATTATTCAGAGGAGCTGATGCTGATTCTCCCCTTCCTGACGAATTAGTTGATGCCGTAAGCGAACACATTATTGAGGTGGATTACCCATCTGGATTCCTGGGAAATCCCTTAGTTCAGGTTTACACGCCATCAAAGTCGCTCAGTGGGGATGACGGAGGAGTTTCGAATATAAGTTCTCCTTCTGAAGTAATCATAACAATTACAATCACATCAAATGATGAAGAGAAGCATTTCGGTGAGCCAAATCCTGAATTCTCAGTCACTTATGTAATTGATCCTCCCGGAGAAGACAACGAATTTACAATAGAGAACAATGATTTTGCCAGCCATCAGGAAGAGCTGAACTTTTGGAAAATAACACCTGCTGAAATTGAGAGACTGAAAGAAATCTCCTTTACTATTGAACCGGGATCAGGAGTCGGAATCTATTCAATTACACCTGACTTGGATCTTGCTTCTGATGACATCCTGGATATAGCCATTGCTGAAAAGTATACATTTGTTACCACAGGTCAGCAAGGCACCCTGGATATAAAACCTCTCCCTGTTAAGATCACTCCGAATCCTGTCTATTCCAACTATGGAGAATCACTAACAGCGGAAGACCTTTCCTTCAATTATGAAACGGTCCCGGGAATAAACATTTCTCAAGAAGACCTTGTTTCGATATTTGATGCAGTAGATGTCGAATATACTGCAGCCATCGAGGCCAGTGACATTGCTATGCTGAATGGTATCGCCATGGTAGACGGGATCCCACTGGCCAATGGTATTGCCATGGTAGACGGGATTGCCCTGACCAGAGGAATTGCCATTGTCGATGGGATAGAGGTCATAGTAGAACCAGGTGTGGGTCCAGATGATCCTCCTGTGGTTACTTTCACTTATCCATCCCCGGATGTAACGGCCAATGGGATTGCCATAGTTGATGGCTACCCCTTTGTAGGCATGGAGGACATCATCCTGGGTGACGCTGTCGTAAATGGCCAGAACATCACCTTCACCGAAGGCTTTATGACCCATCTCAATGGTAATACAATTGATCCTCCGGTATCTGTCACCGATGGAATCCCCTTGGTGAACGGAACTGCCATTCTAAGAGGAATTGCCATGGTAGATGGTATTGCTTTGGTAGATGGCATAGCAGAAGTTAGTGTGGTGAACGGGGTATTGATAATTGAAGTAACAGATAGCAATAATGTTGAAATAACCAAGACCTATAATATTGCCGATCTGAATGGAATTGCCATAGTAGACGGGATTCATAGAGGAATTGCCATTGTGGATGGAATTCATAGGGGGATTGCTCTGGTGGATGGAATCCCTATAGTGAGCAGTGCAGACATAACTGACGGATATGCCCGTGTGAATGGGATTGATATTTCGGTTCTTAATGGCATTCCTGAAGTAGATGAAAATGCTCTGGTTGATGGTTTTGCCAGAGGGATTGCATTGGTTAATGCCACTCCAAGAGGAATTGCTCTTGTTAATGGTGTCCCTTTGAGCAGAGGAATTGCCATTGTGGATGGTATTGAGTTCAGTGTGACCGAAGGTAGTGGCTTAATTAGTTCTATAACAAAAGACGGTGTCCCTTATAACGGTCCCCTTCCAAATGGAATTGCCATAGTTGATGGAATTGCCCTGGTCGACGGAATTGCTTTAGTTGACGGCGGACCTAGCTCTCGGGGAATTGCTATTGTAGATGGAATTGCCCTGGTAGACGGAATTGCTATGGTCGATGGAGTCGATTTTGATATCGAAGTGGCAACTAATTATATGGCAGGCAATTCGCTCATCCCCACCACGAATGGGATCGCCCTGGTTGATGGAACCCCCTTGATTGACGGAATCGCCCTGGACAACCATGTTGGATCGTCGCGAGGGATTGCCATTGTCGATGGCATCGCGCTGGTTGACGCAATTGAAGTTGCGATAGTAAATGGAATAGCTATTGTGGATGGAGTAGATGGTATTGCATGGATAGGAGATGACCCTATAGTCAACGCCCCCTTGAGTGAAATCGAAACATCAGATGCCATTTTTGTGCTCAGTAACAATAATATTGCTACTGAATCCCCCTTCCAGCCCCTCATCTTTATCTCTGGGACTACCGCCGGGAAACACGGAATTGTTCCGGGATCCTTCTTTTCTGATAATTTTGAATTTTCCTATGGATTGGGTACACTAAGCATTGAGAAAGCTGAGCTTAGGGTCACAGCAGTTGACCAGACAAAAACATATGGAGAGCCTGATCCCTCATTTGATCCTTCGACCTCCTTGCAATCAGTTCCGGTTTCACTCTATGGAACAGATGTATGGATGGGAGAACTAATCCGAGAATCCGGGGAAGATGTTAAATGGGGAGTAAATGGTGAGCTGGAGTCCTATGAAATCCGGAAAGGAACCCTTTCGGCCGGTCCCAATTACCAAATGGCCTTTTATCCTGGCAAATTCACTATAGAGCCCAAGGAGCTGACTGTTATCGCCACCGGAGTGGACAAGGTATACGACGGAACTCCGGATGCGGTGGTAAACTTTAGTTTTGAAAGGGCCATTTTCGACGGCATAGAAGATAATCTGGACATCCTATCAACGGCCAGCTTTGTCTCCAAAGATGTCGCATTCCTCAATGGCGAAATTCAGCCTGTTGCCATTAATGTGACCCAAATGGGGCTCAGTGGAGATGATGCAGCTAATTATGTGCTTCCTATTACCGGATTAACAACAGAGGCATTCATAAATCCTGCCCCCTTGACGGTGACAGCTCATGATGTAGGTAAAAACTACGGCACAGAGCCTGATCCTGATCTCACCTACACCCTTGAAGAAGGTACTTTGTTTGGCAATGAGGAGGTGATCCTGGTAAGAGATCCAGGTGAGGAAGTAGGCTCCTATCCCATTGATCAGGGTTCTGCTGGATTCAACTACAATATGCTTTTAAATCCCGGCATCTTCTATATCAATCCTTACGGTCCGGGAACCAGAGCAATCAAGCCTGTCCTGAACTGTGTTGAGAGGCAAACCGATGGGTCATATATCGCGAACTTTGAATACAAAAATGACAACGACGATATTGTGTTTATACCGGTGGGAGCAGACAATGAGCTGCTGGGCAATGATATCTATTGGATCGATTCTGAAGAAGGTGATCATCAACCCACTGTCTTTAAGCCCGGAGGAGGGAATTTCAGTGTTGGTTTTGACGGGGAATGGCTCTCATGGACCGTAAATAGTCTTGACGAGGACCACAAAGTCTCCAGCGCTGCCAATGCAAACTCCAGCTCCACCAAGTGTAAGAAAAATACCAAATCAGCCACAGTATCCAACGGACTGGAAGAGGAGAATCTGTTAGAGTTGGAAGAGCTGAGGATCTATCCCAACCCGGTCACGGATAAAGTTGTTCTGACTATGAAGGACCTTGGGAATTACAAGCAAATTGTACTTCTTGATATGACTGGGAGGGTTCATCCAATAACTTCTATAAAGACGAGGTCGGACAGGATGGAAATAGATATGTCAAATCTGGCAGCAGGGCCTTACTTCTTCAGAGTAATCATGGAGGATAGCATAAAGGTTGTTCCGGTCATAAAACTGTAAGCCGAGTTGTTATTTTGAACACATAAAAATAAGCATGAAAATAATAGAGGGATTCTCATATATCCCTCTATTATTTTATCTTACAGACATATGATTATAATGTCCCGATGAAGTTTTCTTTCTTAAATAGGCCTGGTAAACTTCTACTTCTATTATGTTTTTGTACCTGTCAGCTTAGCATGGGGCAGGCTGCAAATATCGACAGTCTCGAATCGGTACTTGAAACTGCTGCTGCGGACACCAATAAAGTGAATACTTTGATCGAGATTTGCATAAGCGAGTACCGTGCAAATCCGAGCGAGGCCATAATTTATGGCAATGAGGCCCGGATCCTTTCTCAAGAGCTGGGATACAATAAAGGGCTCGCTCTGGCATACAAATACATTGGAATGGGTCATTATTTTCAGGGCGATTACTGGGAAACTGTCCGGCAATGGCTCCTTTCCCTTGCCGCTTTTGAAGAAATCAACGACAAAGTGGGAGTTTCCAACATCCTTAACAATATCGGAGCCGTCTATAACAATCAGGGAGATGATACCCGCGCCCTGGAATACTACCTCAGGTCCCTTCAGGCAGCAGAGGAAACAACCGACACCTCTCGCATGGCAGTAGCTAGTATCAACATAGGCACCATTTACCTGAAAAAACCAGAAACCCACGACAAAGCACTGGAATACTATTTGTCAGTCTTACCCTATATTGAAACTCAGGGTAGTGATGTTGCCGAGGGAACGGTGACTGTTAATCTGGGAGAGATCTATTTTGCAAGAGAAGAATATGAGACTGCACTTTATTATTACGGACAATCCCTGAGTGCGTTCAACAGATCCAATCATGGGAATGTTCCTTACGCGATGACCAGCATTGGCAGGGTATACATGAAACGGGGCGAATTTGATAGGGCCATCGTCATTCAGAAAGAGGGATACGAAATTGCAAAACAATCCGACGCAAAACTTGAAATGACCGCCACCCTGCTTGGACTGGCCGATACCTATACCCAACAAGGAGATGTGAAATCGGCCATTTCAACCTATAAAGAAGTTGAACAGATCGCTGAACAAATCGGGGCAAAAAATGAACTCAAGGATGCCTACCAGGGACTTTCCGAAATTTATGCCGATCAGTCAGATTATAGTAGAGCCTACAAGTACCAGGCCCTGCTGACAGAAATCAAGGACTCCTTATATGAAGCAGCTAACACCCAGACAATCCAAAGCTTGCAATTTGATTACGAGCTTGACAAGCGGGAGGGACAGATAGAATTGCTGACAAAAGATAAAGCCCTTCAGGATGTAACCATCCAGAAACAAAGGTTAGTGAAGAATGCATTCATTGCAGGTTTTGTATTGATCCTGCTGGTAGCCTTCCAGACTTTGCGGAGTTATTTGCGCAAGGTAAAAACCAACAAACTGCTGGACAAACAAAAAGACGAAATTGAAACCCTGGTATTGAATATCTTACCGGCCGAAGTGGCCACTGAATTAAAAGCGGAAGGAAGTGCCACCCCACGATCGTACGAGTCAGTCTCCGTATTATTCACCGACTTTAAGGGATTCACGCAAATTGCCAGCGGACTGGCACCCAAGGACCTCGTAGCGGAACTGAATGACTTCTTTGTGGCCTTTGATGATATCACCGTAAGAAATAACCTGGAGAAGATTAAAACCATCGGCGATGCCTATATGTGTGCCGGAGGAATCCCAACCAGCAACGAAACACATTCCCTGGATACTGTGAATGCCGGATTGGAAATGCAGGAGTACATGCGAAAAACCAACGAAAAAAGGATCTCTAAAGGACAACAAACCTGGGCCCTCAGGATTGGAATTCATACCGGACCGGTGGTTGCCGGAGTGGTGGGCAAGAAGAAATTCGCCTACGATATCTGGGGGAATGCGGTAAACATAGCCAGCCGGATGGAATCAAGTGGGGAAGCAGACAAGCTTAACATATCATCGGCTACTTATGAACTGGTGAAAGACAAGTACGAATGTGAATTCAGGGGAAAAATATACGCTAAGAATGTGGGAGATATTGACATGTACTTTGTGAATTCAAAAAAAACTGAAACGAATGAATCCGATAGGAAAAAAGAGGCCATAGCGCCCTGATTTCTCTCCGGTGCTTAAATAGAATAAGAGTAACTAATTTGTGAGTATGAGAGATTTTAGTTCGGAGCACTTTGTTCTTGAAGACGGGTCAAAAATTGCAGTTATTGGGGGCGGACCTGCGGGGAGCTTTTTCACCTATTTTGCCATTGATTTTGCAGAGCGGATGGGCCTGGATATAAGCATCGATGTGTATGAAGCAAAAGATTTCACCTGTGCAGGTCCAAAAGGCTGTAACAATTGTGGCGGGATTGTCTCTGAGTCACTGATACAATCACTTTCTACAGAAGGCGTGGTATTACCCTCCACGGTAATTCAGCGCGGAATTGAATCTTACACTCTTCATCTTGAAAATGGGAGTACCGTCATCGAAACTCCCCTGAGGGAACAAAGAATCGCCTCCATGTTCAGGGGCTTTGGTCCCAAGGGAAACACCGACGATAAGATCTCAAGTTTTGATGATTTCCTTCTGGGTCTCTGCCAGGAACAGGGTGCCCGTGTTATTAGCGAAAGGGTTTCGGAAGCCATCAGGACAGCCGATGCAGTTACCCTGACAACCAAAGATGGAACTAAGGCCCGGTATGATCTTGTGGTAGGTGCCGTGGGACTAAACGGAAAAGCACTGGACCTTTTTAAGTCCATTTGCCCCTCCTTTGAACCCCCGGAAACCACTAAAACTTACATTTCCGAGTTTCAAATGGAACCCGAATTGATCGATAAGCACTTTGGGAATTCCATGCATGTCTTCCTGCTTAACTTGCCCAATATTAAATTCGGGGCCCTCATTCCCAAAGACAATTACGTTACACTGGTCCTGCTGGGCACAGATATTAACATGGAGATTGCGTGCAGTTTTATAAACTCGAAGTCTGTTATGAAGCTGTTCCCCCGGGGAATCAAACTCGACGATATCACCCCTTGTAAGTGCTTCCCCAGCATCAATGTAAACGGAGCCAAACTGGCTTACGATGACAGGGCTGTACTTGTAGGCGATTCCGCCTCTTCAAAGCTCTATAAAAATGGGGTGGGCGCAGCATATATTACAGGCAAAGCAGCGGCCAATACCGCATTATTTAACGGTATCTCCGCCCATGCTTTCAAGAAATACTACCAGCCTGTATGCAGCGATCTGGACAACGACAACAAACTTGGGAAATTCATTTTCTCAGTCACCGGGATCATTCAAAAATCACATCTTCTTAAAGGTGCCTTGCTAAGCATGGTGATCAGTGAGCAAAAAAAAGCAAGCCATAAACGCCGGATGAGTTCCGTCTTATGGGATACATTCACCGGAAGTGCAGCCTATAAGAATATTTTTGTGCGTTGCCTGAATCCTCTTCTTCTGGTTTCCCTTATATGGAACATTATTAAAAGTACTCTTAACCTAATATTCAAAAAGAAATGAGAAACAGCAAATTAGGCCGGCTCTACCGCGACGGCGAAATTGTAATACACAAGGGCGACGAAGGTTCTTGTCTTTTTGTGATCCAGGAAGGCAAAGTCGAGGTATTTGATGAGAACGGAGGTGGAGAAGTCAAAATCGCCGATCTGGGAGCAGGCGAGTTTTTCGGCGAAATGGGACTATTTGAAAAAGATGTAAGGTCCTGTACTGTACGTGCATCGGGTAATGCAAAAATTCTGACCATTGACAAGAAGAATTTTTACAAAACGATCCAAAAGGATCCGACCCTAGCATACCGCCTTCTACAGAAAATGTCCTTCCGCTTAAGGGAGTTAAATAAAAAAGTAACCCAGGTATAACAAACTTTGCAGGCAGACGTTTATAATCCAAATCCGGTTTAGGATGCATCCCTAAAGAGCTGTTGAACGATTATTAGATTTGATTTTCTCATGAATAAAGTAGATGGAGTACTAGTAGAAGAGGCAAGGGAGTATGTAAGCTTAATATTAACTCACGAACTATCTGACAACTGTCTTTTTCATACCATAAGCCACACCCTTGAGGTATTGAAGAACGCGGAAATTATTGGAAGGTATTGCAACATTGAGGAGGATGAATTAAATATTCTCAGGATAGCAGCACTATTCCACGATGTGGGCTATGTGGATGCCTACGACGACCATGAGATTTACAGCGCAAAAAAAGCAAAGAGCTTTCTCCAATCCAAAAACGTGGATGAGAAAATAATTGACCAGATCGAAAGAGCCATACTTTCCACAAAAACACCTCAAGATCCGGAGGATAAAATATCAAAGATTCTTTGCGATGCCGACTTGATGAATCTCACCTTCGATGATTATTTTGAACAGGTCGATTTAATGCGAATGGAGTGGGCAAAAGTGGGAAAGGCTAAACTCGACAGACATCAGTTTTACTTAAATACCCTGGAATTTTTCCAATCACATGAATACCACTCCAAGTATGGGAAAACGATTCTGCAGCCCAAAAAAGCATTGACCGAACGGAAATTAAAAGACAAGGTACTCGTCGGGAAATGATCCTCCACCTTAACTGGAGAGCTGTTTCAAAAGATCTTTAAAAATGAAGTAATGGAAAGGCACAAAACTATACCAGTATAGCCTTCCCAGTAGGCTCTTTGTATGAAAATGAGCAATCACCGTTATTTCATTCTGTTCAGAGTGAGCTTCAATGAGAAATTCAAGCCACGCTTTTCCGGGCAATATCATCTCGGCCCGCAACAACAACCTTTGATCATCGATCATGTCTTCAACGCGCCAAAAGTCGATTACATCATTGATTCGAAGAGTATTGTCACTTCTTCTTCCCCTGGAAGTGCCTACCCCTAAAAAAATCCGGTCTATCAATCCACGCAGGCGCCACATCCAGTTTGTTTTAAACCAGCCTTTATGGCCTCCAATCTGACAAATGGACCGAAATATGTCTGAAGCTCCTTTATCTGTCATAATGGAATAGGTGCTGGTAAATTTAGGGGGGGCACTTAATTCGGTCAGTTTAATGGATAACTCGTGGGCGGGAGGATAGGCATCGGACCACCGGGTAGCGATTGTATCATGCTCCTCTTGAGAAAGAGCCCTTTGAAGAGCCACATTGAAGCGGACGGGTTTAAAATCAAGGTGTTTCTGAATGGATGTCTCATTGTAATCAATCGCTGTGCTCATCCCTCTCAGGATATAGGAAGAAATTTGCGCCGGCACCGGAGTAGACAGGCTTAGAATATAGCTGTAAAACCTTATGTTAGATGCCGGGTATGGTAGCAGCAGACGTTTTTTACCCAGAAGCTTGGCCAGAATTTTTATCATGTCCCTGTAACTAAGCAGATCCTCACCACCAATATTAAAGATGCCTCCAGCAGTGGACGGAGTTTCGAGAACCCCAACCAGGTACTTTATCAGGTCCCTGATACCAATGGGTCTGCATTGAATCTTGCCCCAGGGCGGTAGAAACATCACAGGGTAATTACGAACAATATGGTGGAGTATTTCAAATGATGCACTGCCTGAGCCTACAGTTACCGGAGTTCGTAAAATTGTTACAGGAACCTTCCCCTGTCTGAGCTGATCACCTACTTTGATCCTGTTTTTATACCGTCCTTTCAATTCGATACCATCAATGCCCTGGGTTCCCAGGTAAATGATCCGACGTACCTTCATTTCCTCGGCAACGCGACGGAAATTTTCCACGATAAGTTTCTCTGAAGGCATAAACCTCTTCCGCGCCACCAGCATGGAATGTATGAGGTAATAGGCAACAGACACATCCTTCAGAGCCCTTCTTAATTGGTCCACATTCAGGGCATCTGCTACTATCACTTCCGCGCCTGGCCAGCGTTCAGGATATTCGGTGGAATAGCTCCTGACCATCACCCTCACTTTGTACCCCCGCTCTATCAATTCCGGGACCAAACGACCTCCAATATACCCGGTGGCACCCGTAACCAGCACCTTGCCCAATTCGGGAACGGGAGTAGTAGGCAGGTCCTTACAATATGGAAGTTGATATCTAGGTTCGACAGTCAAATCCCCTGAATTAACTGATTAATTCCCAAACACCATACTTATTGCTGTACTATTTACCACACAGGTATTAACAAACATCTTTTCCCTATGAAAATAGTGGGTGTAGAGCCCGATTTGAGGCCCCATAATTGAGGTATATTCACTAACTTTAAATACTTCAAAAGTGTTTGAATACAAGGCTACCGGATTGGATGCATGAATGAAATAAGTCCCAAAAGACCTCCCTCACGAAGTAAAGGATTGCTTTCAGATGTGATCAAATTTCTGATGAACAAGCCGAAGAAGGCTACTTTGATCAAATTTGATACAGACGAGGAAAGGGATTTTTATAACGAGCGGGTAATGCAGCGGATCGGCATTGACCCTAACCGGTATTCTGTTCTCAACATTCACAAGATTGGTGTGGAGGCTCCGGTAAGTTATGTATTTAATGAACTGCTCCAGTGGAGCGGAGACTCCACCTGCTGGCCCAACCATATTGCAAAAGTGGACCTCATTGAAAACGATTTACAACGCATAAGCATTCAACCCTTTGGATGGAAAAAGTATCCATTCAAGTTCATGAAAAGTTTCTTTGGTTTCAAGCTGATTCCCCTGTTTCTTCTCAATGCCATCCGGATAAAAAGAGTACCTGATACCTTTGATTTTGACAATGCCCGCTATCTCTTATATAATTGTTCCGGGGGTTACCCCATCGGGATATATGTCATGTATACACGCTCCCCCATCGCCGAAATGGGCGAAACAGAAAAATCGCAGTTGATATTTGCTGTGGGTTTTAATTTTTATGGCAAGCATGACTGGCAAAAGCATCGAAAGCTGGTAAACAAACTCTGGGAGATGGTTCACAACCGTGTAACTGCCAATGTACTGAACCGCATTAAACAACTGGCAGAATGGAGAATAGAGGCCATAGAGAATAACAGGTAATCGGCAGCCCTACAAGGTGTAAGACAAGCCAACGTTCCATTTGAATCCGGGGAAAGGTGAGATGTTACTGCTCAGCGCCTGAACGGCCTGGAAAAATATGGCGAAGGGTACATTTCTTAAAGTTGCCGAAACATTCCCTGCCGTAAATAAACCATCATTATCCCCTGAATAATTGAGGTAGAATATTTGCAGGCTTGCAGAAAGCAAAGCTTTTTTCCCAAGAGGAATATCAGATCTATCAGCCTGCAGGTTGAAGAAATGGCCAGTAATTGTACCTGGATCCTGACCTCTGTCAATCAAGTAGGTAAATGACAGAGAAGACAATGGAGTAAACTTATACTTCGCCATGAGCTCAGCGGCCAGATATTTCTGAGTCTGATGAATCACACCTTCCGGTGTTTCTAATTCGCTGAAAAATGCAGCGATCACTGCCCCGGCTTTAAATTCAAAAACAGGCCTGTCAATGATCTTGTAATGAAACCAGTTATCAATAATCCATGGCCTTAAGTCCATGCTAAAGTATAGTGCAGGATCGTAGCTGAAGCGGTTCTTAATCAGTGAAAATGAACCGATAATGGCCGGTTTATCCAAGGAAAAAGCGGGTACATAAGCGATGCCGTTGCTGTTCAGACTCACTTTGGCTTCGGCTCTTAGTTTTCGCGATCTGGTGCTGTCCGGATTCTCCTGTGACCAGCTCAGGGCAAAAATAGAAATAAGGATCAGGGAGCATAAGTGTTTTTTCATGCATCAGGGGTTGAGGAATTCTCAAGATATGAATTATTAATTATAAACATGGACAGCCGGAGCACTGATGCAACTAATACTCTTACACTTGACTCAAGATACTATATACCTTATATTTGAGATATTCAGGTATCATTTACTAAGCTAAAACCATACAGATGAGAAAAATCAAGCATTACATTTACGTGGCCGGAACCATCTTCTTTGTTGCCTTATGTACCAACTGCGGCAAAACACGTACGGGGGTTTGTACGGGTTACAGCGCACAATTCAATTCCACCTATTGCAAAGACGGCTGGACCGAAGATGAATGTAATGAATGGGACGATCTGGAAGTTAATGGGGTCAGCTGGACCTTTTATGCGGGTCAGACCTGTGAAGAAAGGGGAACTCCGGCTACGCCTTAGCAGCTTGCATACGGCAGCACCTTCTGCTTCCTCACCTCGCTATGCTTGTCCCGAGATTCGTTTCGAAATCAGGTAGCATTTTGAAAATTTTCATACTTTGCAAGCATGAGGATAAATAGACTCATCAGATATATTATGGGGGATGATAAAGATGCTCCCCTGGAATATCGACTGTTTCTATCCGCCACCGTTGTAGGTATGATTGTCAGTCTGTTGGGCACCATTATCAGCATAGTATTGTCCAGCGAGATTACGGTAATCATGGTCGCACTTTCACTCTTCCTTTTACTGGCAGTTTTATACTACTTCGTCAGAGTTAAGAAGATATTCAAACCTTTCGTAGGCCCGATAATAACCCTGGCTTTTATCGGCATTTCAATAGTATGGATCACAGATGGGGGCATAAATGGATCCAACTTACTGGTTGGATTTGTGATTCTGATCCTCTCACTTATTGTTGTTCCGGACAAGAATAAAAAGTACGTTATCTCATTATTCATCGCACTTACTGTAACTATTTATCTCATACAGCTTTACAGACCAGACCTCATTACTGACTTCTCCTCTGAAAGAGCCCGATGGATTGACAGCATTGTAACGGCATTATACTCTTCCATTTTTATATATTTCATCATTAATTTTCTTCATAGATCCTATAACGCTGAAAGAAAAAGAGCCAAAGAAAACGAATTAAAATTCAGGGCTTTATCAGAAAACAGCCAGGATTGTATCACCAGATATGACCGGAAGCATCGTTTCACCTATATTAATAGAGCAGGTTTAGAATTGAAGGGATTGAGCAATGAGCAAATATTGGGAAAAACCCACGGGGAGATTGGAATTTTTAACGAGTTTCTATGCGAACTTTTTGAAAGTACCATTGAAAAAGTATTTACCTCAAAACAGCCACAAAACGAACAATACAGTCTGGAAAGTCAGGGCGAAACAGTCTATTACGATTGGCGGCTTTTTCCTGAACTCAATATTCATAATGAAGTAGGCTCCGTCCTCGGAGTATCACGCAACATCACAGAACTTAAGCAGTCTGAAATTGAATTGCTCCAACTGAATATGGACAAAGACCGTTTCATATCCATTCTTGGACACGATTTAAAAAGCCCGCTTACTTCGCTTTTGAGCCTGAGTGAACTTCTGGTAGATAACATCCAAAACTATGAAACCGCAGAAATTGAGCCCATTCTCGCTGAAATCAAGCAGTCCACACGAATCACCTACGATTTACTCGAAGATATAGTGACCTGGGCGAAGGCACAGGCAGGCAAGATTTCCTTCAACCCTCAAGCCTTGCTCTTCTCAGATATTTGTGAGAATACCATTGGAATTCTGGGCCCAAATGCCAATGCCAAAAGCATTAAAATCAATCTTCCAACAACAGATCCCCAGATCATTTTCGCGGATATGGAAATGCTAAGAACCATTATGCGAAATCTTCTTTCCAATGCCATAAAATTCACCAGCAAAGGCGGGAAAATTGATATTTATGCGGAGGAGGAATCTGCCATGGTGAAAATATCGGTATTGGACAATGGAGTTGGAATTACTCCTGATAATTTGGCGAAACTCTTTAGTATTTCCGAGGTACGCTCCACCAGGGGTACGGAAAAGGAAAAAGGAACCGGATTAGGATTGTTGCTTTGCAAAGAATTTGTAGAAAAACATGAAGGCAAGATCTGGGCAGAGAGTGAGGTAGGGAAAGGGAGTACTTTCATTTTTACTCTCCCGAAAATTACCGCATAGATTCACATTTTGGGAATCCCCACTTACTAGATTTTGTAAGGTTAAAAGAAGTTAAATCCCTTAGAAGGATTTGCATCGCATCCATCTTATTCTTTACTTTGTATTTCAAAGTACTTCCAAATGGAAAATTCAGAAAAGCATTTACAGGATATTGCGGAGATCAAACAGATGATGGAACGATCTTCACGTTTTATTTCTCTAAGTGGATGGTCGGGCATCAGTGCGGGAAGTTTCGCTCTGCTTGGAGCCTTTGCTGCCTATAGATTGATGCGAAGCAGCACAGGCCCTTCCCTGGATAGCTACCTGGTGATCGATGCGATCATCGTTCTTATCCTGGCCTTAAGTTCATCCATCTATTTCTCCTGGCGGAAAGCCCGGAAGCAGGGAGCCACGCTGTGGTCGCCCGTGACCCGGAAGCTCCTCTTGAATATGGCCATTCCTCTGGTCACCGGCGGCATTTATTGTGCCATCATGTTCTGGCAGGACCAACTTCATTTAATTGCAGGATGCACCTTGATATTCTACGGACTCGCCCTGGTCAATGCAGGACGTTTTACCAATAAGGAAGCGGTTATACTGGGGATCGCAGAGATCATTCTGGGAATCGCTGCATCCATCTGGTATGCTTACAGCTTCTGGATATGGGGCATCGGCTTTGGGCTGTTCCACATCCTTTACGGCATTACCCTCTACAGCAAATATGACAGGCCCAAAACCCATGAATAATCCCATCGAAGGTCTGAATAAAGTCTTTGAAAGCAGGATTAAGCTGGGTGTTATGTCCATCCTGCTGGTCAATGAATGGGTAGATTACAATGCCCTGAAGGAGTACCTGGAGGTCACCGACGGTAACCTGGCCAGTCACCTGAAAGGGCTTGAATCAAGAAAATTCATTGAAGTCAGAAAGCAGTTCGTAGGCAGAAAGCCGCTTACCACCTACCGCTGTACCCCAGGGGGCAAGAAGGCATTCAAGCTGCACCTGGCAGCACTGGAAAATCTTATTAAGAACAAACCATAAATTTTTTTATTCATTTACTTTGTTTATCAAAGTACTTTTATTCTAAACGCCATGAAAGACACCTTTTCAAGAATTACAAACTCAACAAGTTTCAAATTTGTAGTCATCGGAATCCTCTCCCTCCTTCTGCTTATTCCTGTAGGGAAAGTCAGGAGCCTGATTATGGAGCGCCAGGAGAGAAGCATCTTAGCTGCGCTTGAAGTCAGTGAGAAGTGGGGCCTCGACCAGACCATCACCGGCCCCTTTATCACTATCCCTCTGAAAGAAACCCGGACCCTCAACGGGAAGGAAGAATACATCTGGAATCATCTCCATGTCCTGCCCGAAGAATTGAACATCTATGGAAAGGTGGTTCCCGAAGAAAAGAAACGAGGTATCTACAAAACAGTGGTGTATGAGAGTGGGATGAGGATCAGCGGAAAGATTGTGCTGTCCGCAACTCTCCTGGACCAGATCTCTGATCAGGAGATTATTAACAATACATTCTTCCTCTGCCTTGGCATCACCGACCTTAGAGGAATTAAAGAGATAAGCATCCAGGTAAACGGAAACTTGGTGGAGGAGATGCCCGGCCTTCCAACGACCGAACTAATATCCAAAGGCATTCATATCCCCCTGTCCCCTCAGTTGCTAAGCACAAGTCCCATCTCCTTTCACATCGATCTGCGTCTGGATGGAAGCAGTGAACTCAGCTTTGTCCCGGTGGGCAAAACCACCGATGTGGAAATAGAGTCCAACTGGGCAGATCCTTCCTTTGGCGGAGCTTTTCTGCCCATACCTTCCAAAACAAATATCGGGTCCGAAGGATTCCAGGCCATCTGGGAGGTAAACTACCTGAACAGGAGTTACCCCCAGCACTGGTTCAACAATGCCGCCAGCTTAAGCGATTCCGGTTTCGGAGTTCAATTCCTGATTCCGGTGGATCACTACCAGAAATCCATGCGCTCCGTCAAATATGCCCTGATGTTCATCGCCCTCTCCTTCCTGATCTTCTTTCTCACAGAACTCATCTCCGGAATCAGGTTGCACCCCATTCAATATTTACTGGTAGGTATAGCGCTGGTGGTGTTCTACACCCTCCTTATTTCGCTGGCTGAGCACCTGGGCTTCGACCCGGCCTACCTGATCTCTTCCCTGGCTACGGTCATACTTATTGCGCTCTATGTGAAATCCAGTACCGGGCAAAGCAAACAGGGTCTGTTAACAGGATCATTGTTACTGGTGCTTTATGCCTTCCTCTACACTACCCTTCAGCTACAGGACTTCTCCCTCCTCTTTGGAAGCGTTGGAATTTTTACGGTCATCGCCATCATCATGTTTGTGTCCAGAAAGGTAAACTGGTACAGGGAAAGCGAAAGCCCTGAGGAGGGTTAATATTGACCCCCGACCACCTCGTAGAGCTTCTCCAGGCATCTATTCCCCGAAAGCGGGCACCTCATCCATGTTAGCCAGCTTCATGGTAATGAGGTAGGCAAGCCTGGAAAGTTTTACGGCCTTATCATACTCTATTTTATCTGCGTCATCTCCCGGGCTGTGGAGGTCACGATGAACACCCGAGAAAAAAAAGAATGAGGGTATGCCTACATCGCTATAACTTGCATGGTCGCTGTTTCCGGGCGAATTAGAATTGGAACTAAATATCAGGGGAAATTGGATGCTTTCATTGTTAATCTCTGAAATGAATGGCTCCAAATCGCCTAAATATTTTTCGTCTGTCACTACATAGTGACTGCGGGTATCCTTATTTTCAGCGGTAGTACGTCCAATCATATCAAGATTCACATTGAATTTGATTTTCTCTTTCGAAAGCGGTCCGGCATTTACAAAATAATGTGATCCGCACAATCCCATTTCCTCTGCTGCATAGGCAATAAAAACAACAGAACGTCTGGGTGGATTCATAGCTATGGCCTCAGCAATCTCCATGACTCCTGCACTGCCACTTGCATTATCGTCCGCCCCGTTGGCCACAGCAGGGCCTCCGGATGCCACATGATCCAGGTGTGCTCCCAAAGTAATAATTTGACCTGCTAAATCCGGATCGGTGCCTTTCACCATGCCCACTACATTCTTCAGATAAATCTCCTCACTCTCCACAAGCGAGAACTCACTTTTAATGGAAACATCCTCTAACTGGTAAGTCCTGTATTTTTTTATGCCATCTTCCTCAATATTGACCGGGTCATATTTCTGACCTTCAAAGATCGATCTTAAAACTTCATCCTTTGCCAGATAGATCATGGGTATGCTGAGTCCTGTAGGACCTTCTTCAGGCCTTTGATATTTGTATGAAACCTCGGAATAATTGCTTGGAAACATAGCAAAGGGTATCATCGCCGACATCTGCTTGTCCAGGACCAGGAGAATCGATGCAGGTTTCTTCTCCAACACAGGCAACAGCTTGCTTTGCAGTCCCATCATGGAGCTATACATCTGGTGAATGGAATCGGGTAAAACAGCTTTCCCATTCTTGCTCGGTGCCCCGGCCAGAACTATTACCATCTTCCCCTCAATATCTATCTTTTCAAAATCGTTCCACCCATGCTCGGGTTCACTAATCCCGTAACCTGCAAATACAACATCAAGGGTTTCCCTGGTCATATTTCTGCCTTCCAGAATTTTGAAATCCTCATTATGTATAAGTTCTTTTTTTCCTTCTTCCGATTGTAAGACCCACTTCATTTCCTGACTGAAGGTTTCCTTTGTGAAAGGCACTCCCTGGAAAAAGCCTTCCACCTTTCCATCCTCGCTGCTCACCTGTTCCAATCCCGCTGCGGCAAACTGACTGGCCACATATTGAGCTGCAATCTCATATTCTGCAGAAGGACCTATTCTTCCCCCCATATAGTCTGATGCCAGGAAAAATATATGATCGCGCATTTCCGCCTCAGTAATAGAATTTATGGGAGAGGATTCCCCTTCCTGTGCAAATACGCTATGGGAACATAAGAGAACTAGGCCTGCAATAAGAGTTATAATGATTCGTTTCATGATCCTGAGTTTGAGATTGAGATAAGCAATAAAATTACATAATTAAATGCAACCTGGCCTCACTCACCCACAAACTCTAAGCGCTTCTCCAGGAGATTCCTTTGAAGCTTTAGTAAATAACTATCTTCCTGAGAAGCTGTTTTTGATCGGAGCGGAGCCTCAGGTAATACATGCCATGGGTCATTCCGCTTACATCGATGGTCTCTGTAATTTCTGTGACCTGTGAAAAATGTTGTATATGGACTTTCCGGCCGGCCGAATCGAAGATTTCAAGATAAAGGGTTTCTGCATCCTGATACCTGTATTCAACATTCAAATTGAGGTCCGCAGGGACGGGATAAACCAAAAGTTCGCCCGGCAGAACGGGATCAACAATGCCTGTGAGTGGCATCAGGTAAATGGAATCCTGTCCAGAGCACCCACCAGGAGCCACAACTTCCACGTGATACCATCCATAGCTTGTGGCATCGAAGGTCTGGCTTCCGGCAACACCATTCCAGAGGTAGGATATGTAACCCGCACCCGCATCAAGGGTCAGAGGCAGGGCAGTGCCCAGAGTGTCGTTGACTCCACCCAGTTCAGGCTCAGGAAAACCGAGATGTGTTACAATCACATCCAGGGTATCGTTGTATGGATCATCATCCTTCCCATACACCGAATAAGCAAGAATCCTGTGATCCCCTTCAGCGGAAAAGTCGAAGTCGGTCCCCAGGAGATATTCAATGGAATCCCCCGGATTCAGCACCTGTGTCAGGGTATATTGTCCTGTAACAGGGGCGCTGCCATCCACCGAAAATACGATGTTGACCATCTCATCAACAATGGGATGTGTTCCAAAGTTTGTAACGAAGAGTCTGAGTTCCTCCTGGTCCGTCAGGGTGCACGCAGATATCGGGCTCTCAATGGATGAGATGCCCACATCCCACAGGTCAAAGCTGATCTTGACATCATCGGAGGCTTCGCAGCCATGGCTGTCTGTGATTGTGACACTATATATGGAATCAAAGGTTTGATTTTCATATTCAACCACGAAGACCTGACCGGAAGATCCGCCCTGCCAAACATAGGAAACAAATCCACTGCCTGCATCCAGTGTGTGTGTTTTGGTATTCACCACCCGGTCCGTACCCAGTGACACAGTCGGTGCACTAAATACTTCAATGGTTTCATCCAGGTCATTGTTCCCGGTAATAAGGTCCTTTGTAAAGGTAAGTAGCACCGAGAACTGGTAGGTGCCGATACTGCTCACATCCACTGTACCCTCCGAAGAGAAAAGAATGGAATCTTCAGGTAGCACCAGCCTGTCCACCTCAAATGTATCAAATACCATAGGAGCTCCATCAAGTTGATAGCTGACAAAAATACTGTCATTTACCTGGAGGGTATCGGTTCCCGCATTCAGAATATAAAATTCCAGGTTCTCAGTGGCAGAAAAACCGCATCCATTGGAGGGATTCAGGAGCTTTTCTATGCCGATATCCGGTATCACTATGGTCACCAGCAATGAATCCGAATTCTCACATGTGCTTCCCTGTGTCACCGTGACCCCGTACCAGCCAGTGGTATCGACCAGGAGGGTCTGTCCGGACGAAGCATCCTGCCACAGGTAACTATCAAAACCTGCTCCTGCATCGATGGTATAATCAAATGCCCTGACCACAGTATCTGGTCCCAATTCAATGGGGGCGTAACCATATACCTCTATGACCACTGACATTAAATCGTTTGTCAGCTCATCATCATAGTCCAGCTCTGTGAAGGCTACCAGGGTATAAGCCTGTATCCCGCTCATATCTGATGTCGTCACAAAGCTGTATTCGAAAGTGGAGTCTGGTAGAACCTCTTCCACCATTACAGCAGTTTCCTCCACGATTGCCTCCGAATCTATGCGGTAACGTAGCGGTACTTCATCCCCCACATGAAGGGTGTCACTGCCATAATTCATGACCTGGATCCTTGGAGAAACAGAAGTACCCAGCTCACAACTGGAAACAGGATCCAGTATGGCCGTCACTCCGACATCCGCGATCAGCCGGTATACATGGGTCGTATCACTGTAATCACAGTAAGTATTGCTGGCAGTAACATGGTAAATCCCATCTGCCATGGCGGTGACCAGAAAGACCGGGTCGGTGGAGCTGTCCTGCCATAGATATGTATGGAGGGGATCGCCGGTATCAGCATCCAGCACCACGGTGTCGGGCCTGACAGTATAGATTGCCGATGGCAGAAAGACATATGGCGTTTCCTCCACCTCAAAAGAAAGCGCCATGGTATCGTTAGTCACCGATTCATTGTAGAAGTCGATATCATCTTCTAGCAAGGTAAAGGCTTCAATGTACTTCGTCCCTGCCGAAGTGATCTCAAGAGGGGAAGTGAAAACATAGGGCATCGAACCGCCTTTCAAGAGATTGCTTGAGAGAATGAATGTATCCCTTACAGTGGGTTCGGACTCAAGATCATAGCCCACTACCAGGGTATCTCCTGCCATCAGGGTATCCAGCCCGTAATTCATGATGGTTACGGCCACAAAGTCCCCTATTTCCTGTGCACAGCCGTCGATGGGAGACTCAATCGATACAATACCCACATCACGGGGGGCATCGTATATGCGGATATCATCAATGCCTGTGCCTTCCAGTGTTCCGGATGCATCGCTGGAGAAATGGAAGCGGAATTTCACGCTGGGTGCGTTCCTGAAAATGGTCGTATCCAGCAAGATCCTGGCCAGGTGCCAGGGATCCATTGTGTGGGTCCATCCATGGCCCCCGTCCAGTGAGCTTATCACATCCGAATTATACCAGTTCCAGCCATAAGCATCGCCGTCTCCGAGATTGCCCACACGCGACCAGCTCTGTCCGTTGTCCATAGAATATTCAAGGTTGATCCCATCATCGCCACTCTCTGTATTGAGATATAACTGGCATTCAAAGACCGGGTAATCAATACCGGTAAAGTCAAAACAGGGTCCCATCAGGTAAGCATCCTCATCGTTGAAATAATCTCCGTCCAGGTTGGTGATCCAGGCCCTGGTCCCGGAGGCCGCCGTATGGATGATGGATCCGAGGGGGATCCCGTATTCAAAGGAAGAATTGCTACCATCCACCCTCCAGAAATCAGCACTGCTTTCAAAATCCTGCTCATAGGGCAAGGTATAGGCAGGATCTACATAAAGGATTGTATCCCACTGGTCATTGGTGGATTCCTCATCCACATCAAGCTCTGTTTCAATGATTACATGGTAGGCACCGGGGGTGGAGAGATCAATCTGCTGGCTGAAATCAAAATCACGAAAACCCTCAAAAGCAATGTTTCCGCTCAGGATCTCATCGGTAAATGTGGCTCCCCCGTCAAAGGAGTACCTGACCGGGATGTTATCCGGTGTGGCACCCGGACCAAAGTTTTCAACCCTGATCCTGACCGTTTCTGCGGATGAGTGTCCGCATCCCGTGAGGGGTGAAAGCAGGGCCACCGGACCCACATCATATTCCACATAGTTCCCCGTAATGGAAAAATTTTCTATGTTCCAGCCCGAAAAGTGGTCCGTTGGTGTTGTGGGGCCCAGATTAAAACGAATTTGCACCTGAGACTTCCTGTGTCCCCCGGGCAAATCCAGGGTAGCCGATTTCCATTCTCCATCCGCGAATACATTGTTGTTGTTGGACCATATCTCGCTCCAGGTACTTCCCCCGTTGTTACTCAGTTCAATGGACGCCGTATCGTTGTTGGCCACATTTACCCATCTCAGGAAATCCAATTTGACATCATTATAATAGAAGAGGTCGAATACAGGTGAAGTCGCCAGGTTGCCATATTTGCTGACGTTGGGCTCATAATCGCCGGGGATGGCTCCCAATCCGCTTAGGTCGTTCCCCAGAACCATAGTGTCGCCTGAGGCGAATACTGGATCGGGATTGCCCAGGGCTAAGCCGCCCAGACCCCGGGGCCGGTTGCGCTCAAAATCGCCCACAAGGGTCCAGCCCTGATCCGTGGAAAAATCGTCATAATAGACGGCTTCCTGGATCATCCTGTTGCCGGCGGGTGAAACACCGCTCACAGGATATGTGTTTCCGCCAATGTTGATGCTTCCTGCTTGCAACATGGCATCTGCCAGGTTGGAATGAACTGCATCCGATTCAATGTCATAAGAGATCCACAGGAAAGTATGCCCACTGGGAAGATCGAGGTTGAGGGAAGAAAATGCGGCATTGCCCGATACAAATGTGGCAGATTGCAGAAGGGTGGCTGCATAGAAATTTCTATTGGAATAATTATAATGCAATTTCACCCCGTCGGCAGAAATATCTGCATCAGAGCTATTCAGGGAGCTCAAATCCAGGGAATTTAGAGAGATTGTCCCGGAATTACCGCCCACCGAAACATCGATTCTCAGAATGGGATTGTTCTGCGAACCTGTAGGAAGGAGGCCCGTTTCATCCTGAATTATTGTGATTGTTTCTACTTGCCGGGGCTGGACTTCGGTCTCGATCACTCTTACATCATCAATGCCAACCCCCCAGCCATAATTTGTCTTTGCTTTGAAGGCAAAATAACACTCCGGGACAAAGGCCTCTTCAGGCAGAAGTACAATCTGTTCCGTCCAGTCATAGACCTCGTCCACATATTCTGCAATCTTCCTGATCTCGGTCCATGCGCTGTCAAAATGGGTTTTGTAATAAATCCTGAGCTCATCGTGGGCAGCTCCGAATCCCAAATTTCCCTCTCTCTGAACGTGCATAAATCTTAGTTCAGGTCTAATACCAAATTCCAGGTCGATGGGTGGGGTAACAAGGATCACCTCATTGCCTTCCAGACTTTCAAAAAAGTAAAGTGCATTTACAGTGTCGCTATAGGCAGAAGGAGGTCTGCGGCTACCAGGTATTTCGGGGTTCTTCGTGCCCCCGCCGTTGACAAACTGCCACTTGCTGTCACCTGCTTCAAGCTCCGTAGTCCATCCAAGAGGTTTAGTTCCGGGTGTACTGTCAAAATTTTCATAAAACAAAGTATCCTGAGCGGCAAGCGGAAAAATGTAACCGATTACTAGCAGGACCGTATATAAAAATCTATTTGCACCCATGATGTTGAGATAAGTAAACGAACGGCACTTAAGGTAAATTTAGGAACTCTAAAGTAGATATCTGATTCTAATACGGTGGAAAACTATAGATGGTTGCATGTTTTAATTTCACATACCTTTAAATGTCATACAACCTTTCCAGGAAATATCTGGTCTGAAAGCAAAGCCATTACTTATTACCCTGAATTATTAGGACGGAAGCTCATGCAAAACCAAAAATCACATTTCAAGTCTAAGCTCCTGTTCATCCTGCTTCTGGTATCAGCTCTCAAAGCTTATTCTCAGACCGATGTTGAATTCTGGTTTGTGGCTCCCGAAATAACCATTGGTCATGGAAATTTTCCCGGAGGTGAACCGGTATATTTCAGGGTCTCCGCGCTGCAACTGGATGCCACTGTTAGAATTTACCAGCCCGCCAATCCCGCCGGCATGGATACAACCTTTACGGTTCCTGCCTCCACCACAGTATCCATCGATGGCTCTCCCTGGATCAATGACCTGGAGAACAAACCGGGAGGCATTGTGCTGGATAAGGGTGTTCACATCACTTCAAGCAACCTGGTCACCGTCTACTATGACGAAGATGAATACTGGAACCAGGATATTTTTGCCCTGAAAGGCAGGAATGCACTGGGAATGGAATTTTACACCCCTTTCAACAATGTATGGAACAACGGAAATTACACTCCCCTGCCCTACAGTTCGGCCGATATTGTGGCCACTGAGGATAACACCGTGATCACAATTACACCTACCTCCCCGCTGGTAGGAGGGTATGCTGCCGGAGTTCCTTTTAATATCACCCTGAACAAGGGGGAGACTTTCTCCTGTCTTGCCACGAGCCAGTCAGCAGCCGGGCACCTGGGTGGAACCCATATAGTCTCCAACAAACCCATTGCAGTCACCCTGAAAGATGATTCCGTGGCCGGGAATGTATGCCGTGATCTGATCGGGGACCAGACCGTTCCAATTGTGAATGCCAGTGGAAGCAGGATTGTGGGCTTTGAATACATTGTCATGAGGGGAAAGATCAACCTGATCAATCCAAACGCCAATCCCCCTGATCCTGACGGTGTTCCTACGGGAGAAAGGATTTTCATCATGGCCACAGAACCTGGCACCCAGGTATTTATTGATGGTGCCCTGTTCACGACTCTGGCCGTTCCCGGACAGCAGGCCGTTTACGAGATCCGGAACAATTCCACCCATGTGGAGGGTGATAAACCTATCATGATCCTTCATGCCTCCGGTTTTGGTTGTGAGCTGGGCGGAGCTGTTTTGCCCACCATCGATGGTTGTACTGGTTCGGTAGAAGTGAGCTTTACCAGGTCCACAGACAGGGATTTTTACCTGAACATCATGACCTCCGATGCTTCCAGGAATTCCTTCACCATGCATTACGAGGATGGAAGCAGCTTTCCGATCCCCGGCACCTGGTTTGAAGCCGTGGGAAGCACCGACTATGTCTGTCTCAGCAAGTTGAACAAGTCCTTTGCAAATACCAGGGGCGGTGGAGTACCCCAGGGTGAGGTAGTGAAAATAACCAATTCAGTAAGTGTATTTCATCTTGGCCTGATCGAAGGGGGAACCACCACCGGCTGTAAATACGGATATTTCTCTGATTACAGTGCTTCAAGGGGTGATGTACTGGTGGTTGAGTCAGGTTCGAAATCCATTTTCCGCTGTTTCGGCGATACAATACAACTTCGGGCAAACGGAGGAATCTCCTATTCGTGGTCTCCTTCCACCTACCTGGATGACCCCTTCATTGCCACGCCCATTGCCACACCTCCCCCGGGTGTACATAATTACGATGTTACCCTGAACAGGGGTTGTTTCCCGGATACCACCATTTCGGTCATTGTGGGAATAGCCGAGCAGGTGGAAGCATTTTTTGAAATGGATGAATGGTACATCTGTGCTCCCGACACTGTCACCTTTGACAACCAGTCCTTCGGGGTGGACCTGAGTAGCATGACCAACGTACAGTGGGACTTCGACCTGCAGGATCCCGGCAATCCCTATGTCTACGACACCAGTGCGGTGATGCAGCGATATTTTACCAATACCACGGATTCCATCCATACAAAGACCATCCAGCTCCTGGTATGGAACAGTCAGAGTTGTGTCAGCCAATTCCGCAGGGACCTTGTGATCAGGCCTGAAATAAGCGCTGGTTTCGCCAACGATGTATCGGATGGCTGTCACCCGGTGGAAGTAAACTTCACCAATACTTCCACTGGAAACACGGACCGGTATAAATGGGACCTCGGGGACGGGAATTCGGCCAACACTGCCGATGTCACCCATACCTATTTTAACCAGGGAATGGCCGACAGCCTCTATCATGTGGAGATGGTGGCCATATCGCCCTTCTTCTGCAGCGATACGGTGGAAACGGATATAGCAGTCTACCCGTACATTGAAGCGGGCTTTGCCCTGGATACCTTCCAGGGCTGTTCTCCCCTGCTTATCAGTATTGATAATAATTCTGCCGGATACATCGAAGAATATGAATGGACCATGGACGACGGCACCACCTATTCCACATCGGCCAGCTCCTTCAATCATACTTACAGCAATACCACTGCCCTGCCAATCCAGTTCAATCTCCGCCTGGTGGTCAAAAACAATGCCCGGGGATGCACCGACACCCTGATCCGTGTGGTATCGGTCTATCCAGAAGTTAGCTCTGCTTTTCTTACAGACCTGTCCGCCGTGTGTAATGGAAGCGAAATAAGCTTCACCAATCAGAGCAGCGCCACGGCCACTCTGTTCGAATGGGATTTTGGCGACGGCGGATCCTCCTCCTCGGTGAATCCTGTCCATGCCTTTGAGAATATGACCCCGGCAAATGTGGACTACCTGGTCAGGCTGGTGAGCACTACGCAAAATCTCTGCCGGGATACCTCTTATCAGACCATCAGAACCCATCCCTATGTGCATGCCGAGTTTTCGGCAAACGAATTCCAGGGTTGTGCCCCCTTTGAAGTGGTCCTTCAGAATGCATCACAGGGAGCCATTTCGGACTATGAATGGGACTGGGGCGACGCATCCCCAGCCTCCACCCTGGGAGACAGCGTCCTGACTCATACCTACCAGAATACCGGTCCGGTTACGGTAACAAACAGCCTTCAGCTCATCGTCCAAAATGCTGATGCTTGTGCCGATACCATGTCCAGGGAGATACGCGTTTTTCCCGAGGTAGTCTCTCAGTTTACCCAGGATCTGACTGCCGGTTGCAACGAGCTTCCGGTAAATTTCACCAATCAATCCAGTGTCTCGGCCACCACTTTCCTCTGGGAATTCGGCGATGGGGCTTCCACCGACCAGCGTGATCCCTTTCACCTATTCCAGAATGCAGGGCTGAGCGACAGCACCTATACCACCAGGCTGATTGCTGCCACTCCTGAGAATTGCAGAGATACCTCCCAGGTGGATATTGAGGTTTATTCCTTTGTACATGCTGATTTTACTTTCAATCAGGGCACCCTGTGTACCCCCTATGACCTGACCCTGTACAATTCTTCAGTGGGAGGAGTGAGCTTCCACTGGAATTTTGGCGATGGACGGGATACCACAGTATCGAACACGGATCCGGTGGTGCACCATTATACCAACCCCTCTCCCACCAATCCTGTGATCTACGACATTGTACTGACTGTCACCAATGCCCGGGGCTGTGTCTCAGTTCAGAGCAAAGAGATCCAGGTGATGCCCTCTGTGCAGGCCAGTTTTACAGCCGATATCACCCAGGGGTGCAATCCGCTTATGGTAAATTTTACAAACACCAGCAGCGGGGCCATCAGCTATATCTGGGATTTTGACAATGGTCAATCCTCGGATCAAAGCAGCCCCTCAATGACCCTTGAGAACTACGGAGTAAACGATACAGTATTCAATGTGCGACTGGTGGCCACCAATGTGTACACCTGCCAGGATTCATTTTTCGTATCCATCACAGTACACCCTCATGTGGATGCAGATTTTGCTCTGGAATACCAGAGACAGTGTTCTGTGGCCGAGGTCACCTTTCACAACTCCTCGGTGAACGGTCAGCAGTTCGACTGGTCCTTTGACGGAGTTCCGCTGGTAACAAACAGCACAGCTCCCATCAACAGGCAATTTACTAACAACAGCCTGGTCAGTTCTGCCACCTATCCTGTCGATCTGATTGTGACCAGTGCCCAGGGCTGCAGCTCAAGCATTTCCAAAGAGGTCACTGTATTCCACCGGGTAGAAGCCAGCTTTACCAGCATCACCCAGGGGTGTAGTCCACTGGATGTAACTTTCACCAATGCTTCGGTGGGTGCCCTGGATTATATGTGGGAATTCGGAGACTATACCTCCTCCATTCTGCAGAATCCGAATCATACATATGCCAATGAAAGCAACCTGGACACCGTTTACCAGGTGAAGCTCACCGCAATTTCCGATAATTTCTGCACCGACTCAGCCTTTACACAGATCACGGTGTATCCCAAACCAAAGGCGAAAATCGATGTGGACCAGACCGTGGGATGTTCGCCCGTGAATGTCACCATTGAGAACCTGTCCGAAGCGGGCGACAGCTATATCTGGACCTTCGGCGACGGATCGGCCCCGTTGAATTCAAGCGATACCTCACCGGTCACTCATTCTTATATCAATGATCAGGCTACAGTCCAGTTCTACGAATTGCAGCTGGATGTTAGTAACAACCAGGGTTGCAGCGATTTCATCACACAGACCATTACCGTCTATCCAAGCGTTGATGTTGAATTTGAACGAGATTCAGCGGGCTGTTCTCCCTATTTCTCCCAATTCACCAATACCTCGCAAAGATCCACGAACTATGTCTGGGATTTTGGAGATGGTGGATTCTCATATGTATCTGAACCCGGACATACCTTCGTGAATACCGGGGAGAATAATTTGATCGTGGATGTGGAGCTAAGGGGATATTCCGAATTCGGATGCACCGACTCCATGACGAAGCAGGTCACCATTTATCCTTCTCCCGAAGCCAGGTTCAGCTACAATCCCATATACCAGTATTTCCCAAGTGCAACAGTATCGCTGGTGAATGAAACCAATGCAGGAACTTATGATTTCGAATGGGATTTTGAGGATGGCCAAACCTCCACCGACAGAGATCCCGGATCCCATACTTACACAGACTGGGGTGAATACAACATCCAATTGAAGGCATCAAACAGCCAATGCGCCGATTCTGTGATTCACTGGATAAAAATCTTCCCGCCACAACCTGTTGCCAGTTTTGTTCCTGACATTGATACAGGCTGTGTGCCACTGCCCGTTGTATTTACCAACAATTCCCTATACGGGGACTCTTATCTCTGGGAGTTTGACGACGGATCGACCTCAACCGACTTTGAACCCACACATACCTTTACCCAGGGGGGATTCTTCCAGGTCAAACTGACGGTCACAGGAGAAGGCGGTGTGGATTTTGCCTTCCATGAGTTCGAAATTTTTGTGCTTCCCGAACCTGATTTCTTTGTAGAACCCACCCTGGTCATGTTGCCCGATGAGATTGTAAAAACATTCAACCTGAGCAAACACGGCACCACTTACCTTTGGGATTTTGGAGATGGCACCACCTACTATGCCCAGGATACTGCCCATCAGTATACTCAGGCGGGTGTCTATGATGTGGCACTCACGGCATGGACCGCACATGGCTGTGAGGCCTATATGATCATCCCTGAGGCCGTCACCGTGATCGGAGAAGGAAGCGTTCAGTTCCCGAATGTTTTCAAACCCAATCCAACCGGTCCCATCGATGGAGCCTACAATCCCTCGGATCATTTGAACCAAGTGTTCTACCCGGTCCATGAAGGTGTGGTCGAATATGAACTGGCCATTTACAACCGCTGGGGAACCCGCCTGTTCTTCACCAGGGATATCAACAAGGGCTGGGATGGTTATTACAGAGACAGTCTCTGTCCACAGGGAGTGTACGTGTGGAAGTGCACAGTGACCTATGGAAACGGCACTTCAGAGATCATGGCCGGCGATGTCACCCTCTTGCATAAACCATTTTAGCAGGGTCAAGGAATCTTTCACTCACCCACCACCT
>Ga0316190_10000230_pt1 | contig 37225 bp, 34 predicted proteins | sample Eddworburrow2_MG_FD_204929 | JGI IMG/M metagenome (GOLD analysis project Ga0316190, IMG submission 204929) | Coastal sediment microbial communities from Maine, United States - Eddy worm burrow 2 | ecosystem: Environmental > Aquatic > Marine > Coastal > Sediment | place: USA: Maine | collected...
CGACAATGGACAGGGCAATGATGACATTGTCGATGCCCGGCCCCATCACCCCGGCCAGGGCAATGGCCAACAGGATGCCGGGAAAGGCCAGGAAGATGTCGATGATGCGCACCAGGATAAGGTCCGCCAGGCCACCCAGATAGGCAGCAAAGGCGCCCAGCAGGGTACCCACCAGGCAGGAGATCAGCACCACACCCAGGGCCACCACGAAGGAGGTGCGCGCCCCCATAAGCAGCCGATCCAGGATGGGGCGCCCCAGGTCATCACTGCCCAATAGATGCTCCACACCGGGTCCGGCCAGGATATGGGGGAGATCGATACGGTTGGGCTCCAGGGGCAGCAGGGGTCCGGCCAGGGCCATCAGGCACCAGAGCAGCAGGATTCCGAGGGGCAGATAAAAGCGCATCACTCAATCCGAATGCGGGGATCGATCCAGCCATAGAGCAGATCGGTAAAGGTGTTGACCAACACATAGGCCAGGCTGATGAGCAGCACACAGCCCTGCACCACCGGGTAGTCCCGCTTCTGGATGGACTCCACCAGCAGGGAGCCAACCCCAGGCCAGGAGAAGACCGTCTCGGTAATCACGGCCCCACCCAGCAGCGCCCCCAGCTGCAGCCCCAGCAGGGTAATGATGGGCAACCAGGCATTGCGCAGGGCATGGCGCCACACCACGGCCCGCTCAGACAGGCCCTTGGCACGGGCGGTGCGAACGAAGTCCTCATTCAATACCTCCAGCAGGCTACTGCGCACCATACGCGCCAGGATCGCTGCCAGGGCGGTGCCCAGGGTGACTGCGGGAAGGATCAGGCTGGCCATACCCTCTCGCCCGCTTACCGGGGTCCAGCCCAGCCACAGGGAGAACACCAGGATCAGCATGGGCCCCATCCAGAAGTTGGGGATGGAGACCCCGAGAAGGGAGAAGCTCATGGCACCGGTATCCCAGCCTTTGTCCTTATGGGTGGCCGCCATGATGCCCAGGGGCAGTGCGATGATAATGGCCAACAGCAGGGCCACCGACGCCAGTTCCAGGGTGGCAGGCAAGCGCTCTGCAAGGATACCGGCGATGGGCTGGCGGCTGTGCAGGGAAGTGCCCAGATCAAACTGAAGGAGCCCACCGAGATATTGGCCCAGCTGCACCAGCACCGGTTGATCCAGGCCAAGGGCGGCACGCAGGGCCTCACGGTCGGCGGGTCGTGCAGACTCCCCCAGCATCATCTCCACCGGATCACCGGGCACCAGATGGATCAACAGGAAGACAATGCAGACCACCCCCAGCACCACCAAGGCGGCACTCAGCAGGCGTGAGAGCAGGAAGCTGCCCATAAGACTTAGGTGTCGTCCTCGCGGACATCCACCAGGGTGCCCACCTCCACCAAGTTGAACAGCTCAATCAATTCAGAATTGCGCATACGGATGCAACCGTGGGAGCGAGGCTCACCCATGGGTTCGGAACCGGGACAACCGTGGATATAGATATAGCGGCGCAGGCTGTCGACTTTACCACCCCGGTTGCGGCCCGGCTCCAGGCCGGTCAACCAAAGGATGCGGCTCAGCACCCAGTCCCGGTCAGGGTATTGCCTGCCAAGCTCCTCCGGCGTATAGACCTCACCACTAAAGCGGCGCCCCACAAACACCGCGCGCTCCGGGCAGCCGGCCCCAATCTTGATGCGGATACGATGCAGTCCCCGTGGCGTGCATTCACTCCCCTGCTGTTCACCGGGACCATTAAGGGCGGTTGAGATGGAATAGCTTTTTAACACCTCATCACCACTGAACAGTTGCAGCTGTTGCAGCTGGAGATTGATGAGGATTTTATTGGAGGTCTGCATCATCATTTATGCAATCGCGGTTGAGCAATGAATGTATCACACCCATTAGCCCATTGAATGCAGAGGGATGTAATCTCAACGTCGTTCGACATAAATCAAACCATCATAGTTACCATCACTGGCCAAACGATAGCCCTGGATATCATCCCGGCTGACAACGACCTGATTTTCATACCACAGGGGCACATAGGGTAGCTCTTGCAATAATAGCCCTTGCAACTGCTGGTAGAGCCCTGCCTGCTCAACAGGGTCACTTGCCGTTTCCGCCTGTTCAATTAGCGCATCTACCTCTGGATTGGAATATCGTCCACGGTTGGCACCATCCGGCGGCAGAGAGTCACTATGAAAAACATAGCGAAAGATATCCGGCGTATGGATGCCCACCCAGGCCAGACTGTACATCTGAAAGCGCCCGGCCTTGATGTCACCGTAGACAGTGGCAAAGTCGTAGCTGCGCAGATCAACCTGGATACCTGCATCGGCCAGTTGGCTCTGGATGATGGTGGCCAAACGTACCCGCAAGGGATCACTGGAGGTCTTGTAGACCAGACTGAGAGGATTGGCCTCATCATAGCCGGCCTGTTGCAGGAGCTGCCGCGCCTTGGCGGGGTCATGCTCATAGGGTGCAAGCCCCTGACCACCAGCCCAGTGACTGGGTGGCAGCAGGGCCTCCGCAGTGACGGCCGCTCCCTTCATAGCGTATTGGATTATGGCCTGCCGGTCGATGGCATGGGCAACGGCACGGCGCACCAGCAGCTTGCCGGTTTCCTCATCCTGCAGATTGAAACCCAGGTAGGAGAAGTTGGAACCCCTGCCCTGCTCTATCCGCACACCCTGCTGCTCCTGCAGGTAACCCAGCAGTTCCGGTGGCAGATCATTCTGCAGCATATCGATCTCACCACGCAGCAGTTTCAACACCCGCACGGTGGCATCCTGCACCCGGAGGAATTCAACCCGCTGACCATCGCGTTGCCGCTCAATGGCCAGCCGGCCCTCCTCTGGCCATTCCAGAAAACGGAAGGGACCACTACCCAGCGGCAGGTTATGGAAAGGATGCTCAGCGGAGATCAGGTCAGCGGGCAGAATACCGATGGCCAGATAGGCGGGGAACAGCTGATCGGGGCGATTGAGAAAGAAATCGACACGCTCCTCATCCAGCGCCTCAACCCTTTCAATCACAGCCAGGCTGGTGCGATGAGGAGAGGCGTTCTTTGGATCAAGAATATGCTGGTAGGTGGCCTTTACATCGGCGGCAATCAGACGCCGGCCATTGTGAAACGCACGCCCCTTATCCCTTAGGGTAAAACGGTAGTGGCTGGAAGAGAGCTGCTGCCAGTCGGCCAGGGAGGGGATGGGGCGATCACTCTCACCGAAGTCCACCAGTTGACGATAGAGCAGACGGTTGATGCGGGAGGAACTGGCATCGGTGGCATAGCGGGGATCGAGATTGGCAGGGGCACTGGACAGCCCCATGCGGATGGCATCCTGAGGTACCTCGCCGCAGCCTGCCAGCAGCAAGGTTGTCAGCAGGATGGGCAGAAGTCGGCGCAACAGGCCCCTACCATTGGGAATAGGGATGGCGCACCAGCATGGCGTTGTAATACTTGGGATCACCGGTGACCTCTTCCCCCGCCCATGCCGGCACCTCGAAGGATTCATCCTCTGACTCCAGCTCGATCTCGGCCACAATCAGTCCTTCATTCTCACCATGGAAGATATCAACCTCCCACAGGTGACCACCATGGCGCACCTCATAACGCACCTTGTCGATGCAGGGACCAGACGCAACCTGGTTCAGCATCTCCTCCGCATCCTGAAGAGGAACCTCATACTCGAACTCAAGGCGGCTGGCACCGATGGTGGCACTCTTGATGTTGAGGTATGCCTTGCCACCACCAATGCGCACCCGCACCGAGGCGTTCTCCCGATTGGCCAGGTAGCCCTGCTTGTAGCGCGTCTCAGAAACAACAGCATCACGCCAGCTGTCATTCAGCACCAGGAACTTGCGTTCGATCTCCGTGGCCATTTACTTCTCTCTCTCGAACAGGGCGATAGACTCCACATGGGCGGTATGAGGGAACATATCCATCACCCCGGCCGCCTTTAGTTTATAGCCATGCTGGTTGACCAACTCCCCCGCATCCCGGGCCAGGGTACCCGGAAAGCAGGAGATGTAGAGGATCCGCTTAACGCCCAGCTTGGGCAGATAGGCCAGCACCTCCTGGGCACCGGTACGGGGGGGATCCAGCAGGGCCATATCGAAGCTCTCATGCAGCCAGGGTTCCTGGGGCAGCTCACCATAGAGATTGGCGGTATAGAAACGCACATTGTCGATGGCATTGTCGGCCGCATTATCACGAGCTCGGGCCACCAGGCCCGCATCACCCTCGACCCCGACCACCTCCGCCGCCTGTCTGGCCAAGGGCAGGGTGAAGTTGCCCAGGCCGCAGAAGAGCTCCAGCACCCGGGCATCCGGGCCTGGTGCCAGCATCTCCATGGCCCTATGCACCATCAGGCGATTGATGTCGGAATTCACCTGGGTGAAATCAGTGGGCAGGAAGCGGATATCCGTCTTGAACTCCGGCAGGGAATAGCGCAGCGTTGCCTCAGGCTGGCCATCGAGGGGCCGCACGCTGTCGGGACCGCCCTCTTGCACATAGATATGAAGCTCATGCTCCTGGCCAAAGGCCGCCAGCTTCATCCGGTCTTCTTCACTGGGCGGATCCAGCATGCGAAACACCAGCACGCAGACCTCATCCCCCATGGCCACCTCGATCTGAGGCACGCGCTCACGAATGGAGAGGCCGTCAATCAGGTCACTCAGTGGGGTCAGCAGTTCACCCACCTTGGGATGCAGCACCACGCAGCGGGAGAGATCGGCCAGAAAGCTGGAGCCTTTTTCACGAAAGCCCACCAGTACCTTGCCCTTCTTGGCCACATACTTGACCCCCAGCCGCGCTTTGCGCCGGTAGCCCCAGACGCTGTCAGCCACCAGTGGCGGCAACACCTCTTGGGGCGCTACCTTGCCGATATGCTGCAGGGCATCCAGCAGGGCCTGCTGTTTGGTTTGGATCTGGGCCGCGGCATCCTGATGCTGCAGGCTACAGCCGCCACAGAGGCCAAAATGGGGACAGCCGGGCTCCACCCGTTCTGGTGAGGGCTTGAGCACCTCCACCACCTTCCCCTCATCGAACTTCCGGGTCTGCTTGGTATAGGTGAAACGGACCTGCTCATCCGGCAGGGCGCCATGGATAAAGACCGCCTTGCCTTCGATGTGGGTAACGCCCCTGCCGTCATGGCTAAGGGACTCTATGGCCACTTCCACCGGCTCGGTGGGCAGCTGTTTACGTTTTCTTCGACTCACTGTTGATTCACAAATTCCGCGCCGTTTGATACGGCTGTATGAATAATAGGGTAGCCCCTTAGAGGGTAGCTAAATCTCAAGGGGGGAGGCCTTTGCGGCCCCCCCCTTGGAAAGTCAGTGATTATACCGCCTGCGGCTTATTTCTGCTGCCACTTGCCCTTGGCATCCTGATACCACCAACCCTTGGCGGCCTCATCCACCCAGATGCGGGCATAGGTCTTGCGCACATCCTTCTCCCACTCGGGATGGCCGTTGGCCTTGGCAATGGCCTTATAGAGATTATTGCGGTCCTTGTTTTCCGCAGCGATCATCTTCTTGACCTTGGCACGCTCCTTTAAAGGCACCGCCTTGTTGTTATGAAAACCGACCAGGGCATCCCGGGTAAAACCGATGGCGCCACTGGCGAAGTAGCCTTTCAGGCCAGCCATGCGCTTTTTCATCTGGGCCTGCAGCTTGCGAATCTCGGGGGTGTTGACGTTAAAGTCTGGCTCCGCTGCATGGGCTGCGGGAATCAGGAAGTTGAGCACCCCTTCACCGACCATCACGAACAGCGGTCGTTGGAGGGCAGACTCCTTGCCTTCGACCGGTGCAGCCTCCTCGGTACCCAATATATCCTTGACCATTTCCCGCGCCGCCTCTTCCGCCTGGGCTGCAGGAAAATAGATATTGATGGTGACACAGGCGGTGAGAAACATCACCGTGGCAAACAGGCTGCTGGTTCTTAGAAAATTCATGTAATGCTCCCCTCTAGGTTTTTGCTGTCCCAACTGGATTGACTGGATCAGCCAGTGATTAGTTCAACACAATGCTATGAAATACGACGCCGGTTCGCATATCTGTTATTGGATGACCGGCGTTCCACTCTCTGTTATCTCTTCCAGTTTCTGCACCAGCAGTTCCCAATCGATACGGCGGTTAAAGCCGACAATATCAATACGCGGGATGCCACCGCCTTTCACCAGATAATAGCCCTGTTTTGCGGGGCCGACGCCCCCCATGTCACAGACGCCATTCTCCAGCCGGCAGCTGATGCCCAGCCGGTCATAACCGAAATCCTCGAAGAAGCGCAGGAAACTCCGGGACAGGGCGCCCGATATCCCACTGCCCCCAAGGTTAGAGATGTTGTCCACCGCACGCTGGCTAATACGGTGGCGGCTGTCATCGCTCTCCGGGGTGGCGAAGCTGGCATCGAAGGAGACGGGCCTCCAGTTCTCCAGATAGAGCTCATCGATGCGCCCTTCCAACTTGCCGGTAATCTTACCAAAGGAGAAGGTGCTGGTCAGGGTTTGAAGATCCAGATCCCTGAACTCCAGATCCGCATACAGCAGGGGCCAGACACCGAACATATCCTCCATTCTCAGGTTACGCACCGAAACCCAGCCCTCGAAGACATTGGTCACGATGGAGCCACCCACGGTCAGGGTGCCATTTTCATAGCTGGCCCCGGTGATGCCACCGGAAAGGGTGCCAGCCAGGGTCGGCCAACCCATGGCCTCACTGAAGGTCTCCATGGAGATGGGGGTAAGGGCGCCATTAAGCTCTATATGCGGCCCCTGCTCCCCCTGTGAGACGACCAGGCGCTGCAGCGCCAGGCTACCATCCAACAGGGGAACCTCCGCCGGTTTCAGCAACCTGGCCTGCTGCCCCTCCAGTTGCAACGCCATGTTGGTGGGACCCAGGCTGATGCTCTCCAGCAAATGCCCCCCCTCCCAGGCCAGTTGCGACACCTCAGCCTCACGCCCCTGGGTCCAGATCAGATTGCCGTTGACCCCATAGAGCCCCAGGCTGGCCCGTTGGGCAAGCTCATCCTCACCCTCAATGGAGGGAGACATCACCTCATCCACATACAGCTCTTTCAGTTCCAGCTCCAGCCGCTGGGGGCCGTCTACCGCATAATCAATGTCCAAGGACGCCTGGCCACTCCACTCCAGGCGTGCCAACAGGTTTTCGGCTTGGGTCGGCTGGAAATAGCCGGCATAGAGGGTATGCACATCAAAAGGCTTTGCGCTCAGATTAAGCCGTTCTACCTGGGGTGTACCCCCTAAGGACAATTGCGCCGCCAATTCCAGGTCCAATACCTCCGGATGGCTATATTCGAAAGAGGCCAGTTCCAGCTGTTGCTGCTCTGGATCAAAACCAAGCTGGGTCTTGATGGACAGCGGTGCACCCGTGGGTTCCAAATAGAGGAAGGGGGTGAGGATGGCACCTTCACTGATAGTCACCCGGGCATCACCCCGCCATAGCCCATCAGTCAGCCGCAGATCGCCTGAGAGTTGAGAACCAAGGCCATCCGCCAGATACTCCCCACTGGCGTCACTGAAGGCCCCTTCTGCTATATCAGCCTGGTAACGGACTGCTGATATCTCCTCCCCTTTAGCGCTCAGGGAGAGGGAAAAATCACTCCTTGCCGCCAGCTCCATCTCTTCATCAATTGGCAGATAGTCCTGCAACAACTCACGTAGCTTAGAGATATCCAGCCCCTGCCCCTTGGCCTGCAGTCGCCAACCCTCAGCCGCCGAGTGAAGCTGGATACTCAGGTCACCCTCCGCCAGATGAATCTGCCGCAGCTCCAAGTCGAGGGTCTGGCTCTCTAACTGCAGGTCAAAACTCAGGGGGATATCAGGTCGGTCCAGGGCGGGATGCTGTAACTGTAGCATCCCCTCCCGACAACGGATTTCATGGTCGGAAATAACCCCAGCGCGACAATCGATCACTACCTGCTCCACAGGAGATGGCAGGGCTGGATGGATAAGGTTCTTGGCGGAAAGCCGGAAGGCGGCATCCGCAGTCGCCTGCCAGTCAACAGAAACCGTTACTGACTCGGCCTGCCAGTCAGGGCCTTCAATCTGCCCTAGTTCCAGATTCAGCAGGTCAACCGCAAAGACCGGAATAACGGCGAGCAGCAGCAGGCCTGCCGCTGCGGAGGTATAGACAGACGGCCTACTCCTCAGGAAAGACACCGGTGGAGAGATAGCGGTCGCCCCGGTCACAGATAATGGCCACGATCACCGCATTCTCCACCTCCTGAGAGAGGCGAAGGGCCGCAGCCACCGCACCGCCTGAGGAGATACCGGCAAAAATGCCTTCCCGGGCTGCCAGGTCACGGGTGGTAATTTCCGCCTCCTCTTGAGAGACATCGATAATGCGATCCACCCGGCTGGCGTCGAAGATCTTGGGTAGATACTCCTTGGGCCAACGGCGAATACCCGGGATACTGGCCCCCTCCTTTGGCTGCACCCCTACGATCTGGACGGCTGGATTCTTCTGCTTTAGAAAGGAAGAGGCCCCCATGATGGTGCCGGTAGTGCCCATGGCACTGACAAAATGGGTGATCGCCCCCTGGGTATCCCGCCAGATCTCCGGCCCTGTGCCCTCAATATGGGACAGCGGATTATCCGCATTGGAGAACTGATCCAGGATCAACCCCTTACCCTCGGCTTCCAGCTGGCGGGCGGTATCGATGGCCGCCTCCATGCTGCCCTCCTGTGGGGTCAACACAATTTCGGCCCCGTAGGCACGCATGATGGTGCGCCGCTCAACACTCATGTGCTCCGGCATCACCAGCACCATTCGGTAGCCCTTGATCGCCGCCGCCATGGCCAGGGCAATACCGGTATTGCCGCTGGTGGCCTCAATCAGGGTGTCTCCAGGCCTGATCTGTCCCCTATCCTCAGCATGCTTGATCATGCTCAGCGCCGGGCGATCCTTCACTGAACCGGCAGGATTATTACCTTCCAGCTTAACCAACAGGGTATTACCGCCCCCTACTGCCAGACGCTGTAGACGGACTAGGGGAGTATTGCCGATAAAATCTTCTATGGTCGGGTAACTCATGGGGGCAAGTGTACTTTAACCAGGCTGCAAAAACGATGCTAGAATGAGTTGAAAACGCGCAAGCCTCATTGCATATATTTTAGGATAGCGGACATCGATAGGGACAATCGACAGCCCTTGGGCATACAAAGGGTATGTTTAATAATAACCCAACAATAATGCGACTGTTGAACCATACGCTTTTGATATGTGAGTGAAAACCTATCCCTATTGCAATCGAGAAGCCCTACAGCCTCCTGCATACTTGCCATAGTCGTGAAGACCAACTGATCAAGAAACCCTCATGAACCAGCCAGGATTTGTTCGCCTCAAGACCAAAGCCCTGTTGTTGGGTGTAATACCGGCGGTGATACTTGGCTTGGTGCTTGGCTGGTACGTGTCTACCGCCCAGCTGGATACCCTGCGTGAGGCATTTTTAGAACGCGGCAATACAATCGCCCAAACGCTGTCTATCGTAAGCAGTCAGGAATTAGAACAAAAAGATCTCAAGCAACTGGCTGACCATGCAGCCGCAATGCTAGAACGCTCCAATGTCGTCTCTGTCGAGATAGTCGACACCCAGGATCAAGTGCTGTTCCACATGGATAACAGCGCCATTCTGGAGCGCATGCCAAACAGATCAGAACTCGAACTCGCCAGCTTTTCAGCCCCCATCCTGGCCACATACAGCAACAACAACCCAGGCACCAGTGAAACAACAGCGGCCAAACAGGAAGAAATTAAGCTAGGCACCATCTCTATCGTCCTGTTTGATCACAGCATCCAGGCCCATTGGCAAAGCATCCTACACAACAGCATTCTGATCGTATTGATTGCCGTGGCAATAGCCGCTGCCTTCGCCCACTTTCTCAGTTACAGGATTGCCCGACCACTGGAGCATTTGACTCATGCAGTGAATCAATTGCGGAAAGGCAAATTACCAACCACATTCCCACTACACACCACGGCGGAACTGCGATCCCTGGAGGAAGGCTTCAATGCCATGGCAAAGGAGATCAACAAGTCTCGCAAACAGATGCGGCAAGAGATCAATCAGGCAACCTCGGATCTCAAGGAAACAATGGAAGCGGTAGAGATTCAAAATGTGGAACTGGATCTTGCCCGCAAGAAAGCGCTCGAGGCCAACCGGGTAAAGACCGAGTTCCTTGCAAACATGAGTCATGAGATCCGAACCCCCATGAATGGGATCATTGGTTTTGCAAATCTGCTAAATAAGACTCATCTTATGCCCACCCAGCGTGAGTTTGTAACCAAGATCTCCCAATCAGCACATAGCCTGCTCAATATCATCAATGACATCTTGGATTTCTCAAAACTCGAGGCAGGGAAACTGGTGTTGGAGGAAGCCCCGTTTTGCGTACGCGAATGTTTTGAAGACAGTGTTGCGCTTTTTGCCGCATCCGCCCATGAAAAAGGGCTCGAATTGAACCTGCTAATTTATGATGACGTACCGCTCCATGTCATCGGGGATATAACACGCGTACGCCAGATCCTAATAAATCTGATCGATAACGCCATCAAGTTTACGACCCATGGCGAAGTAAACGTAAGAGTCATGCTGGAAGAGGAATTGAACAGCAATTACCGGATCCAGTTTAGCGTCGCTGATACAGGCATAGGCATTTCACCAGAGGCCCAAAAGTCACTGTTTAGCGCTTTCCACCAGGCCAATACCTCAACTACACGGTTATATGGAGGAACGGGGCTGGGGCTAAGCATCTGCCGCAGGCTTGCCCAGTCGTTGGGGGGCTGGATTAGAGTAGAAGGCACTTCCGGTAAAGGCTCATCCTTTCATGTCGGCTTGAAGCTGCGCAAGTCAACTACAGACGAGAAATCAACTGTACCCGGCATATTGCATGAAAAACACGCATTGTTATTTGATAATCACCTGATCTCAAACTCCGCAATACAAAGTCATTTGAAACACCTAAGCACCAAGGTGACTGATATACAAAGCCCCTGGCCTAATATGCCAGACCCGTCGATACTGAAAGGTGTCGATCTGATTATATTCAGCTTCACAGGCAAAGAATACCTTAACGGCCTTGCAGAAAAGCAGCTACAGGAACTGTCGAGTCGCTACACCAAACCCATTCTTGTTATCGCTGGCCTATCAGAACAAAACCTGCTTTTTCGCATCGTTCAACTTGGTGCGACCCGATGCATATCAAAACCTTTCACCACCAGGATCTTACAACAAGCACTGGTAGACATCTTCGAACATCGGGACAGTATTGCGCAAATATCAGAAGCGGCGCCTTATCCCACTCATCACTCTTTACCGTCATTTGCCGGGCATACCTTCTTGGTTGCCGAAGACAACATGATCAATCTACAGCTAATCTCAACCTTATTGGCAAACAGCGGTGCAAAAATCGCCCATGCCAACAACGGAAAAGAGGTGGTAGAACTCGTAATAGCCAATCAATATGACTTGATTCTTATGGACATCCACATGCCTGAGATCAGCGGCATTCAAGCGGCGGAGTATATACGTAAGCAAAAAAACAGGAATCAGCATACCCCCATCATTGCAATGACCGCTGACGTACTCCCACAACAACGAGAAAATGTTTTTGAGGCGGGCATAGACGATTACATCACAAAACCTTTTGATGAAAACCAGCTATGGGCAACCATCTGCCGACTCTTGAAGAAGGATTTGCCTGATTCCAAGGCAGGCATAAATCAGCATGGCACCCAGCAAGCCGAACCTGCCCACTTGAAGGTGCCTATACCATCTCGTGACTTGGACCACGCCTTGCGCTTCACGGCAGGAAATGCCGAGTTGGCTGAAACCCTTTATATGAAGCTGAGTAAGGAATTACCGGAAAAATATCAATTGATGCAGAAACAGGCAGCCGCGCAGGATTATGATGGCCTTACAACCAGCGCCCATCGCCTGCATGGTGCCACATCCGTATGCGGCGTACCTGCACTAAACAAGGTCGTAGCTTCATTGGAAACCGCGGCGAAAGACAATGATGGCGCAGAGATCAATGCGCTGCTTAAAAGACTCCAGCATGAGATCGAGCGACTACTATCTTGCGATCTCGCCGATGCTTAGCTAGCCGTTAACAACAGCACCCGAAGAGTGGCCTCTGGTCACTTTTGAATCAGCAGCCGTTTCATCTCTGCAACTGCATCCGACAAACCGCTGAAAACGGCCCGCGCAATGATTGCATGGCCAATATTCAGTTCAGTGATACCGTCAATTGCAACAATTGGCTGCACATTGTGGTAGTGCAGCCCATGCCCAGCATTTACCTGCAAGCCTAGCTCCAATCCGTAAGCAACCCCCTGCTGCACCCTTACCAATGCAGCCATCGCCTCCTCCCGGCTTGCCGCATCCGCATAATGCCCAGTATGGATCTCAACCACAGGCGCACCGACCTCTGATGCCGCTTCAAGTTGCCGCTTATCGGCATCAATGAAGAGAGAAACCCTGATCCCAGATGCAGCGAGAGCAGCGCAATAATCCTTAAGCAGATCCAGGTTGCCCGCCACATCGAGACCGCCCTCAGTCGTCAATTCCTCACGCTTTTCCGGCACGAGACAGCAATCGGACGGCTGAATACGGCAGGCAATATCCTGCATCTCCCGGGTAGCCGCCATTTCAAGATTCATGCGTGTCTGCAGCAGGTCCGCCAGCATCTCCACATCCCGGTCCTGGATGTGGCGCCTGTCTTCCCGCAGATGCAGGGTAATGGCATCAGCCCCGGCCTGCTCTGCGATCAGCGCAGCCTGGATAGGCTCCGGGTAGCGTGTGCCCCTGGCTTGGCGCAGGGTGGCCACGTGATCAATATTGACACCGAGCAGGATCTCGTCAGATGGATGCATGGTATTTTCTCGCTTTCACCAATTTAACTAGCAGGTCTATCATCACAGTAAGCCCGCATTTCAACCGTGTTTATAAGACGCGGAAAAGCTCACGGCTCTTCAGCGGCCGATCCCCCAGATAGAAGGCAAGCACACGCCGCATCAGGTAACGCGCCTCTTTAATCCCATTATCGGACAATGGCAGCTCATTCTGGAGCGCCATCAGGGTACTTCCCTTTATGGCTTGATAACTGTCCTTCTTTGCCACCACAGGCCCTTTTTCCAGTTCGTATTGATAGTAGTATTCCGGATCAACTGGCGCGCCTGTTTCGGCCTCTCGATCAAGATTCAGACCGTAGCCTAGCTCATTCAGAAGCTTTAGCTCAAATCGTCGCAGCACAGATTCAAGTTCAGTGCTAACAGCCAGCCCCTCGAGACACTCCTGATAATAGTGAAAAAGAGAGCTGTGGGCATCTGCGCGCTCGAGCAAACGCATAATAAGTTCATTTATGTAGAAACCACAATAGAGTGCCTTACCACCTAAGGTCATAGCCTGCCCATTTTGTTCAAACACACTGAGCGTTTTCACTTCACCACGCCCACTCCAATTGATCAAAAGTGGAATAAAGGGCTGTAAGAGTGCCGCCTTACCAGACTTGCGGCTACGGACAGCTTTTGCTATCCCGGGAAAGCGCCCATTCGAAGCGGTGAAAATCTCCACTAAAAGGCTACTGTTGGAGTATGGCCTGCTGTGCAGAATATAGGCGGGATGCAGTTGGGAGCGGTCGGGATTTTCCATTCGATCTGTTCAAAATCGCGGATAACGATTCAACGACAGGCCATTATCAGTTAGTGGCCTTGGCGGGTTAAAGCCTGCCCAACCATATTTTTCTGGTAAGACTATTCCCCATAACCCAGGCGGATCAGCGCACCTTCATCACTGGACCAACTCTTCTTGATCTTTACCCAGACTTCGAGATGCACCTTCTTGCCGAAAAATTTCTCCATCTCAATGCGTGCCTGGGTGGCCATGGCTTTGATCGCCTCTCCCTTCTGGCCGATGATGATGTTCTTCTGCCCAGGCCGCTCTACCCAGATAAGGGCATTGATGCGATACAGTTTCTCGGACTCTTCAAAACGCTCAATCTCCACCGTGAGTGCATAGGGGATCTCCTTGGCATAGCGGCGGGTCAGTTGTTCTCGAATCAATTCTGCGGCAAAAAAGCGTTCGGGGCGATCGCTCAGCTGATCATCTGGAAAGATATTGTCGCTTTCAGGCATTGCATCCAATACCAGTTTTTCCAATGCTGGCGTATTTTTTCCTGTCTGTGCCGACAGCGGCACCACTTCATGAAACTGGTGTTTCTCTGAAAGCTCCGAGATAAAAGGCAGCAGCTTTTCCTTTTGGTCGATACGGTCAATTTTGTTGACCACCAGCACAGCCGGCACTTCCGTCTGGCAGATCAGTTCAAGTACGGCCATATCTTCAGGCATCCATCGACCTGCCTCTACCACGAACAACAGCAGATCAACATCGGCCAATACCGATTTGGCCGTGCGGTTGAGGTAACGGTTCATGGCCTGCTCACCCCGCTGGTGAATGCCAGGTGTGTCCACATAGATGACCTGGCCAGCAGGGATGGTCTTAACGCCCAGAATACTATGTCGTGTTGTCTGGGGCTTATGGGAGGTAATTGCAAGTTTCTGGCCAATGAGCCGGTTCAGTAGGGTGGATTTACCCACATTGGGGCGTCCGACAATGGCCACATAGCCACAGCGGTTTGCCGCACCCGTATCAGATGTTGAATTTGTAGAGCCTGGCGTATCGTTCATTTTGCTGCCACCTTAGAAACCTGTTCCAGCACCTGCCCAGCCGCATCCTGCTCAGCCTTGCGCCGGCTACCGCCCTGCCCCTCTGATTCCACGCTTAGATCTTCAACGATGCACTTAACGCGAAACAGTTGATCATGCTGCTCACCATCAATATCCATGATTTTATAAGCGGGCAACCCTAATCCACGCCCCTGCAGAAACTCCTGCAAGCGCGTCTTGGGATCTTTCTGGTGCGAATCAGGCGAAATTGATTCCAATCGCTCCTGGAAAAGATGAAGAGTAACCTGGCGTACCGCATCATAACCACCGTCCAGGTAGATGGCAGCAAGCAACGCCTCCAAGGCATCAGCAAGGATGGAGTTGCGACTTTGACCTCCACTGCGTAGCTCTCCAGCACCCAGCTTGAGATACTTCCCCAACTCAAGATCACGGGCCAAGGTCGCCAGGGACTCGCCCTTAACCAACCCCGCCCGCATGCGGCTCAGTTGGCCTTCATCGGCCTCTTTGAAACGAGCATAGAGTTCATCGGCAACGACAAACCCCAGTATCGCATCCCCCAGAAATTCCAACCGCTCATTGTTGATGCCGCCAACGCTACGGTGGGTTAACGCGTAATCGGCCAGCTGTGGATTGCCAAAATTATATCCGATTACCTGGAGAAGCCGTTCGGTGGGTTCTCTCAATGGCTCACAAACTCAACTTTCTCTTTAAAGGCAACAAGAATATCCACGTTACCGATCATTGGCTCTCGCACATCATAGACAACGGATACCGTCATCACACCACCGCCTTTCTTGATCTTGAGATACTCTTTCTTAAAGTCATACACACTGTTAATCTTCAACCGCTTTAAGATCAGTTTCCTAACCTCTGCCGGCGACTTCTTGGTAATCTGAGGCTCCTGATTCAAGGACATGATTACCGACTTGATGGAATGGTGCTCCAGGTAGATAGGTATCAGCTTAAGGGCCAAAAAGGCAAAGAAACCGATCAGAAATAGCACCGTAAGCCAACCTAGTCCCGTCATTCCACGCTGTTTTTTTAGGCTCTGCATTGGCTAAAGTCCTCCGATAGTAATTTAAATGCACCCTGAAACTCTTCGACCCCACAGAATCTCATAGCAAAAATTTGTATATAGCTCAGCGATAGAACAGCAATCATCGGGGCCTACCGTTAAATCAGAGGCCCCATGCAGCTGTCAGTCAATCCCTTCGCCAAGACGCTCCCAGGCAACAGGAAAACCGGGCCGGTCTCCATCCCAGCTCATCCAGATGCCAAAGGCACGGCCCACCAGGTTATCTTCCGGGACAAAACCCCAGCAACGGCTGTCATTGCTGTTATCCCGATTGTCACCCATAACAAAATAATGGCCTTCAGGCACCATTACCGCGCCTCGCAATAGCTGTTGGCAGCCGGATGCAAAATCCGGTGCTGCTGGCCGAACCAGTATGGAATGCTCGACTTCATCAAGCCCCTCCATGATTTCAAGCGCCCCATTCTCATAGGCGCTGGCACCTACACCGGAATATCGACCTATGGGTGTCTGCCTTGTAGGCTCGCCATTGATATGCAACACCTTGCGGCGGTAATCAATCCGGTCACCAGGCACACCAATCACCCTCTTAATATAGTCGATGGAAGGATTCTGTGGATACTTGAACACCACCACATCCCCCCGCTGCGGCTCGCCAATATCGATAACCTTTTTATTGAGCACCGGCAACCGGACACCATAGGCATACTTATTAACCAGGATAAAATCGCCTATCAGCAGGGTGGGCATCATGGAGCTGGAGGGGATACGAAAGGGCTCCACTAGAAAAGAGCGCAGCACCAATACCGCCAGGATCACTGGAAAGAAAGAGCGGGCATATTCAACCAGCAGTGGCTCGCGTATCGCTGGCTCAACAGCCTCACTCGAATCTTGAGCCGCCTCTGGCGCCAGTTCCAGCGCTTCCGCTCGCCGGCGTGGCGCAAACATCACCGCATCGACCAGCCAGATAGCGCCAGTCACAAAGGTCGCAATCACCAAGAGTAGGGGAAAATTTACATCCATAGCGGCTAATTATCCTTACCAGTACGCAACACGGCAAGAAAAGCGTCTTGCGGTATCTCGACCCTGCCCACCTGCTTCATACGTTTTTTACCTGCCTTCTGCTTCTCCAGCAGCTTGCGCTTTCGGCTCACATCACCGCCATAACATTTGGCTGTCACATTCTTGCGCAGTGCCTTAACCGTGGTGCGTGCGATAATCTTGCTGCCGATAGCGGCCTGAATCGCCACATCAAACATCTGCCGCGGAATAATCTCCTTCATTTTCCCGGTCAACTCATGTCCACGGGCCTGCACCTGATCCCGGTGCACAATTATCGATAATGCATCCACTTTGTCGCCATTGATCAGGATATCCAGCTTTACCAGGGGGGCCGCCTCAAAGCGCCTAAACTCGTATTCAAAAGAGGCGAATCCCCGGCTAACCGACTTCAAACGATCAAAGAAGTCCAGCACCACCTCATTCAATGGCAGCTCATAATGAAGCTGTACCTGGCCACCCACGTACTGCATATTCTTCTGCACACCCCTTTTTTCGATACACAGGGTGATCACGTTCCCCAGGTAGTCCTGGGGAACCAGAATATGGGCATCGATAATGGGCTCCCGAACCTCATCAAACTTGTTTGGATCCGGCAGATCCGCAGGATTATCGATCTTGATGACCTCACCGTCACTCTTTAACACCTCATAGATAACGGTGGGCGCCGTAGTGATAAGGTCCAGATCGTACTCACGCTCCAGCCGCTCCTGCACGATCTCCATATGGAGCATGCCAAGAAAGCCGCAGCGAAAACCAAAACCCAGGGCCTGAGAGGTCTCCGGTTCGAAAAACATGGCTGCATCATTCAGTTTGAGCTTCTGTAGCGCCTCTCGCAGATCCTCATAATCATCGGAATCCACGGGATAGAGGCCGGAGAATACCCGTGGCTGCATCTCTGCAAAGCCGGGCAGTGGCTTATCGGCCTTGTTATCGGCCTTGGTGATGGTATCGCCCACTGGCGCACCATCGATCTCCTTGATGCCGGCGATGAGAAAACCCACATCTCCTGGGCCCAGCTGGTCCCGGTTCTCCCGTTTGGGGGTGAACACCCCGACCTTTTCCACCTGAAAATTGCGACCGGTGGACATAATCTGCATCTTATCCCGCGGGCGAACCACACCATTCATTACCCGTATGAGGGAGATAACACCCACATAGGAATCAAACCAGGAATCGATGATCAGGGCCTGCAGCGGGGCATTCGCATCCCCTTGGGGTGGTGGAATACGCGCCACCAGATTCTCCAGCAGATCAGGGATGCCTATGCCGGTCTTGGCACTGACCCGCAGGGCATCCGTCGCATCTATGCCGATGATCTCTTCAATCTCGGTGATCACCCGCTCCGGTTCGGCCGAGGGCAAATCGATCTTATTGAGTACCGGCAAAACCTCCAGGCCCTGCTCGATGGCGGTATAGCAGTTGGCCACGCTTTGGGCCTCGACCCCCTGGGCCGCATCCACCACCAGCAGCGCACCCTCACAGGCTGCCAATGAACGTGATACCTCATAGGAGAAATCCACATGGCCGGGGGTATCGATGAAGTTAAGCAGATAGGTCTGACCGTCACGGGCCTGATACTCCAGCGTGACGCTCTGGGCCTTGATGGTAATGCCTCGCTCCCGCTCCAGATCCATGGAATCCAGCACCTGTTCCTCCATCTCCCGTTCGGCCAAACCACCACAGACCTGGATAAAGCGGTCCGCAATTGTGGATTTACCATGGTCGATATGGGCGATAATGGAGAAATTGCGTATGTGCTGGAGATCGGTCATATCTGTGTAGTCCCGCCTGCTGCCAAAACAGCCACGTGACTCAAGGCTTCCTCAAATAACGATAAATAGCATTACAACAACAGCGTACCAGATTGAAAAAACGGAACTTTTCACGAAGAAAAGTTCCGTTCCCATAACCCATGGCGAACACTGTATTCGTGCCGCGCATCATACCTTAGTTCCGCAGTTGCTAAAACATTCCCTTACCCTATCAGCAAGCCCTGTCAAAGAGCCGAATGACATTCATCTGCAATGCCCCTTCAGGACTCCAGATACTCAATCAATGTCTTCTGATCAAGGTAATAGTTGCAAATCTCGTGGCAATCCTGGCGATAATAGAATCTGAGCGCAGGAGGGCACCCCCCGTCAGTCATCTTCAGGCATACGAAGTGCGAGAAAGAGGGGGCCGGTACGACGGTAGATCAGGGCCGCCACCGACTTGCCCTTTGGCAACTCCTCCATCTGCTGGCCAAAGTCCTCGATATTTTTCAGCCAGACATTGTTGATCATCTGGATCACATCACCTTTGCGAATACCCGCCTCATAGGCCGGACCGGCCTTGATATCCTCAACCAGGATGCCGGCATCCTTCTCCAATCCCAGCTGTTCCTTTTCCTCGGCCGTTAATTCTCTGACCTTTACCCCGATGCGATTTCCAAGGACAGCACCAGGCTGGGTCGCCGCCTTCTGCATCTCTCCATCTTCAGGCAACTCGCCAATCATCACATCAAGGGTCTTCCTCTCGCCTTGGCGCAGGATTTCCACTTTAGCTGCCCGATCAACCGGGCTAGCCCCTACCATGGGGGGCAAGGCTGAAGAATTGGCAACCTCTTTCCCATTAAAGGTAAGGATGACATCTCCCGCCTCCAAGCCTGCCTTCTCTGCCGGGCTCTCCGGCTGAACCTGGGCCACCAACGCACCATAGGGCCGGGGCAGGCCAAAGGATTCCGCCAGTTCCCGGGTGACATCCTGGATCAGCACACCCAGCCAGCCGCGGGTGACATATCCCTTGGATTTGATCTGATCCACCACATTCATGGCCACATCAATGGGGATTGCAAAGGAGAGCCCCATAAAACCGCCGGTGCGGCTATAGATCTGTGAATTCACCCCGACGACCTCACCATCCAGATTAAACAGCGGGCCACCTGAGTTACCGGGGTTGATCGCCACATCGGTCTGAATAAAGGGCACATAGTTCTCGCTGGGCAGGCTACGACCCTTGGCGCTGACGATGCCAGCGGTAACCGTGTTTTCAAAACCGAAAGGTGAGCCGATCGCCAATACCCACTCCCCAACCTTCACATTCCGATCAGACATGATCTTCACTACCGGCAGATCTTCCGCATCGATTTTCAGCAGGGCAATATCACTGCGAGGATCAGAGCCAATCACCTCGGCCACCAGTTCCCGGTGATCCGTCAGTCGCACGATGATCTCGTCGGCACCATCCACCACATGGTGGTTGGTCAGCAGATAACCATCCTCGGAGATGATAAAACCGGAACCCAGGGATTGGGCACCGCGCTCCTGCCCCCCGGGCGGCTCACCAAAAAAGTGGCGAAACAGGTCATTATAGGGGCTATCCTCCGGCAAATCGGGAATTCGAAACTGCGGCGGAAGACGATCCATCAGTGATTTTCGCTGCTTAGTGCTGACATTCACCACTGCTGGCCCATACTGCTCCACCATTTCAGTAAAGTCGGGTAAGCTTCCAGCACTGAGAGGCGCCGCAATAAGCAACAAAAGTACCAAGGCGGCAGATAATGTCACGCGACCCTTTAATAACAATCCGCTCATCAAATAAAGCTCCTAGAAAATTCTAATGACAATGATGGATAGCTTACTTCGCACAAAAGCTGACAGGTGAAACATCGGCCCGGCGTAATACCGTCACCTCATAGGACCTATCACCACTCACTCTTGACACAAAGCGTTGGAGTAAGCGGAATCCAAGAATCAATCCCAATAGACCTCCGAGCGCACTCAGCGGTTCCCCCAGGCCCAGATCTGCCCATTGTGAGATGAACTGACCCAACAAGGCGCACACAATCATGCTTATGAGGGGCATGGCATAGAAGGCCATGGATACCTTATTCAACGCCGCCTCTTCGATACCGATGACCACCTTGTCCCCGGGTTTGGCCCCGATAGGATTGAGCGCCCGAAGCAGATCAGGCTCCTTTTCCAGCGCCTCAGACATGGTCGCCGTTGCACAACCCTCGCGTGCCGCACAGGAACCACAGGCCGATTTCTTCTCCGTCCTAACCGCTGCAAACTCTCCCTCACAATCGGCGACTACAGCCACCTCTTCAATCATTGAGCTACCCCGGAGGATACTTGTTCAATGGCATTGGCCACATATTCAACTGTCTTCGCCGGCACCTCGCCAACAGCGGTGATCTGATAACCATCCAGCTGAAAGCCGTAAACATTTATCGCTCCCATACGGGATTTCCCCTTTAGGGTGCCATCATCCGCCATTTTTTCAACGTACACTGAAAGCGTAGCCAGGCCATCAGATAATACAAAATGCTCAACGCCACCCACACTGGATGGATCATTTTGCTGCGATCGCGCACTTAATTTAAAACCCGCAGGCAGGTACTTGAAGTGCCAGGGAGAGGGACTGGATATGGACACCTGCTGCGGTGAGTCCTCATGAATTCGGGTATAGCCATCCTGCTCAAGGGACGATAACGAAGTGTTCACCCGAATCCCAGGATCGACATTCAGTGCCGTAAACATGGTCTGTGCAACCGCCATGCCTAAGCCATTTAGCATATCGGTCTGCAGAGGTAACGCATGCTCTGCATCGAGAAACAACCGGTATCCATAACGGTAGGCATCCTTGGGCACGATAACCACGACCTTGGCGGGCCTCCCGGCTATCCGCGCATCCCCCCGCAGATGAAAATCATAATGATCCGCCAGCCCATCCAGGTTCTTGGGCAATACTACCGGGAAGCTTGACTCACCATCCTGCTCGGAGACAGACACTGCCTTTGCATGGGGCAGGATGCAGATCACTGACTTATTGTCACGGATGACCTCGCGCGCCATGCCATTAAGGGAAATCAGGCGTTCACGCTCCTCACCCTCCCGTGCGGCATGTACAACCTGCATGGATTCCAGTTTCCCACCATGCACATAGACGAAGGTACCCTCATAAGAGAGCGAACGTACCGCCCGGGTCATTCTTTCAATCCAGGCACCGGCATCCCCATCAGCAGGATTCGCACTGATCACTGAGGCCATCCCCAGTAGCAGCACAACCAACCAACAGCGATAACGCCCCATAGATGCCCTACCGACTCTCACTGTAGCCCACAAAGTTTGCATGGGGCACCGCACGGGGCACCCCGGCCCGCATGGCATATTCACTATGGTTCGCCAGGTACTTGTTGAGCTTGGACTCTACCGCAGGCTGTGCCAGGTTCTTCCAACGGGCGCCGGAGTACTCAACATAGCGATTCGGTTGATAGGTGCTGCTCACAAACTGGCGGCTGGGGGGGGTACTAATCGCTACCACACGATGGATAGCAGGCTGATCCGACACCACCAGCTGGTAGGCGGGAGGCTGCGTATTTGAGCTGCTTGCCAGCTGGGAAGAGGCTTGCATCCCAGACTCGAAAAGATGGGGAGCCACCATAATGGCCGCCAGCGCCACTGAGGCCGCAAGGGCTGTTCCAGCCGCAGTTTTAACCCAGCTGGATTCCAGCAGCGTTGGCTTTCGGGCCGCGATAATCGCCGGCTCATCCATCAGTGACTGGCGCACGGATTCGGCAATCGAGGGGCTAGCCCTGCCCGTTGCCTCGCCTCGGATCGCATCACCGATCAGCTGATAACGATCCCAGATTTCCCGGTGCTCATCCTGCTGGGAAATGGCGTCTATCGTCCGGCCGGCATCTTGGCCCGAAAGCTCATCATCCAGCAGGGCCGATATCTGTTCACGAATCACTTCACTCATAACTTCCACCCAATCCTAGCTAAGCAGTGGTTTAAGCTTGGCATCAATGGCCTCTCGTGCCCGAAAGATCCTTGATCGTACTGTGCCGATGGGACAGGACATGGCGCGTGCAATCTCTTCATAACTGAGTCCTTCCAATTCTCGCAGGGTAATCGCGGTGCGCAAATCTTCCGGCAAATCATTAATCGCCTGACTCACCGTCTCCGCAATCTCCTGCTCCATTAGATAGTTTTCCGGCGTTGCAGTTTCCTTTAGACGCACACCTACATCCAACTGTTCCGCAACCTCAACATCCACACCGCTGCCTGGCGGCCTTCTGCCCTGGGCAACAATGAAGTTCTTTGCCGTATTGATGGCAATCCGATACAACCAGGTATAGAAAGCACTCTCACCACGAAACCTCGGCAATGCCCGATAGGCCTTAATAAAGGCCTCCTGAGTGACATCCTGCGTTTCACTGGGATCACGGATATAACGGGAAACCAGATTGGCCACTTTCTGCTGGTACTTGAGCACCAACAGATCAAAGGCCTTCTTGTCCCCACGCTGTACCCGCGTGACCAGCTCCTGGTCTACTTCCCGAGCGCCCATACACCTTGCTCTTTTGGACGTTGCGGGAAAAGCCCCTGGTTTAAATTGAATTGACCGTCAACTCGTGAAATAGTTCGCACAACAGACCCTGTAGCTGCTCTCGGTTCTCGGGGATCAGGAATTAGGATAGGATTCAAAAAAGACTCGCACAAAGGCAACATGCCCACTATCTTGTCACCTCCTGCTCCGAAGACCATCATATTGGTCCCAGATTATGACCATAAACCAACCCGGCGGCAATCGCACCCATGGAAACCAACCATCTACATGACGTCCTCATCATAGGCAGCGGCGCCGCAGGCCTCAGTCTCGCACTGCGCCTGCCTGACAGCGCACGCATTGCCGTGGTGGCCAAACGCAACCTGTCCGAGGGGAATACCCTTTATGCCCAGGGCGGCATCTCCGCCGTACTCGATGTAAAGGACTCTGTTGAATCCCATGTGGCTGACACCCTCAACGCCGGCGCAGGCCTCTGTGACGAGGCAGCGGTTCGGCATGTGGTAGAAAAAGGGCCGGAGAATATCCGCTGGCTACTCGAGGAGGGGGTACAGTTCACCCGAGAGCCCGGGGCACAGGGCAACAATGACCTGCATCTGACCCGGGAGGGCGGCCATTCCCACCGCCGGGTGATCCATGCCGCAGACTCCACCGGCCATGCCGTGGAAACCACCCTGGAGCAGCAGATCCGCAGCCAGGCGCATGTGGATCTGTTCGAAAATCACATCGCCATCGACCTCATCACCAGCGCCAAGCTCGGGGTCATGCCAAATCGCTGCCTGGGCGCCTATCTCCTCAACCTGGAGAGCGGCCATGTGGAGACCTTCCGCGCCAAGGTCGTGGTATTGGCCACCGGCGGCGCCAGCAAGGTCTATGTCTATACCAGCAATCCGGACGTAGCCACCGGCGATGGCATCGCCATGGGCTGGCGTGCGGGCTGCCGGGTGGCAAACATGGAATTCATCCAGTTCCATCCCACCTGCCTCTACCACCCCAAGGCCAAGTCCTTCCTCATCACCGAGGCCCTGCGGGGCGAAGGGGCACACCTGCTACGGGAGGATGGCACCCGCTTTATGCCAGAATTCGACGAACGTGCAGAGCTCGCCCCCCGAGATATCGTCGCCCGGGCCATCGATCACGAGATGAAGCGCCTCGGCATGGAGTGCGTCTATCTGGACATCAGCCACAAGCCGGCAGACTTCATCCAAGAGCATTTCCCTACGGTATATCAGCGCTGCCTGGAATTCGGTTTCGACATCACCAAAGAGCCCATCCCGGTGGTGCCAGCCGCCCATTACACCTGCGGCGGGCTCATGACTGATCGCTGGGCACGGGCAGATATCCCTGGACTCTATTGTGTTGGCGAGAGCGCCTACACCGGCCTCCATGGCGCCAATCGCATGGCCAGCAACTCCCTGCTGGAGTGCCTGGTTTTTGGACAGCTTGCCAGTGAGGATATCCGCCGACGCCTGCCTGATATCCCCCCTCCCCCTCCGGTCCCGCACTGGGATGAAAGCCGGGTAGAAAACTCAGATGAGGAGGTGGTGGTGGCCCACAACTGGAGCGAACTACGCCATTTCATGTGGGATTATGTGGGCATCGTGCGCAGCAACAAACGGCTGGAACGGGCCAAACGCCGGCTCAATCTGCTACGCCACGAGATCCGGGAATACTATGGTAATTTCCGCGTCACCAACGACCTGCTGGAACTGCGTAACCTGGTCGAGGTAGCGGACCTGATTATCCGCTCCGCCCAGCGGCGGCGGGAGAGCCGGGGATTGCACTACACCCTTGATTTTCAGCAGCGGGATGACCTGGCACAACGCAAGCCCACGGTGCTGATACCGGACAACTATTCACCCAGGCCGAGCGATTAACTGCAAGGCGCGGCAGGAAATACCACGCCTTGCAGCTATCAAATCAGGATTTAATTTCCGCCAACTCCAGATCAAAATTGAGGGCCTTTCCGGCCAGCGGATGGTTGCCATCCAGAGTGACCGTCTCTTCAGCCAAATCCGTCACCGTCACCACAAAGGGGCCCTGAGGTCCCTCTGCCTGCAACTGCACCCCAATCTCCAGTTCGATCTCCGCCGGAATCTGATCCCGTGGTATCTCCTGGACCAATTCTGAATGGGCCTCCCCATAGGCCTCCTCAACCGGAATGTTGACCGTCTTCTTGTCACCAACAGCCATTCCCTCCAGCGCCTGCTCAAATCCAGGAATGACCCCTCCCTCACCCAGGGTAACCTCCAAGGGCTCACCGCCGACAGAAGAATCAAACTGCGTACCGTCATCCAGGGTGCCCGTGTAGTGAACCATAACGGTGTCGCCGTTTTTCGCTTGCGTCATACCAAAATCCTCTAATTAGATTGACCAAGAGGAATCTCAGAAAGACGCCTCTGCGTGCATGTAGGAACATCATTCTCTCAGATTAGGCCCCATTTTTCAGCCACCCAGGACTTCCAAGGAACCATTTTCCCTGTTTTTCTCTCGCTTATGAGGCCATAATTACATGAGTGACAAGGATTTTCTCCTAATATGAATATCGGTCCAGTTTCATCACATCTTCATTTCACCACTTCCCGACCTAGTCAGGAACGGGCACAACCCGCCTCGGGGCCAGGCAGTTCCCAACAGACTCAGGATGCGGATAAGTCGCCAACCGGCACCCAGGCACCCGAATCGAGCAGCAGGGAAGATGCCGCCAAGCCCCAGCAGGATGAACTGCGGGAAATCCGACAACTGAAGATACGGGATCGCGAGGTACGGGCCCACGAGGCCGCCCACATGGCCGCCGGTGGTTCACTGGTCCGCAGCGGGGCGCGACTAGACATGAAGCGGGGTCCTGACGGGGTGATGTATGCCGTAGGCGGTGAGGTTTCCATTGATGTCTCTCCAGGATCCACACCGGAGGAGACCGTAGGCAAGGCCGAGCAGATTCGCCGGGCGGCACTGGCACCGGCAGAGCCCTCAGGCCAGGACCGCGCCGTCGCCGCCAGGGCAGCACAAATGGCGGCCAAGGCCAGGATGCAGGTTGCCCAACAGCAGCGAGTCGCAAACGGGGCAGAGGATCAACCCGCCAATTCAAATGCCATCAATCAATACCTACAGATCGGCTCCCTCGAATCACCAGAACAAACCAGCATCGACGACACCTTCTAGTACTCCCCACAAGCTTCTCCTCAAGCCGTGACAAAGCCCGGCAGATCGGATAACGTGACCGGCCGTTGACCCTTACACGGCAGAAGCAAGCACATTTAGATGTTCAGTCCAGAAGCCATAGTCCAGTTCTCCGCCATTGGTGGAACCGCCTGTTTGGGCCTGGCGACCATCGCCTCCGCCTTTGGCAAACGCCAGGGCGCCACCATCAGCCTGCTGCTGTTTTTCCTCTTGTGCATCCTGTTTTTCGGCACCCGAGCCTATCTCAAGGAGTTCTTTCCCTTCACGGATAAGGTGGAGTCCTTCATGACCTTGTCGGTGCTGGTCGCACTCTGCGGCATGCTCTACCGGGATCAGGTCTCAAATAAGGAATTTACGGCACTCCTGGTGCTCTCCTTTGCCGCCGCCATCACTACCTTTGTGTTCGAGGACAGGATCAAATTTCCAACGGCCTATCTACGGACCATCTGGTACCCCATGCACGTCCCCTTCTCCTTTGCCGCCTATGCCTTCTGGTTCCTGGCCGCCGTGAACTCCATTTTTGCCAGCCGTTTTTATCGCAACCTGGATCCCTCGGTAACGGAAAAGCCCCTGGTGACCAACCTCAACCGCAACGGCTTTATCTTTTTTACCCTGGCCATGCTGTTTGGCGGCATCTGGGGCTATCTGGCCTGGGGCGCCTATTTCATGTGGGACCCTAAGCTGCTCTGGTCCGTAATCCTGTGGCTCTACTACGGCAACCTGCTGCACATCGACAGCCTACCACGCTTCCGCCGCTGGAAGGCCCCGCTGTACAGCCTCGGTTTTGTCCTGATCATGATCACCTTCGTCGGCACCGGCTTTTTCACACGCTCCATTCACCGCTTCTGACCATGCTCTACCGACTGATACAAATACTGGGCAATCGCAATGCGGGCTTTCTGCTCTGCATGGTGGTGATCATCAACCTGGCCATCGGCAGCCTGGTTATGAACATGTATCCGGACCTTTACCCCCCCTTCTTCCCCTATGACCTCAAGTTCTTTTTTCAGCCGGTGGAGAAGGTCCACTTCTGGCTCTATGGCCTGCTCATCACCTTTGGCCTGTTCGGCATCAATCTAACCGCCTGTCTGGTTGAGTCCATCATCAAGCTGATCACATCCAACACCAATCGCTTGCGCCAATCGGCCGCCCTACTGATGCACATCGCCCTGTTCCTGACCCTGGGGGCACATCTGTACGATGGCTTCTATGGCAATTCAGGCCATGCCATGATCCCACCTGAGGGCACCCATGTGCCCGGCATCGGCCTGGTAAAGACCGACTCTGTGGTCAATACATTCCATCCTGATGGCTCGCTCAAGGACACCGCTGCCACCCTGTCCTTCAAGCTCCTGGATGGCACGGAGGTTACGGAAACCCTGACCTACAATCAGCCCGCCCTGTTCGATGGGGGCAAGCGGGAGATCATCATTCAAAGTGGGGAAAACCAGCCCATTGGCATCGTATTGGCCAACAAACAGAACGGCGAAGCCATCCAGCTTATGCCCTATGAGCCAATAGCCATCCCAGGTGGCAGCCTCAAATTGCAGGGCATGTTCCAGACAGAATCAGGGATTGTATTTGCAGAGTTTCAGTGGACCCCAACCGGGGGCAAATCTTATGCCCAGGCACTTGCCCTCAACAGCAATATGCAGCGCCACAACAAGCTGGTGCTTGCCACTAATCACTATGTCTTTAAAGAGATGATCGAGGCACCCTACCTGGCTGCCATGACCCGCTACAATCCGGCGATCCCGCTGATCATGCTCAGCCTGCTGACCGCCACCATCGGCACAATCCTGCTGATTTATCTGGCCAGTAGCGGAAGAAACCAGAAAGCAGCGGCCTGACCCGAGCAAGCAGGTCAGACCAGTGCTTCCGATTGGAAGAAGGGACTAACTATTAAAGGGATGACGAAGAACGATGGTCTCATCCCGGTCAGGGCCGGTGGAGACAATATCCACAGGCACGCCACAGATCTCCTCGATCTTCTTGAGATAGTTCTGGGCATTCTGCGGCAGCTGGTCATAGGACTGGGCCCCGACCGTAGACTCCTGCCAGCCTGGCATTTCCATATAGACCGGCTCACAGCGTTCAAACCGTTCTGCACCGACCGGTGGTGCGTCCACCTCCTGGCCATCCAGCTTGTAGGAAACACAGAGACGCAGGGTTTCCATGCCATCCAACACATCCAGCTTGGTAATGCAGAGACCGGTTACGCTGTTGAACTGAAAGGAGCGGCGCAGGGCCACCATATCCAGCCAGCCACAACGCCGACGGCGCCCGGTGGTGGCGCCAAACTCATGTCCCTTCTCGCCCAGGTGCTCGCCATCGGCATCAAACAGCTCCGTGGGGAAAGGGCCGCCGCCCACCCGGGTGGTATAGGCCTTTACGATACCCAGGATGTAATCCAGATCCCGCGGACCGACACCACTGCCACTGGCAGCACCACCAGCGGTGGTATTGGAGGAGGTAACGAAGGGATAGGTGCCATGATCGATATCCAGCATGGAGCCCTGGGCACCCTCAAACAGGATACTTCCACCCTCTGCACGCATCTGGTGTAGCTCACCAGGCACATCGGTAACCATGGGTATGATCTCTTCACGCTGGGCGAGGGCCTCATCCAGGACCTGGCCAACATCCAGGGGCGACTGCTTGTAATAGTGCTCAAGGGCGAAGTTGTGATACTCCATCACCTCGCGCAGGCGGGCCTCAAAATGGACCGGATCGAGCAACTCACCCAGGCGAATGCCGCGACGGGAGACCTTATCCTCATAGGCCGGGCCGATACCACGGCCGGTGGTGCCGATGGCCTTGTTGCCACGAGCCGCCTCACGGGCCTGATCCAGGGCGATGTGATACGGCAGGATAAGGGGACAGCCTTCGCTGATACCCAGGCGCTCCCGGGCAGGGACTCCTTGCCGTTCCAGCATCGCAATCTCTTCCAGCAGGGCCGCGGGAGAGAGCACCACGCCGTTACCGATAAAGCAGCGGACATTTTCCCGCAGGATACCGGAAGGAATCAGATGAAGAACGGTTTTCTTGCCTTCGATCACCAGGGTATGGCCGGCATTATGACCACCCTGGAAGCGCGCAACGGCCTGTGCCTGATCTGTCAGCAGATCAACAACCTTGCCCTTACCCTCATCACCCCACTGGGTGCCGATGACTACGACATTCTTGCCCATATTCTTTCTCGAAAATAACGTTAATTAACGCAGCAACTAGATTCAGAGCGCCGATAATACCCAGGCATCCCCATCTCTTTCCAAAACTTCCGTACAACCCATTTCACTCGCCCCGCCATTCTGGCCAGGCAAGGCACAAATAACCTGTCTACCCTCTGCCCGCAGCTTGCTAATCTGTTGCTGCAATAAGGGATCATCCGAACAGGGTGCAAAAACCCTGGCTTCTGTCTTTGGAGTCTTACCAAATTTCGCACCAAGACGCATCAACAACTTGAGATCCGCGCTAAAACCCGTTGCCGGCCGTGCACGACCAAAGACCTCACCAATGGCATCATAACGGCCACCGCGTGCAATCTCCTGGCCCAGGCCAGGTACAAAGGCAGCAAACACTACACCGGTCTGATAGTGGTAGCAGCGCAGCTCACCCAGATCAAAATGCACCGGCACATCGGGCAAACGCTGCTGTATCGCCGCTGCCACCTGTTCCAGATAGCCCAAGGCCGCTAATACCGCTTGATCCGCATTCGCCAGCCGCACCCTCGCCTGCTCCAGGGCATCATCCCCGTTGAGTTCCGCCAGGGCGGCCAGCATGGCAGCCTCTGCCTCAGCGACCCCCAGCCTATCCAGCAGATCCTGGATCTCGGGTATGGCCTTACGCTGCAAGGCATCAAACAGGGCCTTCTCAGCGGACGCATCCAGGCCAGCCTGTCTTGCCAGACCCCGAAAGATACCCACATGGCCCAGGTCGAGATGGACATCCCTAACCCCGGTGCGATCAAGGGTCTCCATCATCAGGGAGATGACCTCGACATCACTCTCGATACCCCCATGACCGAACAGCTCCGCACCAACCTGTAGGGGCGAGCGTGAACCGGCAAAACCATCTGAGCGGGTATGCAGCACAGTACCGAGATAGCATAGGCGGGTGGGAACATCCCGCCGCAGTTGGTGGGCATCGATGCGTGCCGCCTGCGGCGTCATATCCGCACGCACACCCATCAGGCGTCCGCTGCCCTGATCCGTCAGCTTGAAGGTCTGAAGGTCCAGGTCACCACCGGCACCGGTAAGCAAGGAATCAAGAAACTCAATGAAGGGAGGAATAATCAGCTCGTAGCCCCAGCTACGAAAGAGGTCGAGCAGATCACGACGCATCGCCTCCAGGCCCCAGGCCCGTGGCGGCAGGAGTTCGTCAATCCCCTCTGGCAATAACCAGCGCTCGTTATCCATCAGTCTCAATTTCTCAATTAACGAGGTATAGCATGGTTACCCCAAGCACCATGCTAATCAGACCAGTGGTCCGCAGGGAACGATCATCCATCTGAGAGACGGCAAGCATCATATTGCGCCATCCCTTGGGACTGATGAAGGGAAATATCCCCTCAATCACCATCACCAAGGCTATCGCAATTAACAGATCGTTCCACATATCCACAAAAAAACCGGGTAGTCTATACCTACCCGGCCCCTATTCGTTATCCAACTCCAGACACCCCAATGAGCATTTGGGACGACCGCACATTGTCCCAAACCCAGCACCAATTGTCTACGCATCAACCATGGCCGCCCGCCCTATCTGGGCTGCCCGGGTCTCCTCCCTGAAATACCCAAGCCGGTTGCGCCTGATACGGCTTGGGGTGCGAATTATTTACCGCCTTCCTTACTATTAAAATACTTGAAGAATTCGGAGTCTGGCTTCAGCACCATCATATTGCCACCCTGATCAAACGCCGAACGATAGGCATTGAGGCTGCGATAGAAGGCATAGAACTCACGATTCTGGTTGAAGGCATCAGCGTAGATCTCGGCCGCCTTGGCATCACCCTCACCGCGCAACTGCTCGGCTTCCTTGTAGGCATCCGCCACAATCACCGTGCGCTGACGATCGGCGTCGGCCTGGATCCTTTCTCCAGCCTCACCACCTTGGGCACGCAGCTCACTGGCGACACGCTGGCGCTCGGCACGCATTCGGTCATACACCGAACCACTCACCTCTTCCGGCAGGTCAATCTGCTTAACCCGCACATCGACAATCTCCACACCCAGTTCAGAGGCCTTCTCATCCGAATCCTTGGTCAACAGCGCCATGATCTCCGCACGCTCGCCGGAGATCACCTCCTGGATGGTGCGCTTACCGAACTCATCACGCAGGCTGGTATTGATACGTTCAGACAACAGTCTGTCCGTCGTCATGGAGCTACCGTTGGTGGAACGATAATACTGCGCCACATTGGAGATCCGCCACTTGGCGTAGGAATCGACAATCACATCCTTTTTCTCAACGGTGAGAAAACGCTCCGGCTTGGCGTCCAGGGTATGGATGCGCCCATCGAATTTCTCAACGTTGTTGACAATGGGCCACATAAAATGGAGACCAGGCTCATAATCGGCATCCACAATCTCACCCAGTCGCAACTTCAGGGCCAACTCCCACTCCTGCACCTTGAAGGCGGCAGAATAGAAGCCCAGTACAGCAACCAGGATAACCACGAGTACACCAATCTTTCCGCTACCCATTAGCGTCCCCTCCTGTTACTGCTACGACTCGTTCCACGCTCACGGGTATCAACACTACCCTGCTGCCTTGGGGCAGCGCCAAGGCCAGACGTTGCGCCACTGCCACCGGTTGCGCCAGTAGATTCAATCAACTTATCCAGTGGCAGATACATGAGGCTGTTGCCACTCTCCACATCCAACATCACCTTATTTACATTACCAAGAACCGACTCCATGGTATCCAGGTAGAGACGCTCCCGGGTCACCTCCGGAGCCTTCTCATACTCTTTAAGCACCGCCAGGAAGCGATGGGTCTCACCTTCAGCCTCCGCAATGACCCTCTCACGATGGGCCTTGGCATCCTCTACCTGACGGGCCGCTGCACCGCGTGCCCTTGGTACCACATCATTGGCATAGGCCTGGGCCTGATTTTCCAGACGTTCCTTATCCTCTCGCGCCTTGATGGCATCATCAAAGGCACTCTTGACCTGTTCCGGCGGCTTGGCGGGCTGCGTATTCACACTGGTGATCTCAAGCCCCGAACGGTAAGTATTAACCAAATCCTGGGTACGCTTCTTGATACTGTCTGCGATGGAGCCACGACCCTCAGTCAGGATGAAGTCCAGATTGCTCTTACCAATGGTTTCACGCACCGCCGTTTCGGTGGCATCACGCATGGTCTTTTCAGGATCCTGATCCTGAAACAGGAAATCCGCCGGATCCTGTACCTTGGACTGCACCGTCAACTCGATATCAACGATATTCTCATCCTTGGTCAGCATCAGTGCCTTATGACGGAATGAGGAGATTCGGTCCACATTGACCTTGATGACCTGATCAACGAAAGGGATCAGCACATGTGGGCCAGGCTCGGTGACCTTGAGGTATTTACCAAAGCGCAACTCCACTCCACGCTCTGCAGGCTCAATAATATAGAAGCCCTTCACAACCATCAGCACAACAACCGCTATGAAGACAATAGCGCCAATGCCGCTGGCACCGGGTCCAGAGGGGGCACGCCCGCCCGAACCACCACGGGGGGATTTACCACCACCAAAGATGCCACCCAGCTTATCCTGCAGCTTGCGTACTACTTCATCCAGATCAGGTGGTCCCTGGTCACCGCCCTTACCACTCCAAGGGTCTTTGTCACCATTACCACCTCCCGGTTCATTCCAGGCCATGAAATACTCCAATAATTCTATTGTTTTCAGCGCATTTATCTAAGCGAATGTGGAATTCTATGGGGCTTGTTGCGCTGTAGCAAGCAATCAAATTAAAATTACACCAATAAACGTCTCGCCAGGGCCTCATCCTGCCCTACCAGGCGATCAAAATGTCTCTTAGGTAGCTCAACATCCATCTCCCATCCGCCCTCGTCGGTCAGCTCGTCGGAGAACACCGTGCCAAGTTCAAAAAACCTAGCCCGCAAACGTCCATCCGTTGCTTCTAAGCGAAGCACCCGACGCACATGCTCCTGATGAAAGAATTCCGCCAGTGCATCTACAAGCAGATCCGCACCTTCACCGGTCTGCGCTGACAACCAAATGCGTTTGATGCTGCCATCCTCATTTCGTTCAACACTAGGGGACTCCCCATCCAAAAGATCGATCTTGTTATAGATCTCGATCTGGGGCACCTCGTTCGCACCTATCTGCCGTAGTACGTCGTTCACCTCGGCAATACAGGCAGCGCGTTGAGGGCTGGCCGCGTCGATCACATGCAGCAGCAATCCCGCCGCACTGGTCTCTTGCAGGGTAGACCTAAAGGCAGCAACCAGTTCATGGGGTAGCTGGGATATGAAACCCACCGTATCAGCCAGCACCACCGCACCTTCTCCCGGCAGCTCCACACGCCGCAGGGTGGGGTCCAGGGTGGCAAACAGTTGGTCGGCGGCATAGACACCGGAATGGGTCAGATGGTTAAAGAGGGTGGATTTGCCCGCATTGGTATAACCCACCAGGGATACCGTAGGCACCAAAGCCTTGCTTCTTGCCTTGCGCCCCTGGTGTCTTTGAGAGGCCACCTTCTCCAGGCGCTGCCTAAGCATGCTGATCCGCTTGCCCAAGAGGCGACGGTCGGTTTCCAGCTGGGTTTCACCCGGCCCCCGGAGACCGATACCACCCTTCTGGCGTTCAAGGTGGGTCCAACCCCTGACCAGACGGGTGGACAGGTGGCGCAACTGGGCCAATTCCACCTGCAGCTTACCTTCGAAGGTACGGGCACGCTGGGCAAAGATATCCAGGATGAGTCCGGTCCGATCCACCACCCGGCACTTGAACTCCCGTTCAAGATTGCGCTCCTGACTCGGAGACAGGGCATGATTGAAGATAACCAGTTCCGCCTCTTCCGCAGCGATGGTGGATTGGATCTCCTCTGCCTTGCCGCGACCTATAAAGAGTCTGGGATCAGGTGACCGGCGACTGCCCTGGATGAAAGCCACAGGCTCAGCACCCGCGGAGCTCACCAGCAGCTGGAATTCCTCCAGCTCTTCGGCCTCCGCCTTAGTACCCAAATCCAAGTGCACAAGGATTGCCCGCTCACCGCTCTGGGGACGTTCAAACATGGATTAGCGCTTGCGCTCTCAGATTGGGCATAGGATCAGCAAATAATGGAAAAAGGGAGAGATTCCAAAGGTCGTCTTTAAGAACAGAAAGGCACAGGCGCAGCACAGGAACAGGCTAAGCTCTTCGCCTGTTCACTGATCTGCACGCTTTGTCTGGATACAAGGGGCCTGAAAAATAAACTGCAAAATATTGGCGCAAATTAATAGCCCAAACCTAGAAGTTCCCCGGCTCCGGCTGCCCTGTCCCTTCCTGGGCATGGGGGATTTTGACATTGCGTGCCGGTACTACGGTTGAAATGGCATGCTTATAAACCATCTGACTGACGGAATTTTTCAGCAAAACAACAAACTGATCAAAAGACTCGATCTGACCCTGCAACTTGATTCCATTCACCAGAAAAATAGACACCGGGACTTTCTCTTTACGCAGGGTATTGAGAAAAGGGTCTTGTAAACTTTGCCCCTTAGACATGAGATTCTCCTTATTGTCGAATAGTGTAGCCCAGGCGACCTTCAGCGGCAGGTAATCCCGGATAATAACTAAGTGTAGCACAGAGCCTAATTTGGCCTATGCAACAGGCATGCCTATTCAGATACGGGCAATCCCAATAAGTTTCAAGGCCTGACCACATATTTCACCCGCCTCTTCATCCAGCCAGTTCACCTCAGGGTCCCCCCGCAACCAGGTCAGCTGTCTTTTAGCCAACTGTCGAGTCGCAATAACCCCTCGTTCAATCATCTGTTCCCGACTGTAGTCCCCCTGAAGATACATGGCCATTTGCCGGTATCCCACTGAGCGCATGGAGGGCATTTCCAGGGTCAGATCACCCCTGGTAAGCAGCTGGCGCACCTCATCCTCAAATCCCTGCTCGAGCATTTGATGGAAGCGTCGGGCAATCCGCTGATGCAGCACAGCACGATCCCTTGGAGCCCGGGCCAGCTTGATCAATCGATAGGGCAACTTCTGCTGTCCATCATGTTTTTGCTGCTCTGTCAGAGACTTACCTGTGAGTTCAAATACCTCCAGCGCGCGCTGGATACGCTGTGGATCATTGCGGTGAATGCGTGCCGCCGCCCCCGGGTCAACCGCAGCCAACCGCCGGTGCATGGCCTCCCAACCCTGTTCAGCCGCCTCGGCCTCCAGCCGTTTACGCAACTCAGGATCGGCCTCAGGCAGTTCCGATAGGCCGTATTGCAGGGCACGAAAATAGAGCATGGTGCCACCCACCAGCAATGGGATACGCCCAGCGGCACTGATCGCCTCCATCTCCCCCAGGGCATCCTGCCGAAAGCGGGCCGCGGAATAGGCCTCCGTGGGATCGCAGATATCGATCAACCGATGGGGGGCCTTGGCCAATATCTCGGGCCCCGGTTTGGCGGTGCCGATATCCATGCCACGGTACACCAGGGCGGAATCCACGCTGATGATGTCGCATGGCAGCCTCTGCGCCAGCTCTACGGCAAGGTCCGTCTTGCCGGAGGCCGTTGGCCCCATCAGAAAGATGGCCAATGGATGACCATCACTCTCTCCCTCCGCCGGGTTCATCTACTGCCCACGCTTGAACAATCTATCCAGCTCCGTCATGCCGAGCTGAACCCAGGTGGGCCTGCCATGATTGCACTGGCCACTACGTTCCGTACGCTCCATATCCCGCAACAGGGCATTCATCTCCGCCAGGGTAAGGGAGCGATTGGCACGCACAGAGCCATGGCAGGCCATGGTGCCCAATACGGCATTGATCTCCTGGCGAACGCGTTCGCTAGAGCCAAACACCACCAGATCCGCCAACACATCCCGCAGCAACTGCTCCGCATTCCCTCCCTGCAACAACACCGGAACGGACCTTACCACCAGGGTTTCCGCCCCCATGCGGCCAATCTCCAGCCCCAGCTCGGCAAACAGTTCCCCATTTTCTTCGGCCAGATCCGCCTCCCGCCTGCTCACCGCAACGGTGACAGGCACCAACAGGGGTTGGCTGCGTATCTCCCGGCCCTCCCAGGCCTGTTTGAAACGCTCATAGGTAATACGCTCATGGGCCGCATGCATATCCACCAGCACCAGGCCCGGAGTATTCTCCGCCAGGACATAGACCCCCTGCAGCTGGGCCAATGCGAAGCCCAATGGCGGCACATCGACAGCAGCTTCCCCTTCACCCTGTATTTGCTGGGACTCAAAACTTGCCTGATAGCGTGCCGTCTGTTCCCTGAGCCCCAACGGCATGGGGCGTTGGTAATTCGGGGCTGCACCTCTCTCCCCCATCAATGCAGAAGAAGGAGATGCAGTTACGGCCTGGGCTTCCATGGCCATTTCCGGCTCAGCCGATGGGGTCTCAGCCAGGGCCTGATGCAGGGTGCGAAACAGGAAATCATGGACCAACCGTCCCTCCCGGAAGCGCACCTCATGCTTGGTGGGATGGACATTCACGTCCACCAATACCGGATCCAGCTCCAGATAGAGCACATAGGCGGGATGGCGACCGTGATAGAGCACATCCTGGAAGGCTTGGCGAATGGCATGGGTGACCAGCTTGTCACGCACCATGCGGCCGTTGACGTAGAAGAACTGCATATCCGCCTGACTGCGCGAGAAGGCCGGACGCGCCACCCAGCCATGGAGACGCAGGCCGGCAGCCGTATGCTGCAGATGCAGGGCCTGCTCCAAAAATGCCGGCCCCAGTAGTTCTGCTA
>Ga0316190_10000231_pt1 | contig 37087 bp, 33 predicted proteins | sample Eddworburrow2_MG_FD_204929 | JGI IMG/M metagenome (GOLD analysis project Ga0316190, IMG submission 204929) | Coastal sediment microbial communities from Maine, United States - Eddy worm burrow 2 | ecosystem: Environmental > Aquatic > Marine > Coastal > Sediment | place: USA: Maine | collected...
AATGCATGTGGCATCTCAGGTTCTTCTGGCCATACCTTTCCAATATCATGGAGTAAACCGGCACGTTTTGCCTGCTTGGCGTTTATACCAAGTTCAGCTGCCATCGTTGCACACAACTTGGCAACTTCCCTGGAATGCTGCAGCAAGTTTTGTCCATAAGAAGAGCGAAATCTCATGCGCCCAATTAATTTAATTAATTCGGGATGCAGCCCGTGGATACCGAGATCAATTATTGTTTTTTCACCAATTTCAATAATTTCTTCATCAATATTTTTCTTGGTTTTCCCAACAACCTCTTCTATCCGTGCAGGATGTATCCGACCATCAGTAACCAGACGGTGAAGCGATAGTCGGGCAATCTCACGACGCACCGGGTCAAAACCAGAAATTATTATTGCTTCGGGTGTATCATCTACAATAATTTCTACGCCAGTAGCTGCCTCTAGTGCTCTGATATTTCTTCCTTCACGACCAATTATTTTTCCTTTAATATCATCACTTTCAATATTAAAAACTGACACACAGTTTTCAATAGCGTTTTCTGTTGCAGTTCGCTGTATGGTCTCGATTACTACCTTCTTAGACTGTTTGGTAGCTGTCATTTTAGCCTCCTCCATTATTTCTTTAATGTATGAAGAAGCTTTGGTCTGAGCTTCATCCTTTAAAGCTTCAACAAGTTGATCCCTGGCCTCATCAGCAGAGAGATTCGCGATTTTCTCCAGTGCATTTACCTGATCTTGTTTAATTCTATCAAGGTCCGACTTTCGCTTATTCAGTATCTCAAGCTGAGCAGTTAGATTTTCTTTCATGCTGTCTATCTCAGCCTCTCTACGTTTGTTTTGCTCTATTTGCTTTGATACATTTTGCTCCTTTTGCTTAAGTCTATTTTCATTGCCGATGATTTGACTTTTTCTGCGGTTAGCTTCTTCTTCAAACTCTGATTTCAAATTTAAGAGCTGCTCCTTAGCCTCAATAATTTTATCTTTTTTTATGGTTTCAGCCTGCAATTCGGCCTCTTTCAACAATATATCGGCTTGTTCTTTTACTTTTTTCTCTTCACTGGAAAACAACTTTTTCAGCATAATTCTTCCAATGATTACTCCAGCTATTAGCCCACCTAGTGCACCAATAAACAAGGCTATGATATCCATATATATATATTTATAAATTAATAATAGGTGGGACCTGAAGCCTATTAAAAGAATAGTAACGATGGTTATGTAGAGCTAGCCGGTAACCTCAGATATAAGTTTGCTCAGGTAATTAATTTTATCTACCGCGGATTCACCAGTACTGGTGGAATTAGCTTCAGCTTGTAATTTTTCGTAGAGACTGTCAAATGCCACCATGGCTAATAAGTCTTGTTTGTCATCTATGCCAAACTGATCTCTATAAAGTTTTATTTTTTCATTTATTTTTTTGCCGGCAAGCCTAATCCTTTCTTCATCCTCTGCGTCAACTTTCATAGGGTACTCCCTATCTGCTATTTTTACTTTTATTGAAAGTTCTTCCATTCGCGATAAGATATATCTATTACTTACTCAATTGATTGATACACTTATCAATTTCTTTGATGTAATCATCGATTTTACTCTTTACTTCTGTAGCCTCAGAATCATCCACAGAAATACTATCTACAATAGTACTAATTTTAATTTTATTTTGAAAGTCAATGATTTGCTGTTCTTTAGAGTTTAAGAGGCTCTTCAATTCCAAATTCTGATTTTTTAAATCTTCTGCATTCTTTTTCTCCTGCGTAAATTGGGTCATCAACAGCCTGATTTTTCTTTCAAGCGTTTGAAGTTCATTGTTAAGCCGATCTCTTTTCATATTCATTGTCTAATAACAGCCCCTAAATTTGATTCAAACTTTTTCATTAACCGACTCATTATTCTGTCAATCACCTTATCGGTCAGGGTTTTATTTTTATCTTGCAATATAAAACTTAAAGCATAAGCTTTTTTGTCTTTTTCTATATTTTCTCCTACATAGTAATCAAAAACATTAATGTCTTTGAGTACACCCGAAAATTCCCTTTCTCTTGTCAGTTCCTGAATCTGCTCAAAGGTTACAGATTTATCTATGACAAGGGATAAATCACGTCTTACCTCTGGGAATTTTGATATTTCTTCTACATTAAATCCTGTTTCAACCATAGTAAGTAACCTATCAAAATCTACTTCTGCATAAAAAACATCTTGCTCAATTGACAATTGATTAGTGATGTTTTTATTTAAAAGGCCAATTTTTGCTACGTGATGATTGTTTAGAATAATAGCTAATCCAAATTTAAAAATTTCCCCTTCTAAAAAAATTGACGTACACGATGCCTCAGTAAATTTCCCGATCAATTTAATAACCATTGATGACAAATCATGAAAATCAACTGGTTTATTTTTGGTAATCCACGATTCTTTTTGATTTTGACCTGAAATCCAAATCCCCAAATAATTATTTTCGACATACCCGGTTGTATGCTCACTATGATAAACAGTCCCAAATTCAAATAATTTTAGGTCTTTTTGTCTTCGATTTATATTGTGTGAAATGACCTCTAATCCAGAAAACACAAGTGATTGTCTCATTACACCAAGATCTTCACTGAGTTTATTTAATATCGTCACATTTCTTTCTGGATCAAACGTAGGTGTCGCTTCAGTATACCCCGGTTTTGTGAGTGAATTTGTACTAATTTCAAAATACCCATTATCAACCAATAAGTTGGCCGCTTTTAACTGATTCGTTTCCGGATTAATATCTGGAAAATCTGCTAAATAATCGCTCGAGATGGTTTCTTTTAATTCAATATTATCATACCCATATATTCTGAGAATTTCTTCCACTACGTCTGCCTCTCGTGTTACATCCACACGATAAGGAGGTACAATTGCTAAAAAGCCATGATCCGATGCTTCTTTTATTTCAATATCCAGATTATTTAGAATCCTAAAAATCTTTTCCCTTTCAATAGACTTGCCAATAAGACGGTCAATGTTTTTGAATTTCATATTAACCCTAAACGGCTTTATCTTCTCTGGATATACATCTATTATTTCTGAAGAAATTTCACCACCTGCAAATTCTTTTATGAGTACTGCTGCTCGCTTTAGTGCATATACAGTATTATGTGGATCAGTACCTCTTTCAAACCTGAACGCAGAATCAGTCTTTAAACCATGAAGTAAACTTGTTTTACGTATATAATCCGGTGAAAAATATGCGCTCTCAAGAAAGATGTTCTTTGTGCTATCGCTTATTCCACTATCCAATCCTCCAAAAACCCCGGCGATACACATCCCTCCTGCATCATCACAGATCATTAAGTCTGTATCATATAATTTCCGCTCTTTTTCATCAAGAGTTACAAATTTATCATCCTTGGCCAGTGTTTTAACAATGATGCTATCCCCTTGTATTTTGTCAGCATCAAATCCATGCAAAGGTTGTCCAAGCTCGTGTAGAATGAAATTGGTCACATCTACTATATTGTTGATTGGTGTCTGGCCTATGGATAACAAACGGTTTTTTAACCAACTTGGAGACTCTTTAATGGTGACATTAGAAATTGAAATTCCGGAATATCTTGGACATCCAATATGATCTTCAACCGAGACCTGAACATTTGAGGTGTTGCTATCCGTTTTAAAATCACTCACATCCGGCCAAGAGACTTCTCGCTCCAACACCGCTTTCAAATCTCTAGCAACACCAATATGTGAAGTGCCATCAGCCCTGTTGGGTGTAAGACCAATCTCAAACACTATATCATCCTCAATTTGAAAATAATCTCTTGCTTCAGATCCATTTGGCAATAGAGTGTCTAAAACCATGATTCCATCATGGCTAGTTCCAAGACCCAGCTCATCTTCAGCACATATCATCCCCTCCGAAACTTCTCCCCGAATTTTAGCTTTTTTAATTTTAAACCCCTCGCTTCCTGCTGGATAAAGCGTAGTGCCAACCTTGGCAACAACCACCTTTTGTCCTGCAGCAACATTGGGTGCGCCACATACTATTGGTAACGGTTCATCATCTCCTATGTCTACTTTTGTCAAGCTAAGGCTATCTGCATTTGGATGTTTCTCGCAATTTAGAACTTCACCTATTACCACTCCATGAAGCCCCCCTTTTATGGTTTCAACAACCTCCATCCCCTCAACCTCTAGACCAGTCATTGTGAGAATATGTGCGATTTCTTCAGGAGTTTCCTTTATCTCAATGTATTCCTTCAGCCAGTTCAGGGAAATCTTCATTTTACAGATATTAAATTTTCAAATAATCTGACTTTTTGACCACTTTTTAAATTAAGCAGATCCTTTCCGTCATTAATTCCAGAAGCCTATCCAGAATTGTGCGCAAAAATAGCATATACTTTCTTGGATGAGAAAATTAATGTACAAAATCAGGATTTTTTTCACCTGCCAAAATGGATACATTTAAATTATTATCCTGAGGAGGAATAGGACAGCGATACGTATGATTGTAAGCGCAATATGGATTATACGCCAAGTTGAAATCTATTTCTAATTTTCCGGGACCTACTAGTACTGGCTCCACATACCGACCTCCCCCATAGGTAAGGTCGGCACTTGTCGCATCATAGAAAGGAATAAAAAGATAATCAGATGTTGCTTTTACAGGTTTGTAGATAATAACATCCAGCTCTTTTCCTTCCAAATGAAAATGAGCATTACCGTAGACATAGTATTCTCTTTGGCTGCCATCAGTAATAGCAATTTTTACAATTTGTTCACGCGAATTCTCATGAAACTCAGCAATTACTTTGTACTTCTCAGTTATTGGGAAGTAACTTAAAGAAGAAAAAACCTCTTTCTGGTCATCAGTTAATGGTGAATCCTCAGACATTTTAAACTCTTCATCCTTCTTTAACCGCTCAGCAGTCAAATTATCTGCATACCCCGCTGTAACTTTACTAGCTCCTTTAAAATTATAAATTGTGATAACTATCAGGCCAACTACAGCAATAGCAAAAAGTATTTTCTTGTGCATATTCTATCTAATTAAATCCAAAACTAATCAGATAAAACATTTTTTGAAACAATAAAAATGAAAAGCCACGATCGATTAATCAATCGTGGCTTCATCATTTGCTATGAATATAAACCAGGTTTTTTAAGTTTTATTCTTAAGCAATTAAACTCGAGTTATATTGTAGGCATCTACTTTGTTTGAAGCAGTTGCTTGCCATTCCAGATATGCTCCGTCATACACCTTTACTTTTGAATAATGCAAAACAGAAGTTAATGCAAAATATATGATGCCTGCTCTAACTCCAGATTCGCTATATATAATGACTTGCTTGTCCTTAGATACACCCGCTGCAGCAAAGATCTTTTGTAGTTCATCCGCCGATTTCATTTTCCCTTTTGCATCCATCATATTTTTAAATTCAATATTGATAGCCTCCGGGTTGAATTTGAGAAAGGGGAAACTACCTGCAAACAAGGTGCATTTGCCTCTCACATCGCAGTGCTTGATGAAGGCTTAGCTAAAGTATTTAAAGAAGGGGGCAATGATACATTGATACTTAAAATTCTTCCTACTGTTAATATTATTGGATTGAGTGTACTCTTCGAAGGGAATAATATTTTTCATTATTCTGCCATGGCTTATTTAAAATCAAAGGTCAGGATGATAGAAATTAATACTTTCAGACATCTTATACATACCAACGCAAAATTTGCAACTAAAATAATTAGCCTTCTAAGTGAAAATACTGTAACCACTTACGGTCGTTTTTTCTGCCTTACAAAAAAGCAGACATATGGAAGATTTGCTGATATATTACTGTGTCTGTCGCAAAGGATTTACAAAAAAGATCAATTCCCGTTGCAATTGTCAAGAAAAGAATTGGCGAAATTATCGTCCATGTCTATAGAAAGTATCACTAGGATCTTAACAAAATTCAAAGATGATGGGCTAATTAAAGTTGATCCGGAGTCCATTGAGATTTTAGAACCTGAACGACTGAATAGGATCAGTCAAAATGCTTAAATTCATTTCTATAACAAACTCTCATCTGCAAAACTCAGGTATCCTTCATTACTGAAAATTATATGATCTAATATAGGTATTTCCAAAAGGTTTCCTGCTTCTTTCATTTTCTTAGTTAAATTGATATCTGCCTGACTTGGTTTTACATTTCCTGAAGGATGATTATGCACCAATATAATTGATGAGGCATATTGCTCTAGTGCTGCTTTGAAAATAATTTTCGGATCGGCAACAGTTCCCGAAACTCCACCTGAGCTGATTTGCTCTTTTTTAATGAGTCGATTAGCCCGATTAAGAAGAATAATCCAGAATTCCTCTTTTTGTAAGTCCATAAGCTCAGGTTTAATCAATTGATAAATATCATTCGAACTAGTTATCCTTACCTTTTCCTTATATTCCTCCCCTTTGCGCCGTCGTCCCAGTTCAAGTGCGCTGACTATTGTAATCGCTTTTGCCTCTCCAATTCCTTTAATCTTCTGCAAGTCCTTCACTGAAAACTTAGCCAATTCATTTAAATTATTGTTAGCCTCATTCAGTATCTTTTTCCCGACATCTACAGCACTCATTGATTTGGTACCAGATCCAATTCAGATGGCGATAAGTTCCGCATCACTCAGGGCTGACTTTCCTTTTAATAATAATTTTTCCCTAGGGCGGTCTCCCTCTGCCCAACTTAATATATTTAGCCCATGATTTTGATCAGACATAGTGTATGTATTTTTAATAAAAATCATGAATTATCCATAAAATGCAACGTCCATAAACATAAAAAGCCTCATCGAATAATCGATGAGGCCTTTCACTAATTTTTTAAATGATACTACTGAACCGCAGCCATCACTTTGTGAAGCTTGGCTTTCTTGTTTGCAGCGTTATTTTTATGAATGATATTTCTTTTAGCTAATTTGTCAAGGAGACTACATACTTTCTTATACAGCTCTTGTGCTTCAGACTTATCAGTTGATTTCCTAAGTTTCTTAATGAAAGTTCTTGTAGTTTTTAGGTAATACTTATTTCTAAGCCTTTTAGTCTCGCTAGACCTTATTCTCTTTAATGCTGACTTATGATGTGCCATTCTTTAATTATTCTTTCTAAAATTTTCGGAACGCAAATGTAGAAGTATTATTTTTTAATGACAAGCCGTGAGTGATGATTTTTTATTTTATCGCATGTCAATTAATCAATTGCCATAGATGTAGTGGCAGTTATTATAACCGGTTCCATCAGTTTACCATGAGAAACATCTATATCCGGCATTGGAAATTGCTTTTTCTTGAAATCCAATTTAAATAATACTGGAAAGATGAAATACTTTGCATTATTCGAAACTGACCATTTGCCCGGTATTTTATTAAAAACATCTACGGTTTCTTTTACGCAATTACCACCCATATTATTCAGCGCCTTGCATTCAATTAAATTTCCTGCAGAATCAACTTGCACCTCAATGCATAACCATCCTTCTATCTTTTTATTCCTGGCCTGGCGTGGATACTTTAAGTTTTTCTGCAAATGTGTATATAATGTAACTGGCCCATCAAGATAAGCAGGATAATAAGTCAACTTTTCAAGGTAAATGATAAATACATCAACTTTTGGAACTGCTATCAAACCAATTTTATATTCCGGATGGGTAATCAGGAGAGAATCACCTTCATCAATTGTCAATTGAAAGTACCCACGATTATTGGAAGTGGTGGTAGATGTCCCCTTATATACAGAAACATCAACCTGATCAATCGGGGATTTTGTATTTAATTCCAGAATTTTTCCTGTTATAAGCCGCTGTGCATTTAGTGAAAGACTAAAGATAAAAAGAAGTGTAAAACCAGAATAAAGCTTAAAAAACATGTACTATTAGTTATAACTCCAATATAACACAATTTAATACGCGAAAGCAATGGATGAAATTGAATGATGATGTATTTTCGAATTGCCAAATAAATAAACAAGAAAAAGTTTTAATGAATCATAAAATCATTAAAGTATGAGAATTGCTATTGCCCCAAACTCATTTAAGGGAAGTCTGGATGCGTTTAAAGTTGCTAAATCTATTGAGAAAGGATTACTTTCAAGTACTCTTGATGTAACATGCGAATTGTTTCCTATTGCTGATGGTGGTGATCATACGCTTGAAGTTTTTCTTAATTGGTTGGGAGGAGAAATAAGGAAAAACACTGTAGTTGGTCCTTTGGGCATTGAGGTTGAAGCTGAATGGGCCCTTGTTGAAAATGGAGAAACTGCAATTGTTGAAATGGCTAAGGCCTCAGGCATTAGTTTGATTAAACAAAGGGCATTAAATCCATTAAAAGCAAATTCTTATGGCACAGGTCAACTAATTATTGAGGCAATAAACTGCGGTGCTAAAAAAATCATTTTGGGATTGGGCGGCAGCGCCAGCGTTGATGGCGGACTCGGTATTTTACAGGCATTTGGGGCTGATCTCATGGATGTCAGTGGAAATCGGATCGGCTATGATTCAAATCCAATCATGGATCTAGGGGATATTTCCATGGAGAGCATTGATCCTCGAATTCATGATGTTGAATTCCTTATCTTATGCGATGTTGAAAACCCATTGCTTGGTAAAAATGGTGCAGCACGAATATTTGGCCCCCAAAAAGGAGCCAATGCTTCAGACGTGGAAAAGCTTGAAAAATCCATGGTAAACTTCAATAACATCATAATAAAGAAAACAACGAAAGATTTTTCTAAAATTGCCGGATCAGGTGCAGCCGGCGGAATAGCAGTTTCATTAAAGTCTTTTTTTAATACATCAATCGTAAGCGGGGTAGATTTTCTGCTTAATAAAATGAACTTCATAGAATGCTTAAAAGAAGTGGATATATTAATTACTGCAGAAGGGAAAGTGGACGGACAAACTTTACATGGTAAAGGGCCATTTGGTGTTGCAGAAAAAGCCAGAGCTTATGGAGTTCCTTCAATAATATTAGCAGGAAAAGCAGATGAGATCGAGCAATTAAATCATGGGTTTGATGCAGTTTTTTCCATTACCAATGGACCGATGACACTAGATGAAGCCATGAACCGAACATCACTTGATCTCGAAGAAACCTCACGGCAAATTGGAAATTTATTAGCGCTAAAGAGCACTTAACTCTTCCAAAAACTGTTTAAATTTTTTCGTGTTATATTTTGCCATACCTGATTTCGTAACCACTATTTCACCATTTGGTGAAATCACATAAGTAGTAGGTATGGCACTACTCTCGTATACAGCAGGAAGTGGGCTTGCCAATCGATAAATTGGAAAATCAAATTCTTTCCTTTTTACAAAATCCTTGGCTTTTTGAAAGTCCTCATCCAGAGAAATGAGCACAAACTCAATATCGCTACTTTGAGTTTCTAGGTACAAATTGTGGATATCTGGCATCTCAGCAACACATGGTGGGCACCATGTAGCCCAGAAATTTACAAAAACTACTTTATTTTTAAATTCTGTAAATGGAACTTGCTGACCTTCTGAATCAATTAATACAAAATCGTAATCAGCCACAGCTTTTTCTTCATTGTCAATTGATGGCTGAATAATACCGGTTTTCAGAATAAGCCCTTGAATAAAACCAAAAACGGGGGTATGTAATCCTGTCCCAAATAAAAATCCCAGAATGCCTAAAAATATAGCCCATTCGATAATTTCCCTTTTTATAGATTTTTTCTTTTTCATTATTCTTAATCTCAATTTCAAAATGCTATTTTTGCCCGATTTTTTTTAACAACTTGTGACAATCAACACATTTTGATTATTAATATTCAAATATAGATGATTAAAAATTATTCTTTTGTTGTGGCCCAGGAATTGGGCATCAAGGAGCAACAAGTAAATGCTGTCATTTCGTTGATAGAAGGTGGTGGAACTGTCCCCTTTATTGCTAGATACAGAAAAGAGGCAACTGGTAGTCTTGATGAAGTAGCAATTGCAAATATTCGAGATAGAACGACACAGCTGAAGGAATTGGATAAACGTCGTGAGGCGATTTTGAAATCTATCGAAGAGCAAGGAAAGCTAACCGATGAACTTTCCAAGAAGATTAACGAAGCAGAAACTTTGACATCCCTGGAGGACATCTATCTACCCTATAAACCAAAACGTAAAACCAGGGCTTCAATGGCAAAAGAAAAAGGGTTGGAACCATTAGCCGAAGTTGTTTTATCACAAAAGTCCTTTGATACAACTAAAGAGGCCGAAAAATATCTTGACAAAGAAAAAGGAGTAGAAACTACGGCAGATGCGCTTCAGGGAGCAAGGGATATCATTGCTGAAAAAATTAACGAAGATGCCTCTATTCGTGCAAGAATTCGTAAGCTATTTTTAACTCAGGCTGTTATTAAATCCAAAGTAATCAAAGGTAAGGAAGAAGCTGCTATCAAGTTTAAAGATTATTTTGAATGGGAAGAGCAAATAAATAAAGTGGCTTCTCATCGACTGTTGGCAATGCGGCGGGGTGAAAAAGAAATGCTTTTAAGCCTGGATATCAGCCCAAATGAAGAAGATGTTATTCGCACTATAGAGCGTGATTATATAAAAGGATCAAATGAGGCATCAAATCAAGTAGAAATTGCGATCAAGGATGCATACAAAAGATTACTAAAACCATCCATCGAAACTGAGGTTCGCCTGGAAACCAAAAAGAAAGCAGACCACGAAGCAATTAATGTTTTCAAAGACAACTTAAAAGAATTATTGCTGTCAGCCCCTCTCGGCGCTAAAAACGTTCTAGCGATTGATCCAGGATTTAGAACGGGCTGCAAGGTAGTTTGTATGGATAAGCAAGGTAAATTGTTGCATTTTGAAGCCATCTACCCTAACGAACCACAAAAACAAACAATAAAATCTGCCGCTGCAATTCTTGAGCTTTGCACAAAATACAATATTGAAACGATTGCCATTGGCAATGGTACTGCAGCAAGAGAGACAGAAAGTTTTGTAAAATCCATAGGTCTCTCAAAAAATATACTCGTTGTAATGGTAAATGAAAGTGGGGCATCTATTTATTCTGCTTCGGAGGCAGCACGAGAAGAATTTCCTGATCAAGATCTGACTGTTCGCGGTTCAGTTTCGATCGGAAGACGATTGATGGATCCATTGGCTGAACTAGTTAAAATAGATCCAAAATCCATAGGAGTGGGACAATACCAACATGACGTGGATCAAAATGCTTTGAAACAAGGGCTTGACGATATAGTGATTAGTTGTGTAAATGCTGTCGGTGTTGAAGTGAATACTGCAAGTAAAGAATTATTAAGTTATGTTTCTGGCCTTGGGCCAGCGCTGGCTAAAAATATCATTGATTACAGAAATGAAAATGGCCCATTCAAAAGCAGAGCAGCATTAAAAAAAGTCCCAAGAATGGGAGAAAAGGTATTTGAGCAAGCAGCGGGATTTTTGCGTATAAAAAATGCAAAAAATCCATTAGACAACAGCGCTGTACATCCGGAAAGCTATAAAATTGTTGAATCAATGTCCAGGGACATCAATGCCAGTATCGAATCGATAATTCAAGAGAAAGACCTGAGAAAATCCATAAAGCTTGAAAAGTATTTGACAGATACGATAGGGCTTCCTACACTCAAAGATATAATTTCCGAGCTCGAAAAGCCTGGTCGAGATCCAAGGCAAAAATTTGAGACAATGGAATTTGATGAAAACGTGCATTCAATGGAGGATCTGAAAGTTGGTATGTCTTTAAATGGAATAGTTACGAATGTCACCAATTTTGGCGCTTTTGTCGATATCGGAGTCCATCAGGATGGACTAGTTCACAAAAGTCAGCTTGCCGATCGATTTGTTGAAAATCCTGCTGATTATGTAAAAGTTCAACAAAAGGTAAACGTAGTAGTTACAGGAGTAGATATTCCAAGAAAGAGAATATCTCTTTCCATGAAGACTGATCCGTTTTGTGAAAACCCCAAAGAGAAAATGAAAGAAAAACGAGAACAAAAGAAAAGTGAAAAGTTGTCCGGAACTATGGAAGATAAACTATCACAACTAAAGAATAAATTTAATTGATTGATCGATCAGGTTTTTGTTAGTTTTCGCCATTCTTCAAACCGTTCATTCATTCTCTGGCTGATTTTGTCAAAGTTTTCCCAGTCGTCTTCTACATGGTAAATTGTTTTGTGGGATTTAACTAAGACATCTATATAATCTTTCTTGAACAGGCCCCCGGCATAGTAATAAAATGTAAAGAGATTAGTTTCATCATTAAAAAGCTCATGACTTAAAGCTCCATTCCAGATTTCAGCCAAAATAATACATCCAATTTCTCTTCGCGAAAATCGGTATATTTCAGTAGATGCCTCATCTTCAAAAAATTCTGAATACAATTCATTATCGATAACCCAACCCATATAGATGCCAATATGAAGGTAAGCTTTTTCGATTGGTAGAGAAGCCGGAAAATCTCCTAAAAAATGATTTTTGGCTAAATCATAAACTATGTCTTGTTTTTTCACTCCTATCATACACCTAGGTAATTCTTCATCGTAAAAATAATGTGCAAAAATAACCGATAGATCAATATTATCTAGTTTTAACCTGAAAATATAACCAGTTACTTCATCCCTGATCTTACATCAAATGTTAATGAAAAAATAAATAACTCAGGAAAATTGCAGCTACGATACCAGCGAAATCGGCTATTAGACCACAAGTAATTGCATATCGTGTATTACGTACTCCAATAGCTCCAAAATAAACAGCGACTACATACAAGGTGGTTTCAGTGGTTCCCTGCATTACGGAAGATAGCCGGCCTGCAAATGAATCAACTCCAAAACTACTCATCGTTTCCACCATCATTCCACGAGAACCACTTCCACTTAGGGGCCTCACAAATGCTGTAGGAAGCGAATCCACAAAATCAGTATTCATTCCAAAGGCTGAAACCAAGTATCTCACACCATCAACGAGATAATCCAATGCGCCACATGTACGAAAAACGCCAATTGCTACCAACATGGCGACAAGAAACGGAATGATTTTTATTGCAATTGAAAACCCTTCTTTCGCACCCTCGATAAACGATTCATATACATTTACTTTTTTAATAAGTGCCAGTACAATAAAAAGTATAATGACTGAAAAAAGCGTCAAGTTGGATGCAACGGATGAAATTGTCGCAATTTTTTCCTGAGGCAATGTATTTAAATACAAAATAAATACAATAATCAATGCTGTTAATGATCCGATATAAAGCAGTATAGTCCGATTTAATAAATTAATCTTCTGATAAATCGAAACTACAATCAATCCAGCCAAGGTCGAGAAAAATGTTGCCAGCAAGGTTGGTATAAATATATCTGAAGGATCCACTGCCCCCATCTGCGCTCTAATGACCATGACATTGATTGGAAGTATTGTTAATCCAGATGTATTTAAAACAAGAAACATGATTTGAGCATTTGATGCTTTGTCTTTGTTTTTGTTTAATTCCTGCATTCCTTCCATGGCTTTGATTCCCATTGGAGTAGCAGCATTATCCAATCCCAACATATTTGCCGAAATATTCATAATCAGAGGGCCAAATAGTTTGTGATTTTCTGGAATCTCAGGAAATAACCTTTTGAGCAGCGGCCCGGTTAAGCGATAGAATATAGCGACTATCCCTCCATTTTCACCAATTTTCATTATCCCAAGCCAAAGCGTCATGGCACCAGTTAACCCAAGAGATATCTCAAACCCCAGTTTTGCCATATCCATAGTTGAGTTAAATAGACTAGGGAAAATGCCTACATCACCAAAAAAAATAAGCCGGACTAATCCAATTATAAAAGCTACAAGAAAAAAAGAAACCCAGATGTAATTAAGTACCATATAATATCTGTTGCATTCAACGTACTATAAACAATCACAAAATAGGGGTTTACTTTTAATATATAAAAGATGATGGGAAAGATAAAATACATCCTTATTACTTGGTGAACCTATAGGCGGGGGATAATTACAATTTATACCATCAATCTTCCTGGATCGTTAACCACAATATTTGTCCTTCAAAGGCTGCTTGTTCAACAAGGTTATTCAGGCGCTCATCACCTTCTGCACTTCCATTTAGACGTGAAGATAGGCTGTAGCATTCATCTTTAATCTTGTTCCACTTTTTGATAGACTTGATATGCTGTCTTAAAAAATCCATTCTATTTTCAAAAGCAAATAAGATATCAGATAGGTTATGTTGTTCATTAATTGAAAAACCATGCTCTTTTAATTTAATTTTCATCCAATTAAAGAGGTGATCTTCACAGTTGTGGATAATGCTGATGTTTTTCTCTTGTGGATTCATTGCACTTTTCAAAGAAATAATTTCACTCGCAAAAAACGGTTGATAAACATTTATTAAATAAATACCAATTACTAATTAAAATAGCAATAATATCGTATTTATCATTTTATTGGCTTTTGAAAGTTAATAAAACATTTTGAAGTATCAAGTCGTGCTAAATATATTATCAATATAATCTATACAATTAATGTTCTTAGCCTCACAATAACAATTGATTCAAATCAATTTTTGTACTATATCATGATTTTGTTTTAAGATTCACCTAGACGAAAATTGCATTTTTTCTTTTTTACGTCAAATAATTTTTCAAAAAGAAACTCCTTCAATAAACATTTAACCAGATAACTTGAAAAATTTAAATTATATGTTGTTATTATACTATACATTTTTATTATTTATTTACTATTCAAACTTTTTCATCAAAATTTTCTACACAGATACCATTTATACCCTATTGAATAACTATATACATTTTACAAATATAATATGATTATATATCGACCCTATTTCAAAACATATTGCATTAATAATGACCGTTAAGTTCGAATTTAAAGCCTATATCTTATTTCAGTACATTTTATTCACACAAAAAACTAATTATTCTTTGATATGTATTATTTTATATTGTAATATTTATATTTTATTTGTGCACTCATATCTTACTCCAGCTTGTTTTGGTTAAACTTTTTTCAATATTTCGGCTATTTTACTAATTTTTTGTCAAGTATTGGTGTACTTTATAGCAATATATTATACAGAATGTATTTTTTATTAATAATTTTTTAAATGGCAATATGCTCTCTACATTTGTCGCATGATAGATGATAATTATATGACTGAGGGTTTCATTCAGCGAGTATCATTTAGAACAGGCATTGCACAGCTAGTGTCATCGAAAGACACAATGCAATAATACACAGTTATTTATTTTGGTTATTGTTTAATTATTTCAATTTTCTTATTAATTATTAACACTTATGGAAACTTTGTTTACAAGTTTGATTTCAGGCCCGGATATTTTGTCCGGAACAAAGAGTCTGTCCTTATTATCGGACGTCTTATTATTAGATGTTGCAACAGCCACAGCAGAAGCTGCTGATGCTGCTGCCACAGCTTTATTTACAGCAAATAACATTTGGATGATGTTGGCAACAGCTCTTGTCTTCATCATGCACCTTGGCTTTGCTGGTGTTGAAGCTGGTTTTGGCCAATCCAAAAACACCGTTAACATTTTATTCAAAAACACAATTACTCCTATAATAGGTCTAACTACCTATTGTTTTATAGGATTCAACTTAATGTATCCAGGGGAGTTCAATATTATTGATGGTGTGTTTGGATTTGCAGGTTTTGGTATTGGTTATGATCCTGCTGCTAGCGGCCCTTCAATTGATTATGCAAGTGGTGGCTACACCTATTGGACTGATTTCCTATTCCAGGGAATGTTTGCAGCTACTGCTGCTACCATTGTTTCCGGAGCGATCGCAGAACGCGTTAAATTATCAGCATATATGATTTTTACATTGATATATGTAGGAATTGCCTATCCGTTCCTAGGAAGCTGGAAATGGGGCGCTGGCTGGTTAGATGCTATGAACTTCTATGATTTTGCAGGCTCTACGTTAGTTCACTCTGTAGGTGGATGGGGTGCATTAGCTGGTATTATGGTAATAGGGCCACGTCTTGGAAAATATGACAATGGCAAAGTAATCGACAAGCCTGGTTCATCTGTACCTTTAGCAGTAATAGGAGTGTTTCTTCTATGGTTAGGTTGGTTCGGTTTCAACGGAGGTTCTGTTCTTTCAGCTGATCCGGATTTAGTCTCATATGTATTGGTAACTACTTCTTTAGCAGCCTGTACAGGTGGATTATTCGGTTTCCTTGTTTCATACATTAAGTTCAGAAGAATGGACTTGGGTATGGTATTAAATGGTATTCTTGCCGGCCTCGTTGGTATTACTGCGGGCGCTGATACCGTTTCTATCAATTCCGCACTTATCATCGGTTCAGTAGCTGGTATACTGGTAGTACTTTCTGCTGTTACACTTGATAAATTTAAATTGGACGATGTAGTAGGTGCTGTATCTGTGCATTTAACATGTGGTATCTGGGGCACATTAGCTGTTGGCATCTTCTCAACAAATGCTGATCATACTTTCATGACTCAATTGATCGGTGTATTGTCGTATGGTGCTGTTGCTTTCCCATTTGCATTCCTGATTTTCTTTGTTCTTAAGAAAACAATGGGTGTGAGAGTATCTGAAGAACATGAACTTGATGGATTGGATAGCCATGAGCATGGAATCAGGGGTTATACAATCGTTGTTGAATAATACTTTAACTCATATCATAAAAAAATAATCATGGGGTAATCGGTTGATTACTCCATGATTAAAAAACTCAAATTTTAAACAATCATTTACTTACAATTAAAATCATTAAAAAATGAAAAAATTATCTTTACTCATTTTATCACTGATCCTAAGTGTTATTATAGTTAAAGCTCAGGACGAAGAAGATGAAGGATTGCAGATTTCAGGATCTGTAGATACCTACTGGAAATATGACTTTTCAGGATACAAGGATGCTGGAGGAATAGGAAATATCCCAACTAGTTTTGCTGACGAACAAAACTCAATCTCAATTGGTATGATTGATGTTGCATTATCCCAGACTGTTGGCAAAGCAAGCTTCGTAGGTGAATTTGCATTTGGACCAAGAAGTTTCAAATCCATCCCTTTATTTCAGCCAGATGGAGAGGATGACGCTTATGTTGGTATTCAAAACTTGTATGCTTCCTATGCATTCTCTGATTTATTTTCCCTTACTGCTGGCTACATGGGAACATTCGTTGGGTATGAAGTGATTTCGCCTGCTGGCAACTTCAATTACTCTACTTCCTATTTATTCACTAACGGACCTTTCCAAAACTCAGGTATCAAGGCAGATTTTACAGTCTCGGATCGATTTGCGTTTATGGTTGGTCTTTTCAATGATTGGAACGTTTACCAGGATTTCAATGGAATTTCTGACTTTGGTGCACAAGTATATTTAATGCCGATCGATGGATGGGATATCTACGTAAATTTTATAACTGGGGATCCTTCAGGAACAGTGATTGACTTAACTACCGGATGGCAAATTACCGATGGACTGTACATTGGTTTGAATGCTGCTGATTACACGGCCAAAGACGATGCTGGAGGTTATACTGGCGTAGCTCTTTATCCACAATATGCCTTTAGCGATGGATTTGAATTAGGTGTTAGATACGAAAACTTCAAATTCAAAGAATTTTCTGACGAGAATTTTGGACCTATATCTTCTCAAAGTGTAAATGCTTTCACAGTTACTGCCAATTTGAAAGCTGGACCTTTAACGGTTATTCCAGAATTTAGAATTGATGGGGCTAGTGATGAGTTCTTTTACAGCGATAGCGCTGGAAACGATCCTTCAAAATCAGCTTCACAGTTCCTGATCGCAGCAGTTTACGCATTCTAAAAACAAATTTTATTTCATAAATTACAAAGCTCTAACCTGTATTGGTTAGAGCTTTTGCTTTCAATGCTATGTTAAAACAAACAATATTCGTTCTTTTTGCATTTTGCCTCAACGCTACTGCTCAAGATGTTCCATTCCCACTCAATGAAATTGGTAAATATGAATTCAATGAAATAGTAGAATTGAATGGAATAGACAAAGACAAGCTTTTTGAAAATGGACAAAAGTTCATGAAAAAAGTAAAAGTATTGAACTCCAAAAAGAAATTCTATACAGAAGAAAAAGAGGATTACATGCTGAAAAATCGAGGCAGTTTCTATGTATATCGCCTCGGATCTGTAAAAAAAGGAATTGGTGGAGCAGTAGAATATGACTTAACACTTGAGATGAAGGATGGGAAGTATCGCTACACTATTACCAATTTTATTTTTAATGAATACCAGAAAAACCGATATGGCAAGTACGAGCCTATCAATGGAAAATATACCCCACTTGAAACCGAAGTTAGCTCATTGAATAAAAAAGAATGGGACAAACAACGGCAAGTTGTATATGACAAATCTCAGGAGTTAATCCAGAATTTAAACAGCGATATGATATATGCTGAAGAGAAGAAAAACAAAAAAGAGAAAAAAGACCATAATTGGTAATAAATCATCACTTTTACACTCAAATTTTAATTTTATTCCAAAAACATCGTTTAATTTTATGCGTTTTCAATTAAAATTCTGATAAAGTGGCTATATCTTGCTAAAACTAAAGATCAGCAATATCAGAATAATAATTAAAGTCCACTTTTTTGCAATTATTTTCAACAATGAGTCATTTTTTAATATAAAAACTACCATTATTTGATATTTTACTTATAACACACTCTTTTTTTTATCTTTTTAGTATCTATTTGCGAAATTTATCCTATTTTCACGAAAAATTTTATTCACAAAAAATTAATAAAAATATTTATGGCAAACCTACGTTTTAGCGCCGTCCAGGAAGCAGGGAGTCGACAGCCAATGCCCCCTGTATTACCTTCTAATAAGGTATCAGATTATTTTGGGGAAACAAGCTTTGGCCTTAAGCAAATGCAAGCTTCATTGGCACCTGAGGTTTACAAGGAAGTGAAGTATTGTATTGACAAAGGAAAAAAAATCAGCCCTGACGCAGCAAATGCTGTTGCTGCCGCAGTTAAAGCATGGGCCATTGAAAAAGGCATCACACACTACACACACTGGTTCCAACCTTTAACAGGATCTACTGCAGAGAAACATGATTCATTTTTCGACAGCATTAGTGGCATGGAGAAATTTAAGGGTAGTGCCTTGGTACAGCAAGAACCCGATGCGTCGTCATTCCCCTCTGGCGGTATACGTCAAACATTTGAAGCAAGGGGCTATACAGCATGGGATCCAAGTTCACCTATGTTTAAGTGGGGAACAACGCTTTGTATACCAACTATATTTGTATCGTATACAGGAGAAGCCCTTGATGTAAAGGCTCCATTATTAAAAGCACTAGAAGCAATAGATAAGGCTGCTACCAAGGTCTGTAAATTTTTTGATAGAAATGTTTCTTCCGTAACTGCATCATTAGGATGTGAGCAGGAATATTTTGTTATCGATAAGGCATTATTTAATGCCCGACCAGATTTGGTTATGTCAGGGAGAACAGTATTCGGGCATCCTCCAGCAAGAGGCCAACAATTGGATGATCACTATTTTGGATCAATTCCTCGCAGGGTGTATGCTTTCATGCAAGAGTTTGAACTTGAATGCTATAAATTAGGTATTCCAGTGACTACACGTCACAACGAGGTGGCTCCAAGTCAGTTTGAAGTAGCTCCACTTTTTGAAGAAGCGAATGTCGCAACAGATCACAACATGTTGATGATGGATGTAATGAGAAGAGTTGCTGATCGACATGAGTTAGCAGTACTTTTCCATGAAAAACCATTTGCCGAAATAAACGGAACAGGTAAGCATAACAACTGGTCATTAATTACTAATACAGGTGTAAATCTTTTTCAACCTAGTAGTAGCGCAAGAGAAAACTTGTTATTCCTGACTTTCTTTATAAATACCATAGCTGCAGTTCATAAATATGCTGATATCCTCAGAGCATCAATTGCATCTGCTGGAAATGATTTCAGACTTGGTGCTAATGAAGCTCCACCTGCAATCATTTCTGTTTTCATCGGCTCCCAATTAAGTGCTGTACTAGATGAACTTGAGAACAGCGGCAATATCAAAATAGAAAAAGGAGACAATATGTATATGAAGCTGGGAATTGATAAAATACCAGAAATCATACTTGATAATACTGACAGAAACAGAACTTCTCCGTTTGCTTTCACCGGAAATAAATTTGAATTCAGAGCAGTAGGAGGCAACGCAAACGTTGGGTTACCAATGACTGTGCTTAATACCATCATGGCAAAACAATTGAACGATTTCAAAGAAGATGTTGACGCTTTGATTGCCAAAGGAAAGGACAAGCGTATTGCTATCATTGATGTGCTTAGAAAAAACATCAGCGAGTCTAAAGCTGTTCGTTTTGAAGGAGATGGATATTCTGACGCTTGGGTTAAAGAAGCTGAGAAAAGAGGTCTTCCAAATGTTAAAGATACGCCACAGGCACTTGATGCATTTTTGACCGATAAAAGCAAAGAAGTTTTTGGTTGTTACAATGTCTTAAGCGAGAGGGAATTGGATGCCAGAAATGAAATACTTTGGGAAAATTATGTTATGAAGGTACAAATTGAGTCACGAGTTATTGGTGATTTGGCTCTAAACCATATAATACCAACTGCTGTTAAATATCAAATGAAATTGATCAATGCTGCAAAAGGACTGAAGGATATTGGTGTAGATAACACCTCTACAGTAAATGTGGTTGGTAAAGTTACTGAGCACATAGATGGAGTGAAAAATGGTGTATTGGAGATGATTGAAGAGCGAAAACGAATCAATAAAATTGAGGATGGTCGCGATAAAGCGGTAGAATATTGCAATAATATCAAGCATAAATACTTTGATAAGATCAGATATCATGTAGACAAATTAGAACTATTTGTAGATGATGAAGATTGGCCATTGGTGAAATATCGTGAAATGTTATTTGTACATTAATTCTGTAATTTTAAAACTCAAAACGAAGCGACGCGTCAAAAGACACGTCGCTTTTTTTTGTTGCTATTTTAAATTCAAATACTTTGGTTAAAAGTATTGAGTTCTAAAACAATTAATGATATTTGCAGTTTAAATGGCTATAAACAATCCAGAACTTAAGTGGTAATATATAATCCAACTTATACCTTCTCTTTTTATAAGCGTTTTGTATTATTTTTTATGGTGGTATTCATGACCTTCTCCCCGATTACCTTCATGGTTTTTGATATGCATGATCATCACGTTAAAATATTTCAAATTTGCGACGAAGATGATACAAAAGAAAAAGTCATATGTACATACAACGAGGAAATGAAAGATCAAAACCTTCATATTTCTCAAAAACAGTTACCGCTTAGTTTTGATCTTTTTTTAACTGATTTCAGTCCGGAAGTTCCCTTTCCTCCACCAAAGAATATGTAAACTTCACAACACATTGATTTCAATGTAAATTGTCGCTCACTAAAGATCTAGATTTTCAGACTAGTTGGTAAGCCTAATATAAATCAAGTTTTAACTTAAGCAATGGAAAGTAGATACTGGACTATCAAAGCTAGTTTCTACACTTACCATATTTAATCAAATAATAATTATGAATAAAAGTATTAATCTAAGTCCATTTAAGAATTTTAAAGATGACATACCTGCGGGTATTGTAGTATTTCTTGTAGCTATGCCTCTTTGTTTAGGAATTGCATTGGCATCTGGTGCCCCTCTTTTTTCTGGCATTATAGCAGGTATAATTGGAGGTATTATTATTGGATCAATAAGTGGATCGCCGCTTGGTGTAAGTGGTCCGGCGGCAGGCTTGGCTGTAATTGTATTGAATGCCATTACAGCTTTAGGTGGATTTGAGATCTTTCTAGTTGCCGTCATACTTGCTGGTATCATACAGGTAATCATCGGTTTTGCTAAAGCAGGAATCGTTGCCTACTACTTTCCTTCTTCTGTTATATATGGTATGTTAGCGGGAATTGGAATTTTAATCTTCATAAAACAAATTCCACATGCTTTTGGATATGATGGTGATCCTGAGGGAGATTTTGCGTTTTTTCAAGTTGATGGACAAAATACCTTTTCTGAATTGTGGAATATGATTGACTACATAAGTCCTGGAGTATTAGTGATATCTGCAACCTCTCTAATTATTTTAATCCTTTGGGAGACACCTTACTTTAAGAAATTAAAATTCACAAAATTGGTGCAAGGACCATTGGTAGCTGTAGTGGCGGGAATTTTATTAAATAAATTTTTCCTTTCAATTCCAAAATTGACTATAAGTAAAGAGCATCTAGTAAGTATCCCGATCTCAGATAGTTTAAACTCATTTGTAAATAATTTTACATTTCCTGATTATAGTGCCCTTTCCAATCCACAGGTATACATTACCGCAATTGTAATTGCAGTAGTAGCCAGCCTGGAAACTTTGCTCTGTGTTGAAGCTTCTGATAAACAAGATACACTTAAAAGAATTACACCTACCAACAGAGAATTAAAGGCCCAGGGAATAGGAAACATTATATCAGGATTAATTGGAGGATTGCCAATTACACAGGTTATTGTCAGAAGTTCAGCAAATCAGCAATCTGGAGGAAAGACCAAAGCATCCACAATATTTCATGGAATATTATTATTCCTAAGTATCATCATTATCCCAAATATATTGAACTTAATACCTTTAGCTACCTTAGCAGCCATATTACTTGTAGTCGGATTTAAGCTTGCAAAACCAGCGCTCTTTAAGAAAATGTATTCACAGGGGAAAGGTCAATTTGCACCTTTTGTGGTAACAATCATGGGAATTATTCTTACAGACCTCCTTATTGGAATAGCTCTGGGACTGGTGGTGGCTGTTTCAGTAATATTATATAACAGTTACAGGATTCCTTACAAATTAAATAGACAGAATTTAGAAGGAAAAGAAAAAATAAAGATTGTATTATCTGAGGATGTTACATTTTTAAATAAAGCCTCAATTCAAAGAACATTGGGACAAATTCCAAATCACACTAAGGTTGAAATTGATGCTACAAATACTCATTTTATCCATTATGACGCTATCGAAATCATAGAGGACTTTGTCGTAAATGCAAAGACAAGAGATATTGAAGTTACTGTTAAAGATTTATACAAAGGCAAACAATTGCTACCTCTAGATCATTTTGAACTGGCAAAAAATACTGAATAAGCATGTTCGTAGCAGTATATGTATAGTCAAGACAATTGGAAATTTTTATTATTGATGAAGATTGGTCGTTACTGAAATATCATCAAATGTTATATGAACATTAATCGCTGACTAGTATAAAAAAGTGGGGTTTTGAAAAGTGCTCCACTTTTTTTATACCCATGCCACATAGCATTCTATAAATTGGCTTTAACAGACAATATAAAGTTCCTGCCCGGTGCACTGATCCCTGATGAATATGTTCGGTAATGTTGATCAAGAATATTTTCAAGAGCTACATTGATTCCAATGATTTCGTTAAACTGATAATTCCCCCGCAAATTCAATGTATACCAGCCCAGGCTTCCATCGCTACTGTAAAGATGTGGTTTATTCCGTTCAGATGGAGGCAGATTTTCGAAAGAACGTTTTCCATTAAACCTTGTATAAAACTCACCCTTGAATTTATTCCTGGTGTAAACAACTGATAAAAGCCCAAACAAGGGAGTTGTATGCCTGAGAGGTTCATCTGCAATAAGATCCCGTCCTTCCGTATAATTCAATGAAGCGGAGCCGAACCATCGAGAAGAAAATTCCATTTGCAGTGTCATATTAAAACCATAGATGTTTGCTCTTCCAGTATTTATTATGGCTTGTACGCGACTCAATTCAGCGTCATACATGATCGAGTCTTGTCCATTCACCATAAAGTCTCCCTTCACCATCGCATCTCTTAAGAATGAATAAAACACTGTTCCACTTAATATGACATTGGTTTCAAAATATCGTGTTGCGGAAAGTTCTGCATTGTAAGAATATTCAGGTTTTAAATCAGGATTTGGTACAACTACATTTCCTGGTTCTGAATCAAAAACTTTTGAAATATCATCCACATTTGGGGCTCTAAATCCTGAGGAAAGCAAACCGGAGATATTCCAGCGTGCGTCTGGCTTATAAACCAATCCAATATTCCCGTTAACGGCGGAACTATTATTATTAATGTCACTAAAAAAGAACGCATTTTCATTGAAATTTGAAAATAGATTTTGATGAGTAAATCTAAACCCAGTGCTCAAAAAAAACTTCTCAGCCAAATTCCATTTGTAGCTGCCATAAATTGCAAATGAATGAACGTCACTGCCTCCATCAGGATACCTGGTAGAAAGCGACGATATCTCGTCTGTTTCAATATTCTGAGTATATGCGGATGAACTAACGTGATTAAACGTATATTCCAATCCATAAAAAAGATCACTTTTCATATCGATCATTTTTTCAAAATCAGTATTCAAAGTCACTAAATTTACCTTTTCTTTCCTGTTATGCAAAGCAGCCTGCTCGAATTTCCTGTCATGTCGACTTTCCTGGAAGGTCTGATACGACGCCGTTAATTTTGCTGCATCAAACAACACATTGGACTTAAAGTAACTTACTTTTAACGCATTCATCATCCACTTTTGAGGACCGTAAAACCACTGTGCATATTTGAGGTCTTCGCCTGAGTATTCTATCAGCCTGTCATATCGGGGAATATCCGTTGTCGTCGAAAAATTGAATGTATATCCAATGTCAAGATGATCATTTACCCTTAATGCAAATTTCTGGAGCGTATTCAGTTGTTTATATCCTGAGAATCGCTGAAGGTTTACGTCGCTATTCTCAACAATGGTATCCAGCCCGTTTATAATGCTAACATATTCCGGCCGCTTTCCAAAATCCGGTTGAGTTGAGGGTCTTATAGATCCAGTTTTTAAATCATCAAAATCGCTAAAAGTCAAGCTACCCACGTAGCCAAATTTATTCTTTCCAATAGTAATGAGTGCGCTAGCTGTTTTTTCATTATTCGCCGTACTATACCTGGTCATGGCGTGACCATCAATCCAAACTTTGCCATCCTTTGAAAATGATGGAGAAATCGTGTGGAAATCCATTACCCCACCTAGTGCATCACTACCATAAATTACAGCCCCTGGTCCAAATATTACTTCGCTGCTTTCTAATGCGTTAGGGTCAATATTGATAACATTTTGGAGGTTCCCACTTCGGAAAATCGTATTATTCATTCGCACTCCATCCACTACGATCAACACAGAATTGGCTCCAAACCCACGTATCATTGGACTCCCACCACCCAGCTGACTCTTCTGTACAAAGACTTGTCCCGAAGCCTCCAGCATATCTGCTGAAGTCTGAGGATTTCTAAACGACATCTCTTTGGCATCTAAAGACATTATTTCAAAAGGGATTTCGGACTTGTTCTGCTCCCATCTGTTGGCGGAGATCACAATTTCATCTATTCGGATTACCTTTTCTTTCAGGTAAACTATGGACCCAGAAGCTTCAATTTCACTAAGGTAAATTTTAAGGACATGAAATGAAGGATGCTGAATAACCAATTGCGTGCAGGAATTAAACTGACCTATGTCAACGAATCCAGTTTCATCACTTGTGGCAAATACTGATTTATCTTCAGTGAATATTATTGCTCCAAATACAGGTTCATTATTCTCCTCATTCAATAGCTGGATAGTCTGAGCTAAAGAAGCTCGAACGAAAAGAAAAAATAACCCAACTAAAATAATCCTGCTCACAGATTTTTCTTATTTTGAAGCAAAAATAACCTTCTCTAAAAAAGAAATTAGGATTTGATTTAGTTTTTATTGTTTCATTCATCAACCATGCCATTATTAAACCATTCCGATTATCACATTCCTTTCTGGTTGATCAATGAACATTGGGAAACGATCCTTCCGGGAATACTTCGCAAGCCAAAGCCTCTAAGCTATACTCGTGAAAGAATTACCACCGCTGATGGTGATTTTCTTGACTTAGATTTTGTCTATCATGGTCACAAGAGGATCGTCATTTTATCACATGGATTAGAGGGGCATTCTGACAAGTATTATATGCGCGGGATGGCGCACCGATTTCTCAAAAACGGATGGGATACCCTGTCATGGAATTGCAGAAGTTGCAGCGAAGAAATCAATCTAAAACCAAAATTATACCACCATGGGGCAACAGAAGATTTTGAAGAAGTAATACACTATACCATATCCAAAGGGTATGAATCCATTGTTCTAATCGGATTTAGTCTGGGAGGGAGCCTTGTCGTTAAATATCTTGGCGAAAATGGAACAAATACTCCTTCGGAAATAAAAAGCGGCGTCGCATTTTCTATACCATGCCAGCTTGGATCATGTTCCAATAAACTTTCTGAACAAGGAAACGAATTTTATCTAAACAGGTTCTTAAAAAAGCTGAAAGCTAAAATTAAAATAAAGGCGATTCAGTTCCCTGAGGTTTATGATATATCAGGAATAGATGAAATTGCCAATTTCCATGATTTTGATTCAAGATATTCAGCACCAATAAATGGTTTCAATTCTGCTGAAGAATTTTATACTTATGCCAGCGCAGGTAATTATATCGCTGGGATAAAGACGCCTACCCTATTGGTCAATTCTCTTAATGATCCAATGTTCCCGGATGATTGTTATCCATTTGAAGCTGCCAAAATCAATAACAATTTTTACCTTGAAACCCCAAAGGAGGGTGGCCATATTGGTTATTGGTGGCCAGGAATGTCATCTAGCTGGGCTGAAAAACGAGCATATGAATTTGTTAGTATGTTCATTTGATTGCCAATAAGTTTTTGCTATAATGTAACCCCTCGAAAAAAATATACGCAATGGAAGAAAATAAAAATATGCCCCCTATTTATGTAGTATCAGGTGGCAAAGGTGTTGCAGGGCATACGATAGTAGAAACTATGCTGATTCAATATCCTGATAATAAAATCCCAGTCATAGTCGAGCCAGAAGTATTGACGCTGGAGCAGGTAGATGAGATTACCGACAAGGTGGCTGAAGTAAATGGGGCAATTGCTCATACTATGGTCAACCATGAAATGAGGAGGATTTTAAAGGAAGCATGTGTGCAAAAAAACATCCCACATTTTGATTTAATAGGTGGACTTTCTGATTACCTGGATCAGACTCTGGATATCCGGCCTGTTGAGCAACCGGGATTATTCCGTTTGAGAAATATAGAATATTTCCGTAGGGTGCGGGCTATCGAATTTACGATGGCACATGATGACGGGCAGCAAGCTGATAAAATAAAAAATGCAGATGTTATACTTACAGGAGTATCACGAACCGGAAAGACCCCTTTAAGTATATACATGGCCATGTTTGGGTGGAAAGTAGCTAATGTACCAATTATCCCAGGCATAGAACCACCTCCTTCATTGTTTGAAGTAGACCCAAGGAGAGTTTTCAGTTTGGATATCTCTATTGTATTTTTAATTGCTCAACGAAGCAACCGCTTGCATAGAATGGGTGTGCAGGAAGAATCTGACTATGTGAACCGTCGGAAGGTTCGAGATGAACTGGATTATGCAAAACGCATTTGCGAAAAAGGTGGTTTCACTATGGTGAATGTATCCAATAAGCCTATTGAATACTCTGCGAATCGAATTATTACCATGGTAACGGACTGTTTTGGTGCGGATAAATGGCAGCGGGATGAGGTATAACGGCTCAATACCCAAGTTTAGTAGATCACTGCTCTGGGTTAAACTTCTCGTTTGGACAAAGATTTTTGAAATGCTATGGCTATGTTATCTTTTTTCCAATAAACAACAATGAATCCCCCTCCTCAAATTCTTTATATCGCTCAATCAACAGTATTTCAAAGTACTCTGAAAATAGACGCTTGATGCTTGCTTCCGTATGGTAATTTACGAAAAGCCCATTATAGACCTCTGATTCCTCGCCCTTCCAAAATGAATGACAAATAATTCCTGCTGGACTAAGAATTTCATATTGCCTCTTTATTGATGCTTCAATCTCATCATCCTTTAAATGATGTAATACTTTATTAGAATAAATCCCGTCAAATTTCTTATCTGTATCTAAAGTTACAGCATCCAGGTTTAGGAATTGGGCATTTGGGTTGTTAGCCTTTAAACGCTTGATGAATTCGGGAGAATAATCCGAGCCAATTACCTTATAATTAGAACCCAGCAATCTCCAATCGGTCCCAGGACCTGAGCCAATCTCAAGTAATAATGACCCTAAAGGCAAATACCCTGCTAGTCTATCTATAAGTTTGCCACCATTATATCCCTCTGCTAATCTTATATATTCTTCAACAGTCTGTTCAGATTTGTAATATGATTCACTCATTATTACTTGATTTCAACATTTTGATCCATAATTGTACTGACGCTTTTTGTGTAGCACCTAATTGGTTACGTGTTTTAACTTTTAATGTTGACAAGAATTTATCCTCCAATTATATTAATATGAGCGCCGCCAGCAAATTCTCTTATGGCTTTCTTTACTTCTATTGATTTACCCGGAGAGGTTGGAAGATTTACGATTTCAATTTCATTATTAGTTAATAAAAAATTTAGTTCAAACGCTTTATACCTAATTTCCTTTACGTTGGCCCAATCAATTAGAAGTTGTTTTTTGAGCACATCTGCTTTTATATATACACCATTTTCATCCACTGTCACTTTTGGAACTTGCTTACTAACAGAATTAAATAGCATGATCCCATAGACTATTAAAAGTGGACCAGCCAATACCAAAATTATAGCTACAATAGATGCCCAATGGATCCAAGAATCTGCTTGAGTGAGTATGCGAATTCCAATTCCCGTGTTTACCGTTCCATTAAAAATGTATATCCACTTCGTCCATTTTGGAGTCAATTCTATTGTTCGTGTCATAATTCCAACTGTTTTAACTCATTGCACATATAATCGCTGTCCCTTTTTATTTATTCTTTTATTCATTTGGCCTTATTATTAAAGATAATTTTTTGGGAGCAATTTCACAATAGGGAGTTGTACATGCATCGACAAGTAATTCTGTATTGACTTCTGCCATTTCGATATGAGTCCATCCTTTTTCTGCCACATTTGTTGGGCAGGATATAGAACCATGGAAAGAAAAGAGGCTATTCCTTTTTCAAAATTAAAAAATGATCATCCATGACATTGCCAGCGAAAATGTAGTCCTTATACACCACTGCTACTGATGATGCTGACATGTTCTCACCATCATCAACAAAAACAATTTCTTTGCTATAATCACCCCTGTTTCGATAGTCAATAGTGATAATCTCTGAAGGAGCGATTGGCTTATTTCCTTGCGCATATGCTGTAAACGAGAGCAGGCTTGGATGACAACCAATCCAAATTTTACCATCAGGAGAAAACTCAATATTATCAACTCCTGTTCCGCAATCAATATTCTCAACGAAATCTAAATCACCGTTATCTCTTCGATCAAATACTTTCACTAAGAAATTTCTTGGTGAAGCCACAAATAGCTTGTTCCGTTTAAAGTCAAAGTTAATACCATTTGCATATGCAATTCCATCTGCTACTTCACGATAAGTATTACCATCAAAATAAACTACATTAGACACTGCCCACCCCAAATATTCCTCTCCTAATTTTCCTAATCCTTTTGTAAAGCCATGATCATTGGTAAAATAAAACCGTTCTTCATCTATGGCCACTACATCATTAGGGCTAACCATAGATGCATCTTTCAACGTTTGAACATATTTCAAACTATCCTGATATAAATCAAAAACCTCTATGGACTGTGAGTTGTTAGCATGATTTACCACAAAGACCTTGTAAACTTGTTGTGCGTTTCGAATCATCGATATACCATGTGGGAAGAAAGGAAAAGTAAGATCAGTCGTCAATCGAATCGGTTCGAAAGATGTATTTGTCAGATCCATATAGTATAGGTGGCCTTGTTTTGCACTTCCATCCCTCCTGCTGGCTCGATCATCTGATGAAAGTAACATGAAATCATCTTCATAACTAATCTGCATATCCTCAACACCAGGAAGCTGGATTCTGTGTTCTATTGAACCTGGAAACGAATTTTCTATATCACGAAAAAATCCTGTAGAATAAAACGTATAAAATACGAAAAAGACAATTGCCACTAAAAAGAATACGCAAGCCAATATAAATTTCTTCATACTCAGTTTTAGGTTTTATATCAAATTTAGGATTGTTTAATCACGCACAATGTTGAGCTCTATGATTTTTCTATGAATTATCTACTGTAAAGATTGGTATCGAAATCACCAAGGTTCAACCTACAGATCAATTTTATTCTGTCCATAACCACTTTAATGATTCCGGCAATATAGCACCACCATGTTTCCCGCTGTGACCCCCTGTACCAGTGACAAATTTGTAATCATAGTTTCGAAATTCAAGAGCAGAGGCCATCTGTTGGTTGGCCAACCACCAGTTACCAAAACGATTATTAAGATCATCTGAACCATCCTGCAAATAAACTTTAATATCTCTCTTTGCTAGCTTTCGTATAAGGGATGGATAAACATGACCTCCACGTATATCCGTAAAACTACCAATATGACTTAATACCTTGTGAAAATAATCTGGCCTTTCCCATGCTGCAGTAAAGGCACATATCCCTCCTGAAGAAAGTCCGCAAATAGCCCTCATTTTAGGATCATTTGTAAGATTGTAGCTCTTGCTTACTTCAGGTATAATCTCTTTAATGAGAAATCGTACATATCTATCACTTAATTCATCATATTCCCAGCTTCGGTTGCTATTCCTGAATGGATTGTCAGGAAATTCTGAAGAATTATGACCCGGATTAATGAATATGCCGACAGTAACGGGCATCGCCTTTTTTTGGATAAGATTGTCGAATACGACAGGGACACGAAAGTCACCATCTTCCTTCACATAAGCATGTCCATCTTGAAATACCATAAGTGCCGCTGGCCTCTTTGAGTTATATTGAGCAGGAACATAAACATAATATTCTCTATAGTTGTCATCATAGATTGAACTCTTCCATGTGTGTTTTGTGACTGTTCCTTTAGGAATGCCATCCTGTCGATTGGAATCATTACTATATGTGTAACCTCCTTCTTGAGCAAAACATACATTAATTATAATAATCGAACAAGAAAGCAATGCTATCGCTCTTGTTAATTGCATTTTCATTTTTTAAAGAATTTATGATGAAAGATTACAAATACTTTTCTTCTCTCCAATTTATAGTATCATCAACACCATACGTTCCATCCACATTTTTTATTACAATGCCAAATCTCAAACATTTCTTACTCCGCTGTCTTTCCAGTCAAAACCCTGACACCTTTTTGAATTGGATTACCGGAGGCTCTTCGGAAGGCAACAATCTGCCCCGTATGATAGATGGCGTCTGAAATTGGACCATTGATCATATTCCAGAATGGATATTCGGTAGTGTTTTCTCCACGCTGGAATATCATTAAATATTCATCCATCTCACCATCTTCTCCCTCTTTGAGCAACTTACTGGCAAAGGCAATATTTTCCAGGGTACGTTTTCTAAGCTCATCAAACGTCAATTCCTCTTTAGGATAGGTATTAACCTTACTTTGGGGTGCATGCATAATGGTTCTTGTAAGTCCATAAATATGATCTAAGGTTTCTCGCGTGGTCCTGGAATCTTCACTTATTCTATATGCGAGGTCCTCTGCTCTCAAATCTTTGGTGGCCCAGTAATATCGATACCCCAGACCATCCACCATCCTGGCAGCCACAGTATTGGGAGTGTACTCATTAGGATAATCGGGAATCTGATGATATGGAAGTTGTTGCTCTTGTGCGTTGGCTTGAATAGTCATGATCACTGCAAGGAATAAAAATGTGCTTAAAGATTTCATATGTTAGATTGATTTTGGTACGACTAAATTATCCAATTCTTTTAGAATTAATATTATCACTGAATAGGAATTCCAAGAATATCCCATTTTATTCAAATGATGTTAATTATATGGTCATGATATTCAATCATAAATCTGGCTATTTCTTTGGACATGCCGCCAAACTCTGGTGGATATTTATTATAACTGGTGTTTTTGCACTAGTAAGTCCGTATATCATAGCAATGGATGTTTCCAATACACGCACCGTCATAGTTGGACTGGTTGCCATTGCATTAGGTCTGGCTCTTAAGCTTAATTACTTTGGATTACAGATAGATCAAACTAAAAAACAAATCAGGGATTACACGGCAATTCTTGGGATAAAAACAGGGAATTGGCAACCGATACCTTCCTTTCAAAAAATCACTTTTACCTCCAAAAACGTAAGCTCCTGGAATACACCAAATGGGATTTCACCAACTTTCAAAAGCAATTCCATGACATATACGATTGCTCTCTTTGCTGACATTGACACACCCGATTTCTTCATACAAACAAAAAATGAAAAGCTGGCAGAACAACGAGCAAAACATCTATCAGCTATTTTTGAAATCGAATTGGAAAGGATTTAACTTTTCATTAACATTTTTTAATGCTTATTTAACCTTTGCATTCTGCAAATAAGCTTAGTTTATAACTTAGACGTAATTCGATCAAATTTTATCAAAATTAAAGCGCTTTCCTATTTATGTTAAGGAACTATTTTAAAGTTATTACCCGCAGTGTTTATAAAAACAAGCTTTATGCTGCCATCAATATCATCGGACTAGCCTTTGGATTTGCTGCAGTTATTCTCACTGGCATATATCTTCATTTCGAATTATCATTTGAAAAATTTTATACCAATTCTGATCGGATCTTCCGTACAACTTATTCGTATGATTCCGGAAATGGGTATGATGTACATTGGGCAAGGATTCCTGTTAACTATATCAATGAGTTGCCAAATGAGATCCCTGAAATAGAAAACCTTATTCGTTTTCAAAATAGTGAACGCAAATACATCAGAGTTGGAGAAAATAAATTTAAACCAAATCATGCCTACAGCACCGACAATGATATTTTTAATGTTTTTGATCTGCCGGTGATCGCTGGAGATCTTTCCTCCGCCTTGAAAGAGCCAAACTCCGTAGTCATTTCTGAATCAATCGCGAATACATATTTTGGTAAAGCAGAGGTACTAAATGAAAGCATTTCTGTATTGGGAGGATGGAGCTCGGAAGAAAAGCAATACACAGTAACTGCAGTTATAAGGGACCTGCCATCACAAACACATTTGCCAATAGATATGCTGTTATCCTTTCAGAACCAGGAGGAAAGAACAGGATGGGCCTATGTATATATTTTATTAAAGGAGGGTGCAGCTATTGAATCCGTTAAGTCCAAAATGTCTCAATTCATCCACAAATATGCAGATAAAAGCGTAGCCGATAAAATTAAATTCGACTTCCAACCCCTGAAAAGCATTCATCTTCATTCAAAGCTCGCCAGGGAAATTGTACAAAATGGAGACTTCGCATATATAAAAATCTTTATAGCAGTTGGTGTATTCATTTTGCTGGTGGCATTAGTGAATTATATCAATTTGAATAGCGCCCTGATTCTTGATCGTTCAAAGGAAATAGGTTTAAGGAAGATATTGGGATCAGCCAATCGACAAGTGATTACTTATCTGCTGACAGAATCTATTGCATATAATCTACTTTCCATGATACTGGGGATCTTATTGGCCTTTGCCATTTTTCCATATTTCAGTGCCATTACTGGAATTTCATTTATTCTAAATCCATGGATACTTGCAGCAGTCTTGATCTTGTTAGCATTTTTCTGCGGCTTGGCAACTGGTGTTTTTCCACTATTGTCAATTCCAAAAAATAATCCACTTGATCAACTGAAGTCAATAAAATCGATCAGTAATGGCAAAGCATATGCCTTCAAACTCAAAAGAATCCTGGTAATGCTTCAGTATGCTATATCCATATTGCTGATTGGGAGTGCGCTGATCGCCCGTGATCAATTCAACTTTTTAAATGAATCAAACCTTGGTCTTGCACGAGAGCAGGTACTGGCAATACCTGGAGTACCCGATGGTGTCAAGGATGATTTCAGCACCTTTAAAGACCGCCTTACGAATACCCCTGGCATCTTGGGAGTTACGGGATGTATGGAAGTGCCTTCAAGGGAAATTAGAGATGCCGGACCAGTCCTGGTAAAAGGAATTAATACGGATACCGAGAAAGCACTGACGATGGATATCCAAATTGTTGATTTTAATTATATTGATGTGCTCAATATTGAGTTGCTCTCCGGCACTAATATTCCGCCAAGCCTGTCAGATTATTCCTTACCTGAATTTACAGAAGATTTTACCTATCAAGATTACCTGATCAACGAAAGACGTGCTTACTTGATCAATGAAACAGCCATGAAACAAATGGGCTGGCAAAGTCCGGAGGAGGCGCTGGGCCAGGAAGTTAATTGGTCAAATGGAGCGGTAGAGCTTGCTTTTGGTCCTATCGTGGGCATTATAAAAGATTACCATCAGGAAACGCTAAAAAATGAAATTGATCCGACGATCATGGTTTTTGAACCAATCTGGCTTCGTACATTTCTAATTAAAATAGATACTGAAGAAGTACAGGAAACCATAACGAATATTAAAGCCACATGGGACAATTTGTTTCCTAAATACCCTCTTGAATATCATTTTCTGGATGATATGTATGAGGAATTATATAAAAATGATCGAGTCAAACTTCAGTTACTGTATTTATTGAGTGGTTTGGCAATTCTCATTTCCTTCATCGGGTTATTCGGCTTAATCGCTTTTTCGTTGAAAACAAGAATTAAAGAAATTGCGATAAGGAAAGTTCTGGGAGCAAATACAGCAACGCTAATCCATATGATTACCCGTGAATACCTGGTACTTCTCCTAATTGCGACAATACTTGCAGTTCCGGTAAGCTACTACATCATTGATCAATGGTTGCAACAATTTGCTTACAAAATAAATATCTCAAACATCAATTATCTATGGACAATTCTTATCATTGGCTTATTCATCATTCTTACCACCGGGTTTCAGACCATTAGGACTTCATTTATTAGCCCGGCAGATACGTTGCGTGACGAATAGAAGGAATTTGAATCAAAAGTCAAATTTAATCCCCTGAGCTAAAGGCAACTCCTTTCCAAAATTGATTGTATTTGTCTGCCTTCTCATATAAAACTTCCAGGCATCAGAACCAGACTCTCTGCCCCCTCCCGTTTCTTTTTCCCCACCAAATGCACCTCCTATCTCGGCTCCGGAAGTTCCAATATTTACATTGGCAATTCCACAATCTGAACCGGCATGAGACAGGAAGAGTTCGCTTTCCCTCAGGTTTTTCGTGAAAATTGCAGAAGACAATCCTTGCTTTACATCATTATGGATTTTAATAGCATTTTTGATATTTCCTCTGTATTTGATCATGTACAAAATCGGAGCAAACGTTTCTTCCTGCACAATTTTAAATTCGTTTTTTACGCCAGCTATTGTAGGCAAAACATAGTTTCCTTCTTCATATTCTCCACCTGAAAGCACTTCTCCACCATATATAATTTCTCCACCTTCATCCTTCACAGATTTTATGGCATTTATGTAGTTTCCCACTGCCTCCGAATCTATCAGGGGTCCAACCAACATTTTATTATCCAAGGGGTTGCCAATAGCAAGTGTTTTGTAGATGTCAATTAACCGGTCAATTACCTGGTTATAGATTTCTTCATGAACAATTAATCGTCGCGTGGAAGTACATCGCTGTCCACAAGTCCCAACCGCACCAAATACGGTTGCCTGTATGGCCATTTCCAAATCGCTTTCCAAACTGATAATGATGGCATTATTTCCTCCAAGTTCGAGGATTGACTTCCCTAATCGTGCTCCTACCGCAGCACCTACTTTCTTACCCATCCGGATCGACCCTGTAGCAGAAATCAATGGTATCCGAGTATCACTCGACATCTTTGCTCCAATCTCCGAACCACCAATCACCAAATTAAATACACCTTCTGGAGTATCATTTTCTTTCAATACCTGCTCAAGTATTTTAAAACAGGCTATTGCTGTTAGAGGAACTTTTTCTGAAGGTTTCCACATGGATACATCTCCGCAAACCGCTGCAATCATTGCGTTCCATGCCCAAACTGCCGCGGGAAAATTAAACGCTGAAATAATCCCCACCAACCCAATCGGATGATATTGCTCATACATTCGGTGCTCCGGGCGCTCAGAGTGCATGGTGAACCCATGAAGTTGCCTGGACAATCCAACGGCAAAATCACAGATATCAATCATTTCCTGTACCTCGCCAAGTCCTTCCTGCAAAATTTTTCCTGATTCGATGCTCACCAATTTTCCGAGGTATTCTTTATGCTCTCTCAAGGCCAACCCATATTGGCGAACAAGCTCACCTCGCCTAGGTGCTGGAAGAACTCGCCACAACTCAAATGCCTTCTCAGCAGTCTTAATTACATGTGCATAATCATCCGAACTTATCTCATCAGCATGGCCAATGATCTGGTTATTAATAGGAGAGGTAACTGAATACTTTTTCCCAGATATAACTTCTGACCAATGTAATCCAGTACAAAATGAAGGATTGTTGTTTTTCAATCTAAGTTGCTCAAATAATGGGGCAATCTCAGAAGATAGGTTGGTTTTCGTAGGCATCATCCTTAGAAATGGTTTGTTCTTTAAATTCAACACCGAATTCATACAACTCTTTCAAAACCGGTTCATAAATCTCTTTTTTGACTGGCAGCTGCAATCCAGTCAATTTGATCTTTTCAGTTAAAACCAATTTTGCTGCTATTCCCATTGGTACGCCTACTGTTTTTGCCATAGCTGTATGGCTTGAGTCGTCACCTAAAGCTACCAATGAGCTCGTTTTCTGATAACACTTATGTGTTTGATCTTGGTAAAAAAATTTATGCCACATGACGATCATGTCCTTATCATCAGGATTCATTGTCCAACTCTTTTTTAATATATGTTCCAGAATCTTTGCAGGCGTGGCATTTTTAATTCCAATAATCTCATTGGAGAACATGTTCAGCGATTGCAATTTTTCCATTAACCCCGAGTCATGGTCAATTTTCAAATACTGCATTAATTT
>Ga0316190_10000236_pt1 | contig 36686 bp, 34 predicted proteins | sample Eddworburrow2_MG_FD_204929 | JGI IMG/M metagenome (GOLD analysis project Ga0316190, IMG submission 204929) | Coastal sediment microbial communities from Maine, United States - Eddy worm burrow 2 | ecosystem: Environmental > Aquatic > Marine > Coastal > Sediment | place: USA: Maine | collected...
TGCGGGCATTTCGAGCCATTTCAATAGAGGGCCAACCGTGATATCAGGGTTCAGCACCTCTTCAACCAGGCGCAGCGCGTTGTCCGAACGGGTTTTCCAGTCATCAGGGTTCTTCATGATTTCACGTAGAAGACCCGCAATTTCACCTGGCCCCTTGACGGTCCAGCCGGCGTCATATTGTTTAACCAGCCCGGCTATTGGCAGATAGTCATTGCATATTAACGGTAATCCATGACGTAAAAACTCCAGTGAGCGGAATGACTGGCTATAGGTTCTTTCAATATTTACCTCTGCGACTTCAAGCCCAATATGAGCAGATTCCAGCAGGAAACGGCTGAAGTGAGAGTAGGGTGCCAGCCCCTGGGTTTGGTATGTGTCGGTGTCTGCAGTGCCTGTGCCAGCCTGTTGGCCGGTATCACTCCCTGGTCCGGGTCTGTTGCTCTGAGAACTCTTATCCTGCCAGCGGTAGGGCCCTCCAAACAATATCAGGCGTGGTGGTTCGGATTGCTTGTCGCCATTCATGTTCTGGATGGCCTGCCAATAGTCGTCGGACTTTCGCCATGGCCAGTGGACGCCACCGCTTACCAGTGTCCAACCGTCGGTGCGGGGGTCTGATTCCGGTCTGCCGGCGGGCTCTGCAGACAGTGGTACGACCAGCACAGGATCGCAGCCACGCAGGTCAAAACCTGCTTGTAACAGGGTAAACCACAGCAAGTCACGTTGCTGCTGGTTACCGGTCAACAAAAGATCACACTTTGTCAGGTTGTTCTGCAAACGCTGCAGTTCAGTTTTGACCCGCTCGGGGTTTTCGAAAAGCACCTCCAGTGGCCTGGGCGCCACGAAATCCACGATCACCGGTTGCGGCAAATCGAATGGCAGCAATTCGAGGAGTTCCCAGTAGGAGACAAGGATGGCATCCGGTTGTTGCCTGGTGATGGTGGCCTGTAGCTCATCCCTGCTGTGAAATGCGTCCGGGTGCCTGCTCTTTCCCCCGCCCGCTTTGTTATCCAGCCAGGTTTGTGAGAGGCTGTGTCCCGCTCGGCGCAAAGCTCCGGCAAGCTGGGCAGTTCGAATGGCATTACCGGTTGCTATAGCATCAGGCGCTAACGGTGGTTCCTGAGTGATCAGTAGAATCTGCATATGGAATAAACGCTCCGGTGCCTTCACCCGGGTCTAGATTGCGAGCAGCAGATAGCTGGCGAGACCGATAAAGGCCAAAATTCCGATGACATCGGTGACCGTGGTCAATACCACCCCACCTGCCAGGGCGGGATCGATTGACATACGTTTTAAAATGACTGGAATCAATGCACCGGCAAGGGCACCGGCTACCAGGTTTGCGACAATCGCAAAGGCCATCACCAAGCCCAGGCCCACGTTGCCATACCATAAAAAGGCTATGGTGCCGATGATGATCGAAAACAGGATGCCGTTGAGTATACCCACGGCCAGTTCCTTACGTAAAATCGCCATCGAGTTGCGGGCACTGACCTGTCCGGTTGCCATACCCCTGATCATCAATGTCAGTGTTTGTGTACCCGCGATGCCGCCCATGCTCATAACCACCGGAAACAGTACGGCCAGTTCAACCAGTTGATCCAGTGTCGGCTGGAATGCATACAGGACAACAGCTGCAAGCAGGGTGGTCACCAGGTTTACACCTAACCACACCCAGCGCCGTCGTGCAGAATGCATCACCGGGGCAAACATGTCGTCTTCTTCATCAAGACCGGCAGCGGTCAGAACCATGTGTTCGCCTTCTTCACGGATGACGTCAACGACATCATCAATGGTGATGCGGCCCAGTAATAATCCATTCTGATCAATGACAGGAGCAGATATCAGGTCATCGTGTTCAAACTCTATGGCGACCTGCCGGGCAGTCATATTGACCGGGATCGCTTCTGTTGATAAGTCAATCAGATCGCTGACCAGGCTATTGGGCTCACTGGTTAATACATCCGCAAGCTTGAGTTGCCCCAGGTACCTGCCGGTTCGGTTGACGACAAACAACTGGTCAAAAACATCTGGCAATTCACCCCTGAGCCGCAGGTAGCGTAATACTACGTCCAGGCTGACATCCGGTCTTACCGTCACAACATCCGGGTTCATCAATCCGCCGGCTGAGTCCTCCGGGTAGGACATGACCTGTTCCAGTCTGTCACGGTCCTGCCTGTCCATGGCACGCAGTACTTCGGTGATAACGGCATCCGGCAGGTCATTCAGAATATCCGCAAGATCATCGATATCCAGATCACCTACGGCCTGGATCAGGTCATCAGGTGAGGTGTCACGAATCAGACCGGCACGTACTTCGTCGTTTACCTCGACCAGTACATCGCCATCGAGACCAACCTTTACGAGGTCCCATACCACCTGTCGTCTGGCTTGGGGTAATGACTCGAGCAAATCGCCAATCTCGGCACCATTGAGACTGTTGAGCAGTTTTTTAACCTGGGACTGAACACCACTGTCCAGAGCCTCGGACAGGCGATCCAGATGACGGGCTGTTTTTTCTTCGTGCTGATGTTCCCGCATCGTTAAACACAACCTTTGGTGAAATTTGTGGAAAACCGCCAAACATGATTTGGCGGCCTCAAAAACAGGCCTATTGTAACAAGGAGGCAGAACTTGGACCGCATATTTCACCACGGGGTTTTGTTGACGCCCGGGAATTGCGCGTTATGGCTTAATTCCGGATTTCAGGATTTGTTCCAGAACGGCTCTTCCCGATGATGTACCAGTACGTTCTCATGCTTTTTGCCAAGTGATTTCGCCAGTGTTTCAGCAAGGAATACCGAACGGTGTTTGCCGCCGGTACAGCCAATGCAGATGGTGACATAACTGCGTTGAGCTTGCTGGAATGCCGGCAGCCAGGCGTGCATGAAATCCTCGATATCCCGTGACATCTGTATCACCTGCGCATCGCCTTCAAGCCACGAACTGACGGCCTCATCCTTACCGGTGAGAGCTCTGAGGTCATCCTGCCAGTAGGGATTGGGAAGTATACGGGCATCAAATATGAAATCAGCGTCTTGCGGTACACCCTGCTTGTACGCAAACGATTGAAGCACAATGGTCATCTCACTGGAGCGTCGGTCAACGAAGTTCCACACCTGGCGCCGGAGTTGATGAATGTTGGTTTGACTGCTATCGATTACCTGGTCCGACCAGCGTTGCAGCGGCTCTAGCAGACGTGCCTCGTTATCGATGGCATCCGGTAAAACCTGGTCAGAACCGGTCAGAGGGTGGCGGCGTCGTGTTTCACTAAAGCGCTTAATCAGAACGGACTTTTCTGCGGTGACAAACAATAACCTGCAGTTGAAACCGGTGTCCCTGAGCAGACACATCCAGTCAATGATGACCTGCAGATCAGATTCGCGAGAGCGTGCATCGATGCCAAGGGCGACTTTATTGTAAAGATCCGGATTGGCGGAAATTTGCGGCCCGAACCCCGGCAACATTGCGCCGGGTAGATTATCAATACAGTAATAACCGAGATCTTCAAGCGCATTCAATGCAGTTGATTTACCACCGCCCGACATGCCGCTGACAATGATGATGTCTTGCCTCACATTATCCACGTAAATCCTTCAGGCATGCGAACCGGAAAGCAATTGCCAAATTTCATTGACATCTGCCGCCTTGCGTAAATGCTCCAGCAGTTCGGTATCACTGAAGCGTTCAACTATGTCAGAAAGTAGCTTTTTATGATCTTCAGTGCACTCCTTCGGGACGGTCAGGGCAAAAATCAGATCGACCGGGTTGCCGTCTTCCGCATCAAAAGGCAGTGGTTTGATCAGTTGCAGGAATAGCGCCTGAACTTCTTCTGTGCCGTTGATTCGTCCATGGGGTACGGCAATGCCGTTGGCGAGAGCTGTACTGCCGAGGTGTTCTCTTGCACAAATGCTTTCAAAGATCTCCCTCGAATTCAGTTCCGGGTTTTTTCTTGCGAGTGTTTTGCTGATAAGCTCGAACAAGCGCTTTTTGCTGTTAATCCTGACACCCGCAAGAATACGGGCTGGACTCAATAAATCACTATCCAGCATGGCAGGTCTTCAATATCCGGTGATTACAGCTAGGTATGGCTTGTTCAGTGTCCACCTTCCGAACTCACGGGTTCAGGCCTTGGATGTTGATGATTGGTGATGCGATCTTTACGCCGGCGTATCTGGCGGTCCAGTTTGTCTACCAGGCCGTCAATTGAAGCGTACATGTCCGGTGCGGTGAATTTGGCAAATATGGTGCGTCCGCCAACGTTGACGGATGCTTCAGCCAACTGCTGCAATTTTTCCACATTCAGAATTACGCGAATGGATATAACCTGATCAGAATGACGTATCAGCTTCTGCATTTTCTCGGTGACATAGGCACGAAGTGCCGGAGTTACATCAACATGGTGTCCGGTAATATCGATTTGCATCAACAATCTCCTTTTTAGTGTAATCCTTACTGATTAATGTAAGGTCTGCCAGCCACGCATCAATGATTGGCGGGCCTGAAATTATTTGTTACGTGATACGCCTGTTGCATTTAGTTTGCCTTACCGCTGGCCGGGTTTTTCGAGCGGGTACATATACAGTCTATACTCCAGATGCTGAATTATCTATTTTTTCCACTACACTAAAACTCATCCGTTCGGCGATATGCCCGTCGACGTTCTGCAGACGACCCCAGGCCCAATGATTCGCGGTATTTTGCAACCGTGCGCCTTGCCGCACAGATTCCGGTTTCACGTAAGAGTTGTGAAATCTCCTGGTCACTCAGCGGTTTTGTTGAAGGCTCATTTTCGATCAGTATTTGAATTCTGGCCTTGGTGGCCGTTGCGCTGATCATACCGCCGTTTAAGGTGCGTACATGACTGGAGAAAAAATACTTCAGCTCAAAAATCCCTCTTGGCGTCAGCATGTATTTTCGGGTTGTTGCTCTCGATACGGTAGACTCATGAACCCCGACGTGATCTGCAACCTCCTTCAGAATCAATGGTTTCATGGCAATCTCACCATCAGTAAGAAATTCCCGCTGGGTGTCCACGATACACTGGGATACCTTCAGCAGTGTACGGTTGCGCAGTTCGAGACTGGAAAGCAGCCAGCGAGCTTCCTGCAAACGGCCACGTAAATATTCGGCGTCTTTGCCGCCGGATTTTCGTAACAGGCCGATATAGTATTTGTTCAGCCGCAAACTGGGATTGCTTTCCGGACTGAGCGTGGTCACCCACTCGTCACCATCGCGGCGAACATAAACATCGGGTATCAGGTATTCATCCCGGCGGTTGTCGAAACGTGAACCCGGATGCGGCTCCAGCCCCCTGATCAGCTCCAGTGCCTGTTTGAGGGCTTCCGACGTGGCCCCGGTTTCGCGCTGCATGTCCTCGTAGGCGTTGTTGGCAACCAGCTTGAGGTGATCTCGTGCCAGTCGGAGCGCCAGCTCAACACCGGCGGTGCCCGTTGGTTGGGCACGCAACTGGACGCGGATACACTCACCCGGATCCCGGCTGGCAACCCCGACCGGTTCCAGTCGTTGCACACGGTGGAGAACGGCGAGAACTTCGTCATCCTCAACCTGTGTCTCAGGCAGAAGGCTTTCGCGTATGTCCTGGATGTCATCCGTCAGGAAACCATCATCATTGATCGCAAAGACGATGGCAGTTGCGATGGCAGCATCCGTGTCATTGAAATGGGCAAGTTCTATCTGTGCCAGTAAGTGCTCGCGTAATGAACTGGAACTGGTGTCTTCAAACTGCCGTTCTGAATAATCGTCAGACCAGCCTGTGGTGTCGGCCCACTGACCCTGTTCGGTTTGCCATTGTTGATCATCGTAATCGTCAAGCGGGTAATCCTGCTCGCTTTCAGTATTGAGGGAGTCGGATGTTTCAATATCAGGTGAGGCGTCTTTACGGGCCTGTTCTTCCGGCTCTACATTTTCTTCATGGTCAAGCAACGGGTTGGCTTCAACCAACTCCTGGATATAGTCCCGCAATTCGATCCGGTTCAGTTGTAACAGACGTATGGCCTGTTGCAACTGGGGCGCCATTGCCAGTTTCTGAGTCAGTCGGAGTTGTAAGGACGGGTTTATCATAAATGCTGCTTTTAGTGGGTTCTGTTGTTATCAGAGCCGGAATTCATTGCCGAGATACACCTGTCGTACCTCTTCATTTGCCAGAAGGGCTTCCGCGTCACCTTGTGCCAGAACACGCCCCTCATTGAGAATGTAGGCATGGTGGCAGATTCCCAGCATTTCACGGACATTGTGGTCGGTAATCAGAACACCAATGTTTTGATCGGTCAGCTGGTTGATGATTCCCTGGATTTCACGGACTGAAATCGGGTCAATTCCGGCGAATGGCTCATCCAGCAGGATAAATCTTGGTCTTGCCGCCAACGCTCGTGCAATCTCCACCCTGCGCCGCTCTCCACCTGACAATACCTGGCCCATCTGGCTGGCAAGATGGGATACGCCCAGTTCCTCCATTAATGTTTGTAGTATCTCCTTTCGTTGATCCAGGTCCAGGTCACGGCGTAGTTCCAGGATGGCCATGATATTGTCCCGCACCGAAAGCTTTCGAAACACGGATGCCTCCTGTGGCAGGTAGCCTACACCAAGACTGGAGCGGATATTCACCGGTTTATGGGTTATGTCGACATCGTCAACGGTAATATTGCCCTGATCGGTTGGAATCAGGCCTACAATCATATAAAAGCAGGTTGTTTTACCCGCCCCGTTGGGACCGAGTAACCCAACCACCTGACCTGGCTCCACTTCAACGCTTACGCCGCGTACAACTTCTTTTTTACGGTAGGATTTGTGCAGGTCTGTGGCTTTAAGCATGTCAGTTGCCGTCCTTTTCCAGGCTTTCTGCATCTACGGCTGGTATTGATGAGTCGGGGTCTTCTAACTTAGCTTTTTTCTTTTTGTCCTTTTTATCGCCTTCGCTATTAATGACTTCCGGGTCAAGCAGGATATGAATTCTGCCATTGCCGTTCTTGTCGCCACTTCCCTGGAAGTGTTGCACATTGAGGTCGTAGGTCAGTAATTCGCCACTGATCTGGTATTGCGGGTGTTTGACATCGGCGTTACCCGTCAGTGTAACCAGGCCACTGGCGACCTGGTAGTCAATGACATTGGCGGTGGCCTGAACCAGGCCCTGTTCCTCGATCTCCTGCTCAAGAAAAGCTGGCTGACCACGAAACGTTACCGCGCCAACGCGTCCGTTTATTTTCTTGACTTCGGCTTCATCTGCGGTGATGCGCAGTGTGCCCTGTCGGATATCAACGCTTCCCCGCAAGGTAGTCACGCCATCACCCAATGTTCCGTCAGTTGAATTTGCACTAACTTCCAGTGGCTCCTGCCTGTCAGACTCCAGCGCCATTAAGGGCAGGGCTGGAAAAAGCAGGCACAATAAAAGACACGCGTGGAGTTGCTTGTTGGATAGCGGGTTAATTGACAGCATAAGTTGCTCTAACCTTTTCTTTTAGTAAATATGTTTTGGTTTTCATATCCAGTTCAAGACCAATTGCGTTTACCCGGTTGACGCCGTCGAATATGCTGACTGGCTGATTGGTATTGGCGGTTTGCGGTGTGACTTCAATCCGGACTTCCCGGGTACTGAGTTCGACCCAGTTTCCCGATGCGGGTTCACTCCGCTTTACAAATACCTGCCCGATCAATTGAACATGCTCTTTATCCGCTGTTACGGTGGCCATGTCTGCTGTCATATCCCAAACAGCGTCAGCCTGATTGAGCTTGACTACCGGGCGTTCAATGGTACCCAGTTTCAGTTTGGGGTCATTTCTCAATATAGGTGCCCGCATATTCATGGTGGGCTTCCCGTATTCATCGAAAAATTGTAATTCAAAATCACGCAATACGTAATCCAGTTTCGGATCCAGACCTGCCACCGGTTGCGGGTCGTCATTATCCTTTGAGCGGCTTAACCAGAAACTGAAAGCGCTAAGCAATACCAGGGCGGCAATTCCCCTTCGAGTTTTCCGAGTAATCATGATGCCAGAATCTCATCCAGAATGATCTGGTCTTTTTCTTGCGCTGCCAGAATAAGATTGCAGATCTCCCTGACGGCACCATCGCCACCATTGCGCCGGGTTATCCAATGTGCCTGCTGTTTGACGCGCTCCTCGGCATCTGCCACCGAAACAGCCAGGCCCGCCCTTAGAAGTACCGGAAGATCTATCCAGTCATCGCCGGCGAAACAGGTCTGTTGCGCATCCAGACCGGTGATCTCCAGTAAATTCAGGAATGCATCGAGTTTATCTTCACGGCCCTGGTAAACGTGGCGGATACCCAGTTGATCCATACGGTGGGCAACGGCCTGCGATGTTCTGCCCGTTATGATTGCGACTTCTATTCCAGCCCGCTGTAAGGCTTTCATACCCATCCCGTCACGGGTATTAAATGCCTTCATTTCATTACCGGCGTGGTCAAAATACAACTTGCCATCGGTTAAAACGCCGTCGACGTCGAGTACCAGCATGCGTATTTTTGAAGCACGCTCCTTGAGTGCAGCATCCATATTAGCCATTCAGATCACTCCGGCATGCAGCCACAAATGCCTCGTCGATACGGGACACCAGGCTGGCAACGGCAGTGGCTTGGGTGGTGATAACGGCACCGGTCAGCTCTTTCAGGGTAATACTGTCCATATATGTATTCTAACCCTTATTGATTCCTGGCGATTGATCGGAATATCCATGCTTTTTGAAAAAGTTTCAGAGGGGCAGGTTCGCTTGAATCCTGGTGGAACTCATCCAGACCATGAAGACATAGCCGACAAACATAAGCAACAGCACGCTGCCCGATCGCCTGCCTATGCGGCCGGGGCCGCGAAAATCCGAGGCCATCAGGTAAAGCGCACCGGTGATGAGAAACATCGCCGGGAAATCCCGTGCAAGTATGATGGGCAACAGGGTTATAGGCTGGATAGCAGCCGCAATACCCAGTACACCCAGCAGGTTGAAAATATTGGAACCAATGATGTTGCCTATGGCGAGATCGTCTTCCTTGTGCAAGGCGGCGGTGATCGCTGTTGCAAGTTCCGGCAGGCTGGTGCCAACGGCAACTACGGTCAGGCCGATGACGGTGTCAGTAACATGCAGGATACGCGCGATCGTGATGGCACCCTCGACCAGGATTGTCGAACTGATGGGCAGAACCACGAGTCCGACTCCCAGCCAGAACAAGGCAATTTTAGTTGGAGTGTCCTTGGGGATTTCAGCATCAAATTCTTCTGCCAGTGGATCAGAGATCGGTCGGTGTAAGCCGATACGGATGATCCAGATGACAACTGTCAGCAAACCAACGAGTAAGGCCCAACCTTCCCAGTGACTGTAGACACCATTGAGCGCCATCAAGAAGCAAACCAGCATAACCAAAAGCAACATCGGGTATTCACGTTTCAGTGCAGTGGATTCCATGCGCAGTGGATAGATCAACGCTGTCGCACCCAGCACCAGTCCCATATTGGCAATGTTTGAACCAATCGCATTGCCCACCGCCAGTCCTGCATTCCCCTTCATCGTTGCGACAGCTGAAACCACGAGTTCAGGTGCTGAGGTGCCAAAGCCAATAATGGTCAGGCCGATGACCAATGGAGAAACCCCGAGGTTGCGGGCGGTCGCCGATGCACCTGCCACCAGGCGGTCAGCACCCCATACCAGCAAAAGAAAACCTGAAACCAACTGAATGATTGCAATCAGCACGGGCAGTCGAATTCCTGATTGAAGCTCAAACCGCAGTATTCACAGGGATATAAAACAATCCATCTTGAAAGGGTGTTTTTATTGGCAATAGAATCCACTATGATAATTGCTTCTGAAAGGTCAAATCCGTTGGCCCTCCTGGCCATGCGGTTTAATTATGTTGAATGTTTCCCCCGTTCGATGTTTTATTTTCATGAAACATTGCCCGGCAACAGAGGACGATAGTTTATGGATAGCACAACAATAGCGCAAATGATACTTGAAGGCTTGCCGGATGCGGAAGTAACCGTGAGTGGTGATGACGGTGTTCATTTTGAAGCAGTGGTTCGCTGTGCGGCATTTGAGGGTAAACCCACTCTGGCGAGACACAGGATGGTTTATGCCACGCTCGGAAAACTGATGGGCAATGAAATTCACGCTTTGGGTTTGCGCACAGAATTGCCGGAAAAATAACATCCTTAAATCAAAAAAAACTGCCGTCCGGTTTTAATTGCAGGGGCCGCTGGATTATTTCGCCCCGGTATGAAACTGCATCCTGCTGGTAAGCTATTTCCCGCTTACAGAATAAATCGACGGTTGCTACCAGCAATTTATGTTCAAGCGGACCCAGTCTGGCTTTCAATGAACCCGCATCATCACCGGCAAGGACCGGCAATTTCACCTGTGCAATGACAGGACCCGAATCGAGCCCGGCAGTAACAAAATGGATACTTGCGCCGGTCTCACTGTCACCTGATTGCAAAACGCGGTTATAGGTATCCAGACCTTTATACAAGGGCAGCAGGGAAGGGTGCAAATTAATCATGCGACCACTGAACTGACGGGCAAAGTCCTCACTCAGGATTCGCATATAACCGGCAAGAATGATCAATTCCGCCCCGCTTTGCTGTAAAACCTTTGCAACGGCGGCATCGTGTGTCCCGCGGTCCGGAAAATCGATATGACTGATAACGCTGACCGGAATTGCGGCTGTCGTTGCATGGAATATTCCCGGCGCATCTGCACGGTTGGAGACGACCTGCACAATGTTGAGATCAAGGCGTGTTGCAGCGATAGCATCAATTAAAGCTTTCAGGTTGCTGCCGGTACCGGAAATTAATACCGCGGCCTTTAACATGCTTTGCTTCATGAGCGGATATAGTTGACCCGCCGGGTGGCATCAGGACACTCAATAACACGGCCAAGACGATACACGGGCTCGTCTGCCTCCGTCAGTGCCCGGCAAATCTCATCGGCTGAATCTTCGGCTACCAGAAGCGCCATGCCAATACCGCAGTTGAAGGTGCGAAGCATTTCCTGTTCTTCGATCCTGCCGTTTGTTTGCAACCACCGGAAGACGGCTGGCATTTGCCAGGCGGACAGGTCAATTTCAATACCAAGGCCTGCTGGTATGACGCGCGTGATGTTTTCACTGATGCCGCCACCGGTAATGTGAGCAAGCCCATCGACCGGGTACCGTTCGATCAGCTCCAACAGGGTTTTCACATAAATCCTCGTGGGTGCGAGCAGCGCTTCGCCGAGGGTTGTATCACCCAGGGGCATGGACGGATCGTCCCCGGATTGTTCCAGTACTTTTCGGATAAGCGAGTAGCCATTGGAGTGCGGCCCTGATGATTCAAGACCCAGTACGATATGCCCGGCTTTGATTTGGCTGCCATCAATGACCTTTGAACGGTCAACTGCACCCACCGTAAATCCTGCCAGATCATATTCGTCATGGTCGTACAAGCCTGGCATTTCAGCGGTTTCACCACCGATTAATGCACAACCCGCTTGCCGGCAACCATCTGCGATGCCTTCAATGACGGCCTGGGCATTGTCAATTTTCAGTTTTCCAGTGGCGTAATAATCCAGGAAAAACAGGGGCTCTGCACCGCATGTCAGGATGTCATTGACACACATTGCGACCAGGTCAATTCCAATGGTGTCGTGGCGGTCAAGTTGTTTGGCCAGCAGTAATTTGGTGCCAACACCATCTGTTCCAGATACCAGCAAGGGTTCTTTATAGCGCTTGATATCGAGCTGGAACAGGCCGCCGAAACCTCCCAGGCCAGTGATCACACCGCTACGATTGGTGGACTTTACGGCAGGTTTGATACGTTCGACCAGTTCATTTCCGGCGTCAATGTCTACACCGGCGTCAAGGTAACTTAACCCGACAGGGTTTTCAGTTTTGATATTCAATTCCAGAATCCGTTTATTCATGCGAGTTTGTAGTGTCCTATGTTATCTTATTGGGGTTGGAAATAACCCAATTTTTACCCGGTAGTGCAGATGAAAAAATTACTGTTGATAATTGTTGCGCTGAGTTTGTCTGTCGCCCAGGCTGCGCCGGCTGTCAACCTGTATTCAGGCGAGGTTGTCGTATCAAGCCAGACCGAGGCAGATCGAAATGGTGCCATACCGGAAGCACTCCTCCAGGTTTTGCAGAAACTTAGTGGTCAGCGTGAGATTCCGCTTTCTCCGGCACTCGATGATGCACTCAATAATGCGGCCAGGTTACTGCGCTCGTATCGATATAAAAAGGTGGATATTGCTGTAGCTGACGGCACTGTTACCGAGGAATTGCGGCTGGTTGCACAGTTTATGCAGCCGGAAGTTGACCAGGTCGTGCAACAGATCGGCTTGCCGAGATGGCGGCAGGAACGACCGGATATCCAGATCTGGGTGGTAATTGATGATGGTCTCAATCGGCAGTTGAAACCACTTGAGTTCGATTACGCATGGGGTTCCATGGAAGATGTTGCAGTCATGCGGGGCTTGCCGGTCAGTTGGCCTGAACTGGATGAAGAGGAAGTTCAACTGGTCGATATGCGGCTGGTCTGGGGTGGGTTTACCGACTACCTGATTGAGCGCGGTGCGCCGGAAGACGGGGTTGCGATTATTGCAGCGCGTCGCGAGGGGCCGCGGTGGACCGTGCGTTGGTACCTGACCAGTGACGGACAGAACTGGAGTTGGCAAAGCGATGATCTTGAACTGATGTATGCACTGGCGGAAGGCGTGCACCAGATGGCTGACCAGATCGCGGCGAGCAGCTCAATCGCTGCCTCGGAACAGGGTTTATGGACAGTTGATATCAGCGTAGGTGAATTGAATAGTGCTGATGCTTACGTCAGCTGTCTTGAATATTTACAAAATTTGAGTCTCGTCAATGAGGTTGAAATATTGGGAGCAGACCCTGGTCGTGTACGTTTCCGTCTGCAGCTTAATGCCTCGGCGGAATATCTGTCAGAGGCATTTAATCGAAGCCCGGTATTGTTGCCTGCACGCGCCGGGAGTGGATATGAATATGAATTTTTACATTAAGCCGGGTACTAGTGTTCTTCAATGACCACTGATTCCCGCAATTGGCTGATGTTGGCGTTGCTTGTCGGTGGCGGCTGGCTGATTTACCTGCTTGCACCCGTCATCACACCGTTCGCAATATCAGCTGTGCTCGCCTATTTGGGCGACCCATTCGTTGACCGTTTGGAAAAGTTTTCAATAAAGCGATGGAAAGTCGGCAGGACCCTGGCCGTCAGTATTGTATTCGTTCTGATGCTGTCCCTGTTGACCGTTGTGTTACTCATCCTGGTTCCCTTGCTGGTTGAACAAATTCGCTTGCTGATCCATCTCTTTCCACGCTGGATTGAATGGTTCTCAGGCACGGGACTCCCGTGGCTGGCAGGGAAACTGGGGTTTGAATTGACAGATTTCGATCCCGCAGAGTTTACCCAGGTGCTAAAGGACTACTGGAGAGAAATAAGCAGTGCCGCTTTCAGGGTTGTGGATTACATATCGCGCGGTGGTATGGCGGTGGCGGCTTTGTTGACCAACCTCATTCTGATTCCGGTAGTTACATTTTACCTGCTGCGAGACTGGGATCCGATGATCAGGGCCACGCATGATTTACTGCCCAGGAATATGGAAGCCGAAATCAGCAGGACGGCAAAAGAGGTCGATGAGGTCCTCGGTGCATTTTTCCGTGGACAACTAATGGTCATGCTCGCCCTCGGCTTGATATATTCCATTGGTATGTCCATGGTTGGTATTGACCTGGCTATCCTGATCGGGATGGGTGCCGGTTTGCTCAGTATCGTCCCCTACCTGGGATCTATCGTTGGTGTACTGGTTGCGGCCGGTGCCGCCATTTTTCAGTTTCAGGATGTATTCCACCTGATCATGGTTTTGCTCGTTTTCGGTGCAGGTCAGGCAGCTGAAAGCATGTACCTTACTCCGAAACTGGTCGGTGACAGGATTGGCCTGCATCCCGTGACGGTTATATTCGCAGTCCTGGCCGGCGGACAGTTGTTTGGATTTCTTGGCATTTTGCTGGCTTTACCGGTTGCCGCAGCGCTCAATGTTCTGGTTAGGCGCATGCTTCTAAAATACCGGCAAAGCGAACTGTATAATGCGTCGCCGGACGGGGAAATTTGACACACATGTTGTTTTCTCCACAAATTCCTCTGCCGTTGATGCCCTTGCGCGATAACCGCTTTGAAAACTTTGTCAGCGGGCCAAATCATCCGGTTGTAACTGCTTTAAAACACATGCCGGATGAACCCGGGTCGTTTGTTTTTTTATATGGCGGTGAAGGCAGTGGTAAAACCCATTTATTGAATGCCTTGTGTATCGAGAGCCGTGAGCGTCAGCAACGTGCATTCTATCTTTCGTTGAAACGCTTGCCGGGCGATGCCATTGCCTCCTTGCAGGGTCTGGAGAAACTGGATCTTGTCTGTATAGATGATTTGCATGTCATTGCCGGTGACCGGGCATGGGAAGAAGCGTTATTTCATTGTTTCAACCGCATAAGGGAAACCAATGGCCGATTGCTGGTGAGCAGTCGTGAGAGATTGTCCGCACTCAAGCTTGGCTTGCCGGACCTGGCGTCCCGATTGGCCTGGGGTTTGCGTTTGCAACTGGCGCCCCTCGATGATCATGACAAACTGGCTGTGATCAACCTGCAAAGCGATGCCCTTGGGTTAAACCTGCCCGTGGAAGTTCAGCAATATCTGCTGAAACGCCACGAACGAGGCATGACTGCATTGATTCATTCCGTAGAAAGCCTGCAGCAGGCGGCGATTACCCATAAACGCCGAATTACTATTCCACTGGCACGCGAAGTGCTTAAAACTCAGAAGGAATAAACCTATGCTGACTAAATCAGAAATTACCAAAAATTGGCTGCCACGTTACACCGGCATGCCGCTGGACGAATTTGGAGACTACATCCTTGTAACGAATTTCGGTGATTATGTCCGGCGTTTTGCAAAGATGTTTGATTGCAAAATTTATGGTGAAGACCGCACCATGCAGGCTGCCACGAATAACGACGGCCTGACCATCATCAATTACGGGATTGGCTCAAGTAACGCGGCAACCATCATGGATTTGCTGACGGCGGTCATGCCCAAAGGTGTTTTGTTCCTGGGCAAGTGCGGTGGTCTGAAAACGTCCTCAGAAATTGGTCATTTTATTCTGCCGATAGCCGCTATTCGCGGCGAAGGTACCAGTGATGATTATTTTCCACCCGAGGTTCCCGCCCTGCCATCATTCAAGTTGCATAAGTTTGTTTCAGACAAGATTCTGGAACACGGTGTTGATTACCGGACAGGCGTGATCTATACCACCAACCGCCGGGTCTGGGAGCATGACGAGGCATTCCATAAAAAACTGCACGATATGACCTGTATCGGCATCGATATGGAAACTGCAACCCTGTTTATTGTTGGGCACGCCAATGCAATCGCACACGGTGCGCTTTTGCTTGTATCAGATGTACCGGTAACGCCTGAGGGTGTTAAAACAGAGGAATCGGACAAAAAAGTTACCGAAAACTGGGTGGATCTGCATTTGCAGATTGGTATCGAGGCCATGACAGAAATCGGTTTGAAGGGTGAGAAGATAAAACATTTTCGTTATTGATCATGTTCACCAGCATTAAAAAGGGCCGCACTTGCGGCCCTTTGCTGTTGGAACCGAGTTTGCTTACTTGAATGTCATGCTGCTGTCTACGTGCAGACCATCAGTGGTAAGACGCATTTCAACACGGGAGTGGCCCAGAATATCTTTATAAGCCGCCTTCATTGCTTCGGAATAATCGTGAACCGCAGATGGATTGTCATCCGTATCGATCTGGAATTGTTCAGACATGGCGGCCTGGAGTTCCAACTGTTTCGACATATCATGCGAGATTGAGAGGAAGGTGCCGTTGTCCTGCGGTTTTGCATGCAGGAACCCCTCAAGATCCTTGACATTTTTTTCACCAAGCGATGCGCCAATCGCGTTGTCGCTCATTAAAGCGAAAACATCAATGCCTTCCATGTGCAGTATTTCCGGCGGAATCCTGACAGGTTCAGTTTGATTGGCTAAATCCAGATTTTCGAATCCGGGTACCGTCATGGTAGCCATGCCGACAAACATCTCGGGCTTGTCAACGTGGAGTGCCAACAGACCGTTGCTCTGGGTAATTTCCCCGGCCGGGTCGAAATCATCTGCCCTGACCCGTATTCCCATCAGGTTGTTGATCATCGGGGGCATGGGAATATTGAGTTGAGTCATCAGTTGCTCTGCCTGTGCATTCAGTTGCTGCATATTTGCGCATTGATAGGGTGTCGTAACGAGAGCGGTCGCTTTTTCAAGTATGAAGGTCCGTAATTTACCGACTTTAACCGCCAGCGATGCGGACAGCAGGTAATCACCCGTGCTGGCTGCTGGCGTATCAGATACCAGGGATGCAAGGCCGGCTGCCAGTGAGTTCTCAATTTCAAGGTCATAACGCATGGCCACTTCATTGGCGGTCAAGCGGGTGGACCCGGCCGTCATACGTGGTGCCTTGGCAATAATTGACTTGATCTCGGCAACACATACGGGATCAAGAGAGTCTATTTGAGTGTTTAGCTGCGGACCCAGAAACCTGCGTGTATTACTGTCGGAATTCAGGATTTCATCTGCCATTTTCTGAACATCCAGTATGCCGGAACCGTAGTTGGTATAGCCTTTCTTACTGTTCATGATGCCCAGGGCGTTGCTGGAAGCCATGCTTTCTGCAGGCATTTCCTGACCAAGAAAAGCGGCTAACAGATTGTCTTCTGCGCTGACTGGAAACACACTAACGGCCAATTGCTGATCAAGAATGGCGAAGTACACCGCAACAGGCATTTCGTCTTCGGTAACACGCCAGTAAGCGGTGCCGTTGAGGTCCATTTCGGGTAACTCGTAACCCATTGTTGCTTCTATCCGGGTGATTGCATCCCGCAATGCCTGCGCATCGTTCAAACCAAGCCGGGCCACTGGAAATAGACCCGTTGCATAAATGGCGTGATGGGCCTGCAAGGATATACCCAGTTTTTCGAGACTTTCCGTACTTAAGTTGCCGCCCAGTTCGTCGAGAAACGCCATGGCCAGGCGCGCGAGTTCGTTGCCTTCCAGGTTTCCAGCACGATAGTTCTCCTGGAACTCATCAACCTGTTCCGACATAAGATCCAGTACCGGTTGAAACCGTTCTACATAGGCATTGGTGATCTCTTCCGGTGCCGGCTCGAGGTCGGCAAATACATAGGCCGTATCAGCCGGCGCATAGGCGAGCAGGGGATTGGTATTCTCATTAACGGCAACAACCGTCTCATCAGATTCCTTACCGCATGCAGTGAAAAACAGGGCTGCAATGACAATAAGCGCTAATGTTCGGGTAAATTTCATGATCATAATATCCTATATACTGGTTATGTGTAGGTGTTATACCACAGTACAACACTAAAGACAACTGAAATTGACAAAAATCGAAGCTGATGTCTGGGTTCTTTTAGGGTCAGTGCCTATCGATCGTGGCGACACGTATAGTGTCTCAGGGGGAAGTGTCCGTGTCGCGGCGATCGAATGGCACCCAACTTACAGAATCCATCTTAGTAATAATTCCCCGGGTATCAGGTCACCAAGGTTGCAAACGAAAAAACCCCTACCGTTTTCACGATAGGGGCTCTTCATTGTAGATCTGATTTCTGGCTAGAGTGACTTAAACACCTTATCCAGGGTATCCCCCGCATCTCCAAACAACATGCGTGTGTTATCCAGGAAGAACAACGGATTTTGCACACCCGCGTAGCCGGTGGCCATGCTGCGTTTGAGTACGATTGAAACTTCGCCTTTCCAGCATTCCAGCACCGGCATACCGCCGATCGGGCCGTCAGGATCTGTCAATGCTGAAGGATTGACGATGTCATTGGCACCGATAACGACCGAAACATCAACTTTTGGAAAATCTTCGTTGACTTCATCCATTTCGAAGACGATATCGTAGGGCACTTTGGCCTCGGCTAACAATACGTTCATATGACCGGGCATACGACCCGCAACCGGGTGAATACCAAAGCGCACATTGATTCCTTTGGCACGTAACGTTTTCGTGATTTCATAAACAATATGCTGGGCCTGGGCAACAGCCATGCCGTAACCCGGGATGATCATCACCTCTTTGGCATTTCTTAGCAGTTCTGCTGTTTCTTCCGCATCAATCGGAACGACTTCTCCCTGGTCTTCGCCTGATGCTGCAGCAGCGGTTCCGCCGCCGGTACCAAAGCCGCCTGCAATCACCGCGAGGAACTTGCGGTTCATCGCACGGCACATGATATAACTCAGGATGGCGCCACTGGAACCAACCAGCGCACCGGTCACGATCAGCAGGTCATTACCCAGCATGAAGCCTGTTGCAGAAGCCGCCCAACCGGAATAGCTGTTGAGCATGGAGACCACAACCGGCATGTCAGCACCACCGATGGCCATGACCATGTGGATACCAAACACCAGTGCGATGACTGTCATGATGATAAGGGGCTGCATACCGCCGCCTGCCGCTGACTGCACAACGAACTCGTAGGCAAACCAGATGGCCGCAATCAACAGGGCCAGGTTGAGAAAATGTCTGCCCGGCAAGGTCAGAGGTGAACCGCTCATACGTCCCGACAGTTTGCCGAAGGCGATCACGGATCCGGAAAAAGTTACCGCACCAATCAGGATGCCCAGGTAGGTTTCAATGTCATGAATGGTCAGTTCGACACCCAGGTAATGCGTCAGTCTGCCCGGATCCATGAAATTGGCGAACCCCACGGCCACCGCGGCCATACCGACCAGGCTATGCAGGATAGCAACCAGTTCAGGCATCTGGGTCATCTGTACACGACGGGCAGCAAACAAGCCAATGGTGCCGCCGATCAACAGGGCCACGAACAGGGGTACATAGTTATGTGTGACAACACCCAGTATTGTAGCGATCAGTGCGATCGCCATACCGATGATGCCATACCAGTTGCCTCGCCTGGCAGTTTCCTGGTTGGAAAGCCCGCCAAGAGCAAGGATGAAAAGGATAGTCGCAATGATATACGACACAGAAATAATTCCTTCGATATTCATGACGACCTCACCTTCTGAACATTTCAAGCATACGTCGCGTAACGGCAAATCCGCCCGCGATGTTGATGCTTGTTATAAGAACGGTTGCAACTGCTACCCATTTGATCACCTCATTGGCTGAACTGATCTGTATCAACGCACCAATAATAATGATGCTCGATATTGCGTTGGTAACGCTCATTAATGGGGTATGTAGCGCAGCGGTTACATTCCAGATCACCATGTAGCCGACAAAGCACGCCAGTACGAACACCGTGAAATGTGCCATGAATGAAGCCGGTGCCACAGCACCCAGTCCAAGCAGCGCAAGACCGGCGATTATCATGCCGATGATGGGCCCGGCGACCGAGCGTTTTTTCTCTACAACCGGTGCAGGAGCGGGTGCCACTGCCGTCTTGGACGGGGGGGCAGCAGAAAGTTTCGGTGCGGGTGGCGGCCAGGTGGTCTTACCATCCTTGCAAACAGTTGCACCGCGAAAAACCTCGTCTTCCATATCGACCAGGATCTGACCATCTTTCCCGGGTGTCAGGTCGGTCAACAGGTGACGCAGATTGGTTGCGTACAGTTGGCTGGACTGTGCGGCCAGCCGGCTCGGCATGTCCGTGTAGCCGATAATGGTAACGCCATTATGATTGACCACCTTTTCGGGCTCGGTCAGTTCACAGTTACCACCTTGTTCAGCAGCCAGGTCGACGATAACGCTGCCGTTCTTCATGGTCTCTACCATCTCCGCGGTTATCAACCTTGGCGCGGGTCTGCCAGGGATCAGTGCGGTGGTGATGATGATATCCACGTCCTTTGCCTGTTCGGCAAACAACGCCATTTCGGCCTTGATGAACTCATCGCTCATGACCTTGGCATAGCCGCCTTCGCCGGAGCCGTCTTCATCTTCAAAGTCCAGCATCAGGAACTCGGCATCCATACTTTCGATCTGTTCCTTGACCTCGGGACGGGTATCGAAGGATCGCACGATCGCACCCATGCTCTTGGCTGCACCGATGGCAGCCAGGCCGGCAACACCGGCACCGATCACCAAAACCTTGGCTGGCATTACTTTGCCGGCAGCGGTTATTTGACCGGTGAAAAAACGCCCGAAATGCTGGGCGGCTTCAACCACGGCCCGGTAGCCTGCAATATTCGCCATTGAACTCAGCGCGTCGACCTTTTGTGCACGCGAGATACGGGGAATGCTGTCCATCGCCATCGCTGTCACACCACGCTCGGTCAGTTGCTCGAGCAGTTCGGGGTTTTGTGCCGGCCACAGGAAGCTGATCAGGGTCTGGCCTGATTTAAGACGTGCGGTCTCTTCATCATTGGGACCACGAACCTTTAGCACGATATCAGAATTGCTCCAGATATCGTCGACGCTTGAGACCGAACATCCAGCCGCTTCATAGGCTGCGTCGGAATAACTGGCCGCGGCACCTGCATTGGATTCAACCGCTACATCAAAGCCCATCTTGATTAATTGGGAGGCCACGTCTGGGGTCGTGGCTACGCGCTTTTCGCCCGTAAATAATTCCCTCGGTACACCGATTCTCATAAAAAATCTCCGGATGATTTGCCTTTTAAAACTCGGATAACTTCACTCAATGATCTGTTTCTTCTTTATTGATCAACCACTTCAGAAAAAGTGAGTGGCTGAAATTTCAAGTTGAACGCGAGTATACTCACAAAATTGACCAATTCTACGATCTAGGTCAATAATTCCTCATTGAGTTGAATTTTTTTTAATTTCAGTCTTGCCATCTGCGTGATTGTGAGATTGTTTAATGGCTGGCGAAAATCGAAACTGCCGGGTCCCTGCTTCGCTAACTGAACTGGCCGCGCAGTGTTTCAAGTCTTTCCACGGTACCGATATCGTGCCAGTCACCTCTGTAAAATTCGCCTGTTACCTGTTGCAGGTCCATGGCCGCTTGCAACAAGGGTACCACTGAGAAGCTGCCAGCGGGTGCGGATTCAAAGAAGCGCGGGTGATATACGCTGATACCACTGAAGGTATGACGTGTGTCGCCAAGTGCATTCACATAGCCGCCATGCAATTCGAAATCGCCCCCTGGGTTATGGGCAGGGTTGGGTACAAGCACCAGGTGTGCGTGGTCGCACTTAATGGCCCTGAGTCTTGCCAGAGGGTAAGAACTGAAAACATCACCGTTGATGATGGCAAAGGGAGACTCACCCAACAAAGGCAGGGCTTGCTTGATGCCCCCGCCCGTCCCCAGTGCACCCTGCGGTTCCGGTGAATAATGAATGTTCAGCCCCCAGGTGGATCCGTTGCCAAGCGTATTGCGGATTTGGTCGCCCAGGTGGGACAGGTTGATCACTACTTCACGAAAACCGGCAGCCGCAAGTCCTTCAAGATGGTGTTCGATAAGCAGCTTGCCACCAACATCCAACAGTGGTTTGGGTGTCGTATCCGTCAATGGCCGCAGGCGTTCACCCCGGCCGGCGGCTAATATCATGGCACGCATTCAGGTTGCTCCAGTAGTTCCAATACCTCTTTGAACTCAGGGTATCGACTCAATGTATCGGTGAGATACTCATAAAAACGTGGAATCAGTTCAAGATAACCGCTTTTATGGTCCCGGTAATGGAGACGTGCAAAAATACCGACGATTTTGAAGTTACGTTGCAGACCCATCAGGTCGCAATAACGCCGCCACTGTACGGGCTCGATATCCAGCTCGAGTAAGGTTCGGATCTCTTCTATCCAGTTCTCTATCTGATGACGGGGCCAGCTGATGTAACGGTCCCATATCAATGAAATGAAGTCATAACTGATCGGGCCTGTAACGGCATCCTGAAAATCGATAATACCGATCAAATCACCAGGGCTTTGAAGCAGGTTGCAGGAATGAAAATCCCGGTGAACAAAGCACTGGGGTTGATCCTGGGCCGAATGAATGATTTTTTTGCAAAACTCATCCCAAATCGTGTTAACCCCAGGCATTTTCACCGATTTACGGTGATGGCCCAGGTACCAGTCCAGGAAAAGATCCATGTCTCGCCGCAGTTTCCTGTAGTCAAACTCGGGCAAATTCTTGGTATCCACCTCCAGGGCAAGGACTTTGAGAACATCAAACAGGGCAGGGAAGATGGTATCTGCATTGCCTTCATGCAGTAACTCTCGATACAGAACATCGCCGAAGTCTTCCAGAAGCAGGTAACCATTGGCATGATCCGCATAAAGAATCTCCGGTGCATGCAAGCCCGCTGCTCTGAGGCGCTGATCAATATCAATAAATGGTCTGACGTCTTCACCGGGTGGTGCTGCATCCATCAGTATCCGTGACTCGGACCCCACCTGTACTCTGAAATAACGGCGGAAGCTCGCATCACCGGCGACACTGTGAAAACCGGACTGCAGGTTGGCACCCTGTTTCTGCAGCCAAAGACGGGCATTTTCGAGACGAAAATCTTTTGTTTTGCTGATTGTTGCGCCGGATAATTCCATGGGGGTGAATTTTGCCGTAAACCGGCCAGCTATGAAACGTCAATGTTAGTATTTTTAAATGGTACTAATATGGTACTATATACGATCAGGCAAATTTCCTAACCGGGATTTCAAGCACAATATGTTACGTATCAGCAAAATGACAGACTACGCCATTATGGTAATGGTTGAACTACAGGCTTCACATGGTGAATTGCTGACGGCACACGTCCTTGCAGAGCGATCCCGGCTGGAACTGCCAACGGTCAGCAAGGTTCTGAAGTTACTGGTTAAAACGAACCTGGTCGACTCCTGTCGTGGTGCCAATGGCGGCTACCGTCTGGAGCGTAAAGCGAAGGAGATCAACGTGGCCGAAATCATCGCTGCCATAGAGGGGCCGATTGCAATGACCGAGTGCAGTGTGGAAGAAGGTCTGTGCGCGCAGGAGGCAGTTTGCAGTTTGCGTGGAAACTGGCAGCGTATCTCTGTTGCTGTGGCAAAGGCGATGGAAAGCGTGTCGCTGGCGGAAATGGCGCAACCGGTCAAACCGGATGCAGACCCTTTGCAAATCACCACGCTGAATGTGTGAAACAAGGAGCCTGTCGGATTTAACATTGGGTCAAACCCGACAGGCTCCTGGCGAATTAACCAATTGGAACTAATTAAGATATGAGCGGCGAAACATCCACAATCGACAAAATGGTCGAGCAGAAATATCAGCATGGTTTTGTAACGGATATTGAATCTGAAACACTACCTCCAGGTTTGTCAGCAGACGTGATCAGGGCGATATCAGCGCGCAAGAATGAACCTGAGTGGTTACTTGAGTGGCGGCTGAAGGCTTATGAGCACTGGCTTGAGATGGAGCAACCCGATTGGGCGCACCTGAAAATTGACCCCATAGATTTCCAGGCCATCTCCTATTTTTCTGCACCTAAATCGGACAAGGACCGGCCGCAAAGTCTCGACGAAGTCGATCCCAAGCTTCTGGAAACCTATGACAAGCTGGGTGTACCGTTGCACGAAAGGGCCCGGCTGGCAGGTGTGGCAGTGGATGCAGTTTTTGATTCGGTATCAGTCGGTACGACTTTCAAGGCTGAGTTGAAAAAGGCGGGTGTGATTTTTTGCTCTTTCTCCGAGGCCGTGCAGGACCATCCTGAACTTGTACAAAAGTATCTCGGTTCGGTGGTGCCACAACGTGATAATTTTTTCGCCGCGCTTAACTGTGCAGTTTTCACTGACGGCAGCTTCGTGTTCATACCAAAAGGTGTCCGTTGCCCGATGGAATTGTCTACTTACTTCCGCATTAATGCAGCGGAAACCGGCCAGTTCGAACGCACCCTGATCGTTGCCGAGGAAGGCAGTCATGTCAGCTATCTTGAGGGTTGCACTGCTCCTATGAGAGACGAGAATCAACTACATGCCGCAGTGGTGGAACTGGTGGCGCTGGACGATGCGGATATCAAGTATTCAACCGTGCAGAACTGGTATCCGGGTGATGAAAATGGCCTGGGCGGAATTTATAATTTCGTCACCAAGCGGGGTGATTGTCGTGGTGCACGTTCACGGGTTTCATGGACGCAGGTGGAAACAGGTTCTTCAATCACCTGGAAATATCCAAGCTGCATCCTGCGCGGGGATGATTCGGTGGGTGAGTTTTATTCGGTAGCACTGACCAATAATTATCAACAGGCGGATACCGGCACCAAGATGATTCATATTGGCCGCAATACACGTAGCAAGATCATTTCCAAGGGTATCTCGGCCGGGCACGGACAAAACGCCTATCGTGGCCTGGTCAGGGTGACACCACGCGCCGAGAATGCACGAAACTATACGCAGTGTGACTCCATGCTGATCGGGAAGAAGTGTGGTGCACATACCTTTCCCTACATCGAAGTTCGAAACCCCTCTGCCAAGGTAGAGCATGAGGCCACTACATCGAGAATCGGTGAAGACCAGTTGTTTTATTGTCTGCAGCGGGGCATTTCGGAAGAAGATGCCGTTTCCATGATTGTTGACGGTTTTTGCAAACAGGTATTTAAAAAGCTGCCCATGGAGTTCGCCGTCGAGGCAAAGGCATTACTGGAGGTCAGTCTCGAAGGGGCTGTGGGTTAGGTTAAAACCTGCAGAACAGAAATCTTGCTGAATTAAAGAAACACTAAGGAACGAATCAAAACTATGTCAACCATGTTAAAGATCACAAACCTGCATGCCACGGTTGCAGGCAAAGAAATTCTCAAAGGCCTGAACCTGGAATTGGAGGCGGGAGAGATTCACGCCATCATGGGACCGAATGGTGCCGGTAAAAGCACGCTGGGAAATATACTGGCCGGGCGCGAAGGTTACGAAGTGACACAGGGTGAGGTCATGTTCAATGGCAAAAACCTGTTGGACCTGGAACCGGAAGAACGTGCCTGCGAAGGTGTGTTTATGGCCTTTCAATACCCGGTTGAAATTCCGGGTGTCAACAATACCTATTTCCTGCGCGCTGCCTTGAACGCTCAACGTAAGTATCGTGGCGAAGAGGAGCTGGACTCTGTCGGTTTTTTACGCCTGGTCCGTGAAAAACTGGAAATTCTCCATATCGGTGATGAACTACTGCATCGTGCAGTTAATGAAGGTTTCTCCGGCGGTGAAAAGAAGCGTAACGAAATTTTTCAGATGGCGGTACTTGAACCGACACTGGCAATTTTGGATGAAACCGATTCCGGTCTTGATATTGATGCACTGAAAACCGTTGCAGAAGGTGTCAATCGCTTGCGCTCAAAGGACCGTGGAATGATTGTTGTGACCCATTACCAGCGCTTACTGGATTACATCGTACCGGATAAAGTTCATGTGCTGGCTGATGGCAGACTGGTCGCCACCGGTGGTGCTGATCTGGCGCTGAAACTGGAAGAACAGGGTTATGCCTGGCTGGAAGACGGTGGTATCGCGACGCTGAATGTCGAATCCGCGGCACAGACGGCAAAGCCATGAGTGATTTTTCCACACAACTCGCATCAGCGTTACCACAGGATATGGGGTCAGGACCCGGGTGGGTGAAAACCTTACGCCAGGGCGGTGTGCAGAATTTCCGGGCACATGGATTACCAACCCGCAAAGATGAAGCGTGGAAATATACCGGGCTCGGCGTGATGGGTCAGAATGGCGTGCAACTGGCTACCGGGTTCAGGTCACAGGTTTCCGGTGTTTCAAATCCGAAACCATTGGCAGAGTCAGGTTGCCAGGTGGACATGCTAGACGGGCAGTTTCTCGAGCAGATAGGAAGCCCGCGGCCTGGCCTCACCGTGTTACCGCTTGCGGATGCATTGCACCAGGGCGTTGCCGGTTTACAGACCTTGCTGGAATCATTACCCGGTCCGAAGTCAGGTTCAGGTTCCAGCTTCGGCTTTAGCGCGCTGAACACCGCAACTTTGGAACCAGGTGTGGTGGTTCATGTTGCTGCCGGAACAGACGCAGGAAGATTATCGCTGACCTGGTCTACCCGGGGGGATGACGTGCCCCTGTTATTCAATTCCCGTGTATGTCTGATTCTCGAAACCGGCGCAAAACTGGAACTGGTTGAGCAGTTTGAGAGCCTGGATGACAATGCCAACGGTTCCAATATCGTGTTGCAGGCAAACGTTGAAGAAAATGCGGTGCTCCATCACGTACGCTTTCAGCAGGAATCTGAGAAGGCTGCCTTGATTACAAGAACTGAAGTGACACAGCAGGCAAATAGTGAGTATGCCTACTATGGTTTTGACCTGGGGGGAGGTCTTGTTCGTCACGATTTACATACTTCATTGTTAGGCAGCGGTGCAAAATCCGGCATCAACGGTGCTTACCTTCTGGATGGCAATCGACACGTAGATAATCATGCAAGGGTCGATCATATAGCTCCCGGTGGATTCAGTGATCAGTATTTTCGTGGTGTTGCCGGTGGCAGTGGACGCGCAGTGTTCAATACGGCGGTATGTGTACACCCGGGTGCCGATGAAACCGAAGCGCGGCAGTCGAATGCCAATATTCTGTTATCAGCACGTGCGGAAGTTGATACCAAGCCGGAACTCGAAATTTACGCCGATGAAGTCATTGCCAGTCACGGTGCTACCGTAGGGCAGTTGGACGAACTGGCGGTTTTCTATTTGCGTAGCCGGGGGTTAAATGAGCAGGAGGCACGTCAGTTACTGACGACTGCATTCTGCCAGTCTGTCAGTGACAGGTTGGCGGATCCGGTATTAGGGGGAGTCATTTCACAGCGCATGATGGATGTCATGCCCCATGCCGGGTAACGCCATGATCCATCCCGCGAAAATAGCTGACAGCCCGGGTTTGGATATAGAGAAAGTCCGTGCAGATTTTCCAATCCTGCAACGCACGGTTCACGGAAAACCACTGGTTTACCTTGACACGGCAGCGTCGGCCCAGCGCCCGCTTGCCGTGATTGAAGCGATTGATGGGTTTTACCGTAATCACAATGCCAATATCCACCGTGGTGTGCATTTGCTGAGCCAGGAAGCCACCGAAGATTTTGAACAGGCCCGTTTGAAGGCGGCAGGTTTTATTAATGCACCCTCGGAACAGGAATGTGTGTTTACACGTGGTACGACCGAGTCCATCAACCTGGTTGCGCACAGCTTTGTGCGGCCACGTATAAAGGCGGGTGATGAAATTCTGATCAGCTGGATGGAGCATCACTCGAATATTGTTCCCTGGCAGTTGTTATGCGAGGAAACCGGTGCCGTTCTGAAAGTGGTGCCGATGAATCAACGTGGTGAACTGGAAATGGACGCGCTGGCGGAAATGTTGAATGAGCGCGTCAAAATGCTTGCGATTGTCCAGATTTCCAACGCACTGGGAACGATTAATCCGGTGGCTGAAATATGTGCTATGGCAAAACAGCACGGTATCCCGGTACTGGTAGATGGTGCGCAGGCGGTGCCCCACCAGGCCGTTGATGTACAGGCACTGGATTGTGACTTCTATTGTTTTTCCGGGCATAAAATGTACGGACCCACCGGAATAGGCGTACTTTGGGGGCGTTACGATCACTTGCAGGCGATGCAGCCCTATCAGGGTGGCGGTGAAATGATCCGTCACGTGACTTTCGAAAAATCAACGTTCAATGATGCACCGGGGAAGTTTGAAGCAGGCACACCCAATATCGCAGGTGCCATCGGCTTGGGAGCGGCAATCGACTACCTGCACGGAATTGGCATGGATAAAGTGGCTGCCTGGGAAGCTCGATTGCTGGCTTATGGCACTGAAAGGCTAACGCAGGTTGAGGGTTTCAGGATGATTGGCACGGCCGCGCACAAGGCTGGCGTGATGTCATTTGTTCTGGGTGATATCCATCCCAATGATGTCGGCACACTGGTTGATCTGCACGGCGTTGCAATCCGCACCGGTCACCATTGCGCCATGCCTGTTGCCCAGTTTTTCGGACTACCCGCGACCGCTCGTGCATCGCTGGGTGTTTACAACACATTTGAAGAAATCGATATCCTGGCGAAATCACTCGAAAAAACCATTGAGATGTTTGCCTGAAGAAACCTAAATGTGCGGGTTAAGTGAGGCTGCTATGAGTATTTCCCGACGACAGATATTGCAAATGCTGGGTACCGGGCTGATTGTCAGTCGTTTCCAGGTGGCTAATGCTTCCGGTTTGAATTCGGGTTCTGCCCTTAAGCCACCACGGCTTAAAGCAGGTGACACGGTGGGTCTGGTTAATCCGGCGGGCGCTACATTTCACCCGGATGACGTGGTTATTGCGCGGGAAGTGTTAACCGCATTGGGACTCAAAATGAAGGCCGGTGAACATCTCCTGGACCGTCGTGGATATTTGGCCGGGTCGGACAAAGACAGGGCACTGGATATCAACAGGATGTTTTCTGACGAGGATGTGGCAGCTATCCTGACACTCAGGGGAGGTTGGGGATGTAGCCGGCTTCTTGATCTGCTGGATTACAGCATTATCGCCAGGAACCCTAAAATCCTGATGGGCTACAGCGATATAACGAGCCTGCTTTTAGCCTTGAATGCAAAGACCGGTCTGGTCACATTTCATGGTCCCGTCGGTGTTTCATCCTGGAACAAATTTTCCACTGACTTTGTTGAAAAGCTCTTGTTCAACGCAGAGGTTTTCAGTATGGAGAATCCCAAAGAGCCCGGTGATAACCTGGCGCGGGTCAAAGATCGTGTTTTGACCATCAATGGCGGGAAAGCAAGAGGCAGGTTACTGGGTGGCAACCTATCGGTACTGACTGCCTTGGTTGGCTCTGACTACCTTCCGGATTTCAAAGGTAATATTCTCTTTCTTGAGGAAGTCGGAGAAGAGATATATCGTGTTGATCGCATGCTGACACAGCTCAAACTGGCTGGTATTCTCGGAAGTATTTCAGGGTTTGTGTTTGGAAAATGCAGCGACTGCGGCCCTGGCAAGGGTTATGGTTCATTGACATTGAAGGAGGTTCTCGATGATCACATCAAGCCTTTGGGGATACCTGCCTGGTATGGATCCATGATTGGACATATCGAGAACAAGTTCACAATCCCATTGGGGGTTGAAGCTGAAATTGATGCTGATAACGGTAGAATCTCGCTGCTGGAATCCGCGGTAATATAATTTACAGTTTCCGCCTTCCAACCACCAACCCCACCACGGGCTCAAATTGCAGCCATTCGACTGGCCGATCACGTCAAGTGACGAATGCCCGGGTATCGTAACGACTACCTTGCCAGGTAAATCTTAATCCAGGATCACTCTCGCGTTAATGGGCTGCACCGGGCGGTTGGTGGCCGGACCCACCTTGCTTTTGAATGTTGCAATTTGCTCAGCTGATGCCTGGACCGTGGTTTTGAGAACCAGCCACTTGACCCCTTCGGTGCAGGGCGGCGTCGTCAACGAACCGCTGTAAGCATAGTACTCACGTGTGGGTGGAAGCAGGTCGGTCTCTTCAATACCTATCGGCTCTTGACTGGTTTCGCCAGGGTTTTCAGGCATAAATGCCCACAGCTGGTTCAATACCGGGTGTTCTTCACCTTCATCGACCAGTATACCAACGACCGTCAGCTTGCCGTCTTTGTCAGCGTGTACGAAATGAATCTCCATGGCAAAGGATTTACCCTCTATCGTGTGTTCACTGGGGCTGTGAAAGTGGAATTGTTTGAGTTCAGTAACCAGGTTCCGCTCCGGAATCCTCAGAAAACTGCCAGGTTCCATGTTTTGCTGGATGGAGTGACCGTTATTGGTTTCATTAAGTTTCGAGCTGTAATATTCAAACTGCAACTCCGGCGTGTCAGCATCTACATCATTTACAAGGTCAATTGGCGACTGATTCCAGCCTTCTGAACACATCAGGAAGTCAGGCGAAAGTTCGCCCCAGTGCTCCGGACCTGTATCTCCCTCATATGACCAGTGAGGTGAGCTTTTTTCCGTGGCAACTAGTGGCGAAGCCAGACAAAGCAACAGGGCTGAGAGGACAACTGAGCTTTTTAAAAAGTGTGTGTTTTTCATTTCTGGTGCATGCCCGTAATCTGATTTCCGGATTATATCACCCTGCCGTCGAATTGCGGGTCATGATCTATTACATCAAATTGACGGGTTCAAATCGGATTTGCGCTCCACACACTCTGACTGTACTGTGATTAAAATCACTCACTTCTTTGCCCATGATTGCCGCACTGTCTATAATTCAAACTTCGGTTGCTATCGGCATTTAGCAATGGGTTTCAAGCACCAAATACAAGAGTTGCAATAAAGCATGACCATTTACGCGTTTGTTTCTGAAACATCAAAAGTGCACGTTTGGGGTCTGGATGCCGAACAGCGTCTGCGCAGGCAGCTAAATGAAGTTGGCAAGATAATCAAAGGCGATTTCAGGCAAATCAGTTGGGTTGATCGTGTGGATGATCTGCCGGATACGGGTCAAATATTGTTATTTAACGGTGGATTTGTTTTTGAAAACCGTACGATCGAAGGCGTGATCGCCAATCCCAATTGCGTTCTGCAATATGAAAAAGAAACTGCAGCAGCTTTTGTAGATGCGGAAAAGGTCACACAGCTTATCGATCATATGCAGGATCGGGACCGGGCGCTTCCAGATGACCTGGCAGTGATCAGACCCCGGGACCTGGAGGCATTTGATACCAATTTGCGCAGGTCGACCAAGCCACTGCTGGAACGCGTATCTCCTGACAGCAAAGATGAGCTTGAAAATAAACTGTATGGCAATGCTTACCGGGGAATTACCGACCTGGTCACCAAGTTCGTCTGGCCCAGGCCGGCAAAAAAGGCAGTCCATGTCTGCGCAAACCTGGGTGTCACTCCCAACATGGTCACAACGACCGGATTGTTACTGGTTATCGCGGCCTGTTTCCTGTTTTTTCATGGTTATTATGCCTGGGGGCTCCTGGCCGGCTGGATCATGACTTTTCTCGACACGGTCGATGGAAAACTGGCCCGTGTCACCATTAACTCCAGCAAGTTCGGCCATTTGTATGACCACCTGATTGACCTGATACACCCACCGTTCTGGTATGTCATCTGGGGCGGGTCCCTGGTCGGATTTAGCGGTGTCATGGGCTTGAGCGTGGATCAGATGAATTGGGCGATTATCATCGCTTATATTTCCGGACGTCTCGTAGAAGTTTTTTTTCAGCTACTGGGAAGTTGTGGTGTCTTTACCTGGCGGCCAATCGATGCCTGGTTCAGGTTGATCACGGCGCGGCGCAACCCCTGTATGATTATGCTTACCTTAAGCGTGTTCGCAGGCCGGCCCGATTGGGGTTTTATTGCCGTCGCATTCTGGACCGTGCTGACCACGGTGATTCTTAATCTGCGTCTGCTTTACGCTGCCATTATCAGGCTCAAACAGGGCCCATTGAACTCGTGGCTGAGTGAGGAAGATGTCGCTACCGGGCCGAATGCCCGCTCATATGCGATTTTCGGGGCAACCACGGTATCCAATGATTAATCATGACGGAATCCGTGAATGGATTGTCATGATAGCTCCAAAATTGACTGACCGCTGATGTCAAAAACTAACGCACAGCGGGTATTCAAAAACTTTGGTGTGGTCTTGCGTGGCCGAGGTATCGCCGCAGCATTCAACATGGTCGCGCTGGCGTTGATGGCAAATGCGCTGTCACCTGTTGAGTTTGGCCTGGTTGTTCTTCTCCATACCTACGTACTGGCCATACGTGGTTTTCTGAACTTCAGAACATTCGAAGCCATTGTCAAATATGGCGTGCCCCTGCACGCAAGTGGCGATAATGATGGTCTCAGGAAGCTGCTCCGGATTACGACCTCCATTGACGTGATGGCCAGTATCGTTGCGACTGCGCTGGGTATTGCTGCGGCTTCGATTACCGGCAAATTCGTGCACTGGGACACGCAGATGGTCACGATCGCTGCCATCTACAGCCTGACCTTGTTGACCACGGCCACCGGTACCCCGAATGGTGTTTTGCGTTTGTATGACCGTTTCGATGTCCTGGGCATCTGGTACACGATCAGCCCCGGAATCCGGTTCTTCGGGGTCGTTGTCGCATGGTTTTTTGATGCGGAAATGCTGGTTTTTATTGGTGTTTGGGCAGCAGCTTTCGTATTCGAAAACATCTGGATTTACCTGCGCGGACACAGGGAAGTTCATCAGCATATGTCTGAATCGATCTGGAGGGGGTTTCGCTCGCGTGAGTTACGTGAAACCAGCCCTGAATTTCGCCATTTTATGGGTGTAATTTATTGGCAGACGAATGTGGACCTGCTCCCGAAACACCTCGCTGTGCTGCTTGCGGGCAGTCTGCTTGGACCCGCCGGCGCGGGAATGTTCCGTCTCGCCAATGATTTTTCCACTGTTTTGAGCAAGCCCGGTCTGATGTTACGCGAAGTGCTGTTTCCGGATTTGAGCCGTATGCTACACAACAAAGAAGCAGGTTTTCATGAGCTCGGATACCGGGCAGTGCGGATTGCCGGTGCATCGGGCCTGTTAATGGTGCTTCTGTCCATACCGCTCGGTGCCCCGATCCTGGGTATCATAGGTCAGGATTACACAGCTGCCGCACCCCTGATGACCCTGATGCTGCTTGCAGCAACATTTGAACTCGCCGGTTCACCGCTGCGTGCAGCGGCCTACGCCCTGGGTGGTGCCGGTACGGTACTCCGCATCTATGCCTTGAGCTCCTTTGTTTACCTGAGTCTGTTTTATGTGTTTACACTGCCTCTAGGACTCATCGGACCGGGGATTGCAGCCAGTATTGGCGGTGTACTGACACTGGTGAGGTTGATGCTCCTTGTGAGAACGTACCACTAACCCTCACTACCGGGTGTTTCAACAAGACCGGGTAACCCTTCCGCCATTCACTCCATATTGACCCGGTTATCAAACAGCGGTTCGAGTACACCATGGTCATGGGAACCAACTTCTGTTTCGCGATCAAGGATGGCAACTGTGCGCCTGAACAATTCATTCGCCTGCTCCGGTGAGTTGCCAATACAGGTCATACCGATTTTTCCATATTGCGAAAGCGCCCCGATCATGTAAAACAACACACCTGTCCCGCTGTCGGGCTGGTAATGAATCTTGTGGCGGATGCTGATATCAAACAGGTCTTCCGGTAACAAACCACGGTAGGCGGGCGACTTCAGGTTATCGGTTGCGCTGTAGAATTTTTCCTGGCCGGTGGGTGCGTGATATATCCCGGTTTCCGGACTCAGTTCACCGGAAGTCAGAAATTCGAGGGCGTGATAGGGAGGGGTTGTGCCGCCCATGCGCAGGTTGATCTCCAGCGCATGCGATTGCCAGCTACCACCCTCGGAGCGGGTCAACAGGAAATCGATACCGAAACGTCCAAGCACACCCTTCTCACTGAGAACTTCACCGATACGCGCGGCTTGCTCCTGGATCATCAGGCGGTATTCTTCACGGGCCGGAAACTGGCAACCGAGATAGACCTGTCCGGTATTACCGCCAAGTACCTGTTCATGGCTGGAAACGAGAACGGCCTTTCCATCCGGAAAAATTCGCATTTGAACGCTGGGCGAACGAACTTCCTCAGCTTCGATCATTTCTTCAACAATACCCCCCATTTGATCGAATTTGCGCAGGAAGGACTGGATGGATTCGCTGTCTGATGACCACTCCAGTTGCAGAAGTGATTGACGTATGGCTTGTGGGTCGGTTTTTGAATCCGGGTAGGTAAAAACACCATTGCCTTCACCGGAAAACCCCTCGTTGATCTTGACAACGGCACGATGAATATCCGGCCGCATTTTGCCCAGTTCACACAAGGCAGTCACTATTTCCTGCTCGGAATGAAGGTCCTCGAAACCGGCCGGATAGGGTACTTTTGCAGCGGCAAATGTCTGCCTGCTGCCGGACTTGGTGCCCAATGGCAACAACAGCGGGTCGACACCGTTCAATGGAATTCCCAGATCCAGTGCCAGGCGTCTTTCCAGCATGGTGGTGTTGTAGCAGGTCAGGTAGGCAGGGCCGTGTTCACTGATCCAGCCACGCAATCGCTCCAGCACCCTTGGTCGCTCCAGCACCTTTTCTGTCAGGGGGCGTGTGCTGGCATCTAAGACGCATAGCATTTTCAGACGCCGTTTCGCATGCGCGGCAGGAACGCCAATCAGCAACTGCAGATAGTAATCGACCACATCCGGATGAACCGGCTGGCTGGTGACATAAATCAGACGTGCGTTGGGGTTACGCAGACGAATCAAGGCGAACATCAGGCGCTCTTCGTAAAAAGATGCTCCCTGCACCTTGCTGAGTTCCTCCTGGTCAACACTCAGGGAAGGAATGATCACGGATGTGTGTTCAAAGTTGTCGTCTTGCTGTATGGCTGTCCATATGGGCAGCAGTTTTTCCTGTAGCTGCCCAAACGCGTCATTGATTTCAGCTGGCATGTACTTTCACCGTTTCCCCAATTGTATTCATGATTTCCCGTAACGCATCATAGTCCGGATGCCGCACACGCAACCAGGCGTTGGCCATGTAGCCGCCCTCAACGGGTTGTGTTGCTGATCCGGGTGGTGGCAAATGTGAAGCGACGATGTAGTCGCCATAGTGCTGCTGAATGGCCTCAAGACCTGAATAGCCGGTGATATGGCCATCGCAAGAGGGTCGCAGTGCGATCATTCCCGCAGCGAACCGGCGCGATGGACTCCTGTGTGCTTTGCCGTGGTTTATTGCACTGGCCCACTCAAGGTACAGGTCAAAGTCGTTGGCCGTGTTGTAAACGTCCCACTGCCCGACACCCGGTGGCCGGCAACCAATCTCAGAAAACCTGAGTCCCTTGGGGCTTGCAAACCATTCCATGTGGGTAGCCGAAGTACCAATATCCAGAACCCGGATCACATCACGTGCCATTTGCCGGACTTCCCGGTAACCGGGCGCATCAATACGGTTGGTGGTGACCATCTGTGGTGAGATCCAGCGTTCGCGCATGGCTGTGAGAACACCCGGATAATAGTGCGTGATGAACTCGTGGGTGACTTCTCCGTTGATGGTTAATGTATCCAGGTAACCTTCGTGTCCCTCGATAAACTCTTCCATGGCCACCTCTGCGCCATCGACCACCCGGGATTCCATCAGCACCTGCTCCAGTTCGCTTGCGTCCCGGACTTTCCAGGTACCTGCTGCTCCTGCCCCGTCCGGTGGCTTGATAATCAGTGGGTATCCTACCTGGCGGGCAAAATCACGCGCCTGCTGCGGATCATCAGCACGGGTTGACAGGGCGCAGGGAATACCGGCTTCACGCAAAACCTCCTTCATGGCAGGTTTGTCACGGCAAAGATAGGCTGTTCGGACAGATGTTCCGGGAATGCCGGTTGCTTCACGCACTTTGGCTGCGGCCATGATATGTGCTTCGACCGTGGCTTCCATGCGGTCGACATACACCAGGCTTTGAATATGCTGAACCGCACGCAATAGCGAGGGTTCGTGTACCACCGATTGTACCTGGACGTAATGACTGAGCCAGCCCTTGATGTCATCGGCAAGGTTTTCCTGCGGACGCTCGCCAATTCCGATCACGTTGGCGCCCGCTTCAAAGAGTCCACGGACAAACTCACGCTGGTTGTAAGGGAAGGAGGGTTCTATAAAAATGATGTTCATTAAACGCGCCTCGTTTCCATTCAGTTGATGCTATTTGCCTGACAGCCTGCAGAAAAGATCGATATAGTGCTGTCCCTGATGTTCCCACGAGTAGTCCATGGACATGCCATTGCGCATGAGTTTGCGCCAGGTGGGTTTTTCAGGATATAAATCCAGCGTAAAGTTGATTGCCCAGCCCAGCGCAGAGGCATTGTAATCGTTGAAAACAATACCGGTACCCTTGCCGCTGGATGGGTCGAACTGTTGCACGGAATCGGCCAGACCACCCGTGCGCCGCACGATCGGGACGGTTCCATAACGCAGGCTGTACATCTGGTTTAGTCCGCAGGGTTCAAATAGCGATGGCATCAGGAAAATATCACTGCCGGCTTCTATCTCGTGGGCCAGTTTGTTGTTGAAACCGCGGTAAAAGCAGACCCGGTCACGATAGCGGTGTTGTAGCCAGCTGAAAAAATGTTCGTAATGTGACTCACCACTGCCCAATATTGCCATTGCGAAGCGCCGCTGCATCATCATTTCCGGCACCACTTGCTCAACCAGGTCCAGACCCTTTTGTCCCGTCAGGCGTGAGACCATTCCGATCAACGGCATATCATCACTGCAATCCAGATTCAGTTCTTTCATCAATGCGAGTTTGTTTTTCTTCTTACCCGCGATACGGCGCTTGTCATAGGCATGCGCGATCAGGGGGTCTTTGGCAGGATTCCACTCCTTGTAATCGACCCCGTTCAGAATGCCGACCAGGGAGTGACGGCGTTGTTGCAGGATGTCCTGTAAACCCATGCCGTATTCCGGGCCCAGTATTTCCTGTGCGTAGTTTGGACTGACCGTTGTGAGCAAATCAGCATAAAGTACACCGGTTCTCAAAAAGTTGATCATTCCGCTTTCCAGGTCGTCCTGGTGCAGCTTGTCCGTTTCGTGCCGCAGACCCAGGTCCGGGAGTATGTCTGCGCTGAAAACACCCTGGTAGCCAATGTTATGAATGGTCAATACCGATCGCGTGTTGTGAAAAAGCTGGTCCCAGGAATACCTGGTTTTCAG
>Ga0316190_10000237_pt1 | contig 36621 bp, 30 predicted proteins | sample Eddworburrow2_MG_FD_204929 | JGI IMG/M metagenome (GOLD analysis project Ga0316190, IMG submission 204929) | Coastal sediment microbial communities from Maine, United States - Eddy worm burrow 2 | ecosystem: Environmental > Aquatic > Marine > Coastal > Sediment | place: USA: Maine | collected...
ACCTATTTGACCTGACGATGGGGGCTGGTGCCCCTCTGTTGCTACCCTCAGATATTGCCATTGACAAGGATAATCGGGTCTATGTGGTCGATGGCGGGCATCACCGGATTGTGGCCTTTAGTCCAGAGGGAAAGTTTTTGTTTGCCATTGGCAGGCGAGGGCGTGCGCCAGGTGAATTTATGGGGCCAGTTGGGATCGAGGTAGATAGTGCCGGTCGGATTTATGTTGCGGATAAGGATAATCATCGCGTGCAGGTCTTTGATCGTGATGGTAAGTATAAATCCAGCTTTGATATAGAAGGTGCTGACGGAGAACCTGGGCGCCCAATTGATGTTGCGGTTAGCTCCAAGTCTGGATTGATCTTTGTTACGGAGAATAGCCTGCACCGCATCATGGTATTCGATACCGATGGCACGCTATTAGGCGGCTGGGGCAAACAGGGCGTTAATAAAAAACAGTTTCGCTATCCCGGAACCCTTGCCATACGTGATGGGCGGCTTTATGTCGTTGATATCCTAAATACTGTGGTTAAGATCTTTGACGAAAGGGGGCAGTATCAGTACCAGGTGGGTGAGTGGGGTGTGCTGCCTGGGCAGTTTTATCGGCCTAAAGGCGTTGCCCTGGATAGCCGTGGCTGGACCTATGTGACAGATAGCTATATGGATGTGGTTGAAGTCTTCGACAACGAGTACAAATTTAACTACATACTTGCCACCAATGGGAAAAAGCACAAATTCCATGCCCCTGCAGGCATGGCCGTAGATAGCAGGGATAGGCTCTATGTGGCGGAGATGCTGGGCAATCGGGTTTCGGTGTTTAAGCTGCGTTGATTATGGCTGCCCGTTGGTCATTAATTGCTGCTATTTTCCTGGTCGGGGTGCTGTTTGGCTTTGATGACGCCGAGGCGCGCAGTATAGCCGCCAAGCGCGAGTGTTCCATCTGCCATATCATGTGGCTGGATGACTTTCAGCGCACTGATGTGACGACGCTGATTCCATTTGATCCAAAGCCCGTAATGAATACGGGTAAGCAGGATGTGGTCAGTAATGAACGTAACTGCTTTTCCTGTCATGACGGCTTTATCCTTGATTCCCGTTTTGTATGGGAGGAAAAAAAGTACTCACATCCGGTCGGTGTGGAGCCATCCAAAAAGGTCAATATGCCCACCGCGGACGAGGCGATGCTGCGTCCAGAAGACAACCTGTTCCCCCTCAACGATGATGGTAAGGTCTATTGCGGCACCTGTCATAGTGCACATGGAGTGGACTGGAAGCAGAAGGAATCCCCCGTCTTTCTGCGTGCTAAGAATATCGAATCCAGTATCTGCCTGAATTGCCACCGCAATCGAAGCACCGGCCCAAAGGGTGGAAACCACCCCATTCGCAAGAAGCTTGATCAGATTCCGCCGGAACTGGTGGATGCGGGTTCTAAATTTGGCAAGGATAGTATGGTGATTTGCCAGTCTTGCCACCGCATACACGGTGGTCGGGACAATAAGGTACTGGTTGCCTCAAACAAGAATTCCGCCCTCTGCGGCAAGTGCCACAGCGATCGATATGCCAAGGACAAGGTGGAATCCAGCCATATGGGAACTCACCCGGTAAATATTGTTTCGGATAAGGTCAAGATTCCGAAGGAGATCCTTGATAAAGGCGGAAAGGTGGGTGAGAAAGGTGAGATTATTTGCCAGACCTGCCATATGCCGCATCTGGCGCAGAAAAAGGCAACCATCCTGGTGAAGCGCAATACCAACTCGGCCCTGTGCCAGACCTGCCATCTGAAGGAGCGCGCGGTAAAGGGTAGTAAGCATAATATTGCATTGACAGATACTGAGGATGCCAATATCCGGAAGCAGAAGGTTGGCAAGGCCGGGGTCTGCAGTGCCTGCCATGTGCCACACAATGGGAAGGGCCCCCGGATGTGGGCGCGTCCGGTCAATAAGGGCGAGGACCCCATGGCGGATCTCTGCCTGAGCTGCCACAGTAAGGGCAAGATTGCTGAACACAAACTGGTGGGAGATATCAGTCACCCCCTAGGTCGGGACCTGGCGCTGCTGGGAAATGATGTGAAGCTGCCTGGATATTCAAAGGACGGAATAAAGACAGCTGGAGGCCGGGCAGGACGGGTTACCTGTGCCAGCTGTCATAACCCCCATCAATGGGACCCTAATGATGTAAGTGCAACCTCCAAGCCGGGAGATCCCAGTGATGCCAGCAACCGGTTTCTGCGTATTTCGAATGCGGGATCCAAGGCCACGCTTTGTCGAAACTGCCATAAGGACAAGGGCAATGTGCAGGGCACCAAGCATGATGTGGCCACGATGGGCAATTCAGCTGCCGTGGAGGGACGTACTCCCGGATTGTGTAAGACGTGTCACGCCGTACACAAGGGGCAGGGCCCCCGTTTGTGGGCAAGGGAGCCGGCCAAGGGGGTCGATCCAGTCTCATCTATATGCCTGAGTTGCCATAATCCAGAGGGTTTAGGGAAGAATAAGACCATTGGTGAGCATAGCCACCCGGTTGCTGCCCCTATCGGAAAGCTGGGTATTACCCCCACCAATGAGGGCTGGCTAGTCGATAAGTCAAAAGGTAATAAAGATAAGAAAAAAGGTAATAAATATAAGGAAATAAAGGCGCTTCCGCTCTTTGACACTGAGGGGCGAAAAACATATATTGACGCTCAAGTAACCTGCGCCTCCTGCCATGATCCACACAACTGGTCGGCTGTTGATCTTCCAGCCAAAAAGGGCGCGGAGATGGTTGAAGGCGATGGGCAGAGCAGTTTTCTGCGTATCGCAAATGGGCAAAAGGCGCAGCTGTGTGCAAATTGCCACTGGGATAAGAAGCCGGTAGCCCAATCAAAGCATAATCTGGCAATAACTGCGCCCACCGAACAGAATGTGGCAGGGCAATCGGCAGAGGCAGTGGCCGTATGTATGAACTGCCATTTGCCACATAACGGCAAGGGCCCAAAGATGTGGGCCAGGACCTTTGGTGAGGGCGGCGATAAGGTTGAGGCGATGTGCCGGGATTGTCACCGAGAGGGCGGGCTGGCCAAGGCCAAATTGACCGGTGAAAATAGCCATCCGGTGCAGGCAGAAGTCGGCAAGATTGGCGGGCGTACCAGCTTCCCCCTCTTCAACTCAGAAGGGGCGAGGGTCAAGGCAAAATCCGGTGGCCGTGTCAGTTGCCCATCCTGCCATAACCTGCATCAGTGGGATCCACTGGACGCCAGCAGCAAGGCCGGTGCGGATGCCAAGGTTGAGGGCGGTGCAAATAATAGTTTTCTAAGGCTGCCAGCGGCGCCGGCTGGGGACCTATGTGTTGATTGCCATCGAGATCAGCGCTGGATAAAGGGCACTGATCATGACCTTAGGGTGACAGCCCCTGAGGGTAAAAATGCGAAGGGGCAGACTGTCAGCGAATCAGGGGTGTGCCAGCAGTGCCATAGCGTGCATAACGCAGGGCAGGCACTGAGACTCTGGGCACGCGAGCCTGGTGAGGGGCAGGACCTGAACGAAAGGATGTGCCGCGGTTGTCATGATGAGGGTAGGGTTGCGGAGAAGAAGATACCGGTCAAGAAAAACCACCCGCCCCAAGTTGAGGCGCAAATTATTCAGAGGCGAGCCCGCCGAGGGCCGGTACGGGGTTTTACGCCTCTGTTTGATGAAGAAGGGAAGGTGGCTGATACAGGGGTGATTTCGTGCCCCACATGCCACAATCCCCATCGTTGGGATGCCTTGGGTATGGATGAGGGGCCTGGGGAAAATGTAGAAGGAAGTGCGCGCAATAGTTTCCTGCGTAACCGCAGTAAGTTGGCGCTTTGTTCAAATTGCCACGGAATGGATGCTTTGTTTCGTTATAAATATTTTCATGGTGAGACCTCACGGAAACAGCATCAGCTTTACCGTTAATAACTAAGGAATAATAGGATAATGGACGCTATAGGGAAGAAATGTAAGCTGTTTCAGCTTGTGATGCTTGGGTTGTTGCTGGTACTAAACCAGCAGGTTCTAGGGGGCAGCATCGTAAATTCGAAGCATGATTTAAGGCATGACTCTGTTCCTCAACAAGAGATCTGTGTCTTTTGTCATACGCCGCATAATGCCAATAATGATCTTGATAATGACGGTACGCTAGATCATGAGGATCCGAATCGCTCTCGGGCGCCCTTATGGAATCGAAGATTAACGCACACTCATGTATTTGAGGTTTATACCAGCCCTACAATGAATGCCGATTGTGATGCTACCCCAAGCCCCCTTTCTCTGGCCTGTCTGAGCTGCCATGATGCGGCCGGTGGTGGTGCAGTACAAGATCTCCCCTACAACTTTGCGCCAGATGGCGCTCAACATGTACTGGTGAATAGCCCGAATCTTGATCCAGGTAACGACTATCCCGACGGATCTGGGAATTGTAATACGGGCAGTTGCCATACCGGCATTCCTAAGGGGGATTTGTGGCAGATTGGTCCTGATCTTACGGGTGATCACCCCATTTCTATAAATTACGCCGATGGGGCAAAAAATGATCCCTTTTTTAATACGCCGCCCAGTGCTCAGTCGGGTTGGTCTGATGTAAAGCTGTTTAATGGCCGGGTTGAGTGCCCTTCCTGTCACAATCCCCATGATCCCACTAATACGCCCTTTTTAAGAAAGAGCATGACCGGTAGTGGGCTCTGCTTTGTCTGTCATAATAAATAGAGGAATTAAAAGGGTTTTTTACTGTAATTAGGTAAAGAATGCCTTCTATTTGGTCGTTATAATAGCGAGAGGTATAATAACGGCCGTTGGCTATTGCTGTGAGTTGTCGTCTTACCGGCAAGCTTGGTCATAAAGAAGTAAATTCTTGGAGGAGAGTCATTGGTTGGGGCTATAAGGGGCGCTTTATAGCCATGGCCTGCTGTTGTATGCCAGATATGCAAAGCATGTCTTAGGGTTAGTTAGGGCGGTAAGCTGAAGAGGTAGGCGATTTGGGCGTGACCCATTGGCAATATAGACTCCAAGTTATTAATTCACTGCTGTTGATGGCGGTGTCTCAGGCGTTGTTTGCCGGGAGTATTGTCGGTTCAAAGCATGATTTAAGTGTCGCCGTGGGGGGGACAAACGAGATTTGTGTTTTTTGCCATACCCCTCACAATGCTAATAATGATCTTGATAACGACACTATTCTGGATTCGACTAGGCCAGGGGGGCGGCCGAATGCGCCACTTTGGAATAGGCGTATAACCCGGGCCGATACGGACACCTTTACCCCATACACAAGCTCCACCATGAATATGGTCTGCGATGAGATCCCTAGCCCCCTCTCATTGGCCTGCCTAAGCTGTCACGATGTAGCCATGGGGACATTTCTTGGGGAAGAGGACTATGGCGGTGGCTCTGTCAGCGTCATAGATACCCATAACCTGGTTAATGAGCCCAACCTGATGGGCCCGTCATCACCGAATTGTTTCGGCTGTCACCCGGATGGGGGGCAGTTTCCTGGGGCTTGGTGGCAGATTGGCCCTGACCTTTCAAATGACCACCCGGTTTCTATGGACTACCCAGCTGTTACCGATGACCCTGATTTTAATGCCCCTCCGAATCCGCTAACGGGATGGGGTGATATTAAGCTCTTTAATGGGCGCGTCGAGTGCCCCAGCTGCCACAATCCCCATGATCCGGCAAATATTCCGTTTCTCAGGAAGACCATTGATGGCAGTACGCTCTGCATTACCTGCCATACTAAATGATTAGAGAATGGGGAGATGTTAAGGGGCTCGGTGGGTAGCGCATTTCCCGGTAGGTGAGTAGTGAACCTCTGCAAGATGGGCCTTGACCTCACTTCGCTCTCCCTCCTCATGCGACAGTTCTAAGAATTTATCCCAGTGCATCCTGGCATTTGTGCACTGATTTAGACGCTCGTAGGTGACTGCAATATTCCAGTGATAAGTTGAAATCCAGGGTCGGGTTTTGATTGCCCAGGAAAACAGGGTGTGGGCCTCTTTATATAAGCCACGTTTGACCTTTAGTTCACCCCAGTGATTTAACAGTTGATCCTTGGGGCCGAACCCTTCATAGGCGCGACTGAAATAGTCTTCAGCCTGTTCAAGCTGATTTTTGTCCATAGAAACAATACCCAGGGCTTCAAGGGCATAAGGGTTGTCCGGGTCTTGCTCTAAAGCACCTTGCGCGGCGTCTGCACTTTCCTCGAGACGACCGGTCAGTGCATATGCTGAGGCTAGGGTGGCCAGCAGCCTTGGGGAATTGGGAGCATGTGGTATTGCCGACTCAGAGAGGGTTGTGCGGCTTTGCCAATCGGGTATGCGCTGTAGTGTGGCCATGAGGCAGGCAATATTGAAGATAGCTACCCCCCCTGCGGTAACTATGAATCTGCTTTTTTTGTGTCTAGATAAGGCTGCAAGGCATAAGCTGACTAGAGCTGTTAGCCCTACCAAGGGCATGTACATGCGATGCTCAAAAACCATCTCCAGGCCGACTGCACTGCTTTCAATGGCCAGGGTCAACGGCACCCACAGTATACAAAACCCCCAGAGCCGGTAGTTTTTGATGAGCAGAAATACAATTCCAGCGACTGCCCAGCCAATAATTGTGAGTATGGCAAGTATGGTTTCCGGTGGATCAAATAGGCCTTTGGATAGAGTGAAGTCGTGCTCGATAGAAAAACTTGCCGGATTTGGCCAGATGATTTGGGATAAATGAAACAGTATTACCCGGGGTTGAGTGAGCAGGCGCTCGCTAAGGGTAAAGTCGCGGGCAGAGTAACCTGCTTGGACATAGTGATAGAGCGGCCCCTGGCTGCTGGCTAGGTCGATGACAACATAAATTCCCAGGAATATTGGTAGTGAGAGCCAGATATAGTCTATCCGGCTGCGGATCAATGGTTTTCCATGGCGGTATATCCCATACTCAGCCAATAGCAGCAAGAGAGGGGCAATCCAGGCGTTTTCCTTGCTGAGTGCGCCCCCTAGCGTTGCTAAAAGGCATAGGAGCATCCAAGCCAGGCGTTGTTTACCAGCGGATTGTCGGCCAAGCACATAGCTCAATACGGCTAGCATAGTGAAGAGCGTGGCCATTGAGGCCATGCGTTGTACGATGTATGTCACCCCCTGGATCTGGATTGGGTGAATTGACCACAGGGCTGCGCCTAAAAAGGCGCAAAATAGAGTGCGTTTATCTGCCTTGATGCCATGCTGCTGGATAATTAAGTTAAGGAAAGCAAGTACTATCAATGAGTTAATGGCGTGTATGACTAGATTTGTCCATTGGAATGTTGATGCTTCCCCTGCCCCCCTCCACCAATCAAAGGCGAAAGTGGCGCTTGGTAGTGGCCTGTTGGATAGGCGGGCATTTTGACCGGCATTGATGAGCCCCTCCAGCGTTAATTGGTCTAGCCAGATAGGAGCGTGTTCGGTAATGTTTTCATAGTCATCGAAGTGGAAGGCGTTTTCAGGGGCCTTATGGTAGCCGATGGCAATGAGCCAGAGCAGTGCCATGGCGGCCAGGAAAAAGCTTCTTCTGATGGTGGACTGTTTTGTCAGTAAAGGCATTATTTGATGGTAATTAATTGACCAATATGGATTGGGCATTTACTGCATATGTCTGCATTCGCAAGAGATACTGTGGCTGGGCGCACGGGAATTACTCGCAAAATTTGATATTCTACATTTATGTTGCATAGAGAAAAGTGTTGGGACTAAAGGTGTTGTGTTTACGGACGCTTTTACTCTCAGCAGAGTTATATCCCATCCCCTGTCTGATGGATAGGAATGTGTTGCCTAAATGAGGCTGGTTTATAAGCTGCTATGTTAATATGAAATCGTTTGGTCGTATGTTGTGCTGGCAGTAACAATACAGTCAGTGGGCTATAGACCGGAGTGTGCCGCTAAGGAAATAAAGCGGTATGGGCGAAATATATTAGTGTTATCTAATGAATAAATATAATTTACCGTTTTTGATGATTGCACTGCTTTGGTGGGGGGCGCCAACCGCCGTGGTCATGGCAGAGCAACCTTCTTCCCCAGAGGTGGGCATGGATCTGGTGTGGCCGTCTCCTCCGCTGGAGGCCAGGATCCGCTATCTTGGCTCTGTTGCTACCCCGGATGACATTGGCAGAAAAAAGGGATTTTGGACAAAGCTAGTGGAGTTTATTCGTGGTCCGGAGCAGGAAAATATGCGGCAACCCATGGCAGTTGCTGTTGATGCCAATGGGCGAATATCTGTAGCGGATCCCTCGGAAAAGCAGGTCCATGTGTATGACCAGAAAAAAGGAGATTATGAGGTTATTACGGATGCCAATGTGTCTTTGGAGTACCCGCTGGGATTGGCTGTGGATAACAAAAATAACCTCTATGTGTCGGACAGTGATCTGAAAAAGATTTTTGTCTTTTCCGCAACGGGTGATTTCATCAAGAGCGTGGGCAGTGATGCTCAATTACAGAGACCCACGGGCATTGCCATAGACCTCGCGCGAGAATGGCTATACGTGGTGGATACCCCAGCCCATGACATCAAGGTGTTTGATATCAATGGGGGAGAGCTTCTTCGGGTCGTGGGTAAGCGGGGCAAGGAAAAAGGCGAGTTCAATTTTCCAAGTTATGTAACCGTTGATCGTGCCGGTAATCTATATGTCACCGATACGCTTAATGGTCGCATCCAAATGTTTGACCACAGTGGCCTACTGTTGGGTGAGTTTGGCAAATTTGGCAATGGTTCTGGTGACTTTTCGACGCCAAAAGGGGTGGTGGTTGACAGTGAAGGCCATATCTATGTTGCAGATGCCGGATTTGATAATCTGCAGATCTTCGATACACAAGGCAGGCTGTTGCTTTTTTTTGGGGAGGCGGGACAAGCACCGGGAGAGTTCTGGGTGCCGACGGGGTTATTTATGGATCAGCAAGATCGTCTTTATGTGGCAGATTCCTATAACAACCGCATTCAGATCTTTCAGTATCTGAAGGTAGGAGCACACGAATGAGAAAGACCCACAGTTTCTCACGCATGCTGTTGGCTGCTGCTGCAGTATTGCTCTGCGCTGGAGCGGGGCCGGTGCTAGCCAATATCACAGCGACCAAGCATAACCTCTCTGCATCGGGACCTGGTACCGTCCCCTATCGTGCCACCACGGAAGAGCGTGTCTGCCTGATGTGCCACACCCCACACAATGCGGATCCAGCAGGTCCCCTCTGGAACCATACCCTGTCAGGGCAAACCTATACCCTCTATGACAGCAGTACCCTCATTGCCGCCCCCAATCAGCCAACTGGCAAGTCAAAGCTCTGCTTGGCCTGTCATGATGGCACTGTTGCTGTGGGGAGCATACACAACATGCCGGGCTCAAAAATCTATGACGGTATTATTGTCGGACTGGAGGATCCTATCACCGGGACGGCCAACCTAACCAACGTCTTGTCTGATGATCACCCGATCTCTTTTGTATATAACGCGGACCTTTATACCAAAAACGGGGAGCTGGTTGATCCATCCACCCTCACGGGAGACATCAAAACGGATGAAAATGGCGAGGTGCAGTGCACCAGTTGCCATGACCCACATTTGCCGGATGATCCGGCAACGGATCGCTATAAGTTCCTGCGGGTAGGCTATACGGATGGCGTGGGATTTGGTTCTCCGCTGTGCACCACCTGTCATGACAAAGATTACTGGGTGGATAGCAAGCATCGCCTTTCAGAAGCGGAATGGGATGGGGATGGAACCAATCCCTGGCATATAGATGGGCACAATGTTGCCAATGACTCGACGGACTCCACCCCCAAGGCGAATGGCTGTGAGAGCTGTCATCAACCCCATAGCGGGGCTTCCGGTAGCAAACGTTTGCTGAAGGAGGATGGGGAATCTGAGTTGTGCATGGTTTGCCATGGTACCGGCAATATTGTTGATGCGGAATCCAATGTTTCAGATGTGAGTGATCCCACCATCAACATGAGTATCGTGTTTGAAAAGGCGTATACGCATCCCAGCCTGGAGGCTGACTATGATGGACGTCACCATCCCATACGTGATGAGACGGATTATAAGCTACGCGAGGGTGCCTTTGTGCCTCTAGACGACCCCAATACCTTGGGTACAGAGTCGACCCGTCATGCGGAATGCCAGGATTGCCATAATCCTCATGCCGTGGAATCTGGGATTTCCCCTAATTTTGATGCGGTTGGTGGCACATCCAGGGATATCTCTCCTGTGCTTCAAGGGGGCTGGGGTGTGGAGCCATCTTGGACTGGCACAGGGAATTGGGGGAGTGTGACAACCTATGACAAGGTAGATGGTGCCTTGTATCTGTACCAGTACCAGCTCTGTATGAAATGCCACTCCTACTATGCCTTTGGGGATAATCCCCCAGTCGAGCCATATGGTATCTATAATGTCTATGGTTCAACCAATACCATCACCGACCAGGCCATCGAATTCAACCCTGAGAATGCCTCCTATCATCCGGTAGCGGCCGCCGGGAAAAACGATTTTATAATGAACGTTGGCGGCCCTGTTGATTATTCGACTTCGCTGCTTGGGAATTTAACCCCCAGCAGTACCATGAACTGTTCGGACTGCCACTCCTACGAAGAAACCTTTGACGGCAGTGGTGGCCCCAAGGGTCCCCATGGCTCCGATTACTGGCCTATCCTGGACGGGCCTTATGATGAAACCACGGGGACGAGAGGTACTGAGACTTTGCCGAATAGGCATCTCTGTTTTCGATGCCATGATCCAGATGTGTATTCAGGTACAGGAACGGCTGCTGGGACAGCGACGGGTTTTAGTAAGAGCAGTGGGTCAAACAGGAATCTCCATACCAGGCATGTCGGTCTTCGTGACCAGCCCTGTATCGCCTGCCATGCAGCCATTCCCCATGGCTGGAAGCGGCGGGCCCTGCTGATCTATGGGATGGGCCCCGGTGCTGACCCGGCTCCCTATAACGGCCATGTGCGTTACCCGGGTGATGGAGGCAGTAGCGCCTATGGCATTCCTTCCGATGCGGATCTTGTCTCCGAGAGCATGAGTGGCAACTGGCAGAAACAGGACTGTCATGTTGCCGGTGGTGGAAGCTCGATCGGCGTGGGGGCCTGCGGTACAATGAATTAGTCCCCATGGTTAGACGTTTATGGCGTCTGCTGGCCTCCCACAACCTGGCCCTGGCGCTACTGGCGCTGCTCGGCTTGGCGGTGCTGGCTGGCGGCACCCTGCCCCAGGCCGGCCGGGTCAGCAGTGAAGAGTTCAATGCCTGGTATAACGCCTGGCCGAACCTCGCCGTTTGGTCCAGCTTTCTACGCCTGGACCGGGTATTCAGTGCCACCTGGTTCCTGGGCTTAAATCTCCTCCTGCTCATCAATATAGCCGCAGGGATTTCGGTCTCCATCTCCCGTCGTTATGCCCTCTATAAAGGGAAGACATCCCCCCGCTATCGGATAATAGGCAGTGCTTCCCAGCCAGCTTCTTTGCCGCCCTTGTTTGATATTGCTGATGAGCTGGGTGTATCCAAGAATAGAAGCAAAGGGGCCATAGGATTGCTGGGTATCCCCCTGTTTCATCTGGGTATTGCAATTATCATCCTTGGGGGTATCTGGAGTGGCTGGGCCGGGTTTGGGGGACATTTTGAGCTCAGTGAGGGCAGGACCTTTGATGGCAGGCAGGACAGGCTGACGGTTGACCGGGGTACTACCCTGCCGGTGGAGTTTGGTGCCCGGTTGCGCTTGGATCGGGTGCAGGTTGAGGTGGCTGAGGGCAAATATCTAGGGGAGCTCAAGGCCCATGTTTCTGTCCAGCAGCAGGGAGGCCCTATACGTCAGGCGGTGGTCGAGACCAATAGCCCCCTTAGGGTGGGAAGCTATCGGATCCATCCCGATAATACTCTGGGCTACAGTGCCGTGTTCGAGCGTATTCGTCCCGATGGAGACAGGCGGCGTCTGTACATCAATGTTCCGGTGGGGCTTGCTGACTGGGATAGCGCCACCCCTATACAGGATACGACTCTTTTAGAGTTGGAAGGTGTGCCGCTCTATTACGATATGACCCTCCACTCTGGGGATAAGCCGGAACTTGAGCTGCTTGTGCGTCAGGCGGAAAAAAAACGCTTTGAGGGTCGCTTGATTCCAGGATCGGTGGTGGATTTGGAGGCCTACCGCCTGGTGTTCAAGGGCAGCGTGCGCTGGCTGGGGTTTTATCTTACCTCCGACCGGCCCATGCGCCTGGTGTTCGTTGGCTTTATCCTGACTCTGGCAGGCTTCCTCCTGCATCTGTTGGTGCCTTTTCGCCGGGTTGCATTGGTGGTTACCCCGGAGGGTTGGGAGGGGATGGCCTGGACCATGCGTGGTGATTACCGCTTTGATGAACAGTGGCGCTGCTGGCTGGCGCAACTGCCTGAGGACGGTGCATGAGTATGGTGCCGCAACTCCAGTGGGCTGTGGTAATCGCCTATGTGCTCGCGGCCATACTATTGGCAGTGAGCAATCGCTGGTCGCGGGCCGGGATTATTGCGCTAGCCTTGACTGTGGTTGGCCTGGTGGTACATCTGGGTATTCTGCAGCTTCGCTGGCAGGCCTATGGTCAACTGCCCATTGTTACCCGCTATGAGGATATGACCGTTGATGCGCTGATGGTGGTGGCGGTCTATCTGTTTGCTCAGTGGCGCATCCCCTGGTTGCGAAAAACTGGCCTGGTTGTTCTGCCAATAGCTGCCTTGGGATTGGGGGTTGCCCTGGCCTATAGCATGGGAAGCGCCCCTCGGGTGCCGGCGTTGCGTACAAACTGGCTGATTATCCATTCGCAACTGAATAGCCTTTCCATTGGTGCCGCTACCATTGCAGCGGCTGCGGCTCTGTTTGCGAAAGACAAAATAGAGGTCCAGCAGGCGGGGCGGCTCCTGGCCTGGGCCTTTTTGTTCTGGGCGGCCATGGTGGCGGCGGGTTCCTATTGGGCGAGTCTGGCCTGGGGGCGTTACTGGGGATGGGATCCGATCGAGAGTTGGGCGCTTGGCACCCTGTTGTGCTATGCCTTTGTTTTGCACCTGCGTCTTAAGCCTGGCTGGCGTGGGCGGAGGGGGCTTATGCTCGGATTGATTCCCTATGGAGTGATGCTGTTTACCACCTATGGATTGCTTCTGGTGAGGGGCAGTATACATGGGAGCTATCTGTTTCAATGACCGGTCACATTGGTCCTCCTGGTGCCAATGCGGCCCTGGATGCGGCATGCTATGATTCGCCGTTGTATTTACTTGTAATCATTACGTTAGGGTAGATTTTAGATATGCCATTTTTTTCCTATAGATCTGGTGGATTGGTGCTCATTCCAGTCCTGTTGCTTGGGTTGCTGAGTGCTTGTGATAACGCGCCGCAGAGCAGTAAAGAGCCGCCGGCTCCTGCTTCTGAGGGAGAAACGGCTGAGGCGCCTAGTCCTGGGCCGGTTACGGGTTCCGAGGCGCTGCCGCCAGGCCACCCACCATTTGAGGGGATGGCTCCAGCAGCACCTCCTCCTCCCATGCCTGCCGATGCCGCAGCTATGCCTCCCGGCCATCCACCGATGCCAGGTGCCGTTCAGCAACCTGCGGCTGATGGTGAGGCGCCAGCCCATCCGGTTTCTTCTGATAAGGAGCTTGCCATCAATCTCCCTGAGAGTGTCATGGGCAAGTGGTCTGCTGTGACCTTTGAGGTAACGACTGTAGATGGCAGCAAAGATAAGCTTGAGGTTGTGCTAGGAAGTGAAACTTCCGTACCAGGAAGCAATCTAATGTTGCGGGCAGAGGTGTTTGTGCCTGCCTATAAGAGCGATTTTAAGACTATTACCAGCGCCTCCAATGCCCTGGATAACCCGGCAGCCAAAGTTGCGCTGATTGAAAATCAGCAGGTAGTGGCAAAGGGGTGGGTGTTTCAGAATTTACCGGAATTTAATAGCTTTTCCAGTGACAAGGTATCTATTCGCTTGTTGTCAGCTGCAGAGGCGAGTTCCCCTTCAGATAGCCAGGGGCTTAAACAGTAGCTTCTGGCTTTCTGCGTTGGTCGTTAACGGCGATATCAAATAACTTAAGGATGAATGGTTTAATGGGCATGATTTATCAGAGATTCTGTCTGGCGCTTCTGTTATTCACGATGGCTTGTTTTATTGGTGCAGTGCATGCAGCGGATGGTAAAGCTACAGACCAGGAGCGCATGGGCTTGGTAAGCCGACTCGAACAGTCGCTGAAGGGGTATGAGGTAAATTTATTAGAAAAACATTATATTGATTATACCTTTTCGACATTCCACGCGATGTCTGCTTATCGAAGTCTGCTGCTGTGGGCTGCAACCCAGAATGAAGATGACCCATCTCGAAATGACATCCTGGGTGTAGTGAGAGAGGGCATGGTTGCGGTTGTGCGGGATTCAGGGGCTGGATTGCCTTTGGCGGGTTGGAGTGGCGCCGGCCAGCCAATCAGTGTGATGTATGCGGGGAGTCTTCCACGCTATGCTCAAGGTTTGGATTTTAATGAACCTTCTACGTTGGCCTGGACTACCTCTGATCAAAAGAAATTAGTAACTCCAGGGACTGTTGGCCAATCACTTGCAGCAAAGGCACTGCTGATATTAGCTGATCGCTCTGATGAGGGTAGAGGTGCTAATTCCGTGATCTTCTTCTCCCTAATAAAGGAGTTGGAGATTCTTGCCGACCATTTTTTTCTGCAAGAGAAAGGCGAGATGGGTGCGGTTGCGAATGGTGCTTATATGCCTCTTGAAGTGCGCATGCAAGGGCAAGCTGAGTGGGGAGTAAGCAATAAGGATAGTGCTCTACAGGGACAGGCTTCGCTTTTGCAGGGACTAACTCATACCCTCCGTTTATTCCAGCGAGATGATCTTATCAAAGGCTTTTTTGTCGATGGTAAGGCAGAGGGTAGAGATCTGTTGCAGTGGAAAGAACTGGCCAGGCGGACTTTGGACGAGGTGTTCTCATTTATCGCCTCACGCCATTATGCTCTAGAGGCAGGTAGTTTTGTTAGTGACTATGCTTTGGATTCTGGAACTGGCGATCGCATCATGATAGTGGATGCGATAGAAATCCTGCGGGCACTGGATGCAGTAGTAAATACCCTCCCGGAGAAGGATCCACTCCGAAACACTGCGCATGATTATATAAAAGCACAGGCAGAATTTATCAAGGTTGCACTGGAAAAAAGAAAGGGGCGAATGCCTCGTGGTTTTCTCTTGAAAAGGAAAACGCCACTATATGGATTGGTGCAGGAGTTCTCTAATTATGCAGCTGTGATGTCAGTTTTGCTGATAGCCGACAAGTATGTGGATGATGAAGCTTTTAAGGAACTTGCAAAAACAATTTTTCGAGAAGTAGATAAGGTCTATTGGTCAGAAAAAAGTAAGGTTTATCGTGCGGCAGAGGGGCATAAGGTCGCTGCCTTTGATGGACATAACTTTAGTCTTATTTTGGACTGGTTTGGCCAAATGCGTATGTTGCTGCCCGGGTTAGTGGATTTTAATCAACGCCAGCGTGATTTTTTTCAGGTAGTGATAAAAAATGGCGGGCTGCTTCAGTGCGAGGGGCCTGCCAATGGTGAAACAAGGTTGCCGGAGGATTATTTCGCTAATGAGATTCCCGCCCTTGCAGACAGACTTATCGAGATTGAGCCTGCGAAACGGGATGGTGAAATAACAGCCTTTATAAGGGATGCGGCCGATCAGGATAATGATGGTCTGCCGGGATGTAGTTTTGGGGGAGGGGAGTTTGGTGCAGCGCCTGTCATTATTAAACAGATGAGTGTGAGTACACCGTTTCTCACATCAGAAGCTGGACATGATGGCCAGGTTAGAAGGAATTACGGGTTCTAAATTAAAGATCTTTCTGTCGGTTTCGGGGCGCAGTAGCATTGCCTCAAACGGCTTTACGGTAAGGAGTGTAAGATGCGATTTATGCTTTGGTTAGTTGCAGTGCTTGCCTACGGTTGTAGTGGATTGGCTTTATCCAGCAGCATATTCGGGGATTTGGACAAGGGGCGCGACATCTATTCCCGTAAGTGTGCTGCCTGCCATGGCCAGGATGGGCGTGGAAAGGCCGGGATGGCGCCGGACTTTGTTGAAGAATGGCATCGATTTACCCAGTCGGATGAGGTGTTAGCGGGCCATATACGCAATGAATACAGTTCACCCGACGGATTTTATACGGTTGCCAGTTGTCCTCAACATGTATTGAATGATGAAGAGATGGAAGACCTTTTATCCTATCTCAGGAAACTGGTTGATCGCATGCCGGGTTTCGATGACTTTAAAGAACCTGATGGCTTTAAAGATTCGTTTTAGCCATACAAAACCTAGCCGATTAGTTGAGAAATGATGCTGTTGTTCCTGTAAGGCAAATTGATATATCAGTGCAGCGGTGTCCGTCTTAATACCTTCTCTTTCCGAGACGCGTCGGCACTGAGCTTCCCAATCGACTTTTTATGGCATCTCAGGCAGTCAGCAAAGGTAAAAGATACCTTGCCGTGGCAGTGGCCACAAAAGCGGCCCTTTGCGATGTCGGTCATTTTTATGTTGTTTTTCCCCAGTTCTGCCTGGAAGAGGGCGGGGTGGCAGGTGTCACATTTCACCCATTCAGAATGTACCTTATGGTCAAATATGACGTCACCGACAAAATCGCTTTTTGATTGAAAAACGATCTGGTTGTCACGTATCTCATCCTTATAGTCTTTGTCCAGTGAGATGACTGGGGTAAAGACGTCTTTGTTTTTTAATTCCAGCCAATCAATGAACTGAAAACGGTCCAGCGGTAGTTTATTATCTGTTAGATTTTCCGGTCGCCACTTGGCACCTACGCTTTCAGCGGCCTTCTTGATTTTTTGCTGGTCGACTAGGTTTGGATTATGCAGGTGTTCCGCTTCTGGGAGTCCGATGATGTGGCATCGGTTGCAGCTTCCCTTATCAGATGCGCTGAACGCCATGGTTCCGTTATGACAAACGCCACATTGCTTCCCCTCTAAAATGGCCTGCTGGGAAATATTGTTTTCCCAGCGCCGCATTTTAAAAATATCGTTGTGGCAAACCTTGCATTCAAACATTACACGGTGGAGCCAGTGGGGATACAGGACCATTGGTAAACCCTGATTCTCCATTTCCTTTCGGTGCTTTTTCATTACGAAATTGCCTATGAAGCGCTCCTCCTTTTTCCATTTCATCAGGATTGCCAGACGTGCCTGTTCCTTTTGCAATTCGTCTTTGATAATTGGCTCTACTCGTTTTAACGGCTGCTCATCGTTATGCCAATGAAGGTTCATATAGGAGAGTGCGCTGGCGATGTTTAGAAACCACATCTTTTCCTCAAAGGAGATATCGGCTTGGTTGGCTTGAACAATGAGTTCGTCAACTGCCCCCGAGATCATGGGTTGGTTGTCTTTGATCAAAGTGACCTGGGCATCAAAGGACTGTGTTTCATAATTATGGATAAAATCTTTGAGAAAAGATGCGGTATCCATGGCTAATGCGCTGTTTATGTAGAATAAAATACCTACAATGAGGGAAATGGGTTTAATCGTGAAACGTAAAGGCATTAGTGAGGTGCTCTTCATATTGTCTTAATCAGCAGGTAGGATTCTAGTTTGACTAATGGTCATTCATAAATTGAGAAAAGTAAAGTTGGCGCGCCGGCAATAGTTGACAAAAATAGTCGGGGATGATAAATGTCTTTGACATTGATCAAGAAACCCATTTGTGGGATGCTATTGTAAGCAAGAATAACCATATGATTTATATGTGTATATGTCGTTTGTATGTGTTGTGATATTCATCAGCCTGTTTGAGTTGCTGGGGGGAAAAATAATGAGGGTAAAAGAAATGTTTCGTAGTGCCTTTCTAACCTTGACGATGAGTCTGGGCATTTTGTTGATTGCAGCTCCAAGTGCCTATGCCCTTGAATATGCTGATATTACGCTTGACCAGACCAGAGACAGCATGGAGAAAGCCGGTGTTAAAGCGGTGGTTTTTCCACATTGGTTCCACCGCATTAGATTTAAGTGTAAGGTCTGCCATGAAAACATCTTCATCATGAAGAAGGGCGCTAACAATATTTCCATGCGGCGGATTATGGAAGGTGAGGCCTGTGGCGTTTGCCATAATGGGCAGATTGCCTGGGAAGCGCTCTACTGTGACCGTTGTCATATGGCAGAATTTCAGCCCCTGGCGGCTACCAAAGGCCAGAAGTAGGGGGTGATGAAATGTATAGCATAGTCAAAAGGTTTTCCTCGGTTGTTGTCCTATTGCCACTAGTGCTCGTTGTTAGTTGTAAGGCAACAACTACACATGAGGGGGAACCGGCAGCCAGTGGTTCCCAAGCCCCAACTGAAAAGGCGAAAGTAGTTGGACGGACACAGGTTGCCAGCCCTGATAAGACGATTGAACCAGACAAGCAGCCTGCTACAGCGGTAGGTCGGAGTCCCGCACCAGAGAAGAAAGAGCAGGCCCCAGCAGCACAATCTGAGCCAGAGCCTCAGACAGCCAGTAAGCCGGCACCTAGTAGTCAGCATCAGGTGAGTGCAGCCCCCCCGGCTCCCGCCGCCCCGGCAGAGCCTGCTCCAAGACCTAAAAAGGCTTTGAACCCCAATGATCCGCGGAGTGTTGTGTATCTTGGGAGTGATGGCAAGATGGCGGGAACCGGTAATCCAAATGAAGTGGTCAGTGATGCATTCAAATTTGGTCAGGGTGCGACGGCAAAATCACTAACCGCCCCAGGGTTGCCAAAGGATAAGTTTGGCCTGATTGATTGGATTGCCATGGTAGATCAAGAAATCATTAAGCCAATTGGGTCTCTTAAGGCCGGGGGCATGGAGATCCCGCCCTTTGACATGAATGTTGTGATTGAAGCCAAGGGTGACTTTGTTAATGATGTGCTGTTTCGGCATAAGACCCACACTTATTGGTTAAGCTGTGAAATATGCCACACAGGAATTTTCATCATGGCCAAGGGAAAGAATAATATGACTATGCAGGGGATCACACAGGGGAAATGGTGTGGCCGCTGCCATGGTAAAGTGTCTTTCCCACTGACGGATTGCACTCGCTGCCACTCGCAGCCTAAGGAGAAAGAAACAGCTGCTGCTGGGGGTTAGTGATTCGCTGGTAGTTAAGGACTGCTGAGCAAATGTAAAGCCGTATGACTAGTGCGCTGAAAATTGTACTTAAAGTTAAGCCATTGGTGCTGTGCGGGCTCTTTGCCGTGTTCAATTCGGCAGACTTACTTGCAGATGAATATTCAGAAGAACAATGGAACGTCTGTGAGAAGGTTCTGCGATCAAATTGCAATGCATCACAGGAGGAGATTCTAAAGGAATTCCTGCGTGATCTGCAGCTATACAGTCTCAACTACAACAAGGAGAAATACATTTCAGATATGCCGGCGCTGGAGGCGCTGCCAAAGGACCAGTTTGGCATGCCAAACTGGATTAAAGCTGTCGTGGACGGCGTTATTACCCCTCGTGGCAGCCTGACAGAAGGGGATGAAGGGGAGTTTGAAGGCTTCTTTGATAACCTTATTGTCATGCAGGTGAATGGTCATTTTATGGCAGATGTGGTTTTTCCTCATGGGATGCACACTTACTGGTTGAGCTGTGAAAGTTGCCACCCCAAGCCGTTTCAGAAGAAGATAGGTGCCAGTAATATATTGATGAAGGAAATATTTCAGGGTAAGTGGTGTGGCAAGTGCCACGGGAAGGTCGCATTTCCTCCTAATGAGTATATTAACTGCAGGCGTTGCCATTCAATCTCTAAGTCTTCGTTGATGAAGAATGATGGTTAGAGCCAGTTAATTAACTAAAGGGACGTATACAAAAAAGCCACCCAAGAGGGTGGCTTTTTTGTTAATTACCGGTTCGTAGCGTTACTCCGGCTGAACCTCATCAGTGTCTTTTGCCTCTTCGTGCCAGCCTTCACCTGGCATCAGGAACTTAGGCATGTAGAACTCCTGATATTTATCCACCATGCCTACAACCTCGGTGCCGGTCAGGTCCTCAAGGCGCCGTTTCGGATAGCCCAACTTGGCGAAGGGGAGATACAGGGTGTCCTTATCCGATGTGTGGCAGCCATTGCACAGCAGAGGCTTGTCGCTCACCTTGCGGTGGATGACCTTCTTCATCTTGGACTGTTGGGTAGAGCCTAGGCGGTCTTTCTCCTTCAGGTATTTCTCGACGAAGGCGCGTTCCTTGGCGTCATTGAGTAACTTGAAGTTGCCACTTTCATCGATTCGGCCAGGGGCGATCTTGGCACCGTAGTTACCATACATGGATTTATCCATTGAGGTCAGGCTCGGCGGATTGCCAATGGGTTCGCCGCTGGCTTTGTCATACCAGCGGAAGGCCCATTTCTCATCGTTATCTTCCTTAGGCAGCATGTGACAGGTCTCGCATGCGACATAAAAGGCATGCATGTTGAGGAAGGCGCGAATCGCCTTGGCCTTGTCATGGGGTACCGCGCCATGGCAGCGGATGCAGAGGCTGGATTCGTCCGGATCCACTGTCATGCCGACGTGGTGGAAATGGCCCTGCACATATTGCTCCTCGACCACCATATAGCCCAGGTCGGTGGTGGCGGTCTTTTTCTGCTCCTGCAGGGCGGACATGAACTGCGCCTCTTCCTCGGTGGAGCTGTCACCCATCATTGCCGCGATCTCTCTGTCCATCGCTGCGGACTCACCCTCCGCAGGGCCATGACCATAGATGATGGGGTACAGGAAGAATCCATACCACACGGCAAAGGCCATCAGGGCAAGGATGTAGGCCTTGTAAATTACTGTTTTTATCAGACTTAACATGCGTCTCTCCCGCCCTTAGTGGTGCTTCTGCGGTTTGGTTTCGTGTGCCAGACCTTCTTCTTGCATGGTCCGCTCGTACTCGGCATAGTGCTCATGGATCATGTCGGCCTCAGACAGATAGCCGGTCAGGAACACAGTGCCCAGTGGGAATTTCTCGGGCGAATAGTGCACGTTGTACCAATGCACGAAGAACAAGAACAGGGCGGCCAGCAGGGCCTCATCTGTGTGCATGATGTAGAAGGCATTCAGCACGATACCGGGCATAAACTGGGTGACTTCGTCACGCAGCCACAGGGCAAGACCGGCCGGCCCAAGAATCGGGATACCCCAGTAGGGAGCGAAGTAGTCGAACTTTTCTTTCCAGCATATACGATCGTACTTCGGCGGGTTGGGTGACAGGTAGAGTAGATACTTGAACATGTCTACGATGTCACGTCCGTCTCTCCCGTTGGGTATCATCTCCTGGGCCATGAACTCCCTACCAAGATTCCCAGGCGTCAGCCTGTTCTCTCGGACCAGCTTGGCTACCCGGTTGGTGAAAAAGAGATAGATCCAGTAGCCGGTGTGGAATACAAACAGGGCTAGTAGGATGGAGCCGGCCCCGCGATGAATCCAGGGTGCTACCTCGATGCCGCCAAAGAAGTTATACAGCGGCTCAGCCCAGGGCTGATCGTGGTAGCGCAATGGAAATCCGGTCAGCGATAGCGTAATCACACAGGAGAACAGGATGATATGCTGGATCCGCTGGACCAGTGAGAACCGGAAGAAATAGCGTTTGCCATTACGGTAAGCAATTGTTGGATACTTGGTTGCCATGTTACGCACCTCGCTCGGATTCGTGCCCTTCTGCTGGCGGCGTATCATCGCTCGGCTGCTTGGGCTTGATAAACGAGAAGTCGGGGAACAGCCTCCGGAGCAACTCCAGGAAGATGACCACGATAAAGAAGTAGAGCACCGCTGCCATCAACGCCTTGAAGAAATTCAGCATGTAGTACTGCATCGGGTTCTTCTCTACGTTTTCGTAGTCGGTGTGTACCTGATAACCGGCAATGTTTTCACCGGCCTTGGCATGACACTCCTCATTACGACAAGTGGCGGCGACATTGTCCTTGTGGGTTGAGGACTCTGGATTATCCATGCTCTGGATGTCATGGATGCTTTCGCCATAGACCACGTGGCAGTCAAGGCAGTCGGCCGTCTCATCGGAGCCAAAGCGTACCGCCTTGCCATGGTAGGTGTCCTTGTATGAGGCAACCACATCATCCAACCCATGGCGTTCCTGGATGCCCTTGTCCGCATGGCACTTTGCGCAGATCTCGACGATCTCTTTCGACTCGCGGGTCTTCTGCAGGCGTGAGGTCACGTGCATGTAGAAGTCCTCTGCAAAATCCCCTGTCTGGTGACAGGTCTTGCAGCGGCTCAGACCACGGCGAGAAACACCTGCGGCATGTCCCTTGAAGAAGGAGAGAGGGCGGTAGAGCGGCTGCTCGTGGCAATCCTTACAGCCCGGATAATCCTCCGGGTATTCTTTCAGCTTGCCGTCCTTGTCGTATTTGCTGTGGACGCTGCCTTTCAGCACGTCGTTGACAGGATTGTGGGTGAATTTCTGTTTGCCGGATGGCTCTTCCAGGTGGCACTCGACGGTGCAGCTCACCTTTTTGGCGGGGTCATGGGGAATCTTCTTGATATCCCGATGGCAGTCCATGCACATGATCCGCTTGTGCGGCCCCTTGTTGAAGAGGTTTTCATTGATATAGAACAGTCGGAAGCGGCCGTTCTCATCAATGCGGCTTAGGCCACGGAATTTGTGACACAGGACGCAGTTCAGCTCGTCCTCGGCCTGGGCCGGAGGGGTCCAGGCAAGGCCGCCAAGCCCTACGATAAGCACCAAGAACAGTGCCAAGTGTGCTGTAAAAGCCGCAGTATGTCGCCCACTGGGACGCTGCGGTATTTCTTTTGAAGGTAATACACCCATTATTTTCACCCTGTCAGGCCCTGTCGGACAGTCACCAACCCTTATATTCCCCTACTCACGATAGGGGAAAGGGGCGGTATTCTCGCAAACTAGCCAAGCTGAGGCAATTCCCGGACGAAATTCTTATATATTTGCGTCCGGCGCTCATATCTACCGAGGTAGTGGTGTTGTGTCGCCCTTAACCCCTATTTCGAATAGGGTCATGCTTGAGGGCGTGGGTAAGCTATAGGCTTAGCCCGTGGACCGCTTTGATTTCAGTCAAATCGGTGGCCTGGTTATGAGAATTGTCACTATATTTCGACAGCCAGCCTGCTGGGGGGGAGTCCCCGTTCCCAGCAGGCCATACTGCCGCTGGTGAGTGTGGCTATTTCAGACTCATGGCGGTTCGCTCCCAGTGGAGGCCGCCGTCTTCGGTATTCCAGGACCAGAATACCTTGGTTACCTTGCCGCCGATCTTTGCCTTTTCAATGAAGCCAAGGATACGGCTGTCGAAGCCGTAGGTGCGGTTGTCGGCCAGTATGAAATAGGCATCCTTGGGCACCTGTTCCGGCCCGAAATGGCTGGTCTCGTCATAGAGTGGACCGGTGCGGGTGGTTTCCTGGAAGGAGGCATAGGGCTCATAGAGCTGCTTGCCGTTGATATAAACTCCCTTGGCGTTGACCTCGACGATGTCGCCGGGTTCGCCAATGATGCGGCCAACGAGTTGGCTGCCATCGAGTTTTGTCAGCTGGCCCGCCTCATCATCCCCGAACTCAATGAGTGCAATCTCACTTTTCTCCGGGAAGGCCATCTTGTTGACCAGGATGATGTCTCTGGTGAGTATCGTGGGATGCATGCCGGGAGAGCTGATAAAGTAGGCCCGGACGATATGCTTGCCTGCAATCTGGTCCATGATGGGGTTAACCGTGACGGCCAGGGTAAGGAAGACGCCGGCATAGATGTAGCCCCGGTTAAACCATCTTCTTTTGTAATCCTGGGGCTGGTTTTTTGCACAGCGGTAGGCATCAAGGGCGATCAGCGTAACGCCCACGAAGGGTGTCGCCAGGAAAATCATGCTGATGCGGCTGTCCACATACATGAAGGCAATGGCCGCCAGCCAGGAGATAAGGACCAGGCCGATGTAGTAGATGATGCCGCGGGCCAGGTGGCCAGCATAGTGGTGTCCCAGTCCTGGGCAGATGGATAATGCAAGAGCCAGCCCTGGATTGCGGGGGCGAATATCCCCGCCCTCATTGGCTGTCTCCATGGCTTGTTGTATATTTTGAAGCACGGTTGAATTCCTCCCCGGTTACTTTTAATTTTTAAATACTTAGATTTGGTTGAGACTTAAAGCGGTTCTTTCCCATTTAAAGCTGCCTGCATCAAGATTCCAGGACCAAAAAATCTTGCTCACGACACCATCGACCTGATTTTTGTGGATGGTTCCCAGAATGCGGCTGTCGAGACCGAAGTTTCTCGCATCTGCGAGTATGAAGAAAGAGCCTGATGGTACCTTTTTTTGCTCCAAGTGGTAGGTTTCCGTATTAAAGGGGTCGTGGCTTGAGCCTCGGCCATAGGTGGCATAGGGCTCATTTAACGGCTCTCCGTTAACGAACACTTGGCGGCCACGTATCTCCACGCTGTCTCCAGGCCCGGCAATGATTCTGCGAATGAGCTGGTCTTTTATGATCTTGGTTAATTTTTTTGATTTTGTATCTTTGCGGAAGTCGACCAATACAAGATCCCCTTTTTGGGGTGAGGCGAGTTTATTGATCAGCAGTAGGTCATGCTTCAGTACGGCGGGTGCCATGCTTTCGGTTGTAACAAAATAGGCCCGGATTATATTGCTGCCCACCAGAAAATCCATGAGTGGGTTTACCGTCACCAGCAGCAATAAAAAGACGACTGGGTAGAGCCAGGTTCGGTTAAACCATCTTTTTCGGAAATCCTTGGGTTGACGGGCTGCGCAGCGGTAGGCATCGATGCCGATAACCGCAACACCAATGAAAGGGACGGCCAGAAAGATGAGGCTGAACAGGCCTCCAATGAACATAAACAGGGTTGCCGCCAGCCAGGAAACCAGGATAAGCAGGATATAGGCCGAGATGCCACGGGCCAGGTTTCCCGCATATTGCTGCCCGAGTCCTGGGCAGATGGATAACAGCAGGGCGGTGGCGGGTTGGCGGGGAGAAATATCCCCGGAGTGATCAACTGATTCTAGTTTTTTCCGAAGTTCGGCAAACATTCGGGATATATCCTGTTGTTACTGCTTATTTCTGTGGCCCGCTCTGGCATGAGCGGCACTTGGCCAAGTCGGCCTCCTGGGCTGGCCTTGGCATAGGCTGATTAACCGGTGGAATATGGATGGAGCATCACGCCATCAGCGTTATTCGGGCACCCGATATGGTATTTCTCTTAAATCTTTAAAAGAGCCCCTGGAATAAAAGGTCAACAACACAACATATGGGCTAATGATTGGAGAATAACCCTATATGTTGTAAGGCCAAAAGCAATTGACCCAAGTCAACTAGGGTTTTATTTCTGCCTGCCAGATTTCAGCTCTGATGCTGGCTGGATGGCCGGTTCGGAATTTAATTCACCCTCTGGAATATAAATGATGGCAATGGGATGAGGAAAAACAGAGCGGAATCGTATATTATTTGCCTCCTTTTCTCTGGGGGTGCGCTCAGCGCGTTCCTGATTAGAATGGTATTCATGAAGCGCTGTATTTGCCTAAGAGTTGCCCCCTGGTTTTCCACGCCCGCTAGTCGGGGAGTGAACTGATGGCGCTGTCGGATTACGTCAACACCTTTGGTCAGGACCTGCTCAGGCGCTACGGTGAACGGGTGCATAAGCTTGCCATCAACGCCGGCTTTACCTGCCCCAACCGGGACGGCAGCAAAGGCCAGGGTGGCTGCACCTTCTGTAATAATGCCTCTTTCAATCCCACTGCCCGCGAGGCACCCTCGGTAGGGTCGCAGATCGAGGCCGGGCGTCAGGTGCTGGCAAAGCGCACTGGGGCGCGTCGCTTTATCGCCTATTTCCAGGCCTATACCAATACCTATGCGGATGTGGAGTATCTGGCGCGGCTCTATGACGAGGCCGTGGCTGAGCCCGATGTGGTGGGTCTCTCCATTGGTACCCGGCCGGACTGCGTGCCGGATGGGGTGCTGGATCTGCTACAGAGCTACCAGCAGCGTGGTTATGAGGTCTGGCTGGAACTGGGATTGCAGTCGGCCTTTGATGCCACCCTGGATCGGGTCAATCGGGGCCATGGTTTTGCGGAATACCGTCAGGCAGTGCGAGCTGCCCGGAGACGTGGCCTGCCGGTCTGCACCCATCTAATAGTTGGTCTCCCTGGTGAGGGGCGGGCTGAACCCCTGGAAAGCCTGGAGCGTGTGCTGGAGCTGGGGGTTGAAGGGCTTAAGCTGCATCCGCTGCATGTGGTGAAGGGCACCATGCTGGCCAATGAGTGGCGGCGTGAAGAGTATGCCCCCATCAGCCTGAACGACTACCTCTCCATTGCGGCGGATCTGATTGAGCATACCCCGCCGGAGGTGGTGTATCACCGGGCAACCGGCACCTGTTCGCCGGATATCCTGTTGGCGCCAGCCTGGTGTGCCAAAAAGTGGGCCGTACTGAACGGCATTGAGAATGAATTGCGGCTGCGTCGCAGCTATCAAGGGGCGGCCTTGGAAAAGGGTTTGCCTCTTGCCGTCGGGGAGACAACCCCGTAATCTTCTACCCCTTTTTTATTGATGACGTGTGTGAACTATGGAACTTGTGTGTCCTGCTGGCAACCTGCCATCCCTCAAAGCGGCCGTAGATAACGGCGCCGATGCCGTCTATTTCGGCTTTCGTGACGATACCAATGCCCGGCATTTTGCCGGCTTGAACTTTGGGCCAGACAAGATGGCAGCGGGCATTCGCTATGCCCGTGACAAGGGTGCCCGGGCCTTTCTGGCCCTCAACACCTACCCCCAGCCGAGCGGTTGGGAGCGTTGGCAGAACGCGGTGGACCGGGCAGCGGATATGGGTGTGGATGCCCTGATTGCGGCGGATATCGGGATACTCGACTATGCCTCCAATCGTTATCCCGATCTGAACCTGCATCTGTCGGTGCAGGGTTCTGCCACCAACTACGAGGCGATCCGCTTCTTCCACGAGAACTTCGGTATCCGCCGGGTGGTGGTGCCACGGGTGCTCTCCATGAACCAGGTCAAGCATGTGGTGGAGAACAGCCCGGTGGAGGTGGAGGTGTTCGGCTTCGGTAGCCTGTGCGTGATGGTAGAGGGGCGCTGCCTGCTCTCCTCTTACGCCACCGGTGATTCTCCCAACACCTTTGGTGCCTGCTCGCCGGCCAAGGCGGTGGAGTGGCGGGAGACCGATCAGGGCTTGGAGACCCACTTGGGCGGCATCCTGATCGAGCGTACCGCTAAGGGGGAGGCCGCTGGCTATCCCACCATCTGCAAGGCCCGCTTCGAGGTGGAGGGTAACACCTTCCATGCCCTGGAGGAGCCCACCAGCCTGAATACCATGGCCCTGTTACCGGAGCTGATGAAGGCCGGTATCGCTGCGGTCAAGATCGAAGGGCGCCAGCGCAGCCCGGTCTACGTGGCACAGGTTGCCCGGGTGTGGCGTGAGGCCATCGATGCCTGCAAGCGGGATCCGGAGCACTTCAAGCCCAAGCCGGAGTGGCTAGCAGAGTTGGGCAAGGTGTCTGAGGGTACCCAGACCACCTTTGGTGCCTACCATCGCCCCTGGCAGTAATTCAGACCCTACGCCAATTGTTATGGGCTTTGGCCGGTTAAATCCGGCCCTACGTGAAGATGTAAGACTATGAGCGAGCAACCAAAACTTTCCTTGGGCCCCATTCTCTATTTCTGGTCCAAACAGAAGACCGAAGAGTTTTATGAGCGTATTGCAGACACTCCAGTGGACATTGTCTATCTGGGTGAGACCGTCTGTTCCAAGCGCGCCGTGGTGCGTTTCGATGACTGGATGCAGATTGGTGAGCGCCTGGCCGCTGCCGGCAAGGAGGTGGTGCTCTCCACCATGACCCTGTTGGAGGCGGAGTCGGAGCTGTTGATGATGCGCCGCATCTGCGATAACGAAAAGTTTCTGGTGGAGGCCAATGACATCGGTGCCATCCAGCTGATGCAGGGACGGCCCTTCGTGACTGGCCCCAGCGTTAATGTCTACAATGAACGTACCCTGGCGAGACTGGCCAAGCAGGGCCTCAAGCGTTGGAATCTCCCGGTAGAACTCTCCCGCGATACCCTGGCGGACATGCAGGCCAAACGCCCGGAAGGGGTGGAGACCGAGGTCTTTGCCTTTGGCCGTATGCCCCTAGCCTATTCCGCCCGCTGCTTTACCGCCCGGGCCCACAACCTGCCGAAGGATGACTGCGACTACAAGTGCGGTGAGTATCCGGATGGCCTGCTGTTGTCGGCCCAGGACGAGACCCGCTTCCTGGCCCTGAACGGTATCCAGACCCAGTCTGCCCATACCCTTGATCTGCTGCCGGAGCTGGATGAGCTGCGTTCACTCGGGGTGGATGTCATCCGTATCAGCCCCCAGGCCGAGCATACCGAGGAGATCATCAATACCTTCCACCGTTGCCTCAACGGTGAGGAGAGCCTGGAGGCCGGCAATGCCCGCCTGCGCGAACTGATGCCCACGGGCCCCTGTGATGGCTACTGGCATGGCAAGCCCGGTATTGAGGAGCGCGCCCTGAAGGCGGCCGGCCTCAGTTAATTGCAAAAATACAGGCAATAAAAAAGGCGGTTAAAAACCGCCTTTTTTATTGCCTGTATTATGGTTTAGTTCAGGCGAATCGCTCTACCACGGAGGTAGTGCGGTTGAGAACCTTAAGCAGCGGTTCCCAACGTTCCTCGATCTCCAGCGCATCAAGAAAGTTTTTCACATAAAGCCCCAGTTCCGTGCTGCCACCCAGCTTCAGGCGACGGTTGAAGAACAGGGTGTCCGCATCCTCGCGACGGGTGGCCAACAGCATAAAATCAAAAACGGTGCCCTCGATACTCAGATCATGGGGACGGCGCTTGTTTGCCACCCGCAGCTTGTTGCCTGAGAGGGTGAGGCGAAACTCAAGGTTGGCGTCGCTTACCCGCACCAGCATGACTTGGCCTTCGAGAAAATCCAGCTCGCCGTCGCGCAATGCAGAGGCAAAGACCTTATTCAGGACCGTAACCAGTGCGGAACTGTGGGCAATGGACGGAACCACCCGCAATGGCAGCGCCAGTGGCCTAGGCAGGATGGGGGATTTGGATAGGGCGTGGCTGTTAGTATTCATGGTGAACGAATTCTGGCATAGAACAGGTGGGAATTTCAATCGGCAGAACACCTTGTGTCGATCAAGATGGCTGTGGGTTCGCCGATACCTGATGGGTATATCTATAGAATTGCGCTTATTAGTAATGATTTGGGATTCGTATTCCTAACTATATGATGTATATGTGTTTTGGCGGGGTTTTATTTTTGCCCTGGAGGCAAGCGGCTTGTGATCAGTCCGACATAACTGCAATGAAATCATAATCAATAACTATGCTTTTTAGCTCGACGAACCACCTATATAGGGCTGTGCTTTTTTTCTTGCTGGCCCCTGTTCTCATCTTGGTCTGTATGGGATCGAGTGCCGTTTTGGCTGCGCCAAAAGGCGGGGAGTTGGCCGGCCAAACGGTTGCGGATAGGCACCGCAACCTTATCGCCAAGGCCGAGCAGGAAGGGGATGTCCCGGTCATTGCCTATCTGAATACGGGGGGGAGAGGGGTGGCTGATAAGCCGCGGCCTGTAAAAAATCCTACGGCCAGGGCCGCACTTTATAAGGTGCAACAGCGCTTGCTGGAGCGGATGAACTCCGCCTCACCACGGAATATCAAGAGCTATAAGCATCTGCCTTTTGTGGCCATGCGCCTGAGCCCTGAAGGTGTTCAACAGTTATTGAACGATCCATCGGTGCTGCAGGTGCAGGAAGATACCCTTAGTAAACCCACGCTACTGCAGACCGGACCGCTGATCGAGGCAACCGATGCCTGGGCCCAGGGGTATACGGGAAGTGGTCAGGCAGTTGCGGTGCTGGACACCGGTGTTGAAAGCACCCATGAATTTCTGGCTGGTAAGGTTGTACATGAAGCCTGCTTTTCCAGCAACAATGCAACCTATGGATCTACGACCATCTGTCCGGATGGCAGTGAACTCCAAATTGGTGCTGGTGCTGGTGAGCCTTGTGTTGGTTATTGTGCCCATGGCACCCATGTGGCAGGGATTGCCACAGGTAAGGGAGCAACTTATTCGGGTGTGGCGAAGGATGCAGATATTATTGCGGTGCAGGTATTCTCTCTGTTCCCCTCCAGCTATTGCGGTGGAGCATCTTCCTGTGTCTTGAGTTATTCGTCCGATCAATTGGCTGCCCTGGAGCATATATATGATCAGCGTACGAATTACAGTATTGCCTCTGTGAATATGAGTATCGGTGGCGGATCCTATGCCTCTGCCTGTGATAGCGATTTTCGAAAGGCTGCCATCGACCTGCTAAGTGGTGCCGGCATTGCTACGGTTATTGCATCGGGAAATAATGGCTATACAACTTCCATCAGTGCTCCAGCCTGTATCTCATCAGCCGTTAGTGTAGGGTCTACGACCGAAGCCGATGCCGTATCATCCTTTTCCAATAGTGCATCCATGGTGGATTTGTTGGCACCAGGATCGAGTATCACCTCTTCGGTCCCCGGTGGCGGCTATTCAACCTGGAATGGAACCTCCATGGCAACGCCGCATGTTGCCGGTGCCTATGCGCTGTTACGTTCAAAGACTCAATCCGCCACTGCTGCGGAGTTGTTGGATGCGCTTAAGGCAACCGGGCTGGCAATAACGGATGCTAGAAACGGAGTCATAAAACCACGCATTAGGGTCAATGCAGCATTAAATGCACTGAGTGATTCCAGTAATGGATTGGCGGTCACACCCTTGGCTGGGTTTGATAGCAGTGGCATGTTTGGCGGACCATTTGTGCCGGCATCCACAACCTATACCTTGACCAATAATGGTGGAGCATCCATTGATTTCTCTGTCCAGGAGAGTTCGGACTGGCTGTCTGCTTCCCCGCTAAGTGGCACCTTGGCTGCAGGTGCCAGTGAGACGGTCACTATTTCTATCGACGGGACTGCACCAGGTTTGGATGTGGGGGCCTATGCTGCATCTATTGGTTTTACAAATACAACCGATGGGGCGGGGGATACCAGTCGATCAGTCAATCTTTCTGTAGCACCGGCAAATGACCTGTTTTCCACTGCGGAAAATATTGCGGCTACCCCAGCAATCATCAATGCGACAAATATCAATGCCAGCATTGAGACAGGTGAACCTAGCCATGGGGGTGAGCCAGGAGGCAAGTCGGTCTGGTGGCGTTTCACACCAGCAGAAGATACAGATCTGGTTGTTGATACCTTTGGCAGTGATTTTGATACCACCCTTGGGGTCTATACGGGTGCGGCGGTAAATAGTCTAACCAAGGTTGTGGATAATGACGATGCGGCAGGTTTTGATACGTTTCAGAGTTTGGTTGGTTTTACTGCGCAGGCCGGCATTACCTATTACATTGCAGTTGACGGATGGAGTGCAGATAGCGGTTCGATTGTACTTTCGCTCACTCCGCAAGCGCTTCCTGCAAACAACATGTTCTCGAATGCCGAAGTTATTAGCTATGTGTCGACCTCGATCGAGGCATCAAATCTTTTTGCAAGTGTTGAGGATGGTGAGCCTGAGCATGCGGATGCCCCTGGAGGTAGTTCTCTCTGGTGGAGTTTTACCCCGGTGCGTGATTTTGAATTGGCAGTCGATACCTTTGGTAGTGATTTTGATACCACCTTGGCTGTCTATACAGGGACTGCAGTGAATGATCTTACAGAAATCGCTTCGAATGATGATGCGATTGATGCCCCTGATTATGAGAGTAAGTTGATATTCCAGGCCCAGGCGGGAACGACCTATTATATTGCTGTTGATGGCTGGTGGGGTGATGCGGGCGCTATCGTTTTAAACGTAAATGCAGCCATGCAAAATATTGCCATGGGTGATGTTCTGGCGGATGGGGCGTGGTCTCCAATTCCAATTAATTCTGCCTTTGGTGACCCCGTTGTTATCTTGTCACCGCCGTCGTACCAGGACGCCGAACCAGGGGTAGGGCGAGTCAGGCGTCAAAGTGGGCCTGATCGATTTGAGGTGCGTTATCAGGAGTGGGATTATCTGGATGGTGCTCATGCCCTCGAGCGCTTCTCCTATTTGATATTAGAGCAAGGTCGTTATGCCTTAGTTGATGGTGCGGAGCTGGAGGTAGGTGTTTTCGATCAAGATAATACGGGTGTGTGGGCCGCGCAGCAGTTTAGCCGAAGTTTCGTGGGTGCCCCTAAGGTATTTCTGACGATTCAAACATCCAATGATAGTGAGGCGGTTACCGTTCGAGCAAGAAATGTTTCCGCTTCGGGTTTTGAGTCTGCACTGTTTGAACAGGAAATGCTCATGGATGGCCATGCCGTAGAGACAGTGGGTTACTTGGCTATTTATAACAAAGGTGATAGCGGTATTGTACCCACCACCAACGGTGATCAAAGCTATAGTCTGGATACTCCCGGCCTGACGGATCAATGGCAAGAGATTAGCCAAGTGGCACTAAGACTTGAGGAAGAGCAGTCGGCTGATGCTGAAGTGCTCCATCCCACAGAGGCGATAGACCTGTTGGTGTTGGATGGTATGGCATTTGCGCAGATTGTTGGAGTGAATGATGTTGATACGGTTGGTATGCGCCGATTAACAGAAGATTACGACAATGATGGCCAGGTAGACCTATTCGACGCTGATGATGATAATGATGGCATGCCGGATGCCTATGAGCTTGGTTTTGCGTTTCTTAACTCTCTGGATGCGTCGGATGCCGATCTAGATCAAGACGGCGATGGTGCCAGCAATCTAGAAGAATATTCCCAGGGATCCAAGCCGGATGAAGCGGGTGATATTGCCGGTTGCTATGATTCCAATTGTTGGCCCGGCTTTGGTAGCTGGCGTTATCTGATTCCAATGCCATAGGGATGGAAATTAATTATCGGGGCAGGAATAACATAGAAGTCTCACCTGAGCGTAGGTGTGCCATATTTCCTCAGGGAGCTTTGCTCTAGCGGCCTTGAGATTGCCGGTCAATATCCTCTTTCCCTAACGGTTGTCAGGGATTTCTCTGCGATTTCCAGATAAACTTCTGCTATCGCATATTTATAGAGAATGACTGTTCTGTGCTGGCCCTTTCAATCCGCAATCTACAAAAAACCTATGCCAATGATGTTGATGCCCTGAGGGGGATTGACCTGGATGTGCAGCAGGGGGATTTTTTTGCCCTATTGGGTCCCAATGGCGCCGGTAAATCCACGGCTATCGGTATTATCTGCTCACTGATAAACAAAAGCGCCGGCAGCGTGCAGGTGTTCGGCCATGATCTGGATGTGGAGCCGGAGGCGGTCAAGGGTTGTATTGGGCTGGTGCCCCAGGAGTTCAACTTCAACCAGTTTGAGCCTCTGGAGGAGATTGTGGCCAATCAGGCCGGCTATTATGGCGTGGAGCGGGCAGAGGCCTTTCGACGGACGGAACAGTGTCTGCGCCAACTGGATCTGTGGGACAAGCGCCGCACCATGGCCCGGGAGCTGTCTGGTGGTATGAAGCGGCGGCTGATGATTGCCCGTGCCCTGGTCCATCGGCCAAGGCTGTTGATTCTGGATGAGCCCACCGCCGGGGTGGATATCGAGATTCGACGCTCCATGTGGTCCCTGTTGCGGGAGATCAATCAGGAGGGCACCACCATTATCCTCACCACCCACTACCTGGAGGAGGCGGAGCGCCTGTGCCGCAATATCGCCATTATTGATCATGGCGTGATTATCGAGAACAGCAGTATGCGGGGACTCTTGAATAAGCTCAGTTCCGAGGTCTTCGAGCTCAGCCTTGCTCGCCCACTGGTGGAATTGCCTGAGTTAGAGGGCTATGTGTTGGGGCACATGGATGACTGCACCCTGGAGGTGGAGGTGGCACGGGAGCAGAGCATAAATGAACTGTTTGAAGTCCTGTCGCGCAGCGGTGTTGAGGTAATCAGCATGCGTAGCAAGGAGACTCGGCTGGAGCAGCTGTTCATGGATCTGGTGGATGAGGGACGCAGGGAGCGTGCCCAATGAGCCTGGGTCGTTATCGCGTCGCCTTTCAGACCATCCTTACCAAGGAGATTCTGCGCTTCATGCGCATCTGGATGCAGACCGTATTGCCGGCGGCAATTACCACGGCGCTCTATTTCATTATCTTCGGCACATTGATTGGGGAGCGCATCGGCGAGATGGATGGCTACAGCTATATGGATTTTATTGTCCCCGGCCTGATTTTGATGGCAGTAATCACCAATTCCTACGCCAATGTCGTTGGTTCTTTCTATTTCAGCAAGTTTGGGCATCATATCGAGGAGTTGTTGATTGCACCGGTTCCAAATTGGGTGATCCTGGCGGGCTATGTCGGTGGGGGTGTGGCCCGTGGTGTGGTGGTGGGCGTTATGGTGACGATGGTGTCACTATTCTTTGCCGATATCAGCATCCATAGTTATGGGCTGACCCTGGCGGTATTTGTGCTGACCTCGGTGCTCTTTTCCCTGGCTGGTTTTATCAATGCCATCTACGCCAAGAGCTTTGATGATATCTCCATTGTGCCGACCTTTGTGCTGACGCCGTTGACCTACCTGGGCGGGGTGTTTTATTCCATTGAGTTGTTGCCGGAGTTCTGGCGCGGTCTTTCCCTCGCCAATCCCGTGCTTTATATGGTGAATGCCTTCCGCTATGGCATCCTGGGGGTATCGGATATCAGCGTGATAACGGCGTTTAGCATTATTCTGCTCTTTATTGCCGTGCTGACCATATTTAGCCTGAATCTGCTCAAGCGTGGGGTGGGGGTTAAGAGCTAGTAGAGTTGTCGGCCTTGGATTTACGCGCATCCCGCAGCTGGGCGCCGATGGCCCAGAACAGAGAGATGAGAATGCCGAGCACCGCGATGGATACCCCGGAAAAGCCGATCAGACCGACGATGTCTGATTCAAGCCAGAGGCCGAAATAGGCGACTGCCGAGCCCAGCAGCCCCAGCAGCATGGACATGGTGCCGAGTTTTGCGGATTTGTGGGGTTGTTGAGAATCTGGGTTTGCGGCCATTGTTAGGAGTCACTTGTGAAACTTCTGGGATACTTGCCCGGTCCTTTCCTTGTAGAATTCTATCCTATCCCCTAATCACCCAATAAAGCGAGACTGATTTTCATGAAAGAGGCGGTAAAAGAGTATTACGGTAAGGTGCTCCAGGGCTCTCATGATCTGCAGACCGATGCCTGCTGCACCGACACGGATATGCCAGATTTCGTGAAGCAGGGGCTGAGCAAGATCCATGATGAGGTGGCAAGCCGTTACTACGGCTGCGGCCTGGTGATGCCTCAACTGCTGGAAGGAACCCGCATCCTGGACCTGGGCAGCGGCTCTGGGCGGGACTGCTTCCTGCTGTCCCAGCTGGTGGGTGAACAGGGCTATGTGCTCGGTGTGGACATGACCGATGAGCAGTTGGCCATAGCCAATCAATATATTGACTACCACACCGAGGCCTTTGGTTACAGCAAGTCCAATGTGGAATTCCGTAAGGGCTATATCGAACACCTGGATGAGCTGGAGCTGGAGGACAACAGCTTTGATATCATCATCTCCAACTGCGTTATCAACCTCTCGCCGGACAAGGAGGCCGTGTTGCGGGAGGCCTATCGCATCCTCAAGCCGGGGGGGGAGATGTACTTCTCCGATGTCTATGCCGATCGCCGGGTGCCGGAAGAGCTGGTGCAGGATCCGGTGCTCTATGGTGAATGTCTGAGCGGCGCCCTCTATTGGAATGATTTCCTGAATCTGGCCAAGCAGGCGGGTTTTGCTGATCCACGGCTGGTGGAGGACCGCCCGCTGGGTATCGACAACGATGAGGTCCATGCCCGCATCGGCCATATCAACTTTTACTCTGCCACCTATCGCCTGTTCAAGATCGGAGGGTTGGAGCCTCAGTGTGAGGATTACGGTCAGTCCGTGATCTACAGGGGCAGCATTCCCCACCATGAAAAATCGTTCGTGCTGGATAAGCGCCAAGCTATGGAGGCGGGTGTTGAAATTCCGGTTTGTGGCAACACCTACCGTATGTTGAATGAGTCACGTTTCCGTGGGCATTTCGAGTATGCAGGCAATTGGGATACCCATTTTGGTATCTTCAAGGGGTGTGGGAGCGGTCTGCCGTTTGATGCCAAGGCTGAACCGGAGAGCAATAGCTGCTGTTGCTAAAGCGGTAGTTGCATACTGAAGCTGACCCCCTTGCCGCTTGCCAGGTTCTTGGCCTTGACGCGGCCATGGTGAAACTCACAGATCAGACGCACCAGATAGAGCCCCAGGCCCAGATGGGGCTCGCCGCTTTCGTCGCTGCGGATGGAAACCATGGACTCGAATAGCTCCCTGCTCAAACCCTCGGGCAGGGGTGGCCCATCATTGGCCACGTTGAGTTGCACATAGCGTGGATTCGTCTGCTTCAGCCCAATGCGGATGGGTGTACCGCCGGTGTGAAAATCCACTGCATTATTGATTAGCTTGTCCAGGGCCTGACTGATGAGATCCGGTGCGCCCTGAATCATGAACGGCCCTTCAGGGGCCGCCGCTTCGAAAGCGATAGTGGGGTAGGCGGTGCGATAGCTTTCGGCGGCGACCTGTACCAGTTCCGAGAGATCGAAGGATTCAGCCTCGGTCTGCTGTAGTAGCTGTTCCAGGCGGGTGGCCTC
>Ga0316190_10000239_pt1 | contig 36473 bp, 46 predicted proteins | sample Eddworburrow2_MG_FD_204929 | JGI IMG/M metagenome (GOLD analysis project Ga0316190, IMG submission 204929) | Coastal sediment microbial communities from Maine, United States - Eddy worm burrow 2 | ecosystem: Environmental > Aquatic > Marine > Coastal > Sediment | place: USA: Maine | collected...
TGTCGCAAGCAATCGAGTTCACTGTGGCAGCTGATGTCACAGGGAACATGGACGTTAGAATAGATTGGGAAAACCCCAATCTATAACATAAAAGGAGTAGGAGAAAAGAAATGAAATGAAAATAGAGATAACATTAGAAGAGCTTATTAAACAGAACCCCTCCTTAATCGAACAGATTAAGGAGATGGGGAATGATTGGAGCTGCAAGCAAATAAAGCAGTTCACCATAAATAAACTTACCAGCTTCAATATGATTTATATTGAACCTGGGAAGTTCATGATGGGCTCGCCTTCCGGTGAGCCAGGAAGGTTTAGCAACGAAACACAGCACGAAGTGGTGTTAACCCAAGGCTTCTACATGGCTGAAACGGCTTGCACACAAGAACTGTGGGAAGCCGTAATGGGGGATAACCCCAGTGCATTTGAAGGCTTACAGAACCCTGTTGATTCTGTGAGTTGGGAGGATGCTATTAAGTTTATAGAGAAGCTCAACCGCATCACAGGACAGTCATTCCGCCTTCCTACAGAGGCGGAATGGGAATACTCTTGTCGGGCTGGCACGGATACGCCTTTTTCCTTCGGTGGTTATGGCGGCGAAGAAGGTGAGTACAGGGAAAGAACCGTCCCTGTAAAAACATTCCCCTGCAACCACTGGGGGTTGCATGGAATGCACGGGAATGTGGGGGAAATGTGCTCTGACTGGATTGGTAATTATCCGGAGGGATGTGTAGTTGACCCTGTTGGGCCATCTACTGGCTCTTGCCGTGTTATACGCGGCGGCAGTTGGTGCAACGACGGGAGGAATGTACGCTCTGCCTATCGTCTCTGCAACAGGCCTGATAAACGCAGCAGCTTCTACGGCTTCCGCCTTGTGCTGGGATAGGCTCAGGAGAACAAGGATAATTTCACACACGGCCGCCTTCGGGCGGCCATAACTAGGAGTAAAGAAATGTATATCGACGAAATGATAACCAAGATACACATCAAGCTCTATCGTAGAGATTCGGCTCTACGTAGAATCGAAGATGCTGAAGAAAGGCTTTGTCTTTCATCAAAGGAACACAAGGAAGAACAAAGGTTGCTAATTCGCGCTACCAAGCGCGAACTGGCCTTCATCACCAACTATTGTAAGAGCTTCTTGCGGCTCTTGCAATCAAAAAAAGACCACTCGGTCAGGAGCATAAACTACTGGCCGGATGATGTGCTAAATCTCCGTTCCCGCGGGATACCCGCGGACAGAATGGAAAAAACGCTATGGAAACACCTAGAGAGAATAGATGAGATAGGGTGGAATTTACCCCCCCATCTCCCTGCGGAAAGGAGAAATATCTTTGTACGCCTTAAGGAATACAAGATGATGAAGCTAGAAGAACAGCTCTCTGCGAACTCTCGCCTGAAAGCAGGCGAGAGAGTCCGCGTTAGAGAAGAATGCGGGGGATACTCCGCCTACATAACCGGAGGAGGCGGAATATGGGGAGAATTCAGGACAAGGTCTTTAACGGCCTTGATTGAACTGACAACTACTGGCAAATAAGGAGTTCTTCACCTACTATCCGGCCCGCCTTCGGGCGACCATAACTAGGAGATAATAAAATGGCAAGTGGAGCAGCAGTGGCAGCTATTGCCACCACAACAAACGCGATATCCGCCGCCAACTTAGGGGCACATGGTGGTGGTGGTGGTGTTTTTGAACCCTCAGGCTTAGCGTATGTCATGCTATATCTGGCATTGACATACCTGAGCCTGAGCTCATGGTTTGACGATAAGTACGATTATGGGGATATGCTCTTGAGAAGGGTATGCTACTACCTTGCGGGGGTGTCCACAATAGGTGGTGTAGGTGCGCTATTGCTAGCGCGCCTATAAGCTGTTCACACAACAGCCCGCCACATTGTGTGGTGGGCCACAACTAGGGAGAGAGATACTTTGGGGAGAAAAGAAGCCAGTGGGCTCATTTCTCCCCCGAGTTAGAGCCCTCATAAAAGAGGGCGAAGAAAAGCTCAAGGAGGCGAAAAAATACCGCCTCCTCTCACCCAGGGTGGTGAGGTAGAGACTAACTGAAAAAAGCCATGCTTGTTTTTTATACGAGCATGGCTTTTTTTATTTTCCTTGACAAGTAAACGTAAACGTTTACAATACAAGCAAGGAGGTAAAAATGAAGGTTCTATCAATTGACCCAGGGCCGACATGCGGCGTGGTTCTGGTAGAAAAAATCAAGAATGGTTGTATCCGAAGATACAAAGACATTCTTGATGAAGCGGATATACCAAAAGACCGCTTCATAAGTCTCATTCCCTCACTAGTAGGGTTGGATACCATGGTACTTATTGAGAATATAAGCAACTATGGGCACCCTGTAGGGAAAGATGTTTTTGACACTGTAAGGCTAATTGGGTACTTGCAGTGTTGCTTTCATAGCATAGGAAAAGAAGTCAGGCTATACAACAGAAAGGATATAGTATATGCCTTGACAGGTACAAGGACAGCAAAAGACTCCTTTATGTACAAGTATTTAAGGGGTCTTCTCGGTGTCCTTGGTAACTGCTACGTAAAAAAGGACTGTAGAGGTTGCGGACAGAGCCAATGCCCGATGCACGGCCTGAAGAACGATTCAAGGGCGGCTCTGGCTCTGGCTGTGGCATACTTGGAGAATCCAAACTTAAAGGAGTATGAAACATCATGAAAAGACAAATGATAGTTCTTTCGACAAGAGTTCCGAAAGAACTAAAGAGGGCGGTCATAAGGGCCGCCCGCAAAGAAAAAGTAACGCCTTCGGCATACGTGGCAAAGGTGCTGAAGGAAGCAATAGAAGGAGAAAACAAGTGAAAGAAAGGTTGACAGACCCTTTCCTAAGCTCTTGTACTGAGCTTGCAAGGAGAAGGCTTAACAGGGGTGAAGCAACAATGCCGGAAGAGCATTGTGAGGTAGTAACTGCCTTGGTAAAAGAGGTACTTTACTACAAAGAAAAGCTATCTGGCCACCATGAGGCCGTGCAGTTAAACACGGCCCTTGAGGACAAATTAAGCTGGTTGACCGCGGAGATAGAAAACCAAAAAAGCACCATTAGGCGCATAAGCGCCGACATGGAAGAAACAAGAAAGGAGGTAAAGCGTTACCATAAAGACTGTGCTCTTCACACGGAAGAAGAGTGCAAAAAGATGTTGCGGGCCGGTTGACTAGGCCGGCCCACAAGAAGAAGAGATTGAAACCCATTATAACAGGAATGTGTATTATGGGTCAAACAGTGTGGTTTAAGGGGTAGTCAATGAAATTTTATAGAACAAACGAGCAATCAAAAGACAAGGGTATTAGCTTGTTGATATACGGCCCTTCTGGTATAGGAAAAACGTATTGTGTCGGAACGCTACCGGAAGGTAGCTCTCTCTTTGTAGATACAGACAAAGGGAACGAAACTTTAATAAGCAAAAATCACTGCGCAGTTGGAGACATAGAAGGCGTAGAGGACTTGCAGAAACTTTATGAAGCCCTTTATTACAAAAGAAAGGGCTTCGAAGGATTTAAGAACATCATAATAGACTCTGTTTCTGAGCTAGAAAAAGACCTTCAGCAGAAGAGAAAAGAAAAAAAGAACAAGGCTTTTATGTCAATGAAGGAATACGCAGAAAGCGCGGAACAGATAAGAGAATACATAAGAAAGTTCCGCAAGCTTGTGTTTAAAGGATACAACGTGTTCTTTACCTGTCTTGAGATGCAAAAAGAAAGGATTGTTGACGGGGAAGTTATTCACACCAGATCTGTTCCCCAAACATCAAAGAGGTTTTATGAAGAGCTATGTTCTCTGTTTGACGGGGTTGCGTTAATACAGGCAAACCGACAAGGACAAAGAATCCTGAACTTTACTACAAGTAATGACTTTATGTCTAAAACAAGGTTTCAGGGGATAAAAGGACAAGAAACATCAGACCTTCAAGTCCTTATTACAAAAATAGAAGAAGGAAGGAAGGTAAAAGCACAATCGGAGCCAAACAAAGAAGAAGGCAAAAAAGAAGAGAAGAGAGAGCCACAAGGAAAAACCATGACCGAAATAGCGAAGGGAGAAAAAAAAACAGAGGCGCTTACGCCTGCGACCAAAAAAGAGCTCATAGATAAACTCATAGAGCTACATGACCCCAAGAGAAACTTTGAGACACTGGAGCCATTGAGTGACGAGGTACAGGATACGATAATGGCATGTACGGATGGTGGTTTTAGCTCATGCAAAACACTGTTTAGCGCGAATAGCGAATCTATTGTTAGAGATGTTATTCGCCTTGTTAATAACAAAATTCACAAGGAGAGAATAAAGAACAGTGAAAAATAAACTCCAAGAGAATTCTATAAAACAACAGCTTCCCAAGGACTATATAAGCGTAGCCCAGCTTAACGCCATGTATAAGTGCGGAGAGTTTTACAGGCAGCGCTATGTTAAGGGGAAGCCCTTTAAAAGCAACATACGTATGGTTATCGGGAATGCCGTCCACCTTTACGCGAAAAAGCTTATCCAGGGAGAATTAAAGGCCCCTGAGAAGACGTTACAGGAGACGGGGCAGGGGCTTTACTTGTTATCCCGTGATGAACTCTCGGAACTGCTGCTTGATGAGGTACTCACGGAAAGAGAAGAAGACTTTGATTATGCGCTCAAAAAGATTATGACCCCGGAAGAGTGGAAAGACAAAATAGCGACATTGGATTACATGACAGAGCGTGTGTCCATTTACTGTGAATTGTACAAGGATGAAATATACCCGCGGTTTAAAGACACAACCCCCATAGCGGAACTGGATGCAAACACACAACTTGATACAGGTGACGGGTACCCTATTACCATCTTTGGCAAGCTTGATATTGTCATGCCTGGCGTGGGATTCCGTGACCTCAAAGTCATGGGTAAGAAACCTGCCGCCGGTGTTGCTGACGCTTCCCTTCAATTTACCTCATATGCGTACTGGTGGTACAAGAAGCAAGGCGTTATACCGGAAATCTACCAGGACACTATTGTTGGCGGTAAGAAGAAAATCTACGCAATGGAGCCTATAAAGACGGTGCGTACATTTGAGCACCTACAGGCGTATGAAAAAAGACTCGAGGTTTTTATAAGGGCCATTCTCAATAAAAGTTATCTTCCTGCCGGCCCTGATAATTGGTGGTGCGGGCCGGGTAAGTGTGACTTTGCAGGGGAGTGTATGTATGTGTGTAATCCCGAAACGATAAAGGAGGTGGCGTGAACAAAGTAATATACATTGATATTGAGACAACGGGCCTTACAGAGAAGCACGGCCTTATACAGTTGTCCGGAATCATCGTCATTGATGACGAGGTAAAAGAAGAGTTTGATTTTAGAGTACAGCCTTTCAAGTGTGACTTGATAAGCAGCCAGGCGTTAGAGGTGACAGGTGTAAAACAAGAAGACCTGGATAAAGCACCGTATGAACCTCCTGCTGTTGTTCATAGCCGGTTTCTTGAGCTTCTCGGAAGGTACGTTGATAAGTTCGACAAGACCGATAAATTTTTCTTTATTGGTTATAACGCCGCCTTTGATATGCAGAAGCTACGAGAGTTCTTCCAGAAGAACAATGATAACTATATCGGCTCTTGGTTCTGGTTCCCATACATCGATGTCATGACGCTGGCCGCACAGAAGCTTAAGTCAGAGCGTCATAAAATGGATAATTTCAAGCTTTTCACGGTTGCCCGTAAGCTCGGACTTGAGGTTGACGAAAGCAAACTACACAACTCTATGTATGACATAGAGCTAACAAAGGAGGTATACAGCCGTGTCCGTTGACGACTACCCAGAGGATAACCGGCCTGAATGGATACCGCCGTGCACAAGGGACGGCGAACCCTGCGAAAACCTTAACATAAAACAAGAGTACTGCCTTATTCATCAGTATTCGGTGAACGGGCGGTATGAAAACGAAGACCCAAGGGAAGGCAACTACGACTTCCCATGTAGCGACTACAACAAGTCGCCACAGAACACCGTTGATTCAGACGGTGAAGGGGATGTGGTTATCTATATCGAGACAAGCGAACACAAAAGCACAAGTCTCGATATAGAGATAGCAGAGATACTTAGACTCTTCCCCCAACTCGAAAAAGAGCCTGGGGTATGGGAATTAACTCTAAAGAGAAAGGAATAAGGAATGAGCGACAACGTAAAAATTCACAGATTATCAGTAAGTAACTTCATGGCTGTAGAGGCCGTTGAGATTGAATTTGATAAAGGGGTTGCTATCGTTAGCGGCCCCAATGGAGCGGGGAAGAGCTGCGTAATAAACAGCCTTTCAACCCTGTTTATGGGGAAAAAGGCCACGCCGAGCAATGCCGTTAAGAGCGGGACAAAAGAAGCACTGATAAGTGCGGCTTGCAGCTCGTCCGAACTTGGCGACTTCGTTGTCACCAAGAAGATAAAAGAAAGCGGTAACGAGTACCTAACAATAACCACCAAAATTGGTGCCAAATATACCAGCCCTCAAAAGCTGCTTGATGGCTTCCTTGATGTGTTATCTTTTGACCCGCTGGCTTTTAGCGAGATGAGGCCGCCTCAACAAAGAGCATTGCTGATTAAGCACTTTGTAGACGGCATTGACCTCGATGCTCTGGCAGAAGAAAGAAAAAGCTACTACTCTGAAAGAACGCTGCTTAATAAGCAGATGGCTACAGAGAGAGAGCGACTCAATATAATGCCAAAGCCGGAAGAGGTTGAAGAGGTTGAAGAGGTTGACATTCAAGAAACCTTGGCCTCACTGGAAGCCAAGAGAAAAAACAATAGGTACAGAGAATGTCAAATACAAGAAATGGCATCCCTGCAATCCGACATAAACACCTTTGACAAAGAAAGGAAGCGCCTAGAAGAAGAGCTTAAAACCCTGATTGAGAGCAGGAAAGAAGCGACTCAAAGCTGGCTTAATGTTAAGTCTAGCCTCACAGAAGAGGAAGACGTAACAGATGAAGAAGAAAAGCTCAGTAACGCCCAGGCAATCAACAGGAAGGCGGCAGAAATAAGAGGGCAAATCAAGGCCCATATGAAACAAGCGGAGGTCGTTGAAAAGCTTGAAAAACAAAGAGACTTCTGGTCAACCTCAATAGAAGGAGTTGACCTAAGAAAAGAACAGGCGCTGAAACGCTCCACAATCCCCGTTGAGGGCTTAACCGTCACAGATGACGGGGTTCTATATAACGGTCTTCCGTTCGAACAGGAATGTGAAAGCGGGCGAATAATCATAGGGGTTAAGATTGCAGCAGCAATAAATCCCACGCTTAAGCTTATCAGAATAGAACGGGGGAGCGCGCTTGACAGCAGCAACCTCAAGAAGCTTTCCAAGGAGATTAAAGAGCTTGGGTTTGCCGGAATAATAGAAGTGGTAAAAGACACAGAATCCGGCGGAATAGAAATCACGGAGGGGTAAAATGCTGATAGGCGGCAAGGGGGGAAGGGTATACTTTTACCGCCTTTCCCCTATGAAGGTGCTTTATTTTATTCTAGCCCTTGCCACATCAGGCTTGATGTGGTGGGGGATTTTGGAGCTAATATTTTAGGAGGTAATTATGTCTCATCACACCGGCTTTGTGATTCTCGTATTGTTGGCTTTGGCTTGCATGGTTCTCTTTAGTAGAGCGTGGGTTCTAAGGGCTTTAGACGAAAGAGACCAGCGTATCTACAGAAATATAATAGTGCTGATTAACACGCAGCTTGCGGAAATCAGCTTAAAAGTAGCGATAATGGAGGCGAACGATGGATGTAACGGAGATTTTCTTAACAAGGGAGGAGAAGAGACAAGAGAAGCTGGTAAAGGGGTTAAACAGGAAGGAAGACGGGCAAGGATAGACAGAGACAAGTATGTCCTTAAGGGCAAATCTCCTTATAAAGCGAAATTTTGAAACATATTTGACAGCAATAAAGACCGTAACAAACAACAAAGAGAATACATCCTCAACAGGATAGATTCCGAAGCAGGGAAAGGAATATGGTGAAAAAATGGGAAACGAATACAGCAACACAATTGCGGAAATTCTATCTGCCATAGTAGAGGCCAAGACGCTTCCGCGCAGCAGAGAAGCATCCTTGGTTGTAACCAAGTTGGAGGAGGCCTATTTGTGGGCCAAAGAAGCAGAAGCGGGCAATCTAAAAGAAGAATAAAAAACACACAAACAAGAGGCCGTCTTCGGGCGGCCCAGGGGGATGATATGGAATATATATTACTATTGCTATCAGTTCTGGTAGGATACCTTAACTGGAAATTCATTTGTCTTAACCAGGAAAGCAAGGTGTTAACGAAGCTCCTTGAAGGGTTTGCAGAAAAACAAGTAAACACAGATAAAGGAGTAAGACGTGGAATATATAATATTAGCATTAATAGCCTTAGGTTGGTTTGCTGACTGGCTAGGGTACCTGAACATAAAGTCGAAACTTGGCAAGCTAGAAAAAAGAACAGCATGGAATAGAGATGGTATTGAAGGTTTACGGTCAGACCAGAACCACGCCGACAGGAGGCTTGATACGGCTACAGTATCAGGCGACCAAGAGCTACACCTGATACATCAAAATATTGCCAAGCACAAAAAGAGGCTCAATTATCTCAATCGCCGCCTGAACCGCGAGCTTAACGGCAAGGGGGTTAAGGCTCTTGCGGGAAAGATTGAGCAACTCGAAAAATACATAAGGATGATAAGAGAGAGGTAGGCACCGAGGACTATAACACCCGTCTTCGGTACGGGTTTGATTTAGAATAAAAAGAATAGTCTGAAAATGTGGAAAATTTCAGACTATCAACAACAACTTTACAGGAGAAAAAAAGAATGACAACAGGAATAAACCTAAAGAAGGCAAGGGAAAACCTAGGATTTTCCGTTAAAGAGGTAAGTGCAATGGTAGGACTATCCCAATTGTACATACGTGAAATAGAGAAAGATGAAAGGAAAGTAAGAGAAAAAACATTAGCAAAGCTTTGCGATGCGTACAGGGTGCGTACTGAAGATATTTTAATAGAAGGAGTTATCGTAACCCTAGGAAAGGGAGACGGGGTTGCCAGAGAATGGAAGGTCTTGATAGAGCAAGGCCGTGGAAAGGTCTTTGTCAAAATACCAATAAGACCCCACGACACCACAGGAAACGCGGTCAACCTGGAGCCTATGCACACAGAGGCTCAGATAAGCAACAAGGCCTTGGTTAAACACATGACCAAGGAGTACAGGTCTCTCAAGTCATCAAAGTACAAACTTGGGAGTGCCGCCCAAATGCTAATGGTAACGATTTCAGCTTGTCTCTACGGGACAAGTTATTCTTAGCAAGAAAAAGTATTTTTTGTTTTGCTTTACTATGTGAAACATACTAGTATATAATAATCCTTATATAAACAAGGAGGTGATAACTTGAGCTTTTTGAATACTAGAGACGCGGCAAGGCTCTTGGGGATGAAAGAAAATACCTTAAGAGTTATGGCGCAAAAAGGGAAGATTCCAGGATACAAGATGGGTAGTACCAGTCAGTCCACCTGGAGATTTAAAAAAGAAGAGTTGCTTGGTTTCATGGAAAACAATAGAAACAACTAAAGGAGAAGGTTGTGCATAGAGGATGGGTTAAATCTTGGAGGAAGGCACTTGACCATCCGCTTTATTCAAGGCCGTTAGTTTGGCACTATTTCAACTACTGTCTTCTAAAGGCCAATCACAAGCAAGGAAAGATAGAGTTTGGAGGGAAAGAAATAGTAATCGAGAGAGGCAGCTTTATAACCGGAAGAAAGGAGGCAGCCATAGAAACCGGCCTATCAGAGCAAAACATACGTACAGCAGTAAAAAAACTAGAGTGTTTTGGTCTTATTAAAAAATCAACCAGCAAATCAACCAGCAAATACTCTTATATAACTGTATGTAATTACGATATTTACCAAGACACAGAAACGGGAGGTAACCATCAAAGTAACCAGCAAGTAACCAGCAATCAACCAGCAATCAACCAGCAATCAACCACAAACAAGAATGTTAATAATTATAAAGAACAACAAGAAATAAGGGAGAGTACCCCCCTTACCCCCCACGGGGGGGAATGCACAACGGAAGGAGATGAGAGTGGAAGAGAACACGGTCAAGACGCAGATAGCAAGGTTGACAAAAAATGGGCACACACAGGAAGAAGCCGAAGCAGCGATAAAGATAATATCGCTACTTGTTCTTATCGGGATACCGAAAGAAGTAATGGGATTAGTTCTGGCGGCAACCAAAAGAGACCGCATGGTCAAAATATGGAAGAGCTTCAAGGAGAAAATGAAAGAAGCGAACATAGAAATTTAACCCAACCAATAGAAGAATCCAATCCCAGCGACTCACAGTTGGCGGGAGTTGACATAATAAGGAAGAGCGACGGACAGAGGGAAATCTTCGACCACTGGAACAGCAAAAGGATAATCGTCCACAAAAGCATAGCCCCTTTCAAACCCTGTATAAGCGCAAGATTGGAAGAGGGGTACACGGTGGAGGAAATTAAGGGGGCTATAGATAATTACGCCTTCGTGCTTAACAGCCATGATTATGTTTGGTCGTACAGGGGGTGGTCGTTAAAACTGTTTCTGACCAGAGCGGGAAACCTTGACCGGTTCATGACGGAAAATAAGCCGCTGGAAGTATTACCAAAGAAAGGAGGTGATAACGATAGACAATATAAAGGCAATAGTCGAAAGAGTGGTGGCAGATGTAAAAAGCCGCCCCTCCAAAGCGCCTTGCCTGCCGAAATGCCCTAAATGCGATGATACAGGGTGGAAATATTTAAACGGCGGACGAGTGAGGCGCTGTGGGTGCATATATGAGAATAGAAAGCGCCTCAAGCTCTCTGTGATTCCAGAGAGCAGAGAGAATGCAACCCTGAAAAACTATATCACAACTCCAGTGGAGATATGGAGTGATGTAAAAAACAAGATGGTTCCTGTGACGTTCCCTGGTCACTTCGATATCAGGAACAGTTATTTTCTTTTCGGCCCACCAAAGAAGGGGAAGACCCACTTGTTATGGTCACAGTACAGGGCCATGACGGAAGAAGGGATATTCAAAACCTATATTGAGCGGGAGTTCTCGTTATTAAGAAAAATGCAAGAGCAGAGCTATGAGGGGGTGAAGCACTTTAATCTTGACCAAAAGGGCCTACATTTCTTTATTGATGAGTTCGCGGACTCTGAAATATCGGACGATAAAGGAATGCATATGTTTGCCTTACTAGACCGGCTCCATGAGAGCAGAGCCGGATTAACAGTGACCTCTAATTGGTCACTAAAAGAAATAAACGAGAAAAAGATGTTCGGAGACCGAACAGAGAAAATTACGTGGCGCATTAAAGACTTGTGTCATATTGTAAGGTTTGGCGGTACCGAACGCTGACCAATAACACCAACCAGAAGCCCGTAACCGCCCCAAATTTGAACGAACGGGGCGCGGGGTATAGCTAAGTATAGGAGAGGGAGAAAAATCAATGAAAAACACGAACCAGACACCCCGTATCACCTGGATGAGCGACGGAAAAAACAAGAATTACATCCTCTTCTTGAACTGTGGAGACTTGGTAATTCCTGTGGCCGCTGTTGATTATTATAACGGGCTATACAACCTGGAGGTTAATGAGAACCTTTTGTTTGTTGACAGTACAAGCGGGGAGTGGACAACTTTACCAACCCTGATAACCCCGTCTTTCAAGAGCATCAAGGATGTAAGCGACTACGTGACAGAGCTTTTTGGTGTGGAAAGTGTTTTACCGCTGTTTTCAGCGAAGTATACGGTGGTGCTGCAGGAGGGGTAACACATGTCCGTAAAGTATGAACCTGTGACCTGGATAGAACTTAAAGCTGATGTATATGCGGGTGAGATTAACAGAAGGATTGATAAGGGGCAAGAATATGAAACTTAAAAACCTGGTCGTCTCGCTTGAGACAGCGAAGAAACTGAAAGAGGCGGGATTCTCGCAGGATACCGTATTTAGTTGGGATGATCCCAGCGAAACAGATAGCGATTACGATACGTATTTTTTGGAGAAAAGAGAAAAGCTGGAAAGCGCTCAGTGCGACAGCGAAACGCTTTTTGCCGCCCCAACACTGGAAGAGCTTTTAAGTCAGCTACCGAGTAATTGCTGCGAGGCCGATACAGAGCTAGATATGCACGGAGGCAAAGTGTGGTGCTCCGGGTACGGGCATACTGGCATGGGCGTGCTTGAAGCTACCGTCAACGCCGGGCTGAGAATTGCGCCCTGATGGGAGTATACAGAAAACTTAAGGAGGCCGTGAATGGAATATAAGCAACTCCGCCAATTGCGAGAAGCGGTAACGATAATCAACCTTGCTCATGAGCTGCAAGCCAAGGAGTTAAAACGCCTGAATGACTTAATTAAAGAGCTAGAAGGCGAGTCACCAAAAACAACGGAGGGATAAGGTGGAACAATTTACTTACAATTGTAGGCAATTCAGAATCCAAAGCACCGCCCCAAATTTGAACGAACGGGGCGCGGGGTATAGCCTAGCCTAGGTATAGGAGAGGGAGAAAAACCAATGGAAAACACGAACCAGACACCATGTATCACCTGGATGGGCGACGGAGAAAACAAGAACTACATCCTCTTCTTGAACTGTGGAGACTTGGTAATTCCAATAGCCGCTGTTGATTATTATAACGGGCTATACAACCTGGAGGTTAACGATAACCTTTTGTTTGTTGACAGTACAAGCGGGGAGTGGTCACCTGTACCAACCCTGATAACCCCGTCTTTCAGGAATATCAAGGATGTAAGCGGCTACGTGACAGAGATTACAGGCGTGAAGGTCTTTTATAGGTCAAGAGCAGCTAAACTACAGGAGCCAAAGGAGGGCTAGGCTATGGAACCAGAATTTAAGTATAAGTGCGAACAATTCAATATACAAAGCACAGTCCCGCTTAATTGCGGAAAAAGTCGGAATTGCTGGCGGGTGTGCGACAAAAGGAATGTGAAAAACAGGGATATTGTATTCCCTGTAAAATCCTTTTTTGCAGAAAAAGGCAAGAAGACTTCTGTGCTTGTTAATACCGAGCAGATTATAAGTCTTGACGCGATAAGAAAAAAACGGGGTGGCATTGCCAGATGCTACATGCTGTACGAGATTGTGAAAGCCTTTTCCGAGCTTCCCAAGGAACAAAGGCAAGATGCAATAGCCATTGTCCCTTGGGAAGAGGTGAAAAACAAGGAAAATAACAATATAAGCATTACCCCGAGAACCGCAAATATTATCAAAAAAGACCCAGAAAGCAACCGGCAGATGGGGAAGTATTTGACAGCCGCGATTATGGCGTTTGAGGGGGATTAAATGATAAAAAGATGGAATACCTTCTTATTATTTCAAAAAAGGAGTAGATATGGCAGATTTTAATAAAGTTATTTTGGTAGGCAATCTAACCCGTGACCCTGAGTTGAAATATACACAAGGCGGCACGGCAGTGTGTCAACTGGGCCTGGCTGTAAATCGTAAATACAGGGTCAATAACGAGCAGAAGGAGGAAATCTGTTTTGTTGATATTACCGTTTGGGGTAAGCAGGGTGAGAACTGCAAGCAGTATCTTGCAAAAGGCCGTCCAGCACTTGTAGAGGGAAGGCTCCAATACAGGACATGGGAGGGTTCAGACGGACAAAAACGCTCAAAACTTGATGTAGTGGCCGAGAGTGTGACGTTCTTGCCCCGTGCACAACAACAAGGCGGACGCACAGAAAACGGCGGCAAGTCTGCCGGTATGGACTCTAACGAACCGCCTTTTCCAAGTGGTGACGACATACCGTTCTAGGGGGATGTGCGAAAGGAGACCGTCGGTATTGTATGTACCGGCGGTCTTTTATGCTTGGAGAATAAAAACGTTGTCTCTTAGAATATACCTTATGGCCCCCGCGGCATCCACAAGATTGTTATGTTTCCAACGCAGCGTCTCCCCTGATACATTCCAGGCCATGTTAGACCTGAAATACTCAGGGTCGCTTCTTAGCAGTGCGGCTATGTTTATTGTTGCCGGTAATGTTCCAACAGTCCATGTTATTTGTGTCTCTGTAACAGTGGTCGTGCTTCCATCATCCCCCACAAGTCTTATTTGCACAAACTGATTGCTGGTTTGAAAGCTTCCGCCTGTTGTAATCCAGGCTAGGCTTGTATCGTCTCTGTTGAAGCTGTTTTCACTTGTTCTAAACTGAATAACTACCGTTCCGGCAGAAACGGAAGGCGTTACTGTTACGCTCTTGCTGCCTGATTCTAGGCATTTAACAGGGCTGCTTGCTGTGTCGTTATCTTCTAGCTCAAGAGTACCCGTGTCGGCATCGCCTGTTATCGCTGCTGTACCGCCAAGAATCCACCAATCCCAGCTTTCATCATCTACAGCGGGAAAGGCCGTGTTGCCCCACCTATATTTTTTTGCTGGAATGCCGCATACAGCGTACATGTCGCCTATACGGTTATGACCTGCTGCCGTAAAGTTAACTCCGTCAGAGTCATAAGCTGCGGCTATGTCGTCATCTGTGCTACCTTCTGTGGCGTGACAAAGTTCTTGGTATGATGGGCAAAGCTGTATATTGTTATCAACACAAAACTTTCTATATGCAGCGTTTCTTAATTTCGTCTGTTCTTGCTGTTGTTCCTTGGTTAGGCCGCTTGCAATAACTCCCTGTGTTGTTACAGGCGGTATTTCGCCTATAACCAAGGTTCGGGGCCACACTTGCCCATCTACTTTTTTTCTTATAGCTTCCAGCGCTGCAAGTGCCTCAGCCTCCGTTACGTAAGCCGGTTCTGCCGACACATAGTCTTGGGTGCCCGCTACAATATAAACGCGTTCTCCGTTGTCTGGTATTCCGTCAGCAAGTATCCTAGTGTTAACGGCCTCCGTAGTATCACCTGGATTGCCTTTTTTGAGCACATCAAAATCGCTCACAGCATCAAGGCGTGTCCATATGGTGGTACCTGCGCCTCCGGTGCCGTCTGCTATGTCGTCACCAACGCCAATACCGTCATAACTCCAATCTGACAAAACAACGTTATCTACCTGGTACACTAAGGATGTGCAGTCTGATTGCGCCTGGAAATAAAGACCGTCTGTGTGGGCCACAAGGTTATGTGTGTATACCTCTGTCCAGTTCGCGAAGGCCCCGCCCTTTATTTGAATACTTGCCTCTGATGCTCTACGCCATATAATCCTAATGCTGTAAGACGTGCTTGCCGCCACAGAATAGGAAGTTCCAACCGGAGCCCCGTTTCTCATTACAAGTATATTATTTGCTTGTGTTGGGTCAATATATAATTGTAGTTGCGTTGCCGCTGTAGTGGAAAGTGTGCTGCTGGCTATATATCCAATCAAAAAGCTTTGGTTTACCGCTCCCGTTATCGCTGGAATGGTTAAGTCAAAAGAGGCTCTTATAACCTCGTAATAATTCTTATGAAAGGATATAATGCCGTTTGCGTTGTAGGCCCCTCCGCTGGCTATATTCAGGACTCCCCCTGATTCTGTAATATTTCCGCCGGTATCTATCGTTTTCCACTGGTCGTCTCTTATCTGGTTGTCGGCGAAGGTATCACTTAGTATTAATCTACTTGGTGGCTCGTCGGCAGAAAAAGAACCTCCTAGTGTGGTTCCGTGATTTCCGCTACCTGACTGGTCTTGAAAGTCACCATTAAAAATTAAGTGTAGCTTTAGGTTTGCGGCTTGTGGGATGGTTCCGAAGGTGCGTATTGTTTCTATCTGCGCGGCGGAAAGCTGTGTATTGTGAATTGTTACGAGCCCGCAACTACCGTCAGTAAAGTACCTTGCCGGAAAGTCACCATAGTTAGACATAACATAAACCGGTTCGCTGTTATCGCCTATTGTTGAAGCTCCTGCCGTTATAGAGTTTTCTTGTACATCATCAACATAGACATACATGGTACCGCCTTGCTTCCAAGAGCAAGCAAGGAAATACCATCTACCAGGAACCCAGTTAGTTGTTGTGCTTTGAATCGTAGCTCCGCCCCCGCCCTGAACAAGAAGCTCTAGCTTGCCGTTAAATCCGGTATTTGTAACATCAAAACCAAATAGCCAGTCTCCGTTATTTCCTGTCGGCTTGTTTTTAGAGACTAATGCTCTGCCTCTTGGCCTTGCTGTATTTACAGGCTGGTTTAACTTCCAATAACCGCAAACGGTAAGTTCTGTGAGGTTGGCGAAGTCCGCGCCAGCGATAGAGATTGTTTGCTCTTTCGCAGTGGTTCTATATGACGACGTGCCGTAATAATTATTACCCGACAGGTTATCTTGTTTTTCTTGCAGCGTTATGTCTGGCATAACACCTCCTATGCTGCCGTTGCGTAAAAACAGTTCGCTATGTCTGTTGTGCTTGAGGGTTCGTGCGCGCCTTCGTATTCTGCTGTGATTAAATACTTAGTGCCAACATTTAACCCTGTAAAGCTAAATGTGCCGCCAGAAGATATAATAAGCTGTGTAGAAGTAGGCGGCTGTGTTTCGTTCAGTTTTTGGTAGACGTTCATTCTCACTGGGAATAACTCGCAGTTAACTGCGTTGCCGTCAGCGTCTTTTATGGTGCCTGAGATTGTACCGGCTCCGCCAGCATCAGGGTGTTCAGAAACCGGAACTGTTATAGTGTCTGTAAGTCCCGCGTTAGGCAGTGCAGTGAATATATTTTCTGGTATAATATGTATTTCGTCAAGATAGCCGTTAACAAGGTCACTTCCTGAGCCGCCTTGTCCTATATATAATGTTCCTCCCGTACCAAAGGATACAGTATTGCTTGTGCTGTCATATCCTATTTGCGTGCCGTCAAGATATGCACCGTATATAGTGCCTACTTTGCATATCGCGTAATGATGCCACAATGCATCTGCCACTATACCGCTTTGACTTGTCTCTATTTTAGCAGCCCCGCCGCCCTCGATGACGGACACAAGCCAGCCCGAAGCGGATTTATGGCGTATAAGCCACCTATTGTTTATGTCCACGAAGTAGGTTATGAAATAGTCGAACGCGTGTACTGCGTTCATTTTGCACCAAAAATCAATAGTCCAGTCACTTGATACGGAGTTGAAAATGTCTGCAAAGTCGGCGTGTCCTGCCGCTGTAAGCCAGTCGCCCGTACCGTCCAGCATGCAGCTACCGGTACCAAACTTTTTGTTGGCCTGGTCTATTTGGGCGTTACCTGCTGGAGATATGCTGTGCGGAGTTGGCGAAGAATCGGTAAATACCGTACTTGCGTCATTTCCGTTACAGTGTAGTAATAATCCTGGTTGTCCCATTTTGTGCCTCTAAATATGTTTTGCAATGCGCGCCATAATATCCCTGACAGCTATAAAAAACGTGCTGGATATCATCCCTACTAATATTCTTGTGTGGAAAGTTTGGTTTTTTTCGTGTTCCACAAACCTTACCTCTATAGTGTTAACATCTTTCTCGTTCTTCCTGATTCTGTCGTCATGTGACGCTAGTCTATCAACAAGGTCTTTTCTTAGACCCTTCATCTCATCGAGCAATAATCTGGTTATTTCCTGGTCGTCCATTATTTGAATCCGGTTTCTTTGGAGACGGCCTTTCTGCCCCTGACTTCTGTTTTAAAAAAGTTCTCTTCGTTAATTATCTTTACCAGTGCTTGCCTGGCTACAGCCTTTGTAATGTTCTGTGCTTTTGGGGATAAATCTACAAACCCGTCTACAAGATATCTCCTTATGGGTTTTGATTGGTACACCCTTGCTATTATTGCCGGTGTCAACAATGCCCCTACTGCTACCTCTGGCCCTCCGTACATGCTGCCACCGGCAGCAGCGGCAAGAAGCTGCACCTTTGTCATTACGCCGCCAGTACCAGAAGGGTTTCCACCCAGTGCGGCCACATCTGTAGACTTAAACAGCTTTCCTATGGATGCGAAGTTTTCAAGAATCTCTATGTCTTCCGGGTCATCAAAAACCGTTTTTAGTGCGTCTTTGTCGAATTTATTAATGATATCACTGAGTTTATTAGGATTTATCCTTGTTGTTCCGTCTGGAAGCTTGTCTGATGCCTGCTTGACGAAGTCAGCCATTACATAACTTTTTATTTCATGCCAATTTTCTTTGCCAACGATAGCTTTCATTGCTTCCGGCTTTGCTATCTTGTCTTTACCTAGAAACATTCTTGGTATGTCTTCGTGGGCTATTTTGCCAGCCTTGAGATTATTTATAAAGTTTCCAAGAACAGGGTCAAAGATTTCATCCATCTCCTTTTTGTACCAACCGTTGGCTTTCCTTAGGCCGGCTATAATATCACCGGCTTTATTTTCTATCGCCCACAGTTCCACGTCTTTTTGTAGAGCACTGTCAAGCAGCCCTATGTGGTACTTATCTTTGGATATAAACTGTTTTATATCCCGTCCTTTCTTAAGTAGATTACTTCTGTAGTCGGCGAAGTTTTTTAATGTCATGGATGTTTCGCCATCGATGATTCTCTTTAAGAACTTATGTATAACGCTGCCTTCTCCGCCTGCGTTAAGAATGTCACGCTCCAAGCCCTTTGCTACTCTTGCGGCATTTGCAAAGTCTATTGTTTCGCTACTTAGTCCCCTACTGGAAACCTTATTCCATAGAGAATTGTAAAGCAGGCCTGCTTGCCTGGCCCTTGCCGCAAGCCTTGAGTCAACCGCGGACTCTATGTGCCTTCCAAGTGCTTTCTTTGACATTTCCAGGTTGAACTTATTGCCTACAGACCTATTGACGAATTCTCCGAATGACTCAACGCCAGAGGCTTTAATATCTCCTGCGACATCCGAAAGAGGAAATCTTGATACAAGATTCTCTCCCTTAATAACACCTATTGAATTAGTAGCCTGTCCGACTGTTAGAGGTATATTTTCCTTTTTGGCAAGCTCTGTTACCTTCTTTAGCCCAGGCTTAACGGCAAGCGGTTTTAATACCTTTTTGGCAATACCAGAAACCCCTCTGCCTATAAGCTCTCCCGCGGCCCCTTTTCCGAATTCTTCTACTGGATTAAATTCTTCCACTGGGCCTATTAACGCCTGAACAAGCCTTCTTGCTCCTGAGCCGACAACCTGCGCTGCGCCTTGGGCTGCTATCTCGCCAGCTATAAAGCCCTTTGTCGCCCCTGCCGCTATCCCGCCAGGGCCGGCGGCTGAACCAAGAGAACCCCCAATGGCGGTCATACCCATTTGTGCGGCAATACCAGCGGATACCTCAGGGATATCCCCAACGATATCAAGCATGTCGTTAAAAGATATTCCGCTTTCGTCAAATTGTGTCCATTTTTTTGTATGCGGGCTTTTAAACTGAATAGCACCGTCACTCATTCTTACGTTGCCGGTTCCATATTTTTGTTTAAGGAACGTAATTTTCCCTTCGTCAGTGGCGTAGAAGCTTGCAAGCGTTCTTTCCCACGCTGGGGCACCGGTTGTCACGTCAACCCCTGCGGGTGGACGCGGAGCCTGTCTTGTAAGCGAAGGTGGTAACTGTAACCCTTTACCCACAATAGCTTGCCCTATTTGACCAGGGCTACCCATTGGTTGTGTTTGTTGTTTTGCAAGGAAGTCTATAACGGAATCAACAGACGCACTTGGATTAATGTCCGAGACTTTAACGCCTCTCGTTTTGGCAAGATATGAGACAATTTTCTTGTCGTCCCATCCTTGCTGTCTTGCTTTTTCTACATTAAACGGCATTTTTCATTCCTCCAAGGCGGCCCCTTCTTGCAGTGTCTGGCTGTCTACAATTCCAAGAGCGCCAATGGTTCCCTGCTCGATAATTCCTGGAACCTCGTCTCTGAGTAGGGCATCAACATTTGTCATTATACCTGTTGGCTGTAAAGAGAACTCCTGTAGCGTGTTCAGCTTTATTTTTAGGTGTCTCTTTATAATTTTCCTTAGTTCTTTTGCTTTTGCCATATATGCTTGCGGCGAGTCCCCCGTGTTTGGTAGGGCTTTCTTGAATCTCAACTCTTCCCATCTTGTTACCTGCGAGCCGGAAGCTGATTTTAAGTACTTATTGTAAAATGTTTGTGTTGCAGTCTTGAATCTCACAAACTCAGGGTCGTCAAACTGTAGCTTTTCCCTGATATAGTTAACTGCGTTGTTACCATATCCCACCATGTTCTGTATGGTACTGCCATACCCGCCTATAATGGCGTTCAGGTCTGCAAGCTGTATCTTGCTATCATTTATGAAGTCCACTGTTCTCTGACTTCTAACCCTAACATCTTTAATCGTGTCCTTTGTGACGAAGTCTTCCGGTGGAGGCTCTCCGTTAAACGCCCCAACCGCTGCGTCTCTGGCTTCTTTTCCTGTAATTGGCCTTACTGTCCCATCCGGTAGTTTTTTTGCAAAATTCTTAAGGATATTATTTGTTTCTTTTATTATGTCTTTGTTGCTTGTGGCCGCCTTATCAGGCTTAATCGTGTCCTTTGTAACGAAGTCTTCCGGTAGAGGCTCTCCGTTAAACGCCCCAACCGCTGCGTCTCTGGCTTCTTTTCCTGTAATTGGCCTTGCTGTCCCATCCGGTAGTTTTTTTGCAAAATTCTTAAGGATATTATTTGTTTCTTTTATTATGTCTTTGTTGCTTGTGGCCGCCTTATCAGGCTTGCCTATGGTGATACCAGGCTTGCCTATAGTAATATCAGGCTTGCCTATAGTAATATCTTGGAAAGCCTCTGGAATCTCTCCGGTTTTACTGAACTCCTTTATTGCCATAAAGGCCAGTCCGGCATTGATTTTTTTTCCTTCGCTTGTCCTTCCTTCTTCTGCCAGCGTTTTAGCTAGCTCAAACATTCTTTCGTTTGAGGTATTCTGGAGGTTAATTGCCAGTTTTTCTCTCTCTAGCTCTTCTTTTTTCCTGAATCTAAGAAACTCGTTTGCAGCCTTTTCTTTGTCTAGTTTTAGTCTGCCTTCCTCTTCAGATTTTTTCTGCAAAAAACTCATCCAATCAATAGCGATAGACATTTTTTGCTTTTCGGCCTTTAGGGCAAACTCTCTTTCTCCTGTGTATGCCTTATATATCTCTATACCGGCCCTTATTGCCTCTGACTTGTCTTTGAAGCCTGTTTTTGATAGAACATCATTTGTTAAGCGTTTCTCTGCATTACCAAGCAATATCTTTTCTGTTTCCGCCCTTCTTTTGGCTGCCTTTCCTGTGAATTCGGCAACTTCCTCTGCCGCCTTCTTTACTTTAAACGGAAGAACTGCTTCTCTTTCTTTTATTTTTGATAATGAATCAAGGATATCCGTATCTATCCTTCTTATCTCGGCAGGCCTTCTTTCTCTTGTGTCGATTATTCTTTCTTTCGTTAAGCCTGTTTCGGTTTCAATCTTAGCTCTTCTCGCTGGAAGCAGCGCTGCTTCTGTTTCTGTCTTTTGTAGTATATTCTGCGTTTCCGCTATAAGCTTATTCGCTTCTTCCGGTGCTGTTTTCATAAGCCTCATTGCTTGGGCAATGTTTTTTGATGCCGTCCCAAGCTGGCTTTGCGCTCTCGCTTCTTTGAGTCTCGTTGTGGCTTCTTTTTCTTCAATCTCAGACGGAAGCAATCCCGCTATTCTCTGTGCTTCCTGTTCTGCCTTTTCTGCCTGTGCAGATTTTAATCTTGCTGATGGCTGAGCGCCCATCACCCCTTCAAAGCCGCTTACGATTTCGGAGAACTTCGGCTGTCTGGCAGGTGCTTGCTGAAACTTACCGCCGGTATAAACGCTTGTCCCAGGTTGAACCAATAGTGATTGTCTGGCAGGTGCCTGCTGAAAGCCGCCGCCGGTATAAATACTTGCCCCAGGCGCTGATTTCATTATTGCGTCAAGCAAGACTTTTCCTTGTGGTGTGGCAAGTCTGCTACCCGCTGGAACCTGTAATGGCTGACTTGCTTTGAATTGTTCCAACGCAAGAGCCTGTCTTACCTTCTGCTGCTCCACTTGCTGGGCTAACAAACTTTTTAGTTTCGCAGCTTCTAATTGCTGCTGCAAATTTCTTTTAGCCTGTTCTCTGGCAATAAATGGCTGTGCAAGCTGTCCTGCCCCGCTTATTAGTCCGCTTAGTATTGCTAGGTCTTTAGTTGATGCCATGTTAATACCCTCTTATCGCTCTAAGATAGAGAGGCTCATCTTGCAACTCCATCGGCTGAGCAGTTAAACCAAGAAAGGATAATGTTCCGCCAGCAGGTGTCCCGAATCCCTGCGGCAGAACTCCAAGACCTCCCGTTGCTGTAGTCAAAGACCTCTGCCCTCTTGATGGCAATGTACTACCTGCCCATTCTTCGGGGTTTTCTAGGAAAAATACACCCTCAAATTCTTTTGATATATCACCTAAATCGTAGCCGGACAAATCGGCTGGCTGTTCTGATATAGAGCGTAACATTTCCTCTATGGGCTGCCCCTTGTATTCCTCTAAGAGCGGGCCCATCCCAAGGCTTATGTTCCCGCCTCGTAACATGCCTGGCGTGAACTCTCCTTTTATTTGCTCAATATCCGGTATATCGAGACTTTTCGCATAATCAATCATAGCTTCGCCTGGGTTGCCGAATTCTTCTAACGTTATAGACGGATTTATTGCCTTCTCTATCTGAAAAGCAACATTCCTGTCCATGTCGTTAATAATTTTAACTCTGTCTAACAACTCTTCTTTGAGTTCGCCAGAGTTGCCGAATTCAAATATATTAGGAATATCTGTTATGCGCTCCAGGTCTTCTCTGGATAGCGCCTCAAGCTCTTTCTCCCATAGGGGCCCAGCAAGTGACTGTCTTGTTTTCTGCTCAATAGCAACAGGGCTTTTAGACATATCCCAATCGCCCGTAATTGCGCTGTACGTCCCCTCGCCAACATTCCTTAATATCTCACCAACCATTCCGGCTATCGGGCTTCCTGCTGCGGCACCTCCGATAACCGACGATAACATACCTGCGTCACCCTCAGTACCTATCCCTGCGGCTCCGCCAACCATCCTTGCAATCTGCCCTCCTGTAGCGCCAGCAGCGAAACCAGGCACAGCCGCAGCGAATGGCTTAGATATCCCTTTTTGAACCAAGGCACTACCAAGCGTTCCTGCTGCTTGTGAATAAGGGGAAGCCGCGGAGGAAGACGGCGACACCCCCGCGGCCTGACGTGCAGGTGTTGATTGCACACCGCTTGGTTGCCCAAACGGAGTGTAAGCCCTGCTAAATGGTCTATATGCTGAGTAATGACTGGGCATTTTTTAACCCTTATGGTTCGCCTTTGTGTAAGCATATGCCTCAGCAAAGTTATTAAACTTAGGCATTCCGCCAGACGTATTAGTACTCGCGCGATTATTGGCTCTAAGCACACCGCTTGCAGGCTTTTGCTTGTTGACTATCTGCCTGTCGCTGTTTGCCTTTTTGGCTGCAAGGTTGTTCTGTATTTTTTTTCCTGCCACTACCTGAACTGCTGTATACGCAAAGTTGGCCCTTTTCTGTGGGTCTGTCGGTATATGTTCGGTAGACAGCCCCATGCTGTTTAGGTATTCGCTTATGGCCTGCTGCGTTTCACTCTGTGTTAATCCGGTTTTTTCTGTTATCGCACCAAGTATTCTATTGTCTGTGCTAACAAGCCCTTGCTGCTGCTGTGCCTGTTGTTGCTGCTGCATTGCCTGTAATGTCTGTGTGACCTGGTTTAGCTGTGTTTGGAACTGATTTAACGGGTTTCCGAGTTCATCGCCCCAGTCTTTTGTGAAGTCAACAGCTGGTTCCGGCTCTGGTTGTGCTGCCTGCGGGTTTCCTCCATACAGATAATTATTTACAGCCTCTATTGCTGTTGGGTCGCCTGACCTTGCAGCCTGAACAAGCTGGTCTAGCGTGTCGGCCTTCTGTGCGTAGCCCGTTATCTGCTCTGGTGTGTACTGCGGTACTACCGGCTCTACCGGTTCGGTCTTTGGTGTTTCTACGGTCTCAACCGGCTCTGTTTCTGTAGGTTCCTGATAGTCCTCCGTAGAATTGGTTGTAATATCTTCCGGCATTTCACCTGTTATACTTACGTTTTCTTCTGTTCCTTCAAATTCCATTTTATAACGCTCCTAATGTTGCTGTTGGTCTCCGGTTTTGTGTTTGTGTCGTGTCTCTCCCTGTTGCTAATTCAGCGGGAGACTGAACAGCGCCGCCGCCAACCGGAGCGTTGACCGGCCCCGCGGGAGCCGTGACGGCGGGCTGTTGTTGAAACATTGAATCAATTATTTCCGTTGGAACCCCTCCTAGGTTATCCATTGCATCTTTTATCAAGTGCCTTAGTCCCGGGCCTGGGTTAGGGATTAGCCCTGTTTGCGCTCCTTGCATAACAAGCTGTGTTAACCTCATGTTCTGCTCTTGCTTGAGACCATTGTCACGCCATGAAGCTGAACCGGCTTTCACCTCAAAGCCGAATTCACCAATACTCTTTATGCCAACCCACTCTTTAAACTGTGGCTGCCCTCCGTATTTACTATCAATCCTGACGACTTCGGGCCATTCATAGTATTGCTTGACAAGCTCAATTGTTTTTTGCGCTATGCGGGCTACAAATGCCTCAAATTGAGACACTTTGTTCTCCATGATGACATTGCTTGCCTGACTTCTTATACTCGCCTCTGTAGCCGTCTGCTTCTTCTGGCTCGTATTCTGCCTTGTCTCTGCTGACACCTGGCTATGATTACTGTTAAGCTGGTTTAGTTCGGCAGATATATTGTACATGTCTGGATGTATACCTGCTGTGGAGAACTCTCTAAAGCCCATTATGTCATTAACTTCATAGAACCCGTTTGCATTCTGTTTTGTAAGGTTACCCATCTGGTCTTCGTCTGCGCTACCTTTTGTGGTAAGCATTCCCGTGTTCGCCGTGTCTGCCTTATTGTAACGCTTGTTGAGCAATGCGAGTTCCGCAATAATGCCGTCTCTCGTGTTCCAAGGCTCGTTAATACCGAACTTATGAGTCAAAGCCTCTGATAGTACCACCATCTCAAAGGGATACTTCTTAAGCTTGTGCGGCCAATCCTCGTTTATAAGGAATTTATCATAACCCTTGCATATGACATATCTTTTATTATCCTCTTTAGACCATATCTCGTACACGGTTCTAAATGATTGTTTTTCTTCATCTGTGAGCTTCTCGCTACTCATAACACCTGGCGTGTCTTCGTCTGTCTCGTCATATTCGCTATCTATGGTGTGAATGTCTTTGACGTGCCCAAACTGCTCTTTAAACTGCTTTACAGTAAGCTTGATTCTATGAGCTACGAATGACGAACTTTCAAGCTTTTCTGAATCAGGGTCTATTATTATATCCTGGTTTCTTACGTGGTCTGCCCATACACCGTAAGAACTGAGAGCCTCTCTTGTTATGGTGCCGTCCTCGTTTACTTCGTCTCCTTCTGCTGCTTCTTCAGGGTCTATGGTCTCTGTATTGGTATTAGAGAAAAAACCAAGCTTAACAAAAGAGCAGCCAGTCACAATAGCCCACAGTGCCGCTTTCCTTAACTCTGCCTCCGCACCCGACTTGTTCATAACATCCCGCAAGATGTTTTCTACTAAGTCAGAAGCCCCGTAATCTTCAGGCTTTCTCGCCCTTGCCGTTATTATCGGCATCCGTGAGAACAGGAACGGTGTCTTAACGTAGTATAAGTTGTAAATGAGCGGAAACTGTTTCTTTATGGTTTCCGTGTCCAGCTGTCTTGTGTTCTCGTATGCCTCAATGGCCCAGTCCCAAGAATCCCTTATTTCTTTCGTGGTCTTTTTGGCCCTTGTCACCATGGACATGAGCTTATTTATTTTTTCTCTTTCGTCTCGTTTTGCCATTAGCTTGCCAATAAATTTGATTTATAACCGAGTTCAAAGCCTTCGTATAGTATATCTGTGGCTATGGAACCATCTGTTTTCATGGCTACTTCTAAGTGATAGCATTTGGCGTCGCTATCAACTATCTTTGCAATACTTCCTATTGTTGCTGTCCGGTGTCCAGTTCCGCTGTTTATTGTCATGTCTCCACCAACCTGAACGGCTGTCGCTGTAGACCATGTTGTTTCATACAGCCTTGCCCTTACTTCTCCTGTGTGAACACCAGCCCCTCTCTGAGCGTGTATTGTTATGCTGTCAATAGTCCTATTGTTGTGTACCATGTTGATAGCGTGCGACCCGAAATCGTAAACATTATCCGTGGCTGACGGAGTAACAACGTTGCCTGATACGCTGTATAATAGCGGGTTTGTGCCATCCATTGTTATGTCGGCGCAGTGGTGCTGTGTTGGCGTAGTAATCTCACTTGTAGGAATAGTCACCGATGAGTCCCAGCTTGTCCAACTTGCTGGTAGCGTGGGCGTTTTTCTGGCAAGCGTAACAGCCGGACTTGTGCCGGTCTTGAACCAAATAGCGAAGGCGGTTTTAGACGTGTCAACGCCTATAAAATTAGAGCCTGTCCAATAACAGTTTACCGCTAGCCACGCATCTTCCCCTGTGTTATGAATAGTTGTTCTTCCCGCCGTACCTGATTCAGAGCCAACGCTGAAACCGCTTTTATGCGTGCCATCCCCTGTGTTGTGCTGTGTTGCCATGTGAAGTATTTTTGTCAACGCTATATTTGCGCTTGCTTTTACATTAGCATCGTCTATTTGCCCATTTATAACATCTCTTAATGTCTCAAAGTTACTGTTAACCTCTGGGGCGACAGCCTTTGTTCCGGCTGTAAACGAATTAGGAAGGCTTATTATTCCCATTATTTGAAATCCTCATAGTTTTGCGGCGCTGGGTTATAGCCAAAGCCTGCACCGAATAGGGCTAGTGCGTTCTGTGATGATTCATAAAGGCTCACCAGTAACACCGACACAGTCATTCCGATTATTCTCTTCTTTATGACTTCCACTGAGGCCATAGACCAGCCGTCTGTACCCCACACCATGGTGTCCCATAACGAGTCGCCAGCACCAGATAAATCAATAAGTGACGTTCTGCTTTGTTTTCCGTAGTCGCCTATTAAAGACAATGACGGCGTGGCGCTGCCCGATTCGCCCATTAGCAGTGCGGTTTTTATTGTTCCAGACCTTAGCCCCTCGATATAGTGTTGCCGTCCTTCAAACTTAGCCGTTATATTTACTCCGTCATCATCCGTCCCTGTGTCAAGTTCTCTAACAAAGCCCGTTGCTGTGGAGTCTCCGCCGTATAACTCCCATCCGTCAGCGGTGTTTCCCCATGCTGCGAGAGATGAAAACGATGTGCCCGTGTATTTTGTCCAGCCGCCGCTTTTTATGTCGTAGACCATTGTCTTGCTGTTTGGCCCCGCTCCGTATGAAGCGCAAAGCCAATATTGCTCCCTATGAACAACTCCCACACCATCAACAAGCACGTTAGCCGGTATGCTGTCAAATTCAGGGTCAACAAACCCGCTTATTTTAAGCGTTGAGTTGCCGTTGAACTTATATACACCATCACTTGACTGAAAGTATATCAACTGGTTGTGCATGGCAACGCTCCTTTGCGCTACACATCCAGTGTTTGTGGTAACTCTCTGCCAAGCATGAGTGTCGGAGTTGTAGCCCTGTAACATGAATATTCCGTTTTCCTTGAATATTGCCAACATACCGTTTATTGGGGCTAATCCGGTTATCTTGTCGCCATCATCCGAATCAATATCAATATAGTTAGTACTTGTATTCCATGTGGTAGGGTCTCCGGTTTCGCAGAAATACAAGCGGTTTGGATTTGTTGTAACTCCGGCAATATACAGCCTTTCTTTGTGCAGAACAACGAATGTTGCCGCAGGCGGTGAGCCAGATATTGCAGATACCGTTGTGCCGTTATATTGAAGCTTGTCTGTGCCGTTAAAAATGTACACTATATCGTTCCATGTCTGGAAGTACATACGGGCATCTGCAAGCCCTGTCTGTATACTCGTCCAAACACCTGTACCGTCATTACCCTTGTATAATGCTGTTCCGCATCCGGCGAGAAACTCTTTGAAGGTCGTAGCGCTCTTATAATACCTAAACAGGCTGTGTACACTATTGCTGCCTATAGCAGAAGAGTTATACTTTGCTTGCCCTGCACGCTTCACAAGCCCGCCGTCACTACGTATTTCAAAGTTTTCCAACAGAGAGGCTTGATTATCGCCTATCATATGGGCCTTGTCTCTTACATTAAGGCCCCCTGTAAAACTCTGTTGCAAAACATACTGTTGAGCCATTACCACACCTTAGGATAATTAGCGGGTAGTACCGGCCTTGCTCTTCCTCCGCCTGAATTCTCGTAAGACTCCATAGAGGCTGTCATGGCCGTCTCTACTCCGGTTAGAGACCTTTTTATCATTGCGATTGTTCCGGCAAAGGCTTTTTCTGCTTCTTGTGGCGGCCTGCCTGTGTCTTTCGCTATTATATAGTTTACTGCCAGTCCGATTAAGTCATAATCGAACTGCGTCATTCTCGCATCACCATTAAACGGTGTATCGTTGTCCGCCGTCATACTTGTAATGACAGGCATATAGTACATGCTGTATGTGTCTGTGCTACTGCTTGGCGTAGGCCAAAACAATACTTCTTTGGTTGTTAGGTCGACCGTGTAGTGAGTTGGAAGACCTGTTGTTACGCTCCTTATAGACCGATACTCGTCTATCGGCATAAAGCATAACAGCCTGAAATCAGAAGCCCCATAGCCGTATCTAACGCTTTTGGTCTTAAACCAATCAGAATTCAAGCTGTAGTTAGCCTGACTTGCGGTAGTTGTCCCGCTTTGGCTTTGTAACGGTTGTCCGCTTTCTCTTGCTATGAACCTTTGCGCCTGATTTAGTCGGCTTGTTACCACGCTGTTCGGTAGTCTGTCGCTGTTCGTTTCCTCCTGCATCCGTTCCTTGACTTCCGCTATCAGTTCCGACAGTGTCATTGTTATTTATCTCCTTGGGCCGGTGTTGAACCGGCCCTGGTGTTGTCCGTTAAGCGTTTTTCTTGGCAATATAAGACAGTACCGAGTCATACTTGCCTTTATCCTTGCCGGCATCATATCGCTCTTTCTGTCTTGTGAAGTACTCTTCCGCTGTCTTCCCATCGTAACCCTTGGTGTTGATTGGTAGACCGCAATCAAACAGCGTTATAACGGCGTCTGGGTTGTCCTGTGCCATTGCAATACTAAGGGCGGTGTTCTTGTTTTTATTCACAAGCTCAAGGTTCGCGCCTTTAGCACATGCCTTTATAACGGCGGGTGAACGCTGCTTATATACAGCCCAAAGCACCGGTGTGCTGTGGTTGGTATCAATTTCAAGCGTAGCCCCTTCTTTTTTCGCCATCTCCAATATAACTTTGTCGGCGGCCCCCGCGCTTATCTGGATAATTAGACTCATGTGTAGACCTCCTATTAACACTTTAGCATTACTGGTATTTTCTGAGAAGCCAAGGCGGTAGGCACTAAAGCGGTCATGTTTGCTTTTTCTGCCTCATCAACCGTGGTTCCTGCTGCTGTCAAGCCCTTTACGGCTCCGGCAGTAGAAGAAGAAACAACCCCTTCGTACTGAACTATAGCGTCTGTGTTTCCTACGCCTTCAACATGTGCTAGACCTTCGGTCTGTAGCCAGAAGTAATAACCAGAGGTTATAGCTATTGGGGTCACACCAACTATTGATTCGCTTGCTGCGTCTGTGGCTTCTACGTTGTAGTTATGGTAAACAACGTAATCTTCTGATGTTGTCAAGTCAGCCGACCATGCAGTTGTTACCTTAAGCTGATTAGCGGTAACAAGCGCCTTAACAAGGTTCGGCGCATCATCAATAGAGTTTGTTCCCGCGTTGATTTTCACGTACATACCTACTGCTGCACTTGTGAACGTAACAGCGGCATCGTTTAATACGCTTCCAGAACTTGCGTCACAATCTCCGTCAAAGAGATTAACCTGCGTGACTGCTGTATTTGCCGCGAGAGCCTCGTTTGCCCTGCAATAACGCCATGTCTTCCCTTCTATATCAACATATTTGGTTCCAAGCTCGGCTTTTCTTGTGGCGCTCTCCACGCCAGGTGCATGTGGTGGCACATAAGTCATTAATTTTCTCCTTATGTAAGGTCTATTTCATAGATTACGCCAAGCTTTCTACAATTCGTAACAGTCAGATTGCCCATGAAAAGCATCTGTGATGTTTTGACCTGCTGGTTGTTTGGTGTAATAAAGTCAGTTGTAATAAAGTCAGTATCTTTGTCCACGGTCAGACGTAGATAATTACTGTTCAAGAAATACATTCTGCCGTGTGTTGCGTCCGATGGGCAGTATGGATCCCATGTAATCATTCCGCCCTTAAATTTTAGGTTCTCTTGTTTGAAGGAGCCGTCTGCCGATTCTCCGGTAAACCGCTGCTTCTGGATTAACTGCGAAACATAGCCCTCAAAGGTAGACTGGTCACACACTATAAGGTCTGGATTGTCACCGTCCCCATATCGGGTACAGTTGTTATACATCGTTTCCATTAAGCCGAGCAGCGTATCAAAGGGCGTCGTTGTTTTGGCCCCTGTAGTACTCCAATTACGCCACCAGCTGTTAGTTGCATCAGAGCGGTCTATATTACCCACAGTGCCGGATGTTGGTGTATCAGCAACTATAAGCTCAAGCCCGTCAAGGTCTTTCCCGAAATTGCCGGCACCGTCAGAGTATAGCATTGTTGCGATAACGTCTTTCATTGACATTCTTAACTGCCTTGCCTTTGATTCAACAAGGTTTACAATCCTGTGTTCGCCACTGTTTTTCCTTAGCTCTTCTCTTGATATGGAGAGCGTCCCTGCTACGTTCTTCCAATCAAAGACAGCGTTTGTCATACCTTCCTGGGGTGTGATATCAAATTCATCATACCCTGAATAACTCCTAACCGTGCCGTTTGTTCCGTACATTAATGTCTCAGAAAGGCTTAGACCTCCATCCTCGTACTTTACGGCACCTTTCTTTTTGAAGTAGGACAGTAAAATAGTGTTCTCGAAAATCTGGTCTCTCAGTGTCTTTGCGTAGTTGCTCAGCGTTGTGGATATCAACGCGGTATTGAAATCTGGGTTTCCTGTTGCCATAGCGGCCTCCTGTGTTGTTTTAGAACTGAAAATCACCTAAAAGGCTTGTGTCTACACCGGATGGCAAGGCGGCACCGGTTGACATCCCGCCCGATAAAAGAGGTGATGTGCTGAAATCAAAAGTTGGTAACTGCTGCATTAATAGTGGTGCTAACGAGCCTAAAAGACCCATACCGCCAGATATGGCCCCGCTTATTAGCTGGTTACGTTCTGCGTCCTGTTGGGCCTGTGCTAACGCCTGATTTTGCGCTGCACTCATTGCGCTACTTACGATAGGGCTTGTGCCCCGTGTAACTGCTCCTATGTCTGCAAGTCTCCTGCTTAATATATCCGAGGTCATTTGTCCCTGCAACGCGGGGAACAGCGCCTCTCTATCTCTCCATGCCTGTAGTCTCTGGAAGTCAGCGAGTTCTTGCCCTGCTCTTTGTTGCTCTTGCCCTGCAAGTATGCCGTGTTCGGCACCGGCAATATCAGTCATACGCCCGTATTGACGGGCAAGATTGGCCTCATCGAAAGCTTGCCGCCTGAGAGGCTCCCCGAACGCCTGTTGCCTGATAGATTCCTGGATTAGTGGACTTGTGAGGGCTGCAACATTGCTTTGTGCTGCTCTACCCAGTCTTTCGCCTATGTCAGTAGCTCCCTCAAGGGTTGCCCCGCTCGAAAGCATACCACGTGATGCCATTTGTTCAGCAAGGCCCTTTAGCTGCCTTTCTCCTGCTGCGCCTAATTCGGCCTCATATGCTTGTATGGCCGGTAAATCTGCAAGCATGCCTGGTGTTATCTGCCCTACCTCCCGAAACTGTGCGGTCTTGAACGGGTCGAACTGTCCACCAAATGTCTGCTGTGCCGTGTCGATAAAGCCTGGTATGTTGGCAAGCGCTGATTCCGGTGTTGCCTCGAATGACGGCAATGATATCTCTGGTATGTCCTGAAAGAACCTGGCCAGCAGGTTAGGGAGTAGCATACCTGCTGTCTGTTCTGCTGTTTTCGGAAAGTCCGTCATTCGGTCTTTTAGAACGTCCTCAAACTTGCCAACGTCTAAACCACCAAACGGCTGCTGTGCTGCGCCTGTTATACCTGGCATTGTCACGGGTATTTGTGTTTGTTGGCCTCCCGTAAGCGTGGGAGACTGGAAAGACGGCTGAGGCGTGACACTTACGCCTGCCGGTAATTGGCCGTGCATAAGAGATGTTCTTTTCTGTGCCGGTTTCCATCCGGCAGCGGGCCCAGTGAGCCCTGCGTTCTGTGCCGACTTTGCCTTGTTCACGATGGATAGCGGGAGGCGCATATCCATGTTATTGAATCTAGCCATTATTTCCTATGTACCTCCTCCGAACAGCGTTGAAACTGTTAGGGTTTTCCGTTGGCCTTATTGGCATCTTAAGCCAGTGTTTCAGCGATGGCAACTGAGTCGCAATGTACCTGATGCAATCCTGAGGGTGGTCGTAACGATTATCCTTTTCTGGGTTCTTATTCCCGTCAGGCTGTATCTTGTCGGGATACTTATATCCGCCACGCAGCCCGTCTATCACGGTTTTACACTGCTTATCCACAACATATAGGTTGTTCTTCAACAGTATACGCAGCAGTAGTATACCGTTCTTAATGCTTCGGTCTACATTCGTTCTAACATAAACGCCCATTGTTGACAGAATTTGCACGCTCGTCCTGTCGTTTTTATCGTTCATCTGCCTGCCTGCTGGGTCGCCGTAGTCCACGAAATCGAAGCCAGGATATAGTTGCTCTGATTCTACGAGTACCATCTTTCCGAAATCGTCAATTAGTTCGTCTTTCCCGCATATCTCATGCAGTATCATGAGCTTACCGTTCACCTCCTGCGCGAATACTACGCAAGGGTGGTGATATCCGAAGTCCCACCCGCGTAGTATCGGAGAGCCGTCTAGAGGGGTGACGGTTTTCACATGTTTTTCTGCCTTGAACTCCTTGTACACCGGCTTGCCATTGAGAATCAATCCAGGTTGCCCCTTCAAGAAAACATCAATCCAATCCTGCGTATAGTGTTCTTCCAGGCGTTCAATGTAGCCATCAGGGAGATTATCCCTATTTTCGTATGTTGGAGCGTTGAAATATGAGCACTCGCCGCTTTTCGTTTCAACGTCTCGGAACATGGGATATATCCAGTGGTCCTCGTCTCCTGGATTGCTACCCAGGAGCCCCCAGTATGCATCAGGAGGAACGGTCTTGAGTCTCAGTCGCCCTGCCAGTATATCGAACGCCTCAGATGTATCCAACTCACTGGCTTCATCGACGTAGAAAAAACCCAGTTCCATTGACTTGAACTTTTCAGGGTCATTGCAGCCACGAAAGTAAACAATGCTGCCATTCCATAGCATAATCCAACTCTCCGAACGGTTTTCTTCGGCTATCATCCATTTAGGGCAAATGGCTATGAATGTCTTGTATGTACTTGTTTTCAGGTCGCTTAGGTTCTTCCTAGCAATGACCCCGATATTGCCAGGATACCTTACCAAGCTGTCCAATGCCCTGTAGCACCCAAGTCTTGATTTCCCGCTTCCGAACCCGCCTATGTAGGCATTGAACGGCGTTGGGCTGTACCACGTCATATACTGCGTTTTCAGCGGCCTAAACTCCTTGGCTATGTCCCAGGTCTCTATATACATCACTCCCTACCCCGCCTCTTGCGTATTGTTTTCTCTACACAGCTTTGCGCGGTGAGAACGAGACTCAATGTACACTGGCTCGCCAGTGATATGCTCGGTAACATATGGCGTGAAACCGCAATCAATAGGAGCGTTGAGAGATATTCTCAACTTCGCGGTGTCGCAGCATGTGTCACATACAATATATGGCTTAGGGTCATAGGAAGTCTGTATTCTTTCTGTCGTGTGGTTCTCACTACATATATACTCGTATATCGGCATATGCCTCACAAAGCTCCCATCATTCTGCCGCGGTGCCTACATAAGTTCAACAAAGTCGTCATTCGTCATGGCCCGCATTGCGCAGGCCTCATCTCGTTTCGATAATATCCTCCGCCACCGTGATGCCTCTGCATGACTTTTTGGCCTTACTGTATCCTGTACTAATTTATTTTCCATCTGTTCCATTGTAATCACTCCGGTTTTTCTAGGTCGCCTAAAATAACATTAATTTGTTGTTTTTGTTCGCTTTCTGTCCCGTGGTCACGAAGACCACCAAGGGCTTTCGATAGGAATATAGCATGAGTGAGCCTACCTTTCGGTATATCCACTTCCACTGGCTCACCTGTCTCGGGGTCTGTCACGCCGTCATATTTCCGTGGCAGCTCTATTACTCCACGGACGGCAGCTTCTTTCCTGAACTCGGAAAACTCCGTGACTATTTCATTCCAGTATTCGGAAAAAATATCATCCTTATGCTTCCACTCGTACACGCTGCGCCGTGGAATACCAGAGGCAATGCAGGCATGAATCACCCAGCCCTGCTCTTTTCTGAGAGCAGAAAGGAATTTTTTCTTGTCTGTGATTACCTCCGCATCTGTTCTTTGTGCGTGCGGCAGGCGCTTCATTTTTTTCATTATGTGCGTGTCCGTGTTTCTCTTCTTCCGATTAACTCCCCCTATACCCCTACATATAGTATGATACCATAAGCAATATCTGTCAATAGCGTCACCAAAAATCAATATAAAAATAATCACAATAAGTATTGACTTTCGTATCTGGATTGGATACAATGAATAATATAAGGAGGTTGCAAATGAGACCATTGAAAGAGAAAGAGAAATCAAAGGCAGTCATGATAAGATTGCCAGAATCCACCGTGGAGTTGGTGGATAAGAACAGTGAAAAAGTAGGATTGTCCCGCTCTGCCTACATCAGGCAGATTTTGTCAAAATTCCTGCTGTAATCTTTTTTCTTTTTTTACTTGACATTGTATCCAATATGGATACAATATAGATATAACATAAAACACGGAGGGATAAAAAATGAAAGATTTAAGATTAGAAACAAGCAGAGAGTGGGAAAAGAACGGAAAGCACCGAATATATATAACCGCATCTTGGGTATACAACCAATATGGGGCGCGGGTGCACCCAAGAGATATTGGGTACTATGATATTGTAGAAGGATTGGCCGTAGTAGCCAGCGGCTACGAAGGGGAAGAAGACATTAAAGCTCTAATAGAAGGAGTTAGGCCGGATACAAAAAAAACGGTCGATGAGACCGAACCAGAGGCAGAAGAACCTGCTGTAGTAGCAGAGAAAGAAATAGCAGAGGGAGACGGCTACACTCTCCCTTCACAGCCCACATCTTGCCGGTTCTGCCGGCTAGTGCAAGACCACGCTGCCAGAAACGCCCCCCCAGAAGAGGGCGTACACCGCATAGACTGGGAAAGTCTCTGCGGTGTAAGTGGGGAGTCTTCCCTCCTCGAAATGGTGGACGCGGCTCTTGAGAAGACCGCGTATGCAAAAAAACCGCGCTTCGAAACCTGCCAGTGCAAAAGGGAGTTGGAAGTGTGGGACTTCGGCGGGGACGGTGGCGTGTATGCCACCTGCCCCGCATACGATGAATGCGAGGAAGAAGCCAGCGGGGGGGAATGTTACCCGCTGGACAGAACCGCGCTTTTCAGGGTAGCGGGGGGATGGCTGGCATATTTGCCTGGGGAGAACTTCCCCAGGTACTACAAGGACTAATCTTTCACACACGGCCCGCCACATTGTGTGGTGGGCCATAACTAAGGAGAGAATAAGATGATTATATTTAGAAACGCTGGAGAAGGATACGGGGGAAAATCAGCTTCGGTGGCGGATTTGGTATTTGCAGTGAAAACGGGAAGGCCCGTTTTCCTGGTGTACACAGATTACTTCGCGGGCCTAAAGGTAGGGAATTGTGTAGGAGAGACAGAGGAGGAAATGGAAAGATATTTCCTCCAGTATAACCAGGGGCTGGCCCATGACGGCCCCGTCACGGTCAAGAGGATCCCTAAGAAGATCCTCAGGAAAATCTCCTCTTGGAAGGAGGTCTATAACACGTGGGAGTCTCCGCATTGGGAGCGGCTGCAAAACCAGGAGAGCTACTTTGTACGGCTCCTGGAGCGTGCAAAGATACTATAAGCTTAAACACGGCCGCCTTCGGGCGGCCGTAACTAAGGAGAGAAAAAAATGAAAGAAACCGGAGAAATACTTACCACTGAGTGTGGTAAGAAGGTCTCTCCGTTACAAATCACTGCCAGTCGTGCAGGAATTTGTAACGGATATGTTTCTGAAATCCACACGGGCACTTACACCCGTGTAAAGCCCGTAACCGGCAACCTCCGAAAGGGGGTTGTTGTCTCTGGCTACGTAATTATGGATAGAAATGTCCTTGATTACGTAGAAGGTGAAATCGACTATTGCTTGCGGCACGAACTGTCGCAAGCAATCGAGTTCACTGTGGCAGCTGATGTCACAGGGAACATGGACGTTAGAATAGATTGGGAAAACCCCAATCTATAACATAAAAGGAGTAGGAGAAAAGAAATGAAATGAAAATAGAG
>Ga0316190_10000240_pt1 | contig 36469 bp, 37 predicted proteins | sample Eddworburrow2_MG_FD_204929 | JGI IMG/M metagenome (GOLD analysis project Ga0316190, IMG submission 204929) | Coastal sediment microbial communities from Maine, United States - Eddy worm burrow 2 | ecosystem: Environmental > Aquatic > Marine > Coastal > Sediment | place: USA: Maine | collected...
CGGGCGATCATGATCTACCGTCGGCGCTGTGATCGCCGTGGCCGTCGATGTGTCCAACACCCTCGACAGCATCCGCCGTAGCGGTTTGCAGCGCCTGGTGTTGAGCACGGTGGAGCAGCTATCGACTCGCCGCGATGTTGATCTGACGCTGCTCGATGGTCGAACCGGTCGGCTTCGAGCGGTGGGGCCGAGCGCGAGCGTGCGGCTGTTGGGCCATTTTGATCAGGACAGCACTCGGTCAGCGGCCACGGCTCAGCGGCTTGCCCGCCGGTTGGGGCGCCGGGTGCCGAGGGCCGCGGTGTGGCGGCCGGCATCGGAAGCCGCCTCCTGGTTTGTCGACATCGAGGCCGCCTGGCACGCTCCCCAGGCGCGCGACGAGCTCTTGAGCCGGCTGGTCGCCTCGGGGGTCCGAACCGCGGCGGTGGTGCCCGACCTGTTGCCCATTGCCCATCCTGGCTGGTTCCCGGCGGAGTCGGTGCGTCGCTTCACCGTCTGGCTCGACGCTCACCGGTCGGCACGGTCACGATGGTTCGCCATCTCCCACGCGACCGCGGCCGATCTCTCGGGATGGCTTGGCGGCGACGACCCGGTCACCGTGCTGCGGCTGGGCGTGGACCGAGGTTTCCCGGCTTGGGTTGCCCCCCCCGTCGATGGTTTGATCTTGGTGGTGGGCACCGTCGAGCCCCGCAAGGGCCACGAGCTCGTGCTCGACGCCCTCGATGCCCTGGACCCGGACCGACGCCCAATAATCGATGTTGTCGGCTCGGCCGGATGGGCCGGCGGGGACCTGCTCACCCGCCTCGACAACCACCCGTCGGTGAGATGGCATCGCGATGCCACCGACTCTGACCTGGAGGAGCTTTGGTCCCGCACCTCTCTGTTGTTGGCTCCATCCCGCGGGGAAGGGTTCGGGCTACCGGTGGCCGAGGCCCTGGCTCGGCACATCCCCGTTTTGGCCTCGGACCTGCCGGTCATGGCCGAGGCCGGCCAGGGCTGTGCCGGCCTGGTCGGCCCGACAGCCGCGGCTTGGGCGACCGGCCTGCGGCGCTACGGCGCCGACGCTGACTGGGTCGAGGATCTTCGCGCCGCCGCCGCCCGGTTCAGCCCGTGGACATGGTCCGACACGGCCGATGACTTGGTGGCCGGCCTCGCTGCGCCGCTACCACCGACGGCACCGACTGCCGGGTAGCATCGGGTCGTGCAGATCGTCTACCTGTCGAACCGGCCCGACGTCCTGCACGGCACGATCGACGCGGTGTCCCGGTGGATGCCGTGGGTTTCGTCGGTGCTCGTCACGCGGCCCGAGGGCATGGAGCTGTGCTCTTCGCCTTTGCCTATGACCGTGGTGGGAGATTCCCAGATCACCGGCTTGCCCGCGGGGCAACTCGCCGCGATGGACCATGTGACGCGGAATGTGACATTGCGCAGGGCTCTGCTCGATCGTCATCTGCTGGACGACGATTTCATTCTCAGCGACGATGACTATCGGCCGCTCACCGAGATCGCTTTGACCGACTATGTCGGCGCTGATGGGCGTCATCAGGGGTACTGGTTCTACGAGCTCGAACACTGGCCGGGCCGCGAGACGGCCTATGACCTGGCGCAGATTCGTACCCTCGCTACCCTGCGCCTGCTCGATGCCCCGACCCTGAGCTATGGCGCACACATGCCACAGGTCATGCACCGGGATTGGCTGACCGAAGTGTTCGACGCCAGCGATGAGGTCGGCGCTGGCGCGCTGGTCGACGAGTGGTCCCTGTACTTCAATATTGCTTCGGTCCTGCACCCGGACGGTTTCGCGAGCCCCGCGCGGTTTCGGACTCTCGCGTGGCCCGAATGGCCGCATCAATGGCCTCATCGGGTGTCGCCCCACCCGATCCGTTTCGAGAACTACTACCCGGCTCACGAGGACCCGGGCGGCCTGTTCCACGGCCTGGGTCCCGTCACCGGCCCGGATGGTGCGTTGGCGCGTGTCGAGGCGTGGCGGTCCGCGGAACTGGCCATCGGGGAACTGCGCTTCGACCCGGCCTGGAACGATCCGTGGACTCGCGGCGCCAAGGCCCGACGCCTGGCCGTGACCGCGCTACGGGGGGTCAGAAAGCTCCACAAGTACGCGACGCTCAACCGATGAGCGAGACGAGTGACCGGAGCGCCTTCACCGACCGGGCGGTGCTCCGGGCCAAACGAGATCTCGTGAGGTTGGCGCCGCTGGTGACCGCGGCGCGTTCGGACCCGCGGAGCCGGTGGGTTCGCCGTCGCATCGAGACGGTCCGGATGAGGGTGCTGAACTGGCGCGATGATCCCGATGAGCTGCTGGACCGGATCGTGGCGCAGGCCATAGCCGACGGTTCGCGCCCGGAGGGCTGACCGTGGAGCGCTCGACGGTGAAGCTTGCGGTGGTGGCCCCCAGGCCGGTGCCCTATGGGCGCGGCGGGGCAGAACGCCATTGGGATGCTCTTGTGGCAGAGCTGGTCCGTGCGGGCTTCGACGCGGAGCTGGTCATGGTCGATGCGCCCGAAGCGAACTTTCTCGAGGTGCTGGAGTCGTACCGGACGTTCGTCGAGCTCGACGTGTCGGGCTACGACGTCGTGATCTCCGGCAAGTACCCGTCGTGGATGGTCCGCCATCCCCGCCATATTCGTCATCTCATTCACCCGCTTCGAGGGCTGTACGAGCGCTATCCAGCTCACCTGCCTGAGCCCGCGCCCTCCCTGCGCGATGGAGTGGCGAGACGCTTGGCGGCTGACGGTCCCGCCGGTCTGATCGATTGGGCGGTCGAATTCATCGGCGAGGATCCCGAGTCCTCGTCCCTCCCGGGGCCGCTGGCGCGAGCGGTGGTGCAGGCGCTCGACGCCCATGCGGCGGGTCACATCTCGGTTCACGCGGCCATGTCGGAACATGTTGCTCGTCGCCCCGGCTATCTCCCCCCGGGAGCACCGGTGGCGATCATCCCACCGCTGACCGATCTCGACGTGAGCACGGTAGGTGAGGTGGCGCCTTCGGACCCTCCGCCGACCATTGTCGACCGGTCCCCAAAGGGTGGTCACTTCTTCGCCTTCGGGCGCCTTACCGCGGTGAAGCGTTTCGATCTGACCATCAGGGCCTTCGCCCGGTCCGGCGCGGCAGAGCTTCGGGTGGCCGGCACCGGCCCAGAGCAGGATCGCCTGGCTGAGCTCGCAGGCGAGACTCCCGGGGTCGTCCTGTTGGGCGAATGCTCCGACGCCGAGCTGGTGGAGCATCTGATCGGCTCGATCGCGGTGATCGCCACCGCCCAAGATGAGGACTACGGATTGGTGGCCGCCGAGGCCATGGCGGCAGGGCGACCGGTGATCACCACGACCGATAGCGGTGGGCTGGCCGAGCAGGTCAGCCACGAGGTCTCGGGCCTGGTGGTGCCGCCGTTCGAGAGGTCCGTCGCCAAGGCGATCCGGCGGTTGGATCGTGATCGGGCTGCGGGCGACCGGTTGGGGCGCGCCGGGCGCGATCAGATCCGGGCGCTCGATTGGCGGCCTCTGGTTCGTCTCGTGGACGAACAGGTCTCACCGCGGTCCCCGCGCCGGCGGGTACTGATGTTGTCGACGTTTCCTGCGCACCCCGTACAAGGGGGAGGGGCCCGGCGGCTGAGCTCGATGGCTTCGGCGCTCCACGTAGACGCCGACGTCACGGTGTTGACGCTCACCAACACGGTCGGGGGCACCGAGCGTCGGATCCTGGTCGACGGTGTGGTCCAAGTTTCGGTCGGTCGCTCTCGCGCCCATCTCAAAGCTGATGCGAAGATGGCCGCGCTCGCGGGTTTCCCGGTCGACGATCTGGGCTGTGTAGTCCTGGGTTCGGCCACCCCGGCCTGGGCGGAGATCCTGACCGATGAGCTGAGCCGCACGGACGCTGTTGTCCTGGCCCAGCCCTTCCTGGTCACGTCGCTCCCGGCCGATCTCGACCTGCCTCTGGTCTATGACGCGTACAACGTCGAAGTGGATCTGAAAGCGGCGATGGCGAAGTGTCGGCCAGGCTGCGGCCGGCTGATGGAATGGGCTCATCGGGCAGAACAGGAGGCGATGGGTCGGGCCGATGTCATCACGGCGACCTCCGAGCAGGATCGTGATCGCCTGAAGGAGCTGTTTGGCGGGCGAGCGGGCTTGATCGTCCCGAACGGCGTCGATGACGCCCTGCTGGTGGAACCGAGCGCCACGGAACGGTCGCAAGCTCGCCGGCGGCTGCTGATCGATCTCGGCTTGGGGCCCGAAGACGAACGGACCATCGCGGTGTTCATCGGGTCAAATCATCTCCCGAATCACGCCGCCGCGGATCTTCTGTCCGAGCTCGCTGGCCGGAGCCAGGATCTGATCATTGTCCTGGCCGGTGCCCATTCGGAGAGATTTCGCCCCCATGCGCATCGGGTAGGTCGTTTCTCCGACGCGGCACTCCGTCCCCTGCTGTTCGCGGCCGATGTCGCGCTGAACCCGGTCGCCGCCGGCTCGGGCACCAACTTGAAGCTCATCGAGGCTCTTGCGGCCGGGGTCCCTGTTGTGGCCAGCACGGTAGGGGCCCGCGGTCTCGACGACCCCGACCAGGTGGTGACCATCGCAGACCATGATCTCGACGCGGCCATCCGCAATATCAGCACCGATCCGGCCACCTCGAGCCGGGTCCAAGCCGGTCGCTCGGTCGCCCGGCGCCAGACGTGGCATCGGGCCGTCGCCCCCCTGGCGGCAGCCCTCGGCGTGGCGCCCGGGTCACCATCGCCCCAGTGAGCCGAACGTCTCGTTTTCGGCTCATCCTCTCAAGTCCTGGCGGGTCCTGCGCCGATAGGCGTGAGTGTCGATCGATGCTCACGACCCCGGGCTGACCGGTTGGACCGCGGGTCTGGACCGGGCCGGCCTCGAAGCGCTCTGGTCCACGCACGAAAGGCTGGCTCGGCGTATCGCCTCCGCCATGCTCGGCTCGCGCGACGAGGTCGACGACGCCTTGGCGTCGGTGCTGGGTGAGTTCTTGGCCCTGCTTCTCGCCCCGTTCCCGGAGGTGTCGGACGAGACCTTCGAATGTGCGCTGGTCCGCGCGACAGCGACCGAGGTACTGAGCAGGACTGGGGGAGCGTCGGGGGCGGGTGATCTGGAGTGGGCGACCCGCCGTGCGGATCTCCAAGCCCGGCTCAGCCAGCCGTGGTTCCTCTTGGATTGGCCACCGAACACGGCGGCCGCCAACCTGTACGAGGCCCTTCCCCAACACGCCGGGGCACCGGTCTTACCGCCAGATCCCCCTGCTGGATCACGCTCCGGGTTGGCGCGTGGCCTCATCGAATCCCAAGTTTCCATGACGGCGGAGGATCTGGAAGCACGGCTTCTGGAGGTCCACCATCGTCATTCGACCCGGCTGATCTGTCGTCAGGTGGCGAACTATCTCGAGGGCTACCTGGCCGGCCGCCTCCGAGGCGCCAGCGAGATGACCGTCGTCGATCATCTCACGACCTGCAACCGCTGCCAGGAACTGGCGGTGCGGCTCGAGCGCCTCCATGCGGGAGCCGACGTGCACACGCTCGCGGCCGAGGCTGGGCTCGGGCCCGTCCTTCCGGGACGAGGTGGGGAGCACGAACCACACTCGCCATTCCCGACTACCGCCGCGGCTTGGGACCCCCAGAGGTGAAGCGGGCGTCGGGCGGGTCGATGGCCCATGCCGGCGCCTCACCCCAGGTGTCCTCGCACACCAACTCGTTCATGGGTCGCCGCCGCACCGGGCCGTGTCCACCCTGGGGTACGCCCAGGGGGATCAGCGCCGTTATCTGCCACTCATCGTCGGTCGGCATGGAGATCAGTTCCCGTAGCTGAGCGTCGATCGGTCGATGCCAACCCGTGATCACCCCGCCGTAGCCCAGGGCGCGCGCCGCGAGCAGTAGGTTTTGGACCGCGGGGTAGATGTGGCCGCCGAGCTCCAACGAGTCCGGTCGATGCAACCGCAAGCACGCCAGGACGATGACCGGCGCCTCGTGCACATGGTCGACGAAGTACTGCATGGTGCGAGCCATGCGCGCCTTCGGTGAGTCCGAGGCGCGGCCGGACCCTTCGTCGTAGCCGTCGTTGGATCGTTTGGCTGCCCAGCCATCCTGAAAGGACTGGCCGATGAGGGAGCGTGCCTTCGTGGCGTTGGGCCCGTCGCGCAGGATGACAAAGCGAAAACCCTGGCGGTTGGAGCCTTGCGGGGCGCGGGTGGCGGCAAACAAGATCTTGTTCAGGTCCTCGGTGGGAATGTCCGCTCCCGGAACGTACCGGCGGATCGCTCGGGTGGTGGCCATGCCGTCGAGCAGGCCAATCGGCTCGTGTTCGCCAGAAGATCCCGCGGGGGTATCGGTGTTCATGTCCCTTCGCTAACACGCGCTGGTGCCGTTCGAAAGTGGACCGCGGAAACATTCCGGCTCGACCTCCCAAAATCGAGTTGCCTCCCGCTCTTTGGTGATGACGGCTGAATGGCCGGCGGGCGAATGTCGGCGCACAGTTGGGTTCGACACGGCCCAGGCGGGAGAATGTGACCTATGGCTGACATCGTGGAGCAGACCCTGCCCGTCGTCGACGTCGGACCGGCGCTCGGCGACGACCCGACGGGAGTCGAGACCGTCGCCGCGAGCCTCGACGAGGCCTACCGGAGGATCGGGTTTTGCTATCTGACGGGCCATGGGATCGCCGAGGGCTTGCTCGACGATGTGTTCGCAGCATCGTCGGAGTTCCACGCCCTGCCCCTCGAGGACAAGCGGGCTCTCACCCTCAACCGGTGGCATCGTGGCTTCATCGAGATCGATACGTCGGTCATCCGTTCCTCGACCGTCGACACGGTTCGCCAGCCGAATCAGAGTGAATCGCTGATGGTCATGCACGAGCTGGCCCCGGACCATCCCGACCGATTGAGGGGAGCGCCTCTCGCCGGCCCCAATCAGTGGCCCGACAATCTCCCCGGGTTCCGCGAACGGGTTCTGGCGTACGACGCGGCGATGGCCGATCTGTGTCGACGGCTGGTCCGCACGATCGCGGTGGCGCTCGGCGAGCCGATCGACCGGTTCGATTCGGCGTTTGCGGAGCCGATCACCTTTCTTCGGCTGCTGCGCTACCCGCCTCACCGCGCCGATGCGCCGGCGGACATGTTCGGCGCCGCTCCGCACTCGGACTACGGCTTCATCACCGTGCTGGCCCAACACGAACTGTCCGGACTCGAGGTACGCCGACCGGATCAAACCTGGGTACCGGCGCCGGTGATCGACAACGCGTTCGTGATGAACTGTGGCGACATCCTTCATCGCTGGAGCAACGGTCGGTGGCTCTCGACCCCCCACCGCGTGATCAACGGCCATGACCGGTTCCGGTACTCGGCGCCGTACTTTTTTGATCCCCATCCGTCGGTCGTGGTCGAACCGTTGGCCGGCAGTGTCGAGGACGGCGTGGCCCCGAAGTACGAGCCCGTCGTCTACGGGGACTACCTCATGAGTCGACTCGAGAAGAACTACAGCCAGCACCAACAAGATGAGCCCAGCCGACCATGAAGACCGACAAGGGGTATGCGTGAGCACAGACGCGATGTTGAAGGGGTACCGGATACTCGACCTGTCGCAGTATCTGGCGGGACCGATGATCACCCGACTCCTCGCCGAGCTGGGGCCGGAGATCATCAAGGTCGAGCTCGCGCCGGAAGGGGACCCGAGCCGCCAGCTGGCGTGGATCGTCGACGGTCGTAGCAGCGTGTATGTGCAGACCAATCGGGGCAAGCAGAGCATCTGTATCGACTGGAACACCGAGGAGGGGCTCCAGATCATCAAGGACCTGGTCGCCACCAGCGATGTGGTGATAGAGAACTTTGCCAACGGTGTGCTGGAACGCAGGGGCCTCGACTACGAGCAGCTGATCAAGGTCAATCCCGAGCTGGTCATGGTGTCGATCTCCGCCTACGGCCAGACCAGTCCGTGGTCGGACCGGCCGGGCTTCGATGGGGTGATCCAGGCCACCTCGGGTCTCATGCACATGACCGGTGATCCTGAGGGGCCGCCGTCGATGGTCGGTTTCGCCATCGCCGACAACTCGACTGCGGTACACGGCTTCGCGGCGCTGGGGTATGCGTTGTTGCACCGGGAACGGACCGGTGAGGGCCAACACATCGACATCGCCATGGCCGACGTGATGTTCCATCTTCAGGATCAGCTCTCCCAGTACTCGGCGTCCAAGGGGCAGTTCCATCCGAATCGAGTCGGTCAGCACCATTCTCTGTACTGCCCGATCGGGACCTACGAGGTGGCTGACGGCTACGGCTTCTTGCTCGTGCTTCAGCGCCAGTGGAAGAACCTGTGCGAGGCGATGGGAAGACCGGACCTGGAGAACGACCCCCGGTTCGCGGAGGCGTCGGCTCGGGTCGAGAACAGGACCGAGCTGATAAAGCTCATCCAGGAGTGGTTCCTCGCGTTCCCGTCGGGTGATGCGGCGGTGGAACACTGTCGCCGTCATCGGGTTCCGTTCGGGCTGGTGATGGACCCGATCGACGCGATCGGTCACCCCCATTTCGAGGCCCGCAACATGATCCGTCGGGTGGAAGATCCATGGATTGACGGGTTGATGATCCCGGGATTCCCCCTGAAGTTCTCCGCCCAGCCCGAACGGGTGGCTCACCGGGCCCCGACCTTGGGCGAACACAACCGGTCGGTGATGTCCGACCTGCTCGGGTACGACGACGAGCGGATCACCGAGCTCGAATCGACCGGCGTCGTTCGCCGCGGCGACCGCTGACCGGACCCCGCGCCGACCCGCCGCACAGGTTGACTCTGGTCAAGATGTCAGCATATGCTGACGGCGATGACGACTGCTCGGGACCTGGCCGCAAAAGCCAGCGAGGTCGGTGATCCGATGGCTGGGCTCGCGGCGGTGGCAGCCCTTCGTCGGCTTACCGAGGACCTCGAGGTGCTTCACGTGGACCACGCGCGGCAGGCTGGGTTGTCATGGCGAGAGATCGCTGAAGCCCTCGGAGTGACCAAACAGACCGTGCACCGCAAGCATCGTTGGAGGTAGCTGATGTTCGAGCGATTCACCGACGAGGCTCGTAGCGTCGTTGAGGGCGCACGGGGCCAAGCGCTCCGGCTCGGGGACCATCATGTGGGCACCGAGCATCTGCTCTTGACCCTCTCGGAGGGGGACGGGCCCGCGGCAGAACTGTTGGGTGCGGAAGGGATCACCGCGGAGGGGATCCTCGCCGAGCGGAGCGGTTTTGTCCGACGATCCGACGGCCCGTGCGAATCTGATCGTGACGCCCTGGCCGGTCTCGGTATCGACCTCGACCTGGTCCGAAATGTCGTGGACTCGAAGTTCGGTGCGGGAGCGCTCGCACGGAGCAGGGCCATCCGCCGTCACCGGCGGCGAGGGTGGCGGCCTGGGACACCGTCGTGCGAGATAGCGCTCGGTTCGGGCTATGTCCCCTTCAGCGAGCCGGCCAAGAGGACTCTGGAGCAGTCGTTGCGCGCCTCGCTTCGACTCGGGCAGAACCATGTCGGACCCGAACATGTCGGACTCGGCCTGCTCAGCGAACCCGACGGCTTGGGTTGTGCCATCCTCGCTCGCCAAGGAGTGAGCCTGGAAGCTCTGCGCGCGGCTCTCGAACGGGCGGCGCGCCGGTCAGCTTCGTAGGCTCGTCGGCGAAGGTTTTCGTGGCCCTGTGCGTCGCGGTCGACGGTCGTGTCCTACCGCCTTGGGGTCCAGCGGAAATAGCGGATGGCGATCACGGCGCTGAACCCACCCCACAACGCCAGCACCAGCCAATGGTCGGTGGGCCAGGGGGTGCCGTCCACGAAGGGATCGAAGCTGCCTTGCAGCGCTTGGTTGAGGTGGGCGACGGGAAAAATGTTGCCCACGGTGCTGACCCAGCCCGGCACTTGGCTATCGGGTATGAAGACGCCGCTGACGAAATACAGCGGCAACATGATGGCGTTGGTTACCGCTGGCGCGGCGTCCTCGGACGGGATGATCGTGGTCAAGGCCAATCCGATGGCCGAGAACGCGCCGGCGCCCAGCGCGAGGCTGATGATCAGGGTGGGCAGGGTGGAGAGATTGAACGCCACGCCATAGAAGATCCGTCCGATCACGGTGATAAGCACGGTCATCATCGTTGAGATCACAATGCCGGTCAGCGCCTGGGACAGGATGAAGATCCGAGGCGGAAGCGGTGTGCCGCGTACCCGCTTCAATATCCCGCGCTCCCGACGCGCCGTCATCGACATGGCGAGATTGACTGCGGTGGCCGAAACGATGGCCAACGTCAAAATGCCGGGCACATAGAGCGTGGCCACCGTCGCGCCGTTGTCCAGGGTCTCGTTGCCGAAGATCGAGGTGAAGATGACCAGGAAGATGATCGGCAGGATCACGGTGAAAAAGCTGGCGGCTGGATTGCGCCGGAAGATCAACAGGTCGAAGTCGACCTGATGCTTGAGCTGGGATGCCGTGCTCATGCCGGTGTTGCCTCCGAAGGGGAATTGGTGAGCTGGAGATACACATCTTCGAGGGTCGGCCGGGTCACTTCCAGTTCGGGCAGGGCCACATCATTGTCGACCGCCCAGCCGACAAGGGTGTGCAGTTTGGGCACCACGTCGTCGCCGGAGATGACGGCGAGATCCGATTCGTCGGGCACCGACCAGTCGAGCTGGTTCGGCGGCTGGAGACCATCGGGGTCATAGCGCCAGACGATTCGGCTCGTGGCGTGGACCTGTTCGGCCAGTTCGGCCGCGGTGCCATTCGCCACGATGACACCCGCGGCGATCACGAGGATTCGGTCGGCCAGGTGTTCGGCTTCGTCCATGTAGTGGGTGGTCAACAACACCGTCTTTCCCAGTTCGCGCAGCGCTTCGATCATCACCCACGACTCGCGACGGGCCGAGGGATCGAAACCGGTCGTCGGTTCGTCGAGGAACACCAGCTCCGGGTCACCGACCAGGGCCATCCCGAGATCGAGGCGTCGTTTCTGACCACCGGACAGCTTGCGGGTTCGCTGGTCACGGCTGTCGGACAGCCCGACGAGCTCAAGGATCTCGAGGGGGTCCCGTGGCCGGTCGTAGTAGGCGGCCTGCATTTTGAGTGACTCCAGGGCCGTCAGCTCGGGAGTGGGCTCCGATTCCTGGAGCACGATTCCGACCCGTTCGCGCCAGGCGAGCGGGGCGAGGGCGGGATCCTGGCCGAGCACCTGGACCTGGCCCGAGTCCCGCTCCCGGAAGCCTTCGAGGATCTCGATGGTCGTGGTCTTTCCGGCCCCGTTGGGCCCGAGGAACGCCACGATCTCCCCGGTCCGAACCTGGAGGTCGATGCCCTTCACGACCTCGATGTCGCCGTAGGATTTTGTGAGGTCAGCGGCATCGATGGCCAGCTTCGAGGGGGGCAACGCGCTCATGCACTCTGTCTACGCTGCGCAAGGCCCGGCTGTCATCCTCCTGGATGCTCGATCCGGGTCGTCCTCAGGTAGGACTCGTAGCGATCGAGCGGGAAGAGGGCGATAGCGTGAGGTGATGGCGCCCCGTTCCGGACCCTTCCGAAGGCGCTTGACCGCGCTCACCTCGGCCGTTGGGCTGGTGTTGGCGGGGTTGATCATCCTCTGGGTCATCGAGGGGATCGACGCTTGGCTGTTGAGCGATCGCCTCCAGCGCCACGGCATTCACCCCCGGGATATCGACGAGCTCGACGGGATCCTGTGGTCACCGTTTCTGCACTCGGGCTGGGAACATCTGGTCTCGAACAGCTTCACCTATCTTGCCCTGGGCGCGCTGGTGGCGATCCGCGGCCGTCGCTATTGGCTGCTGGTCACCCTGTTCTCTGCGGTGTTCGGGGGTGGGCTCACCTGGTTGTTCGCCGCGGGTGGCAATCACATCGGGGCCAGCGGAGTGGTGTTCGGCTATCTGGGTGCGCTGATCGGGGCCGCGGTGTTCGAACGCCGGCTCGCCGCTATCGGCCCCGCGCTGATCGCGATGATGTTCTACAGCGGTATGGCGGTGGGCTTCGTCCCTCAGGACGGCATTTCCTGGGAGGGCCATATCTTCGGGGCGTTGGCGGGATTTGTGGCGGCGAAGCTGCTCGCGACGCCGCGGCCGCCCCCGCCTGAGCTCACCGACGAGGAGATCGGGTTCGACTGGGACTAGTAGGGGCAGGGTGCTGCGCAGCGAGATCGCGGCGTGTCGATCTGACGAACACATGATCCAAGCCGAGGACTATCCTTCGGCCATGTACGAGATCAGTCGGCTCGGGCCCGTGTTCGGAGCGGAAGTGCACGGCATGGATCTGGGGAGTGAGCTCTCCGGTGAGCAGTTCGCGTTCGTCCGCGAGGCGCTCATCACCCATGAAGTGCTCAAGCTGAAAGACCAGAACATCACCGCCGAACAACAGCTGGCCTTCGGTCGCCGATTCGGCAAGCTGCTGGTCAGCCCGTTCTCCCCCAACGCGGACGAGGCCCCCGAGCTGATCGTGCTCGACACCCATCGCCACGGACGCAAACCGCTGACCGACATCTGGCACAGCGATGAGACCTACCGCCCCGAACCACCTTTCGTGACGATCCTGCGGGCATGTATCGTCCCGGAGCTCGGCGGCGACACCATGTTCGCCAGCATGCGCGCAGCCTACGAAAGGTTGAGCGACCGGATGAAGACCTTGATCAGCGGGTTGACGGCCTACCACGATTTTGGTCGGTTCGATCAGCTGTTCTCCGGGGACGCCGACCGCCGAAAGATGCTGCACGAGGTCGAGCTGGCGCTACCCCACCCGAACCATCCCGTCGTTCGACTCCACCCCGAGACCGGCCGCAAAGTGCTGTTCGTCAATCGTCATTTCACCACCCGGATCAACGAGCTTCCCGACGACGAAGGGCGAGCGATCCTCGAGTTCCTGCTCGGTCGAACGGGGGTGGCCGAGACCCAGCTGCGGGTCAGTTGGGAACCCAACACCGTCGTACTGTGGGACAACCGCTCGGTCCAGCACTACGCACCCTATGACTATTACCCCCAGCGTCGTCGGATGGAACGGGTTACCGTCGCCGGTGCGGCGCCGCTGGCCGACATCGAGTCGTGCTCGGTGGCCGTTCCTCGGATGGAGGTTGAAGGGGTGCCCGACCAGCCTCCGGGACTGCCCGAACCAGCATCGTCGCCGGCGCGACCGTTTGAGCGCCAGGGTTCGGGGCGATGACGGAGCCCGAGACCGCGCTGGACATGACGGTGTTCACCGGCGAGCGGTCGATGGCCGGCTATCGCCTCAACAAGCTGGCCGCGAGTCTCACCGATCCGGCCAACCGCGCCAGCTTCCTCGATGACGAGGCGGCCTACTGTGATCGTTACGCCCTGACCACCGAGGAGCAACACCTGGTCCTCGAGCGGGACTGGACCGGCATGGTCGCCGCGGGCGGCAACGTGTACGTGTTCTTGAAGGTCGCCGCGACGGTGGGGTCCAATCTGTTGGAGGTCGGAGCCAAAATGCGCGGGGAGACGGTCGAGGAGTTCATCGCCGCCCGCCCATCGCCCGGGGCGGTCAGCTGATGGGCATGATCGTGGGGGGCATCGGTGTGAGTCATGCCCCGTCGCTGGCGAGGGCCTATGACCGCCAGCTCGGTGACCAACCCGACTGGCACGACATCTTCGTCAGCTTCGACCCGGCGGCTGCCTGGCTGGCCGACCTCGAGCCCGATGCGCTGGTGGTGGTCTACAACGATCATGTCAACCAGTTCTTCTTCGACGCCTACCCGACGTTTGCGCTCGGGGTGGCCGACGAGTTCCCCCAGGCCGACGAGGGGTGGGGGAAACGGGATCTGCCCGACCTCTCCGGCGACAGCGCCCTCGGCTGGCACCTGGCCCGCAGTCTCGTCGCCCAGGAGTTCGACCCGACCATCTGTCAGGAGCTGGCGGTCGACCACGGGATCTACTCGGTTCTGCCCTTCCTGGCCGAACCCCCCTGGGCCACGCCGATCGTGCCGTTGGCGGTCAACGTGATTCGCCATCCTTTGCCAACCCCCCGTCGGTGTCACCGTCTCGGAGCCGCTCTACGCTACGCGGTCGAGTCCTATGACCGAGATACCAGGGTCGTGGTGATCGCCACCGGGGGCATGTCCCATCAGCTCCACGGCTCCGATTTCGGGGCGCTGAACCCGCAGTGGGACAACGAGTTCCTCGACCTGTTGGAGCTGGATCCCGACGCGTTGTGCGACCTCGACCATCTCGACTACATGAAACGGGGCGGGTCCGAGTCGGTCGAGGTCATCATGTGGCTGGTCATGCGGGGGGCCATGGGAGGAGCAGTCGATCGGATCCACCGCGCCTACCACGCGCCGGCGCTGACCGGCTACGGCCTGATCTGTTTCGAACCCGTGGACTAGTGTCCGGCATGGCTAGTGAGGTCACGAATCCATCATCAACGCATCCTTACGGGACATGGGAACGAGGATGTGCCTGCAGGCCTACGAGGGCCTGAGCGCTGCGTTTGGACGCCAGCAGCCAACTACCGAGGTTCGTTCGTGAGAGAGATTGATCTGAAGATCGGCCGCAAGCAGTATAAAATCTCGACCGACGACTCCTATCTGGATAACGCGAACGGCCACTTCGAACCGGATATGGTCAAACTTTTCAGCCTCCTTGTCCATCGAGGCGACACCGTGATTGATGTGGGTGCGAACATCGGCTGTACCGCCCTGTTGTTCAATCAGCTGGCCCGTGAGGTTCACGCCTTTGAACCGTCCAAGCCGTCGTACGACCTGCTCGAGACCAACTTGAAAAAGGCCAAGGCCAAGAAGGTCACCACCTACAACATGGGACTCGGCGATGAGCCTTCGAGCGCCGAGCTGACATACGCAGCCACGAACCGTTCCGGTGGATTTGTCTCGGACAGAACGAAGGTCAACGCGGGCCACACTACCGAATCGATCGCGATCGATACCCTGGACCGGGTCGTTGCTGCCCAGGTGATTGACAAGATCGACTTCATGAAGGTCGACATCGAAGGCTTCGAGATGCGGATGCTGCAAGGAGGTCGACGGACCATTGAACGCCTGCGTCCAACCTGTGTAGTCGAGTTGAACCATTGGTGTTTGAACGCGTTCCAACGGACCTCGGTCCCAGAGTTTCTCGACTTTTTGAAAGAGATTTTCCCGGTTCTCTATGCCGTTCAGGGTGACACCTACCGGGACCTGTACGACCAGGACCAGATGTATGACGTGTTGTACCACCACATCGTGAGCTTTCAGTTCGCCAATCTGGTCTGCGGGTTCGACACCGACGGCCCGATCAAGAAGTTTCTGGAGACCTACCGGTACGCATAGCCGAGCACCAGGGGAACATGGACTGGTTTGAGCCGGCCGGCACAGCTGGGTCTCAGCCGTTGGGGTTGGGGGCGAGCAACGGGAGCTGCTTGGCCGGGGACTCCGGGTCGGTGCCCGACCGATCGTCCAGGTCGCCGAAGTTGAGCTGTGCCCGGTCGGCGGCGAGGCGGCCGCTCACTTGGCCGGCCAGATCGAAGCCACTTCGTACCCGTGACTCAACGATCGTTTCGCCGAAGCGCTCGTCTACGGCTTGGTCCACCCGATCCTCGCGTGAGGCAAGAACCGGCAACAGCGAGCGGCCATGGGTGGTCTCGGCCTCGGCCATCACCGATCGGTTGATCTCGGCCAACCGATCGGCGATGCGGTCGGTGTAGGACAACAAGAACGCCGACCGGTATGACTGGCTACGGGTGCGGGTCCCGGCGGGGGCGTTTGCGGCTGCCTCGGCCATGGCGGTCTGGGCCTGCACGAGTAGGGACGTGAACATCAGCTCGACGGCGGAGACGTCGGTGGGGAACCCGACAATGGTCGACAGGTCCAACCGGCTGTGGAACACCGACCGGCATCGGCTGGCCTTGGCCACTACCTGTAACAGCCATGACTTCGCGTCCGCGTAGGGCGCATCGACCGGTACCCGCACCGCGACCGGAGCGTCGGCCTCGTCGGCGGAGAGCCGTTCGACCATGGCGAGGTCGATGGCGTGACGGGTCATCAACTCCTGTGCCTTGGCGGTGAAGGCCAGCGACTCGGCCTCGAAGTCGGTGGACTCCGCTTTGGCCAGCAAGGCTCGGATCCGCTCCAGCACCGGATCGGTGTCGCCAGCGCTGGGTGCCGCCGGCCGCGCCGAGGCTGAGGCTGAGGCGCGGCTTCGGTCGGTGCCGGCCCCGGGCGGGGGGAGTAGTTCGTCCAGCGGTGGCAGCGAGTACAGGTTCGTTAACCCGTCGACGATGGCGTCGATAGCGTTGTCCCAGTCGGGTACATCGGCTTCCAGCCATGTGCGGAGCCAGCCCGGCCGGCGCCCAACCGCGGGTAGCGCCAGGTTTTCGAGTTGAGCCGCCCACCGGGGGTCGATGGTGTCGGGACGGCGGCGCGCGTGGTCCGCCGAGATGGCCGCCACGATCGCCCGGGCTCCGGGTGATCGGGCACAGCCGCGCCGGGCCTGGCGGGCGAGCTCGGCCGGTTGCCAACCGTTGTCCCACAGTGATCCCACGAGCCGATCGAAGATCCCCTCGGCCTCCCGCTGGACGAGCGGCGGGTGCATGTCGCGCAACGCAGCCCGGCCGCGTTCGGCGAAGTCGTCACCACGCTGGTCGGGGTTGACAATCATGTGCAAGAGAGCGTTTGCCCGTTCGGCCGGGCTGAACCCGATGTCGGCGTGGTCGCCATCGGCCGGATCGTCGCCCCATCCCGCTCGTGCCCGGCGCGAACCCCGCGGGCTGCCACCGGGTGTCCCGCCGTGGGGGCGTCGAGCCTTCGCCCGCGCCTTTGCGTTACGTCTCGCCTTGTTGTTCTTGCCCACGATCGTCGTCCGTTCCCTCGTCGCCCTTGCCGTCGTCGGCCGGTGACCGGCGCGCTGTCGCTCGCCCCTGGCCGAGAGCGGTCGCCCTACTCCAGGACACGAAGGTAGCAACAGCCGGTGACGTTTTCGGGGACAAGAGGCCGGATAGGGAATGGAGTCACATGTCGGATTCGCCGCACGGGGACTGGGTTCGCGGGGTTTGGGTCGTGATCACTCGATGGGTGGGCGCCGTGCCAAGGGTCTGCGTGGCCTGAACGCCCGCCCGGAGGGCAGTTGTGCGCAAGCTGGTCACACCACCGGCCCTGCAAACGGTGGATCGAAGCTAAGTCAGCTCGTCGAAATCGACCACCTGCTATGGATCGACCGTGCCGCTAGAAGGCGTGCCGCTAGTACCTGTCGATCACCGCTTGCGCGAACTCGGTGCACATCTCGTATTGGCGGTCGGCTGGCGCGATGAAGTTGACGCCGGTCAAGCCTTGGGCTTCGAGCGCCCTCAATTGTTCGATGATCTCGTCGGGTGGCCCGGCGACACAGAAGGTCTTGATGAGCTCAGGGGTGACGAACCGGGCTTCGGCTGGATCGAGATGGCCATAGTGGCTGGCGTGGGCTTCGGTGAAGCTGCGGTCGGCATCGCGCTCCACGCGGAACGCAACGTACTGGTCCCAGATCGATTGCGCGAACGCCGGCGGTTCAGCGCCGGTCTCGCGATAGCGGTCATACAGATAGTGGATATTGACGAGGATCGATGATCCGACCTCTTGGATGGCACGCTCGGAATCCAACGCCTCTCCCGGTTCGAGCAGCAACATGTTCACCAAGGCGGTGATCTCGAACCCGTCGGGCAGGGTGCGCCCGACCCGTTCGGCGCCGAGGCGGGCGTTCGCCAGCACCTCGGGGATCGGCCCACCCCGGGGTATCCCGGTGATGATCCCGTCGCCGAGCTCGCCGCCGAGCGCCTGGGCTCGTGGGCCGAAGCCGCCCACATGGATCGGGATCGTATGCTCGATGTCGATATGGCCCAGCTCCAGGCTCTGGAAGCTGATGGGCTCGGTCAACCCGTTGGCGGTGTAGTCGACCGTCTCCCCGGCGAGCAGGCCTCGGATGACACGGAGATGTTCGGCGTAGTCGGCGACCTTCATCGGTACCTGGCCCATGGCTCTCATCGCGGTGTTGCCCGTGCCGACCCCGAGAAACGTCCGCCCCGGTGCGAGCCGATTGATGGTGGCGATGGCGTTGGCGGTGACCGGTGCCATCCGTAGAGCGGGGATCGCCACCCCCGAGCCGATGCGGATCGATCGAGTTCGATCGGCGGCCAACGCCATGACGGCCCAGATGTTCGAGCGGATCATCGGGCTGTCCCACACCCAACAGAAGTCATACCCGGCCCGCTCGGCCTGAACGACGAGGTCGATCTCATCGACCTGGCTGATGCTGATCCCGAAATGCATGAGAGATTCCTAACATCTGCTGGATATTCTTGGGCCGAATCCGTCGATCTCGTTTTCCAGCACGGGTTCGGAAGGGGTGCACATGGCCGCACGATCGGGGGCCGAGTATCTGGCCGGTCTGGCCGACGACCGCGAAATATGGCTCGACGGGGAGCGGGTCGTCAACGTCGCGGAAGATCCCCGGCTCGGGGGCGCGGCTCACGCCATCGCAGAGCTCTACGACCTCCAGCTGCGGTCCGACCTGATCGACGAGATGACCTACGAGTCGCCGACTACCGGGGACCGTGTGGGCCTGTCGTACATCGAGCCGCGGCGCGCCCGGGATCTGGAGCGGCGGCGAGCCATGGTCAAGCGGTGGATGGATCACACGTCGGGCATGTTCGGTCGCTCGGCCGATTTCATGAACATCATGGTCACCGGGCTGGCCACCGCCTGGGCGGATTTTGATCGGCCCGAGCGACCCTATGGCCGCTTCTTGAGGGCGTACTACGAGCAGATCCGGGAGGACGATCTCGTTCTGACCCACACGCTCGTCACCCCCCAGTTCGACCGGTCCCGACCGGTCGAACAACAGGACAACGACGTGGCGGCGCATGTGGTGGGCGAAACCGCCGAGGGCTGGATCGTCCGCGGCGCACGGATGGTCTCGACGCTGTGCGCGCACAGCGACGAGATGTTCGTGGCCCCGTCGAGCTATCTCGCCAACGACGAAGGCGCGGACCGGTTTGCGTTCTGTTTCGCGTTGCCGATCTCGACGCCGGGAATGCGGTTTGTCTGTCGCCCGTCGCTCACCCCCCAAGGCGCGGCCTCGGCGATGGATCACCCCCTGAGCCATCGTCTCGACGAGCTCGACGGCATGGTCGTGTTCGACGATGTGCTCGTGCCCTGGGAGCGCACCTTCGTCTACCGGGACGTTGAGATGTGTAACGGCCTGTTCAATCGGACGGGCGCGATGGAACAGGTCATGCACCAGTTCTCGACGAAGAACCTTGCCAAGGCCGAGTTCATGATGGGCCTGGCCTTCCGTGTGGCTGAAACGACCAACGTCGATCATCATCTGCACGTACAGGGCATGTTGAGCGAGCTGATCGTGTTCGCCGAGCAGGTCCGGAGCGCGCTGAGGGCCTCGGAGGCCGACGCCACCCCCGGCCGAGACGGGGTGTACTCGCCGGCTTCGATGCCGCTGTGGACGGTCCGCCAAACGTTCCCCCAACAGTTTCAGCGGATGTGCGAGATCGTCCAGATCATCGGGGCGGGTGGACTCGTCGCGGTGCCCTCTTACGCCGAGCTCGACGGGCCGCGCTCAGACGACGTCGAGCACTATTTTCAGGCGGCCAACGCCGGGGCCCGGGAACGGATCAGACTGTTCCGCCTGGCGTGGGATGCGTCCTCGTCGGGCTTTGCCGGCCGCCAGCAGCTCTATGAGCGGTACTACTCGGGCGATCCGGTGCGGTTGGCCGCCGCCCTGTTCGACCTCTACGACAAGGACCCGTACAAGGACCGTATCGATCATCTCCTCGACGATCTCGAGTCTCGCCAGAGTCCACCGGGCGCGAGTCGGGCTTTCCAGTGAGCGGAGGGCGTGAGGATCGATTGGGGGTCGACGTCGGCGGTGTCGCTCTGGCCAACCCGCTGATCTGTGGCGCGGGTGAACACCTGATCACCGCCGGGGGAGTCAAGGCCGCGATCGCGGCTGGGGCTGGGGCGGTCGTGGTGAAGTCGGCCAACGAGAGCGACGCGGCCCGCCGCCAGCTCGGCCATACCGACTACGCGTTGGTCGACACCGACTGGGCGCGGCTGGCATGGGACTTCGACCCGCCGGCCGGGGCCAGCCTGTTGAATCGGTCCGGGTTGTACCCCGGGACGTTCGAGGAATGGTTGGAACTGGTCGCCGGGCTCGTCGCTGAACAGAGCGGGAGCGTCGTGGTGCCAAGCATCATCCCCGCGAACTACGAGCGTGCGGTGGACTTGGCCGTCGAGACCGTGGCCAGGACCGGGTGCGCCGCATTGGAGATCAATGTCGGGGCCCCGCACGCCGGCGAAGCAACACCTGGGGCCATCACTCTCGAGCGGGAGGCGATCCGGGTCCAAGAGCTGACGTCCACGATCGTCGAGGCGATTCCGGTGCCGATCTGGCTGAAGCTCACCGGCCAGAGCGACGACGTCGCGGGTTTAGCCGCGGCCGCGTTCGCCGGAGGCGCCGACGCGGTGACCCTCATGGGGCGGTTCATGGCCATGCTGCCCGATGTGGATACCCAGGCGCCGGTATTGGGAACGATGGCGGCCTACGGCGGGGGTTGGGCTCTGCCGCTGACCTGTCGCTGGCTGGCGCTCACCCGCGAGCGGGTCGGCGCCGACCGATGCCTGGTGGCCACCAACGGGGCGCGGACCGGGCTCGACATCGTGCGGTTCTTGCTCGCAGGGGCCACCGCGGTGCAGCTCAACAGCGCTGTGCTCACCGGCGGGTTCGACGTCATCATCCGAGCTTTGTCCGAGCTCGACGACTATCTGGTCGCGCGGGGCGATACCGCGGGGGGCATCGTCGGCCGGGCGGCGGACAGGCTGGGTGGCTACACCGACCAGCCCTACGATCCGGACCGTTGGCGAGATTTTGTGCCCTCGGCCGCCCGGGTCCCCCCTGACCTGGCTTGATCTGAAAGGCTCAGGCAGGCCCAGGCTGAGCTGGAAGCTCAGTGAATTTCATCGACAAACAGGGAGACAACATGGCCGGACTAGTGACCTACGAAACCGACGGACGGGTGGCGACGGTCAGTCTCAACCGGCCGGAGAAGATGAACGCCATCACCGCTGAGCTGCAACAGGACCTGCTCGAGGCGCTGGGGAACGCGGCGGCCGACCCCGGCATACATGTCGCGGTCGTGACCGGCCGGGGGCGGGCGTTCAGCGCCGGCTACGACATCAGCGGCGCCAGCGGGCCACCCCCCGGAGTGCCGGCGGACCGCCAGTGGCTCGAAGAGATGATGCGGGGTTGGTTGGCCATCTGGGACCTTCCCCTGGCGGTTGTGGCCAAGGTGAACGGGCCGTGCCTGGCCGGTGGAACCCAGCTGGCGTCGATCTGTGACGTCACGTTCGTGGCCGAGGACACGGCGGTGGGGACCCCGCGTTTGCCGCTCGGTGCCGGCTACGTGTCGGTCAACTGGACCTGGCAGGTCGGGCCCAAGAAAGCCAAGGAGATCTTCTTCCAGACCGGAGCGACGATCACCGGCGCCGAGGCCGTCGAGATGGGCCTGTTCAACCAGGCGGTCCCCGCCGATCGCCTCGACACCGTGGTCGACGAGTACGTCGCCCGGGTGGCCCGTACGCCCAAGGACATCATCGTGTTGCAGAAAAAGGCCATCAACCGCACCCAGGAGATCAAGGGTTTCCGGGAGGCGCTGATGCAAGGAGCGGAGATCGATGCCATCGCTCACACCTCCCCCGCGGTGAAAGAGGTTGGCCGGTTCATCCGTGATAACGGCCTCCGGGAGGCGCTGAGGGCCTATGAGGCCGGAGAGCTGCTCTGAAAGAGCCAGCCAGCCAGACCAGCAGCCCGAACCGAAAGGACTCCCTTCGGTTCGGGCCGGTGGTTCGGGCCGGTGGTTCGGGCCGGTGGCCGAGCGTGGGCCGCGGGTCAGCTCAGGTCTGGCGAGTCGCCGGGGTCGAGGCGCCAGGTGGCGCCATGGGACCGAATATGGCCACAGCTCGGACCGCCGAAGTGGGTGCCGAGCACCAAGGTGTGGTCATCGTTGTATCGCTCGAGGAACCCTCGGCGGGTGTCGACGGCTGTGGCCCTGTCCACGTCGGGGTTGCTCGACCAGTCGGGATGCTCGAACTGGATCGGATGATGAGCGAGGTCGCCCGTGATCACGGCGTCGGCGCCACCCGAGGAGATGCGCACACTGTGATGGCCCGGCGTGTGCCCCGGTGTCGGCTCCAACCACACGAGGTCGTTGAGCCGTAGATCCGAGGCCACGAGGTCGGCGAGACCGGCGTCGATGCACGGCCGCACACTGTCACCGACCACGTCGCCGTAGATCTGGGGCTCGACCTTCCAATGGTCCCATTCGGTCTCTCCGAACAGATACCTGGCCCGGGGAAAAGTGGGTTTCCACGCGTCGTCGACCAGGTGGGTGTTCCAGCCGACATGGTCCACGTGCAGATGGGTGCACACAACGGCGGTCACCTCGTCGGGACCGAAGCCGGCCTCGATCATGTGATCGAGGAAGCCGGTTTTCAGCCCGGCCAGACCCTCGAAGCCGGGCCGCACCTTGTCGTTGCCCGCGCAGGTGTCGACGACGATTTTCTCGTCGCCCACCTCGAGGCAAAAGGCGTGGAACGACAGTCGGAACCGTCCGGATTCGGGGTCCGCGTAGGGACCGAGAAGCCAGTCATGGGTCAACACCGTTTCCGAGGTGGCCTGCTCGATGAGGGCGGTACCCGGCCACTGTTGTTCCATCTCCAAGACCTTGGTGATCTTGACCTCACCGATCTGCCAGCTCTGCATGGTTCTCCTGTTCATCGACTTGGGAGGCCGAGAAGTTCGGCCGCCTGGGTGGGGGTGGCGATCGGCCGACCGACCTCGGCGGCCAGATCGACACATTCGGCGATCAGCTCGACGTTGGTCGGCTGACGTCCGGGGTCATAGAATTCTTCGAGCCCCACATGGAGATGACCGCCGCGCTCAAGGGCCATCCGGGCGACCGGTGTGGCCATCAGGTCGCCACCCCACACCGACACCGACCAGGGGAGCCCGCTGCCTTCGAGCATGTCGAGATAGGCGCCGAGCGCGTTTTCGGTCGGGGGTAGGCCGTAGCTCGGCCCTGTCCCACGTCCCATCACGTCGTAGGGTCCCGTGAAGTAGAGCTTGACCATCGTGCCGGCGGGCAACCGATCCTGGTGCAGATAGTGGAGGGTGGTGAACAGCCAGCCGGGCTCATAGATTGCCACCGCCGGTCCGAGCGCCAGCCGGGCGCATTGCCCGAAGAAGGCGGCGATGTCCTCAAACGTGTTGGTGTAGGTGTACCCGGTAGGGGCGCCGCTGCGCCCGATCCAGCCCACGTTCGTCGAACCCGGATCGACATAGGCCATCCTCAGCCCGGACCCGAGCTCGGCCGCAAGTATTTCCGTGTGTGCGAGGCGATCGTCGATGCCCGGGGCGACGACGCCGGTGGGGTACCAGAGGGCATCGGGCCGCTGGTCGAGTATCGGGCGCCAAGCGGCAAGATAGTCATCGGCGGCCTCTCGGCCCGTCCAGCGGATGTTGGCGTTGTGGGCGTGGATGATCGCGGCGCCGGCGTTGAGTGAGGCGATCGCATCGGCCTCGATCTCGTCCGCGGTTCTCGGTACGTTCGGGTTCCGGGACTTGGGAGCGGTTCCGTTGATGGCCGCTTCGATGATGACCGGTGTGTCCGACATGGCCCGACCCTAATCAATCGCCGTGTGTCCAATCGCCGTGTGTCTAATCTCTGTGTGGCCAATCGCCGTATGCAATGATCGGTGGTCGACCGGTGACCGAGGGGGAGCAGATGGACTTCGACTACAGCCCGAAGGTGATCGAGCTCAAAGCGAAGCTCGAGGCGTTCATGGACGCACACGTGTATCCCGTCGAGCACGAGTACCACGAATTCACGATGAATCCCGAGAACCTGTGGAAGCAGCCGCCGCTCATGGAGGAGCTGAAGGTCAAGGCCCGGGAGGCGGACATCTGGAACTGGTTCCTTCCCGCCGACTACGGCGACTTCGGGGCCGGGCTCACCAATCTGGAGTTTGCGCCACTGGCCGAGGTCATGGGCCGAGCCCCATGGTCCTTCGAGGTGTTCAACTGCTCGGCCCCGGATCGGGGGAACATGGAGGTGCTGGCCAAGTACGGGACCCCCGAACAGCAGGACCAATGGCTAAGGCCGCTGCTGGAGGGGCGGATCCGGTCGACGTACGCGATGACCGAACCGCAGGTGGCATCGTCGGACGCGACGAACATCGAGCTGACCATCGAACGGGACGGCAACCAGTACGTGCTCAACGGTCGGAAGTGGTGGTCGAGCAACATCTATCACCCCCACACCGAGGTGCTGGTCACCATGGGCGTGTCGAACCCGGACAACCAACGCCATCAACGTCACTCGATGATCTTGGTCCCCAAGGACACGCCGGGCCTGGAGCTGGTTCGTCCGCTCGAGGTGTTCGGCAACTACCACTCACCGGCCGGTCACGGCGAGTTGGCCTTCCACGATGTGCGAGTACCGCTCGACAACATGATTCTGGGTGAGGGGCGGGGCTTCGAGATCGCCCAGGGCCGTCTGGGGCCGGGCCGATTCCAGTACGCGATGACCAATGTGGGGATGGCCCAGCGGTGTCTGGAGCTCATGTCGGCTCGGGCCCAACAACGCGAACCGTTCGGGCGCCAGATCAGCGATTACTCGTCGGTGCGCCAGGACATTGCTCGGGCGCGGTGCTCGATCGAACAGGCCCGACTACTGGTCCTCAAAGCCGCCGCGGAGATGGACAAGTCGGGGCCTAAGGGCGCTCGGGACTATGTCTCGATGGTCAAGATCGTGGGTCCACGGCTGGCTCAGGATGTGGCCGAACGCTCGATCCAGATCTTCGGGGGCAAAGGGGTCAGCGGCGACACCCCGATGGCCCACATGTACACGATGGGGAGACTGATGCGGATCGCGGACGGTCCCGATGAGGTGCACATGAACCAGCTCGCCAAGTTCACGATGGCCCAGGCGGACATGGCGGCCGAAGGTGGCCACGGTGGCATCTTCTGGTACGGGGACTGAGGGTCATGGAACTACGCGCCGTCGGGGCCACCCTCGACAGCAATGATCCGGAACTGATCGCCGACTTCTGGCAGGCGGCCATCGGCTTCAAGAAACGGATTGGAGACGGACAGCCCTACATCACGTTGTCGGATTCCGAGGTCGGGCGTCCGTTGAACCATCTCACTATCCAGCGGGTGCCCGAGGCCAAGATGGCGAAGCACCGGTTGCACTTCGATCTCTTTGTCACCGACGACGAGGTGGCGATCGCCGAGCTCGTGGCGTTGGGCGCGACCGTGCTCGTGCCGGCCACGGGACCGGGTCACGAGGGTATGACCGCCACGGTCATGGCCGACCCGGAAGGCGGTGAGTTCTGCGTCGTCTGCCGCCGGTCATGAGTGGCGTTCGACAGAGCAGTCAGGGCATCGCTTGACCGGGGTGGTTCCTGGGGGTGGCAGGTCTTGACCGACTCATCCGTCCTGACCGATGCCTTCTCCGGACTTGACCCGGCCTTGCGCGCGGTCGCCGACCCGGCCCGGGTCGAGCGGATGGTGGCGTACATGAGAGGCCAGTTCCCGTTCCTCGGAGTCATGGCGGCCGACCGCAGGCGTATCTCACGATCTTGTATGCGGGCGGCGCGCTCGGCCACACCCGATGATCTGCTCAGCTTCGCCGAACGGTGCTGGGATCAGCATGAACGCGAGTTCCAGTACATCGGGGCCGACGTGCTCCGCGCCGGCGCCGCCAGTCTGCGAGCCGGTGATCTCGCCCGTGTTCGCGCGCTGATACAGGAAAAGAGCTGGTGGGATACCGTCGACTCGCTCGCGGCATGGACCGTGGGACCGATGGTGGCCAACCATGCGCTGGGCTCGGAGATGGACCGCTGGATCGATGATCCCGACCTCTGGGTGGCACGCACCGCTGTGCTTCACCAGCTCTCCTACAAGGACCGCACCGACGCCCGGCGGCTCTTCGACTATGTCGAACGGCGCGCCGACGAGCCAGAGTTTTTCATGCGCAAAGCCCTCGGCTGGGCCCTACGCCAGCATGCCCGCCAAGATCCCGAGGCGGTGCGCACCTTCATCGAAGCGCACCGCGACCAGCTTTCGGGCTTGACGGTCCGCGAGGCTCTTCGCCGCCTGTGACGAGCGGTGGGCCGAGCGCCAGATTCCGGCTGAGGGGGCGGTCGGGTTGCCGGTCGTGGATGGTGCTGGGAACACCACACCCTTGACAGTTGGTCCAAATGTACGTACATTACGTTCATGGAGGCGTTGGCAAAAGTCCTGCCGTTCTTTGGTTGGGCTTCTCGGTATCAGCGGGCTGACCTGCGTCACGACCTGGCGGCTGGGGTCACCGTGGGGGCAATGCTGGTCCCCCAGGCGATGGCTTACGCCCTGTTGGCGGGGCTCCCCCCCGAGGTCGGGCTGTACGCCGCGACGGTGCCGGTGGTGGTCTATGCCCTGTTCGGCACCTCCCGGCAACTGGCGGTAGGACCCGTCGCCATCGTGTCGTTACTCACCGCCTCGGCCCTGGCGCCGCTGGTCGACGAGGGCACCGGCGCCTATCTGGCGGTCGCCGCCCTGCTGGCGGTGCTGGTCGGTGTGATCCACCTCGCGTTGGGTCTCGGCCGCCTGGGGTTTCTGGTCAACTTCTTGTCCCATTCGGTGCTGGTCGGCTTCACCGCCGCGGCCGCGCTGATCATTGGCTTTTCCCAGGCCAAACACGTACTTGGGGTCACGACCGAACGTCAGGCCCACTTCGCGGACACCGTGGTCGAGGTGGCCGACAATCTGTCCGGCGCCAATCTCGCGACCGTCATCGTTGGAGCGGTTGCCTTGGTCACGATGTTCGTGTTGAAGCGGGTTGCGCCGCGGGTCCCGGCCGCCCTCGTCGTCGTGGTCGGATCGATCCTCGCCGTTCGCCTCGGGAACTTGGAGGCGCATGGCGTCAAGGTGGTCGGAGACATTCCTGAGCACCTGCCCGCCTTCGGCTTGGTTGAACTCGATGGGGCAATGATCGGCAACCTGTTCACCACGGCGGTGGTCATCACCATCGTGGGGTTCATGGAGTCGATCGCGGTGGCCAAGGTGTATGCCCGCCGCCACCGCTACGACATCGATGCCAACCGGGAGTTGGTCGGGCTCGGTGCCGCCAACGTCGCGGCCGGTCTGTTCGGTGGATACCCGGTCACCGGAGGCTTCTCTCGCACGGCGGTCAACGACACGGCTGGGGCCCGTACTCCGCTGGCGTCACTCGTGACGGCTGCCATCGTGCTCATCACGATCGCTTTGTTGACCCCGCTGTTCGCCTCTTTGCCGAACGCGGCACTCGGGGCCATCATCATCGTGGCGGTGATCGGGCTCATCGACGTCGGCGAGATGCGCCACATCGCTTCGGTCAAGCGGAGCGACCTCATCGGTCTCGGGGTGGCGTTTTTTGCCACCTTGGTGTGGGGGATCGAGCTGGGAATTCTGGTCGCCGTCGTGGCTTCGATGCTGGTGGTGTTCGCTCGGATGTCGATGCCCCATAGCGCGGTGCTCGGCCGGGTCGAGGGTACGACCAGCTTTCGGAATATCGCCCGTTTCCCGGAGGTCGAGACGCGGGAAGGCATCCGGGTTGTCCGCATCGACGCAGCCCTGTCATTCGTCAACGCCGTCAATGTCAAGAAGTTGTTGAAAGCCCACGCCAGCTCGTTGAGCGAACAGCCGCGAGCTCTCATTGTCGATGCGTCGGGTATCAACGACCTGGACGCGACCGGGGCCGGGATGCTCGACGAGCTGCTCGACGAGCTCCAGGACCTGGACGTCACCCTGCACCTGAGTGACGTGAAGGGACCAGTGCGCGATGTCTTGCGCCACGCCGGGATCTGGGCCCGCCTGGGAGACCGAGTACACAACTCGACCAGCGGGGCCGTCGAAGCGATCACCGGTGCCCACCACCCTCCGGCCGACCAGCGCCGACTTGGAATCGATGAACGGCCCGCCATCGACGCGGACCCGTTTGATGACCAGCATAGAAAGGCAGTCCGATCATGACCCATCGCAACCATCCCGTCACCGACTACGCCACCGCGGTAGGCGCCGACGGCCAGCTCGTCGATGTCCGAGAGCCCGACGAGGTCGAGTCCGGCAGCCTCCCCGGCGCAGTGAACATCCCGCTTGGTGATCTGCCCGACCGCATCGCCGAGCTCGACGCCAAGCGCCGGGTCGTGGTCCTGTGTCGCAGCGGAGGCCGCAGCACCACCGCGTCGGAGTTGCTGACCGCGGCCGGGTTCGCCGATGTGGTCAACCTCGAAGGAGGAATGCTCGCCTTCGGGAATTGAGCCGGATCCTCCACCGATTTCATATGTACGGACATTGAAGTGGAAGCGATGTCGCAGGGTCTGTCCGACCCGAGCGGAACAACCAGGAGAGGGACCATGAAATTCACTCAGTACTACCTCGAGTGCCTGTCACAGGCTTCGTATCTGATCGGCGATGAGACCACCGGGCGAGCGGTGGTCGTCGATCCTCGTCGCGACACCGACGAGTACGTGCGTGATGCACAAGCCGATGGCCTCACCATTGAGCTGGTCCTGGAGACACACTTCCACGCGGATTTCTTGTCAGGGCACCTCGAACTGGCCGCGGCCACCGGCGCCGAGATCGGCTACTCGTCGGTCGCGGAGACTGAGTTCCCGTCGCGTCCCCTCGCCGATGGTGAACGGATCTCGCTCGGAGAGGTGGAGCTGGAGATTCTCCACACCCCGGGCCATACACCCGAGTCGATCAGCATCGTGGTGTGGGAACACGCTGATGACGAGACCCCCTACGGGGTGCTCACCGGCGACACGATGTTCATCGGTGACGTCGGTCGGCCCGACCTGTTGGCCTCGATCGGTTTCTCTCGCGACGACCTGGCCGACCAGCTCTATGACAGCCTTCACACCAAACTGCTCCCCCTGCCCGACCAAACGCGGGTCTATCCCGCCCACGGTGCCGGCTCGGCCTGTGGCAAGAACCTGTCGACCGAAACGTCGTCCACCATGGGAGACCAGCGACTGAACAACTACGCCCTGTTGGCCCCGGACAAGGCGACGTTTGTTGAGCTCGTCACCGAGGGCCAGCCGCCCGCCCCCGCCTATTTCGTGTACGACGCCATCTTGAACCGCAAGGACCGGAACCTGCTCGACGAGTCCACTCCGCCCGAGGCGATCGACCTCGCGACGACCGAAGGCCTGATGGCGGCGGGGGCATTGCTGGTCGATGGACGATCCCCTGAGGAGTTCGCCCGAGGGCATCTCATCGGCTCGATCAACGTCGGCCTCGAAGGTCGCTACGCGGAGTTTGCCGGGTCCGTCCTACCCAGTGATGTCGACATCATCTTGTTCGTCGACGACGGCTACGAGCTCGAAGCGAAGAACCGTCTGGCCCGGATCGGTTTCGATCGGGTGGTCGGCTTTGTCGACTCACCTCTCGCCGTGCTGATGGCCAATCCCACGAAGGCCGCCCGGGGGTCCCGGTTGACCGCCACCGAGTTCGAAGCCCGGAGAGGGGACATTTCCGGCCTTCAGCTCATCGACGTGCGCAATCCAGGCGAGTTCGCCCTGGGTTCGATCGAAGATGCGGTTCCGGTTCCCGTGGGCCAGCTCCGCTCTCGTCTCGACGAGCTCGATCCCGCGGCTCCGACCATTGTGTTCTGCGCCGGCGGCTACCGGTCCTCGGTAGCGGCCAGCGTCCTGCGACAGGTCGGATTCGACGATGTCTCCGACATCATCGGCGGCTACAGCGCGTGGAGCGAGCTGATGGCCCAGAGCTCGGCCTGAAAGATCGGGTCAGAACAGCTCGGGGACCAGTGATTGTTCCTCATACGGTGGCCGCAGATACTCGCCCGACTGGCGGGGGGGCAGCACCATGGGCGCCGAGGTGACGTCCTCATACGGGATCTGTGACAGAAGATGACTGATGCAGTTCAGACGGGCCCGCTTCTTGTCATCCGCGTTCACGACCCACCAGGGGGAGAGCTTGGTGTCGGTGTGATGGAACATTCGGTCCTTGGCCCGGGAGTAGTCGAGCCAATGCTTGCGCGACGCCAGGTCCATGGGCGACAGCTTCCAGCGTTTCTCCGCATTCTCGATACGGCTGCGGAACCGCCTCTCCTGTTCATCGTCGCTGACCGAGAACCAGTACTTGATCAAGATCATGCCCGAGCGGATCAGCATGTTCTCGAACTCAGGGGTCGAGCGCAGGAACTCGTCGTGTTCTTCTGGGGTACAGAAGCCCATGACCTGTTCGACGCCCGCCCGGTTGTACCAGCTCCGGTCGAACAGGATTATCTCCCCCCTGGCGGGGAGATGAGCGACATAGCGTTGGAAGTACCACTGTGACCGTTCGCGTTCGGTCGGTGTTCCCAACGCCATGATGCGCACGATCCGAGGGTTCGTGCGCTCGGCGATGCGCTTGATCGTGCCCCCCTTGCCGGCTGCGTCACGCCCTTCGAACAACACACAGACGCGAAGGTTCTCCTGAGCGACCCACGCCTGCAGCTTGACCAGCTCTCGCTGCAGCCGGTCGAGCTCGGCCTCATAGTGAGCACGGTTCATCTTTTTCGGGGGAGATGGGGCGGACTTACTCATTGGATCTCACGACCTGTTCAGGCGGGTCTCGGGGTCCGACACGCACTGTCGAACGCCTCTCGCCGCCGGTCATCCTATTCACGTCGGAACCGACCGCGACCCGCGTGCGCTTCGCGGCGGCGGCCGGGGCCCCTCGTCATCGAAGCAGGATCGCAACGGGGAGCCAAGATTAGGCTCTACCCATGCCCGACCTCGCCTTGCTCGACCAGTCCTTCGCCTCGATCATGACCACCTTGGTCCAGACCGGCGTCGCGCCCCACTATGCCGACCTCGCCGTTGACCTGGGTATCGAGGTCGAGGAGGCCAAGGCTGTCGTGCATGGCATCATGGATGCCGGTGTCCCCGGGTGGGTTCATCCCGGCACCGATTACATCGCCTCGTTCCCACCCTTCAACAATCAGCCCACCCAGTACCGGGTCTCGGTCGACGGTCAACAGTCCTGGTACGCCCAATGAGGCTTCGAAGCGCTGGCCGTGCGCTGGCTGTTTCCGGGTCGAACCATCCGTGTCGATGCACCATGTCTCGACTGTGCCGAGCCCATCCGCATCGAGATGCGCGACGACGAGATCGTCTCGATCGACCCCCCAGGCGCGGTGGGCTACACCCGAAGCCCGGTCGGTGGTGACGCCGCCAACCGGCCATTTCGTTGAGCGGGTATGAACCTCTTCCGGTCGGAAGAGCACGCGAGAGCATGGTCGGAGTTTGACGCCGACATGGCCTGGACGCTTCAGCCAATACCCTGGTGGGCCGACACGTTCTCCAACCCCATCTTCGTCGAACGCTCCCGCCCCGACTACATCTCCTGGCTGCAGGGTGAGGGCCAAGCGGCGTTTGCGGAGCTCAGGTCTCGGTTGTCCCCGTAAAGGGAAGCTCAACCGCGTAGGCCCATGGTCTCGCAGTTGAGCAGCCGGTCGGTCAACACCTCGTCCGTGCCGGAGATGACGACGACCACCCGAACCTCGGAGATCGCCCGGTCCGCACAGCGTCGCCGGGCCTCGTCGAACAGGAAGCCGCTCGCCGCCGCCCGATCCTCGGCGCGGATGCGAATGCGGTGGGGTTCAGGTCCCTTCCCGGTCGCGTTGACCACCATGGCGCCGATGAAGATGGCGGTTACCACCACGGCGATCAACGACTTCGCGATCGTGCGCCTTCTGGTGGGCGGCGCGCCCCACGGTTGAGCCCTGCCCCCCGGAATCATCGCTGATCAGCGGAAGGTGGAGATGAGGCTGGAAGAGGGCCCGGATCCGCCGACGAGGCCTTGGCGCCCCAGGATGGGTAGAACACCTTCGCCGAACCAGTAGGCCTCCTCATCGCCGCGCACCCGAGCAGGTCACAAGCTGGCGCTACCTGGGTCAGATACTGATGGGTGGGCGCTCGCCAGTGGGGGTGTTCACTGTTGGGCAACACGTCGCGAGAGTCGCCCCCGATCGGAAGAAACCAATGAACTTTCACGATTTCGCTCGCTCGATGAAACGGGCGGAGATGCCGGCGCAGAGCAGATCGATCAGCTGATCGAAACTGGTATCGAGGTCGTGGGCCAGGGGGTGTTCGCGGTTGGATTCCAGATGGCAGAAGCCGTGGATCGCCGATCTCAGAGAGTTGCCGATAGTGACGCGAGTAACCTGATCGAGGCCGTAGGAGTCCAGGGCCTTGGACAGCAGCTCGACGAGGCGGGCGATAGCAGCTTCGAGTTCGGTGTCGTCGACCGATGGACACCGGTCGGTCGCCTCGTAGAGCCCGGGGTGGTCCTGCACGAAACCTCGCCACGCGTGGGCCATGGCCCGGACCGCGTCGTCACCGGCCTGCCCGACCCCCGCTTCAGCCAATCGGCTGGCAAGAAGATAGCGGGCTCGTAGACTCAGCGAGCGGGTGAGCTCCCCATGACTGGCCACATGGCGATAGAGCGCCGGCTGGCGCACGCCAAGCGCTTCGGCCACCCGGGTCATGGTCACGGCATCGAGCCCGAGCTCGTCAGCGAGGTCCGCCGCGGTGTCCACGACTAACGCAGGCGTGAGACGGGTGTCCGACATGGTGACATCGGATGTTATAGGTTCTAACGCCGACGTGAGATGTAGTTCTGTTCGCGCCCGCCCGCCAGGAGAAGAGATCATGATCGGACGCCGCCGCTGGTGGTTCGTTTCGTTGTTAGCCGTGTTGGCCTTGGTGGCTGCCGCGTGCGGTAGCGATTCGTCGGATGAAGACAGTGCCGACACCGCGGAGGCGACGGCGGACTCCGACGAAGAGTCCGAGGCCGAAGACGCCGAGCAGTCGGACCGAACCCAAGACGACGCGCCAGCCGGTGACGCAGTCGAGGGCGGCACCCTGGTCATCGGGTCGACGCAGGTGCCCAGGACCCTCAACGGCCTGGTGCAATCGGGCATCGCCACCGCGCTCCCCGGAGCTCAGTTGTTCGCCAGCCCCTTGATCTTCGATGCCGACTTCAATCCTCAGCCCTATCTGGCCGAGAGCTGGGAGCTGGCCGACGATGGGCTGTCGTTGACGCTCAACCTGGTCGAGGGGGCGACGTTCCACGACGGCATGCCGATCACGTCCGAGGATGTGGCTTTCAGCGTGCTTGCCGCCCAGGCCAACCACCCGTTCAAGACGATGTTCGCGCCGGTCACCTCGGTTGACACCCCCGACCCCCAGACCGCGGTCATCAACCTGAGCCAGCCTCACCCGGCCATCCTGCTCGCCATGTCGCCGCCCTTGTTGCCGGTGTTTCCCAAGCATATTTATGACGACGGCCAGGAGCTCCCGTCCCACCCGCGCAACACCGCCGATGTCGTTGGTTCGGGACCCTTCAAGCTGGTCGATTACGACGCAGCCACCGTGACCCGCCTCGAAGCCAACGAGGACTTCTTCCTCGGTCGGCCGACGCTCGACGAGATCATCATCCAGATCTTCCCCGACGAGAACACCATGGTGCTCTCGCTCGAGGCCGGCGAGATCCAGATGGCGGCGTTGGCCAGCTCCACCAATATCAATCGGCTGCAGGGCACGGACGGGCTCGTCGTCACCGACCAAGGTCATCATGGGCTCGGGGCGCTCAACTGGCTCGAGTTCAACACCGCCGACGAGGTGCTCTCGGACCCCCAGGTCCGCCAGGCGATCGCCCATGCGATCGATCGGGATTTCATCACCGACTCACTTCATGCCGGCATCTTCGGAGCCGCGCCGAGCCCGATAGCTCCGTCCAGCCCGTTCTTCGACTCGTCGATCGAGACCTATGACCTGAACCTGGAGAAGGCGGCCGAGCTGCTCACCGCCGCCGGCCATGAGGGCGGCGAGGGGATCTCCTTGGAGATCGACTACATCCCCGGCCCCGACGAGATCCAAAAGAACGTGGCCGAATACATCGTGCAGGCCCTTGACGAGATCGGGATCGACGCTTCGTTGCGGGCCTCACCCGATTTCCCGACCTGGGCCGAGCGGATCTCGACCGGCGAGTTCGACATGACGATGAACAATGTCTGGAACTGGGGTGACCCGGTGATCGGGGTGCATCGCAGTTACCTCAGCACCAACCGGGTCGGGGTGATCTTCACCAACAACACCGGATATGAGAACGCCGAGGTGGATGCCATCCTCGATAAGGCCGGTCAGGCCACCGACACCACAGAGCGCACCGAGCTCTACGCGGAGTTCCAACAGATCGTGGGCGATGAGCTGCCGATCTACTGGCTGAACAACACCACCTTTTGGCAGGCCTATCCCGATAATCTCACCAATCCCCCGATCGGGGTCTGGGGCACGATGTCACCGATGCACGAGCTCGGGTTCTCGGAGTAGGTAGGACGGTCATGGAGCTCGTGGAAATTCGATGAAGGCGGTCGGGATCAGGTTGGCCCAGGCTCTGGTCCTGGTCCTGGCTGTCATCGTCCTCAACTTCCTGCTCATCCAGATCACGCCGGGTGATCCCGCTATCGTCATCGCCGGTCAGAGCGGGGCGGGTGATCCCGAGCTGCTAGCCCGGATCCGGGCCGACTATGGGCTGGACCGGCCTTTGCCGGTCCAGCTCGGGTCCTATCTCGGGCGGGTCCTGCGCGGCGATCTCGGCGAATCATTCTTCTTCAACGAGTCGGTCACCTCGCTTATCTGGGCTCGGATGGGTCCCACCCTGCTGCTGGTGGGCACGGCGCTCGCCTTCGCGGTGATCGGCGGGACCCTGATCGGCACCTTCACGGCCAGGAGACCCGAGAGCACACTCAGCCACGGGGTTACGATCCTGTCTCTGGTCGGTTACTCCATGCCGGTCTTCTGGACCGGGATCATGTTGATCATCCTGTTCGCGTCCGTGTGGAAGGTGCTTCCCGTGTCGGGGATGCACGACATCACCTATGACGGGAACATCTTCGGTGAGGCGCTCGACGTGGCCGAGCACCTCGTGCTGCCCGCCCTCAGCCTGGGGCTCATCTACCTGGCCCAGTACAGCCGGCTGTCGCGTGCCTCGATGCTCGAGGTTCTCCAGAGCGACTACATCCGCACGGCGCGGGCCAAGGGACTCAGCGAACGGGTCGTCGTGTTCAAACATGCCCTACGCAACGGTGTCATCCCCGTGGTCACCATTGCCGGACTCCAGTTCGGCGCCCTTTTGTCGGGGGCGTTGCTGGTCGAGATCGTCTTCAACTGGCCGGGGCTCGGCCGTCTCGCTTTCGAGTCGATCCTGCGGCGGGACACCCCGGTGCTGTTGGGGATCCTGTTGATCTCATCACTGTTGGTGATTGCGGCCAACGTGCTCACCGACTTCGCCTACCGATTGATCGACCCTCGTATCCGCATAGGAGGCTCGGTCAATGGGTGAGCCGTTCATCGGCCAGGATCTGGCTGCCGCGCCGAGTCGCGAGATCTTGCGCATGTTCGTGCGCAATCGGTCCGCGGTCTTCGGTCTCGTGATGCTCACCTCAATCCTGTTGGTAACCCTGTTCGGCCCGTTGTTCTACGACATCGACCCGTTCAAGATCATCGGTACCCGATTCGCGGCGCCGAGCTCAGCGGGCGCCCCCCAACTCGGCACTGACTATCTCGGCCGAGACGTCCTCGCCGGGGTGATCAACGGAGGGCGGGCCACACTCATTGTCGCGGCGATCGCATCGCTGATGTCGATAACCATCGGCATCCTCATCGGTGCGCTCGCCGGCTACTACGGCGGGTGGGTGGACATCGTGCTCATGCGTTTCACCGAATTCTTCCAGGTGTTGCCGGCATTGTTATTCGCCCTGGTGATCGTGACCCTGTTCGAACCGGGCACCCTGACGGTGGCCTTTGCCATCGGGGTAGTGACCTGGCCGGGTACCGCTCGTCTCACCCGAGCAGAATTCTTTCGGATCAAGAATCTCGAGTTCGTGAAGGCGGCGCGCGCCATCGGATCATCGGATCGTCGGATCATGTGGCGGGTGGTGTTTCCCAACGCGCTGCCCCCTTTGATTGTCACCACGACCTTGATCATCGGCGTGGCGATCCTGTTCGAAGCCGGGCTCAGCTTTTTGGGGCTCGCCGATCCGAATGTGTGGAGCTGGGGTTCGATGATCGGCTCGAATCGTCAGTACATCCTCGAGTCCTGGTGGACCGTCACCTTTCCGGGCGTCGCCATCTTCTTGACCGTGCTGTCGGTAAGCCTGATCGGTGATGGACTCCAGGACGCGCTGAACCCCAAGTTGCGCGAGCGCTGATGGCTGAGCTCTTGCTTCAAGTCGAAGGCCTGACAGTGAACTTCGGGGACTTCACCGCCGTCGAGGACGTCAGCTTCGAGCTGGTCGAAGGCGAGACCCTCGCCATCGTTGGCGAGTCCGGCTCAGGAAAGTCGGTAACCGCGCTTTCGATCATGCGGCTG